>Ga0214220_1000372_pt1 | contig 16899 bp, 11 predicted proteins | sample TroBogypolimnion_5_FD_153058 | JGI IMG/M metagenome (GOLD analysis project Ga0214220, IMG submission 153058) | Freshwater microbial communities from Trout Bog Lake, WI - 31JUL2007 hypolimnion | ecosystem: Environmental > Aquatic > Freshwater > Lake > Hypolimnion/Profundal zone | place: Trout... | reverse complement strand
GTGAGTGGAGGCCGGTCCGGTAACTGAGTGCTTCCGTCTGTCTGTTATTGAGTTTTTACATCTGACTGCTGATTAAGTTTTGCTCCTACCAGGTAACCTCGGGCTGGCTCACCCGAGGCCCCTAGTTCGATCTATTTCCAAGTCGTGCCGCACACCCACCCTTCTGCCTCTTGTCGGCAGGTCGTAATTCGGGTATGAATTTGTAGTTCGTGGATCACCCACACCCCGCCCCCGATTAAGAGGGCGAGGATTAGGGCGCGAACACGCTTCCCGCGCTTCGTCAGTTTCATGCCTGAGCCTCGCTCAAAGGGTGCGAGGTTGCGACTCGCTCCATGACCACGCGGGCATAGTCCCCCGTATGGATAAGCCCTAACTCGTACACGCGGTTTAAGACTTCCGAGGGAATCTCCTCAACTAGCCAAGCAGAGCCAGCGCGGTAGCCACTTGCAGAGCATGGCTCGCACTCGTCCCATGAGGTTGCGGGATTTTGGTGCGCGCACTTCGCTTTTAAGTCGTTTAAGTGCCAGCGCTCCCAAATTGAAACCAGTTCGGAAACTGACCCACGATAATCGGAGTCACGAAAGTCCCGAACGCGCTTCAAGTTTTCGAGGTTCTGCCCGCATGAGATCCAATTACCATCCCGAGCGATTGAGCCGTACTTGGAAATTAACACGCCCGACATTGAGAGAGTTGTGAAACTTTCTAGGGGTTCGTGGTTAATGCTGGTGCGGTATTCCTCTTTTTGCTGGACTTCGGTTTCTAAATAAAATTTTTCCCCTTCGGGAGTTCTCCCGATAAATACGCGCTTGGTTGTCATGTCTTGCCCTTTCGCTTGTCGTGCTAAGTCCCTCCTTGGGACTCGTGCGCCTCTGGGACTTGAACCCATGCCCCCAAAATCGGGAAGGCGCTTCCTTGCTTACAAGTTCCCTGCGTGGCACCAATTTTCTGCGTGGTGTCCTTCGTCCATTGTGAGATAGTCATACATCTCGCCACAAGCGGGGCAGAAAAATAAATCCTCTCTTTGCGTTTGCTCCCAAGCCTTTAGCGCAATCTCTTTCGCTGGTAATTCCTCACACTCGCCTGTCATGATGTTAAACCCATCGGCAGAAGTCAGACTCCATGAATAACCCGACTCCTTCTCTAGTGAATAGCCAAGTGCTAACTCTGCGTAGAATCCTTCTGCGCCTTGCGGGTTCTTGAATAAAACCGAAAGATAATTAGGAAACTCCCACGCGATAGAGTGGATCACATCGTTAGGAATTACTTCTTTAGTCGCGTCAAATAGTTCTTGCGGGGTTACTTCTCTGCTCACTTTTATTCTCCTAGTTCTGCGAACCCTTTGGCTCACTCTCTTAGGGTACTCCCCAAAATAGGGAAAGGCAACTCAAAAGGGAAAGAGTTTTAGGGCGTAGCTCGTTCGGTGGTCGGCAGCACTCCCTAGAAACTTGGGGACCGGTGCAACTTCGACCCCGTACTGGGAACGCTTGCGAGATCGAAATAGGCAGGTGTTAGGACATGGGCGCGATCCTGTTCGGGCTTCTACGGGCAACCTCGGCCCCCTGTTTTTTGCCAATCGCCAAAAATAGGAGGGTTCTCTGCTCTTTGGAGTATTTCCTCTCTAGGTGGGTGAAGGGGTCGAAGTTCGGTGGTTCGGATAGGAAACAGGGGTTAAGGCTGTTTCAATTCATGGCGAGAGTGAACGGGCGCGGGGTATCGGTTAGCGATCCAAAGTCGCCGAAATAGGGGTTTATCTGTTCCGCTTACTACTCTCCTTGTATAGCCTTTATTGAGTAGAGAGAGGGAGTAAAGCGCGCGGAGCGCGTGAGCGTGAGTTAAGCGTAAATTATGTAAGGTAGTGGGATAGCGGTAATGGATTGCAGGTAACGGGAAACAGGTAAGGGGATTCATAGGAATTCGCCCAATTTCCTCCAAAATAACCCCATTTTTACCCTTTTTTCGTGTATTTCCCTCCACTTTGACCCCAAAATCGGGCTATTTATGAAGGTTTCCCTCCACTTGGAAAGGTTCTAGCCCCACGCCTCAGCCATCTGACTTTTAATAGGTTTAGACATTTTTAATGGTTTTGTCTAATTCACAAGGGTTTTACGGTGTTCACTATTTGAGATTTACCATGATTTCACGCTCAACAAGTGGCAATTAGCACGGGGCTAGACCGTTGAAATTGTAAGGTGCTGAACCATCTAAGCAGGTTGAGGGTTGGACTATTTCTTAGATTCTGTCCAGAGCTGAAATTGGCCGGTGCTTCGTGGTTAGCGAATCGCTGACAAGTCGCCACAAGTTCGGACTCTCTGGGCCTTGCTCTGCTGGTTGATGTCGGAGGGGTGAGAGTTCGCGCATAGATAGGGATTCTCTAACGCTTCGGGTTGCGTTGCCATGAATAGGGAAAGGCATTGAGTTAGTCTCAAACTTGACTGGGGTTATGCCGATAGGCGGGGCGCGCGCGAATTTTCTATACCCCCGCACAAAACTTATTTCAATTTCTTAAGCCCCGTAATCCGAAACCTCTTCTTTGACCCATAGGTTTTGCCTTTGCTTACTATTGCGTTGTATCGATTAACCCCCTGCGGGGGCAACTGCAAGGTTCGGCGGATTGGAAATTTTACGCGAGGCTGCGCCGCTATGTTACACGCAAGGAGTTAAGATTAAAGTATGGCAGGTAAGAAGTTAGACCCGCAGAAGGTGGCGCTCTTTGCTCTGCTTATTGAGAAGGGGTATAGCGAATCGGCGGCTGAGCGCGAGGCTGGAATTGCTCACGCTACTGTCCATCGCCAAAAACAAGATCCCACATCCCCTATCTATCTTGCCCTAGCAAATCTTAACCTCAAGGGAACAAGACTCCCCAAGGCTCTTAAATCTGACCCCCAAAAGGCTTTAACGGATTTCGGCTTTTTCCGCCAATACTTCTTTGCCCGATCAACTAGCCCTTGGGCTGAGGAGGCAGCCTACAAAGTAGCTGAACTACTCGAGACTGATCGGGAAGAATACTTGGTGGTGAACATCGCCCCTGGTGTCGGAAAGTCCACCTTCTTCACTCACGACCTTCCGGCATGGATTCTTGCCCGGGATCGATCGAAGTCTTTGATGATCGGCTCTGCCTCCCAAAACCTTGCCAACAACTATGTCAATCGATTGCGTAATACCTTTGAGAGAACTATCCCTGAGAAGGCTGACCTACGCCTGAAAGAACTTGGCATGGCCGAGGATGCTAAATCGACTTTGCCTTTAGCCTATGGGCGCTTTCGGGGAATTGGATCAAATGCTCAATGGTCAAGAAATGCCTTTGACATCTTGCAGCCGGACGGGGAGGCGCGTGGTGAGAAAGAGAACTCGGTGGTCGCTTATGGTATGGATTCAGGCTTCCTTGGCGGGCGTTTTGATTTCGTTATTTGGGACGACTTGGTTACTAATAAGACCATTGCTACCGAAGCGGCGCGCGAAAAGCTGATTAAGGATTGGGATGCGGAGAGCGAAACTCGTCTTGAGCCGGAAGGTCTTTTGATCCTGCAAGGTCAGCGCCTTGGGCCTAATGACCTCTATCGATACTGCCTAGACCAACGGGAATACACCGAGATTGAAGTTTCCTCCCCCGATGAAGCCCCCAAAAAGTATCATCACATCTCCTTCAAGGCGCACTATGACGAGAAGTGCGAAGGCGATCACGCTAGAGATGCGAAACCCTATCCCGAAGGATGCTTGCTCGATCCTAGAAGGCTTGATTTTAGAAAGTTGATGGGCAAGAAACTCAACAATGAGGGCAACTACCTCACCGTCTATCAGCAAGAGGATGTCGATACTAGAACCTCGCTGGTTAAGCGGGAGTGGATCGATGGTGGAACTGACCCTGAAACCGGGCAGACTTATCCTGGGTGTTGGGACGATAACCGCAGGATCGGCTCGGTGGAACTTCTCAAGGATGTCGCAGGCTTTTCGGTCATTATGGTCGATCCCTCCCCTACGAAGTATTGGTCAATTCAATGGTTTATCTACAACCCTGAGCATCAGTTCTTCTACCTTGTGGACATGGTTCGTCAGCCTATGGAAGCGCCGGACTTCTTGGACTATAACATCGCGGCAAGGCAATTTTCAGGGCTACTTGAAGAATGGGTGCAAAGGTCTAAGACTCTTGGCCGACCTGTCACCGATCTCATTATGGAGGCTAACGCCGCGCAGAAGTTTATGAATCAATACAACTATTGGAAGGTCTGGTCGGCGCGCAACTCCATCGACATCACACCCCATCAGACCAATAGCACCAACAAGCACTCTGAGGAGTATGGAGTTCAGACCATCGCTCCTCACTTCAAGTATGGTCGAGTTAGGCTTCCCGGCGATGAAGCAAGCGGTTCTCGGAAAGCCGTTAGCCAATTCGTCAAAGAACTTACCGAATACCCTGGGGCTACTGACGATACGGTGATGTCGTTTTGGTTCTTGGTATGGCAAGCTCCGAACATCTTTGATTCTCTCAATGTCCCTGAGTATTCCTTTGAGCGCCCTAGTTGGATGGCAGGTCGTGGCGAGCGTGTAGGTATCATGTAAAGTGGACAAAAAGTGTTAATCTGTCCACCAATAAAGGGGGCAATCATGGCCAAGAAAACACATCCCGGATTTAAGGCAGAGCAATCAAAGATCGCCAAAAAAGAGGGCGTATCTAGTAAAGCAGCCGGAGCGATCCTTGCGGCTGGCGCTCGCAAAGCTTCCCCCGCAGCAAAGAAAGCCAACCCAAATCTCAAGAAAGTTAAGGGCAAATAAATGGCTATGTCAGAGAAGGCAGATCGCAAGGCAGATCGCAAAGCCGGAGTCAAGGAAGGTTCTAAGAAAGACTTGGCGATGGATAAGAAGATGGGCGTAAAGCAAGATTCAAAGAAGAAAAAGAAAAAGTAAATTTTATGGCAACTTCCATTGATGACATCAGCGCTTTATTAGACGAACGCCGTTCTAGTAAGAGCGAAGTTGTTGCGATTATGCGCGACATTAAAAATGCCAACAATGGTCGCCTTGTCGTCCCGCTTCCCGAGATGGACAAGAACGAAGTTCCTGCGATTGCCAACCTCATTAACATTGGTATCGATGAAACAGGAATGAGGATGGCTTCGACTACGCCGAATTTGGAATTTCCTCCACTTCGTCCCGGCGTGAAAGTTAGCCAAGACAAAGCAGATGCCCGTATGCGCGCATCGCTTGGCTGGTGGTCTGTTAATGACATGAATTTGATTATGCGAAAGCGCGCTCGCCACTTTGTCGGCTATTCACAATCGCCTGTTTATCTCAAGCCGAGAAAAGATTGGGGATGTTCCGAGTGGAACATCATGGACCCACTCGATACTTACCCATCTGAATCAAACAACATCGTCCAAATGGTTCCTGACGATTGCATCTTTCTTCACACCAAGAATCTTGGTTGGCTCAAAAAGCGTTATCCCGATGTCTTTGACCAACTTCTGAAATACAAAGAGGGAAACAAGCCGTCAGATCAAGTGGACATCGTTGAGTATGTAGATGCTAATGAGACAGTTCTCTTTGCTCAATCTCGCGTTCAATACGATTCTTTGCGCCCATTCTTATTTACAGGCTCTCGCCTTGTACCAATGACTCGCGTTCCAAACCGTACCAACATGGTTCCAGTTGTTATCCCTGAGCGCATTAACTTAGATCACCCTCTTGGACAATTTGATGGACAGATTGGCATGTATCGCCAAGAGGCTCGATTGACTGCTCTTAACATCATCGCCATTGAGCGCAACATTTTCCCTGACACTTACCTCATTGGTCGTCAAGGCATGACTCCAAAGATCGTCAATGGACCTTATGACGGGCGTACTGGAAAGATCAATGTCATTTCAGGTGGCGACATCGAAGTTAAGACTATTCAGACAACGCAATCTACCGACATGGCGATTGACCGCCTTGAGCGCGCGCAACGCGCAAATGGCAAGACTCCTGCTGACATGACAGGTGAATCCGCCTCCAATGTTCGTACCGGAAAGCGCGGAGATGCAATTATGTCTGCCACGATTGACATGAACATTCAAGAGGGTCAAGAAATCCTCGCATCCTCGATGCAAAAAGAACTTAAAATCGCTATTGCTCAAGCCAAGTCTTATTTTGGCAACGAAAAGAAATCGTTTTACATTTCAGGCTACAAGTCAAAAGGCGATGTCGTTTATACGGCAAACGATGTTTTTGAGAACGATAACGCGACAGTTACTTATCCATACGCCGGAACAGATGCCAACTCATTTGTAGTTGCAGTCACCCAACGCAAAGGTGCTGGAATGTTATCCAACCGTACCGCGATGGAACTTGACCCTATGGTTGGCGATGTCGATGCCGAACTTGCGCTGATTGATTCAGAGGCAGCTAATCAACTGCTTATTGCTTCGTTCTCTCAACAAGCGCAACAAGGTCTTATCCCTCCTGCCGATGTCGCAGCAGTCGCGCAAATGGTTCAAGATCAAACCCATACTTACGCCGAAGCGATTTTGGCTCAACACAAAATTATGCAAGAGCGCCAAGCTACCCCTGCTCCTTCTCCTACTGCTCCCGAGGCGCAACCTGGAATGGCTAACCCTGGAACTGGTGCTGAACAACCTGCACCTGCCCCTAGCGCCCCTGCTGGCCCTGCAAATTTCCTGCAAGCAATTTCATCTTTGACAGGTAAGCCAAACGCGACCTTAAAGACGGTAAGTTAAAATGCCACGCGCTCCTAAAGGTCCCGGTGGCGCTCGTAGCGGTGTGCCCGGAGTTTCCTATGCAAATCGCACAGACCTTAATCAAGGTCCTCGCCAACTTCCTATTACTGCTGCTCCCGATCAACCTTATGGAGAAGCCGGAGCGCAACGCGCAGCGCAAGCAATCGCTCCTATGGCATCCGGTCCTTTGCCAACTGCCAATCTGACTCAAGATCCAAATACTCCGCCACCTCTTGCCCCTGGTCGCCTTGGTCCCGGACAAATGCCTGACCTCTTTCGTCCTACCGAACGCCCTAACGAACACTTTATGACGGGTGTCGATGCCGGACCCGGTGCTGGTTCAGAGGCTCTTGCTCCTATGCCCGGAACTAATAATGTTGCCGATACCCTTTTGGCTCAACTCGCAACTGTTCCTAATCCGGGCGCAGGCACGACTTTTATGAAGAATTTTCTTGCCATGCAACAACAGAATAACGCCCCTGCCTCAGCATTGGGGTCATAATGTCCTCGGTCAATCCGCTTCCAAATCCTTCAAATCCACCTTTTAATCCGGGCGGCGATGGAGTTATCCAAAACCCAAATGCTCAACATCTTGCCAACTTCATTGACGATGCTCACGATGCTGGCTACTTCGGCGGTGTAGATCCACTTACTATCGGCGTTGTCGGTCATACATTGGGCAATAACAACAATGCTAAATTGACTTTGGCTCAGATGAAGCAAGCATCAGCGATTCCTAATAAGTCATCTCAGTATCTCTATGAGCCTAGCGCCGTTAGTCCTGCTCAAACTCCTGCCAAAGTTATCTCAGACCACATCTCCAATACTGGCATTGCTCCAATTCCTGTCGCGCAGATTAAGCAGATGCAACAAACCCTTATGGATGCAAAACTTGATGGGCAATCTGGACTTTATACTCCACCTAACGCAAAAGTCGATGGTGTGTGGAACTCTGATTGGGCTAATGCCGCCTATCAGTACCAACAAGACCAAAAGAATCAACCTGGACTTGGCAATACTGGCGCACGAGATTTATTCGGTACGGTTTTCGGATCTTCGTTTTGGAGCCATGCGATTCCTTTTGTAACGAGCATCTTAAAAGCAATCCCCGGCGAAACCCTTAAATCTTTAGGTGATGTAGTTAAGCCGTTGATAAACGACTTTTATTACAACACTCGCGGAGTGAACATTGATCCGTCAAACTTGCCCGGAACGGAACTTGGTAACTATGTAGCAAATCTTGGAAACAAAATTGAAGGACAAGCGCAGACATCTAATTCGCAATTTGGCAAAGTGGACGACATTGGACATTCACTTCTTAATGTTGGCAACCTTGCTTTGATGTTTTCAGGTGTGGGCGATTTGGGTAGCGGAGCTTTGGATGCTGGTCGAGGAGCAATCGCGGCTGGAACTGAGGCAGGTGCTTCTAACGCTGCCAAAGCCCTTGTCACCAAAGTAGATCCGCTTACTCCTAAAGGACCGCTTAATTGGATTATGAACTCTGTTTTGCCCGATACCGGCTCAGGTTCACGATTTGCTTTTACGAAATGGCTTCGCAACTCTCCAAGTGCATCGCGTATCGCTCCCGGGCTAACTCCTGCTTTGGATAATGCAGCAACTGGCATCAAGAACGCTTATCAAGTCACGCGCAGAATCGCAGCAAGTCCTTACCGCCTTCCTATTGTCGGCGCGGCAGGAAAAATCGGAACAGACATTTCAACGGCTGGACTCAAGTTCGGTATTCAAGGACATCTTGATAATTGGATGGGCGATCCCAATGCTCCCGTTGCTTATCAACTCGATCACCTCAAGCCAATCTCAGGACTTTTGGGCGCTGCCTTAAATGGCGGCCAAATGCTTTTCCACGGGACTTCTTACACGGGCGATGGGCAGTTGTCGGGAGAAGTCGGCAAGACAATTAGCGATGCCATGAATCAACTCGCAGATACTCTTAACAAGATGGGCTATGCCTCAGATTGGGAGCGCGCAACTGGCTTGAGTATTCCTAAACTCATTGAAGAAGGTCAAAAAGCAGGGCTTAAAACTCCGGCGCTGACTTTGTATTCGCACATCATGGATCAAGCAAATCAATTCGCGGCTGAACACGCGGCTCAACCTTTGGTAGATCAAGCTCGCGCTGACGGGAGAATCCCCGAAGGCAACAACGATGCTGAGTTCCTTTTCCAACGCAACGAGGCAAGTGCTATTCGTCAAGATGCTCAAAAGATGAAAGATGCTCATACTTCGTACTTTGCCAAAACAGGACAATTTGATAAAGACATCCGCAATCAGATGTTAATTAGCCGTCAAGACCCAATGAGCATTTATAGCAAGGGCTTGATGAATAAGTTAAAGGCAGACGAGTTGTACCGAAACGGTGTAATTCCTCATGTAGATCAAAACGCTCTTGGCGGCAATTCAAAAGACGATACATCGTGGATGGCTCAGGGGCTTAATGATGCTCCTGCTGACGGCAGAACAACCGTCATGTCATCTGATGAAGTTAAAGCCGCAACCGAAGATGCAGCGAAGCCTTTGTCAAAATCACAACTTATTCAAATCCAACGCTTGATGAAGTCAAAGGGAATCGCAGAACGCGATGCTCGATTGAAATACATTTCTGATTTCATCCAAAGAGATGTTAAATCAACCAACGATTTAACCAAGGGCGAAGCAGGGCGACTTATTAAAAAAATGTCGCCAACCCAATACACCGTAACTGATGCCCAAAATGCCGCACTTGCCGATAAGCCGATTATTGGTCGCATCGGATTTCAGCGTAACGAGTTGCCTACCGCTAATGATGCTGAGGCGAAAGCGATGGAGTTCGCTCAAGAACTTCAAGGCGCAAAACCCGGCTACTTTGCTCCTAAGACCGTTCAAGACTTGCTTGAATCATCTGACGGAACTGAATTTGGCGCTCTTGAAAAAGACAAAGCGAAGATTCCTAAGTCGCACTTGCCTGAAAACGAAACTTCTGCCGAAACCGCTTTGCGCGCAAAGGTATTAGACTTCTTGGGGCATGAATTGGGACGCGACACATCAAACATGAAATTCGTCCATACTCAAGATTTGATTAAGTTGATCGCTGAGAAGGCGAAGTATTTGGCTGGTGACTTAAAGATTGCCGAAGATGCTCACCCTGAACTTCTCAAAACGATTGAGGATGGCAAAGCCCTTGGCTACAAGCCAGTTGTCGGACATGACATTGGACTTCAACTTCATCACTTGCCGATTGACTATGAAAAGATGGGCGCAACTCTTAACGATTTGTCGCGTGGCTTAGACAAGATAGGAGTGAACTTTAAGCCTATGAGCGATGAAGCATCTCTATCCTCAATCGCGGCTAAGAACAAGATGCAAGATGTCGTAGATAGCATCAAGGCAACTCGACCTGCCGACATCCCTACATGGGCAACGGCTGATCGCTTAATGAATTACGCGCAGAGTGTTATTAAGAAAGAAATTCCTACTTTTGCCAACGCTGCCATCGGAGTATCTGCTTCTCGTCTTGGCAAACTCCTTACTTTGCGCGGATTAAATCTTGCTAAAGGTGGCGCATGGAAAGATGAACTTCAATCGCTTATTGAAAAGGGCGGTTGGGATGATGCTGACGGAGTTCATTATCCGGTTCAAAACATGACCGATGCCAAGAATGTTCTCAAGAAAATTCTTACTCAAGACTCCTCGCCTCAGACTTGGCTTCGCAACGAGTTCATAAATGCCATGACCGCTAAAGGAAATAGTCGTGGCTTGGTTGAAAACAAGTTTGGCGATGAAGTCGAACCTGTCGGCATGAGTACCAAAGATGCCTCAGACCTTTGGTATGCCATGCAAAAAGGACTTCGCAACGCACCTGCTTATCAAGGTGGTTTTAATCCTTTGAGCAAGATGATGAAATCTACCTTTGGGGCGGCCAATCTGCCTTTGCAGATCAATGGTCGCCGTGTGCTTGACCTTACCGGCCCGATTCAGGATAAGTTGATTCAAGCTCGCTACCTTTACTCGCCTCGTCAGGCGTATTTGCGCGTTGTCAAATCTGCCCTCAAAGGTGTCAATGAGAACATGCCTGTCAGTTTCAACCCTGATGCATCTTTCAAGGAATTGCCACAAGTCATGCAGGACAACGCAAACGCTTTGGCAGACAAACTCTATGGCAAAAGCCAAATTGATTTTAACGCTCCTGAAACACGCGAATTTGCCTCTGCCGATTACTTCAACATTTTTAACCCTCGCGCAACGCTGGCTCGCACAATTCACTATGTTCAACAGAACATCATGGATGAAAAGTACGCCAAGGCATCTCTCAATCCTTTACCTGCCGACCTTAAACTCAAAGTGGAAACTCCTCACGATGGAGTTGTAGAAACTAAACCAATTTGGGATCCAATCAAGCAACTTGCAGAAACCAAGACTCAATCAAACGATAATTACAAGGTTTCTTTCGTTGATAAAGAAACTAACAAAGAAGTCGGCAAGTTATTGTGGAACAAAGACGATGGCATTATCCAAAGCGTTCGCGTAGATCCTAAGTTTCAAGGAAAAGGCGTTGCGAAAGCGATGATGGCAAATGCCCTCAAGACTGCCTCCGAGAACAACCTTCAACCACCTATCCACTCTACTTTGCTTACCGCAGATGGAAAGGCATGGAAAGAAGCTCTTGGCAAGAACGAACTTTTCAATTTTACGCCGGCTGACGAAAAGGCTCTCAAATCTCGCGTTGATGCCATCAACAATTATGGGGATCGCTCGGCGGCTGAAAAGACTCTCAACGGATTCTTTTTCCCGTTCTCATTTGAAAAGACCGTTGTACGCGAACTTGGCGCACACCTTTTGGACAACCCTTCAACTCGCCTGCTTACTGCCGCCGCAATCCATGTCTATAACTCAAGCGATGGACAGAAAATGGATAAATGGCTTCAAAACAATGTTCCGCTATGGAAGGAAGCCGAAAAGTTCAACCCTTTCTATCATGGCGAAGGTTTGGGTCAATTTGGTGGTATCAATCGCGTTCCCGAAGGCATTATCGGCAAAGCGCTTTATGGCAACGCCACGATCCCCGATTTTTCTAAAGTCTCCGATGCCGAAAAACTTAACCTTTTTGTTCACATGCTTGCTCCCAAGCCAATAACGAGTCAGGCTTCCGTTGGAGCTATGGTGAACTTGATTCCTGCCGTCAAAGACCTCAACAACATTTTCGTAGGCGCAGACCCTAACGGCAAGAAACCTACTCAATGGGGTGGCGAAGTATGGGCAAGTGCTAGAGATTTGGCGCATCAAGCCAATGCCGCAATCCATAAGATTGCTCAACAACCCGAGGCGCATTGGCAGACTCAGGGCTACCAGCCTTATGACCTTCAACAGACAAATGCTTGGAATCAACGCTCTCAATACATCACCGCGCTTACTCCTGCTTTGGCGGCTAATGCTTCGGGAAGCGATTACCTTTTCCCTGCCGATACCCCAAAGGTCGGTGGACTCAAGATAACTCGATCTAACATTAATACGCTGGTGAATTACCTTTATCCAAAGTGGAATCCAAACCTTGCCTCATACGCACTTGCCCGAGATACCGCTTCCAAGAACGAACGCCTAAACATTCAAAATGAACTTGCTAAGACAACCAATCCTCAATTATTAGCCGCCTATGACAATTTCACGACCTCTAGCGATAGAATCCAAACACAAATTACCAAAGACTCTTTAGATCCTACTTTTGACCCTAGCCAAGTTGCAGTAGCGATGGATCAAATGAGGCAGTTAGCGGCTTACTTGGCGGCTAATGACCCTACCTTTATGGCGTTTTACAATAAGTATTACGCTTCCAAATACGGACCATTGAAGGGATTGTGACATGTCAGGCACTAATGTCATAGCACCGGTTGTAATTGGTGGTGGTAGCACTTCTAAGAAAGACCCTACTGGATGGGCTGGCGCTCAATCTGATCTCATTGACACCACAGGACTCGGTATCCCTGGTATTTCAGGTATGCAGACTTATGGCGCTTTGCTCCAAGCCATTGAAGCGGATGCGACTAAAGCAGTAGCAGGTGGAAGCCTTTGGTCTAATTTCAAGCAGATAATTCGTCAAAAAGGTAGTGGTTATTCAAGTGCTGCCCTTAACTCGCCTAAGTATGTTCCCCATGACGACATCGCCCTTAAAACCCTCCTTACTTCTTGGCACAACACAAACTCGACTTTGACGGCTGGCAAAAGTCAGCCTTATTCGGCGCAAGCCCTTATGCAAGATGGGGTTACTAACGCCAAGAACGGAACGCCTCAGAACTCAATCGCGCACAATCCTCTTAGCACTCAATCTGCCGCAACCGAATCTCAACAAGTCCAAGACATCTTAGATAACTATGTTGCCCCACGCGCAAAGGCTATGGGTTCTAGTGCCACTCCTGCTCAACTTCAAGCAATCGCTCAAAAGGCTTGGTCTGACGGCACTTACGCGCAACCTAATGTCATTGACAAAGAGATTTTAGATAACACGAATGTTCCTAGCACCATCGCCCAAGACCAAACCACAAATCCCGAGGGTGGCGCTATCGGCTCCACCGCCGATCAAATGAAAACAATCGCTCACAATTACGGGATTCCTGTTCCTCAAGATCCCAACCAATTTGCCTCTTTTGTTAAAGATGCCGTTGGCCCGGGCGGTTCAGTTGATAAATTCACCGAGTACGCCAAGGCACAAGCTCTCAACCTCTATCCTTGGATGAAAGGCTTTTTGACGGGTGGAGATGGTTCTACTGGAACCGGTGGAACGGTGGCTGGTTACCTTCAACCTTATACGACCAACATAGCCTCAACGCTTGGGATCCCTTCTACCTCAATCGATTGGACTGACCCTAAATGGCAATCTGTCGTTGCTACCAAGGGACCGGATGGAGTTTCAGTACCTCAAACCTTAGATCAAGCAATTCAGACCGTTAAAACCGATCCTCGGTTCGGTTATGCTCAATCCGTCAATGGAATCAACGATGCGGCGCAAACTGTTCAAGGTCTAAAGTCAGCGATGGGACTCTAAGATGGCAAAGACTCTTACTAATGGCATGGGTGGTCCCAAGGACACCTCTAACTATGCTGGCGGTCCTGCTCCTGTTCGCATCGGCACAGATGTTTCCACCGCGGAAACAAACCCTATGGGCGGTCCCGTAGATGCCTCTAAGTTCCTCAACACTCCATCAAATGAGTCTGTTGCCGATGCAACGATTTCTCCTGTCGGCGGTGGCAAAGTAGTCCCTACCCCTGTTGGTGGTGCAGGAACAAACCCACCTCCGCCTCCTAATACTGGCGCAACTGCCACAAATGCCAACCAAGTAATTTCAGATTGGCTTACATCGATTGGGCTTGGCTCTATCGCTCCTCAAGTTTTCGCATGGTCGGCAAAGGGTTATTCTCCTGCCGTTCTTTTGAGCATGATTAAGTCAGACCCCTCAACGGCTCCTGCCTATCAAGCGAGATTCCCTGCTTTGGCGCAACTTCAAAAGACCAACCCTGCTATGACCGAAGGTGATTACATCGCCAAGGAGAACGCAGATCGGGGTTTGCTCTATCAGTATCTCGGACCTGCTGCGAAAGCCTTTGATAACACCAATTCTCTTGGCAACATTATGACTCAACTTATTGGCACCAACGAACTTCAATCCCGCCTACAAGCAATCCATGATGAAGCCAATGCCTCTGCCGACACAAAGGCGTGGATGAAGAACACCTACGGACTGAGCGACCAAGATGTTGCTGCGGCGTGGCTTGACCCTAAATTGACGGCAGACCAAGTTGCCCTACGCGATACCGCTTCTCAAATCGGTGGAGCAGGAGTTACTTCGGGATTTGGAACTTTGACTCAAGCCCAAGCAGAGGCTTTGGCGCAAAATGGGGTTACTCAATCTCAAGCCCAAAACACTTTTGCCAAGATTGGAAACTACGGACAACTTGAGCAGACCCTTCCAGGCAACGACTCAGGCTCTATCTCCCAAGATGACCTTCTCAATGGAGCCTTCAATGGTGGGGCTGCTGGCGCAGAACTTAGCCAACTTCAAGGCGCTCGCGTAGCCCAATTCCAAGAAGGCGGCGGGATGCAGGCTGATTCATCCGGCGTTACAGGGGATCGATCCGCCGCAACGCTTTAGTTTCACATGGAACATTCTTGACATTTAATCGATAGAAGTCTAAATTTCCTTTTGCTAGGGGAGAGCTTATGGCCCCCGCTTAGGTTAGTCCGAACGAAACCGAGGCTTGAATAGCACATCGAACGAAGCGGATGTGTTGGGAATTGGTTATCCCGATGCATGGGGTGAATAGAACCCAAAAAAAACCAAAAATCATTCAACCCTGCCGACCTGCCACTCCTGGTAAGCGTCGTGATACAGAAATGGAGATAGAAAAATGGCTGACGACTTAGACACAGATGATGAACTCGAACTAAATGAAGGTTCTGAACAATCCGGTAGCGGTGGACGAGAACACCAACGCAAAATTGAAAAAGAGAACAAGCGCCTTCGGGACGAAGCAGCACAGGCAAATGCCAAAGCCGCAGAAGCCGAAGCAATTAAGCGCGAAAATCTCTTTCTCAAAGCAGGTGTTACCAACATCGATTCAGGGGTTGGGCAACTTCTTTACAAGGGTTACGAAGGAGAACTGACGGTGGAAGCGATTAGGGCTGCTGCGAGCGAAGTGAATTTGATTCCTACCTCACAACAACCTGATGTCGCGGAAGAATTGGACGCTATCGCATCAACGCGACAAGTCTCCCAATCCGCAGCCGGGTCGGGTACTCCTGATGCAGTTACTCAGATTAAGCAAAAAGGCTTAACTAGGGAACAGATCATCGAAATTGCAGTCAAAAACGGTAGCCGTATTTCTGATGAAACCCCTGGACCAATAGTTTCGTTGGTCTAACTTCTATCATTAGAAAGTTGGTGAACTAAATGGCAGTAACACTCTCAACTACTCTTTCCGTCAATAAGGCGGCATACGAGCAGTTGGCATACCTCGCGCTTCGTCCGAACTTGGTTTTTGACCGTTACGCAACGGTTCGTAGCCACAACCTTGGCCCTGTCAAGGGTACTTCGGTAGCCTTCACAATCAACAATGACCTCGCAGAAGCGACTACTCCACTCACAGAAAATGTGGACATCACTCCTGCCTCAATGTCTGACTCGCAGGTAACAGTCCCTCTCTACATGTACGGTAACGCTATCCAGCTCACCGCAGTAGCAGAGCAGACCGCTTTCTACGAGTTGAACCCTCTCGCCGCAGATGAAATCGGTTTCAACGCCGGAGCATCGATTGACACAGTTGCCGCGAATGTTATGACTGGTGGAACACAGGTCGCTTACTCAAACGGTAAGACATCTCGTGTTTCTCTCACCAAGACTGACATTCTTGCGGGTAACGACATTCGCGCATCTCGCGCGGCTCTCGTTCGCCAGCATGTCAAGAAGTGGGATAACGCCTTTGCAGGTCTTATCTATCCCGATGTCGTTTACGACATCATGGGAACCACAGGCGGTTCCGGTTGGCTCGATCCACATGTCTATGGTGTGAACCAATCAGGCATTTGGGACGGCACAATCGGTAACTTCCAAAATGTCAATTTCCAAGAGGTAGATCGCGCATCCCTCTTGTTCTCTGACGCTGCTGCTGGCGTATCTTGTACGGCTCAGGCAGTTGCAGGTAACACCGCAACCCTCACCATGACTGCTCATGGCTTGAAGGTCGGTAACACATTCACCCTCGCTGGCGGTACTGCTACTTCCGGTACAGGTTCAACCTCTCAGGTTGGATTCAATGCTCAGTTCATCGTTCTTACGGTTGTTGATGCCAACACCGTTACGGTGGACATCACAGGTAAGACGGCTACTTGTACCGCAGGTACAACGACCCTTACTTGTAAGAGCGTGGATGTCTATGCAACCCTCGTTTTGGGTCAGCAAGCAGTCGCAAAGGCTTTCACCACAGGTGGCGGTTATAGCGACATGCCTCAGATCGTAGATGTTCCTGTCACCGACAAGTTGAAGTTGGTAACAGGCGTAGGCTGGAAGCACTTTGTCGGTTACGGCATCTTGCGTCAGGCTGCGATCTACCGCATCGAGTCCGGCGCGACTCTCGGTATCTAAGATCACTCAAGGGAAGGAGGGGTAATCGTGGTTCACACTTTCACCCCTCCTACCCGTACTTT
>Ga0214220_1000361_pt1 | contig 17343 bp, 19 predicted proteins | sample TroBogypolimnion_5_FD_153058 | JGI IMG/M metagenome (GOLD analysis project Ga0214220, IMG submission 153058) | Freshwater microbial communities from Trout Bog Lake, WI - 31JUL2007 hypolimnion | ecosystem: Environmental > Aquatic > Freshwater > Lake > Hypolimnion/Profundal zone | place: Trout... | reverse complement strand
AGATCTTTGAAGCAAAACCCACAGATGCAATTATTTATGACCTGCCATAATTGACCATGGAATCACTGCTTCTAAGAAGAGCCACGGTAGAGGATGCCAAGGGAATTGCGCAGGTTAGCGTGGAGACCTGGAAAACTGCATATTCGGGATTACTTCCCGATGACTATCTGCACGCGCTAAATGTGGATCAGCGAGCGCAAACTTGGGCAAAGTTGTTGGAGTTCGCTCCGAAAGGTAACCAAACCATCGTTGCTGAAATTGGTGGACGAATAATTGGATTTATTGGGATTGGGCCAAGTTCTGAAGCCGGTGCAATGAAATTTGGAGAGGTGTATGCAATATACGTTAAACCTGACTATCAATCTCGAGGGGTTGGTTCTCAGTTAATGAAAGAAGGCATCCGAATTCTGAAAGACCAAGGATTTAACCGCGCAACTCTTTGGGTGCTTGAGCAGAATATTTCGACTCGTTCTTGGTATGAATCTCATGGCTGGCACCCGAATGGGAAGAGCAAAATTGAGAAGCGTGCCAATTTTGAGATGCAGGAGGCTCAATATGTCATCGACTTTGAATAGTTCTTTTCAGGGTGGCATGCCTGAGAAGGCAAAGCTGCGTGCCTGCTCCGATGTTGCGATATGCGATTGGGTCAGGGAATCTTTAGTCCCTTGGATTCCATTCTCTGATGATCCGATGACAATCGGTTCAATAATTCCAACAGGCTTTGAAAGCTACGTGCTGATCAGACATTCCGGCGAAGGTGATTATCAAGGAGCTCTTGGACCGACAACACTTGGGACTCTTCTCAGGGTGCTCTCCTCATTTACAAATACTCCTGACCATTGTGTTTATGCCATGTGGGAAGGCTTTGGTTGGGGAATTCCTGGAGTGCCATTTACACCACTCAGCCGATCAAGATTAAAGAGATTTATTCGCGAACTTAGATTGAGATATGGAAGCTACCCGCGTAGTCGAGCGCGCATTCAATCAACTCCGAATCCCGAGTTGCATACATTGCCCTCAGAGATCATCAATACTGAATTATTCCAATTGCCTTTCCGCAATTACTTGTTAGCCGAAGGTCCACTCATGGAGGCGTTAAAAGTCGGCCATGTGCGTATGGGATCGTTTCATCCCCAGTCGCCAAATCTCATTTGGCCAAATGATAGAAATTGGATTTTGGCCACTGAAATTGACTTCGACGTCACGCTAGTTGGTGGATCTCAAGAACTAATCGAAGCGATCTTAATTAATGATTCACTCACTGCTGAGAGATTCTTCATTACTGATTCTGTCGAAAGCCTTCGAGTTGTTAATTAGAATGCAGAATTGAGTTCAAACCTTCCCAGCCACCAACTTTGGGAACCACTTCTAAGTTTCCAGTTAACGAGTTACGACGGAAGATCAGATTGCTTGCACCGGAGAGTTCGCGCGCCTTAACTACTTTGCCATCTGGCAGCATGATCTTGGAACCCGCGGTGATGTAAGTACCAGATTCGATGACGCAATCATTTCCTAATGAGATTCCGAGGCCTGAGTTCGCACCGAGTAGGCAACGTTCACCGATAGAAATTACTTCTTTGCCACCGCCGCTGAGAGTTCCCATGATGGAGGCGCCACCACCAACATCGCTTCCATCGCCGACGACAACACCAGCGCTGATGCGACCTTCAACCATCGACTTGCCCAATGTGCCGGCGTTAAAGTTAACGAATCCTTCATGCATGATGGTCGTGCCTGATGCTAGGTAGGCACCCAAGCGAACTCGGTCTGCATCTGCGATTCGAACTCCATCTGGAATTACGTAATCAACCATGCGGGGGAATTTATCTACTCCGTAAACGGTCACGTTTCCGTGTGCAGCTTTGAGACGAGCACGAGTCGCCTCGAAATCAACGAGAGAGCAGGGGCCTTCCGAGGTCCAAACAACATTTGTGAGGAGTCCAAAGACTCCATCCAAGTTAAGCCCGTGTGGCTGTACCAACCTATGAGAGATCAGGTGGAGTCGGAGGTAAGCATCGGCTGCTGATTGTGGCGCCGCATCTAAGTCGATTTCTAGGTCGACCTCTTCGCGCGTTACTCCACGAATTGGGTCAGGGGAGACCAAGTTTGAGCGATCTACCGGAGCGGAGAGCGGATCAAGGCTGACTTTGAGGAACCAGCAATCGAGCAGATCACCATTTGCCGCGATAGTCGCTACGCCACTTCCAAAGCCTTTTCTCATGTGGCGAACGCTATCAAATCGCCCCACTTGCGCTCTTAGGGATAACTATTCGCGGAGGGGACTAGTAATCTCCCATCCATGAAGCCTGTGCCGACTCTCGCTGAACTTTTGGCGAGTCTGCCAGAAGAGGAGCGCTTCATACTCTCGTTGCATTATGTCAAGGGGATGGAGACCGCTGAGATTGCACAAACCCTCGGAGTTCCCCATAAATCGGTAAAAGTTGTAATTGAACAGGGTAAAAAGCGCTTATTTGCCGCCCTTGATTTCCCACCTTTCCCCTGATGCGAGATACTTCTCCCTACGTTCTGAATCGTTTTTGAGTGAGGGAGTTTCACCATGGCAGCCATGAAACCGCGTACCGGCGATGGTCCCATGGAGGTCACCAAGGAGGCTCGTAGCCTGGTGATGCGTATTCCTCTCGAAGGTGGCGGCCGGTTAGTCGTAGAACTGAATGTCGAAGAGGCCACCAATCTTGGAAATGCCCTTCAGGCAGCGGTCGCTCTCGTTAAGAAATAGAGTCAACTCATGCATCTGCCACAACCGACTTTTACTACGGTTGGTTCTATAAAAGAACATGGCTTTGAAAAATACAACGCCCTCGTCTTGCCCGCCTTCTCTACTGATGATGGCGCAGAAGCAGACTCTTCGGAGCTTTCAACCTTTCTCCTCGATAAAACTGGATTAACCTTCAAAGAGATCCGCAAACAGTGGCCGGACTACTCAGCCAAGGCTGGGGAGGTTCTAGAAATCCCTCTTACCGGAATGGGAAAGCTGACTCGACTTTTCGTTCTTGGTTTTGGAACTGGCACCATCGAGGATGCACGTAAGGCCGGTGCTGCACTGGGGCGCAAGAGCAAAGGCACAGGCTTCGCTCTTTTCAACTCCTATGTCGGCGAGTTCGACGCCGCGGTTGCCCATTTCGTCGCAATCTCACTTTCACAATATGGATGGAATGTGAAGAGCGAGCATTCTAAGAGTGATAAAAAAGCTCGAGAAAAAGGCGCTACCGCATTTTCATTTAGCACCGACAATGGTGATGCAATAAAGCGCGCCACCATTCTTGCTGACGCAGTGTGGACTACCCGCGACTTGATTCATACACCTTCAAATATTAAGAATCCCGCCTGGTTGGCATCATCTGCGAAGTCATTAGTTAAGAAAACTAAGTCCGCAGATCTAAGCGTGATAGTTAAGAAGGGCAAGGCGCTCGCAAAATTTGGTGGGTTGCGCGCGGTAGGAAACTCCTCGCCAAACTCGGCTCCGCATCTGGTGGAAGTTCGCTACGCCCCACGCGGAAGCAAGAATTGGCCGCATGTAGTTTTGGTTGGTAAGGGAATCACCTACGACACTGGTGGCATATCGTTGAAGAGACCTTATGACCTTATGGTTCCGATGAAAAGTGACATGGCAGGAGCAGCTGCAATCTTGGCTGCAACAGTTGCGATGGCAGAAGTTAAACCTCGTGTGAGAGTCACTGCACTCATGATGTGTGCAGAGAACATGGTCTCAGCAACTGCGCAACGTCCATCAGATGTGATTACACAATACGGCGGAACAACTGTTGAGGTAATCAATACCGATGCAGAAGGTCGCTTAGTTTTGGCCGACGGACTTGCATACGCCGATCTTGAATTGCACCCAGATTATTTACTTGACATTGCAACCCTCACTGGAGCAGCCACCCAGGGACTCGGCAAGCAATACGCAGCTATGTATTCACGCAATCCATCTTTAACCTCACAACTTCATGAGATTGGCGAACGTATCGGCGATCGCGTGTGGCCAATGCCGCTTATTGATGACTACATACCCGCACTGCAAAGCACTGTTGCAGATTTAAACCACGATGCTTCGGCAAAGAAATTTAGTGCGGGCTCGGTAACCGCAGCACTCTTCTTGGAGAAGTTTGTCGGCAAGCAGAATTGGGTTCACCTTGATATCGCAGGGCCTGGTCGCTCTGAGGTTGATGCTGGAGAATTCGTAAAGGGTGGAACTGGATTTGGAACACGCCTACTTATTGAGTGGTTAGCTTCCCTCTCATGATCGGCAATCGCGGAGACATGTCAGCATTTGCTGAAGGGTATGTTCGCGAAGACATTTTTATGCAGCAGGCGCGCAATAACGCCCAGGAATTAGGAACCATAGATCCAACGCCAGCAGTAGGCGGTTTATTGCGCTATATCGTCGAGACTCTCAAAGCGCGTTCGATGGTTGAAATTGGTACTGGCTCAGGCGTGAGCGGTCTCTGGCTATTTGCCGGTGCGCCATCAGATGCGGTGTTAACTTCTATCGATACAGAGCGTGAACATGCCGCTTCCGCACGCGCAGTCTTTGAAGAGTCAGGCGTTTCCACTCAGCGATTTCGTTTAATCACAGGAATCGTTATGGAAGTTGTAGGCAAACTTGCAGATAACAATTACGACCTCGTCGTCATTAGACCTGCTGCGGACTTGATGGACCTTATCCACGAGGCCTATCGATTGCTACGCCCTGGCGGAATTCTCTTTGTTGATCAGGCTCTCAGCGGAGGCAAAGTTGCAGATCCCACTCAGAGAGATTTTGAAAGTATCTCTCGACGTGATGGCATCAGAGCAGTGAAGGAAGATTCACGTTGGAGTTCTACAGTCTTACCTCTCGGAGCCGGAGTTCTTCTAGCAACAAAGCTTTAACTCACTTATAATGAGCAGATGTCTGATGATGAGATCACTTCCGCAGAAGAATCTATTCCACGAGTAGAGCCTGTAGCTGCACCAGAATCAACGCCAGAAGCCGAGACACCTCCATCGACTCCGACTCAAACACCGTGGTGGGTTTCGGATGCATCTTCCTCAGTATCAACTTCGCTTACAACTCTTGCTCCCGCTAAGAGAGTTATTCAAGTTACTTGGTATATCGCTTTGGCAATGTCCCTTATCGCAGGTGTTGTTGGTGCATTGATCGGTAAAACTGCATTTGATAACTCCACCAATCTCATCACCTCCAATAAAGTTATTGATAGAGCTCCAGACTCGATCGCAGGAATTGCGGCGCGTGTCTCTCCTTCTGTTGTAGAGATTGATTCAACAACAAGCACAGGCAGTGACACCGGTTCAGGATTCTTCATTGCTAAAAATGGTTACATCATGACCAACAACCACGTTATCGAAGCCGCATTTCTTGCCAAGGCGAAGATCACGGTAAAACTTTCGAACAACAACGAGTACACCGCGACGGTGGTTGGTCGCGATACTTCGTATGACTTAGCAGTCTTGAAGATTGATGTCTCAGATGCCCCTGCTCTTGTTCTGGGTAACAGTGACAACGTCCAAGTAGGAGATCCTGTTATTGCAATTGGATCACCGCTAGGACTGCAGGGCACTGTGACCTCTGGAATTATTTCGGCAAAGAATCGTCCTGTAACTACCAGCTCGGATAACACCGCGGGTGAGAGTTCATTCATTGATGCCCTGCAGACCGATGCTGCAATTAACCCAGGTAACTCTGGCGGACCGCTTGTCGATGCAACAGGCGCCGTTATCGGTGTTAACTCCGCAATCGCCTCTTTGGGATCCACGATCGACGGTCAACCCGGCTCGATCGGTTTGGGTTTTGCAATTCCTATTAATCAAGCGAAGACTCAAGCAGATCAGCTGATCAAGACTGGAACTTCACATCATCCAATCGTGGGCATGTCTCTTGATTCAAGCTTCCCAGGACCTGGCGCAAAGATCGCGGATACGGCAAGTGCCATCCTTGCGGGAGGACCTGCAGCCAAGGCTGGTTTGCAACCGGGAGACATCATTCTTGCGATCGATGGTCAAGAGATTTCAGTTGCAGATGATCTGATCGTTGCGATTCGCTCCCATGCCATTGGTGACACTGTGACGTTGAAATATCAGCGTGGAACTGTGATCAAGACGGTTCAGGTGACCTTAGTTGCCTCTCAGTGACCGCTAAATAGCGTCGTAGAGTTCTCTTATGAGTCAGCAGATGATTGACGAGATTCACCGTGTGTTGGCGACCGTCAACGACCCAGAGTTAAGGCGACCACTTCCAGATTTGGGAATGATTGAATCTGTGGAGTTTAAAGATGGCAAAGCATCAATTGGGATCAAGCTAACGATTAGTGGATGTCCCATGCGCGATCGTCTGCACGGGGATGTAACGGCAGCTGTCATTTCTGTTCCTGGAGTTAAAGAGGTTCAGATTAACTTCGGAGTGATGACGGATGAGGAGCGCGAAGCTGTAAAGAAATTGCTTCGTGGAGGGCGAGAGAAAATTAATCCCTTTGCTCAAGAAGATTGCCTCACTCGGGTCATTGGTATTGCATCAGGTAAGGGTGGAGTCGGAAAATCTTCTGTTACGGCGAATCTGGCGGTTGCTGCTGCAGCGAGAGGACTCAATGTTGGAATATTGGATGCCGATGTCTATGGCCATTCGATTCCGCGGTTGATGGGGATTTTGGATAAGCGACCAACAGCGCTAGATCAGACCTTCATCCCGGTTGAGAGTCATGGCGTGAAGATAGTTTCGATGGAGATGTTTAAGCCACATCGTGAAGATCCCATCGCATATCGCGGCCCACTCCTACACAGAGTTCTTGAACAATTGATGAGCGATGCCTATTGGGGGGCGCTTGATCTACTTCTATTGGATCTTCCACCGGGAACTGGTGATATCGCCATCTCACTTGGTCAACTCATTCCACGCTCGGAGATCTTGGTTGTAACCACTCCGCAGGTTGCAGCCGCAGAAGTAGCGGAGCGCGCGGGGCGGATCGCCTTTCAGATGAAGCAACGTATTCTCGGGGTCGTCGAAAATATGTCTGAAAGTCCCTGCCCTCATTGCGGTGAACCTATAGCTCTCTTTGGTAGCGGTGGAGGGGCCGAGACCGCTAAGCGGCTCAGCGCCCTGGTCGGATCGGATGTGCCACTTCTTGCCAAGGTTCCATTCAATATTGAGTTGCGTGACGGGGGAGATAATGGGACCCCGGCCTATCTCGGTTCAGAGAATGGCTCGATCAAGAAAACATTTGATGAACTTTTGTCGTCGCTGATGCTCCGACCTCAGTCGCTCGTGGGCGTACCGCTCAATCTTCATACTTAATTGAATAGCTAATTCATTCCCGTAGGGGTAGCCCGTAGACTTACGGGGTGAAACGCCCACCAGTAGCCTCAATCAACACCGTTGCGAAGCGGTTGGTTGGTCGTAGTGACCTGCTGATAACGCGTAAGAGCGTACGAGACTCTCTCGTTTCGTTGGCCGGCTTAATCGGTCGTCCCGTCGTGGATCCCGATGGTCGCGAGATTGGTCGCTTGGTCGATGTCGTTGTTCGTCATGGTGAGGAGACATACCCACCTGTTTCTGGTTTGATTGTAAAAGTTGCCAATCGAAAATCTTTTATCAATGGCGCTCGCATCTCCGAACTCACACCAAGCCAAATCACACTCTCCTCGACCAAAATTAATTTAGAACCATTTGCTCGCCGTCCCGGTGAGTCGCTTCTCGATGCCGATGTTCTCGACCACCAGATCGTTGATGTCGATGGTCTTCGTGTCGTACGTACCTCCGATCTTTACCTCGCACCTTTCAACAAAGAGGTTCGTGTTGTGGGTGTAGATATTTCTTTTGTCTCCTTCTTGCGACGGCTATTCCCTGGTTCGCTCTCTCGTCGACCTACGCCGGATCATGTGCTCGACTGGGCTTCGGTTGCTTCGCTGACTGATACACCTGGAGTAGTTCGGACGTCTGGAACTCGCTCGGCGCTGGGACAACTTCGTCCTGCCGACTTAGCAGATCTCATTGAAGATTTGGCTGGTCGTGAACAAGGTGCGCTGATTGAGATGTTGGATCCAGATCTTGCCGCAGATGCGCTGGAGGAGATGGAAGATGATGAACTTGAAGGCCTCTTGCGTTCGCTCTCTGCAGAGAGGTCGGCAGAGCTTTTGGCGCGCATGGAACCAGATGAATCCGCTGAGGTATTACGTGATTTGGAAGACGAACACCGCGAAAGCATTTTGAGCGCGATGGAGAGTGGAACCGCAAAGCAGTTACGCCAACTTGTCTCTTTTGATGAGGAACTTGCTGGCGGAATAATGACGACGCACATCTTGGTCGTCAAAAGTTCAGCAACCGTTGCAGATGCTTTGAAATTATTAGTGGAAAATCGCGAGCGTGAGAGTTCTGATGGCGTTGTAGTTGTAGATGGCAAAGGCAAGTTGCTAGACCACATTCAAACGGTTGAGTTGATTGCCGCAGAGCCAGAGAGTCTGGTCTCTGAACTCGTTGCCAAGCCCTTCCCTACCGCGGTCTCAATCGATACTCCAATTGCTGACGTAGTCGAGGAATTTTCGAATAACAGAGGTTCATCCATCATCGTTATCGACGAGAAGAACAAGCCAATCGGGCGCATCCTCGCCGATGACCTCGTTGATGCTCTCTCTAAGAACCGCGGGCTCTTCTCGCAGGGTGGCGGACCGCGTTCATGACGAATATAAATATTCCAAGCGGTCGCAAGTTACGCATAGCCGCTTTTCTCGCAGTCATGGGCCCAGGCGTGATCGCTGGCCTCTCGGATGATGATCCAGCAGGTATCACGACCTACTCACAGTTGGGTGCTCAATTCGGCTACCGCCTGCTCTGGGTGTTGGTTATTTCAACTCTTGCCCTGATCGTCTTCCAAGATTTAGGTGCACGTATTGGTGTTGTGACGCGCCAAGGTTTGATCGGATTAGTTCGCCAGAAGTATGGAGCGAGAGCGGGAAGTTTTAGCGCCGTCGCTTTGATCCTGGCCAACTTAGGAACGATGACCGCGGAGTTCGCGGGAGTTGCTGCAGCCGGACAACTCTTTGGAATATCTCGTTTCATAACTGTGCCACTTACTGGAATTTTTATATCTGCACTTGTGCTGCGTGGAACCTTTAAGAAGGCAGAACGCGTCTTCTTTATTTTGTCAGCTGTATTTATCTCATATCTCATCGCGGGCTTTATGTCGCACCCTCATTGGGGTTCCGCCTTTCGCGGAATGGTCGTTCCATCCATGCCGTTCAATCGTGGCGCGATCAATATTGCGACCGCAACGCTCGGAACAACACTTGCTCCGTGGGGTTTGGCATTTATTCAGTCGTATGCAGTGGATAAGCGTCTGACCCGATCAGATCTCAAACTGCTTCGCGCTGATGTATGGGTGGGATCGCTCTTAACCGGAATCATTGGTTTCTTTGTGATTGTCACATGCGCCGCTACCTTGAATCATCAACACATCACAAATATCACAGATGCATCTCAAGCAGCACGGGCGCTGCAACCACTTGCTGGAACTCTGGCAAAAGATATCTTTGCAGTCGGAATTATCGGTGCTGCCCTATTGGCTGCCTCCATACTTCCACTCTCAACTGCATATTCCATTAGCGATCTCACGGGATCTCCCGCAGCGCTTGATGACAAATTTGATGAAGCTCCACTCTTCTACCTCACCTTTGCGGCGATCACCCTTGTTGCTGGTGGATTGATCATGATTCCAGGAGTTTCGCTGATCTGGATCTTGATCTCCTCGCAGATCCTCAACGCCATTCTCTTACTCCCACTTTTGATATACATGTATGGCATCGCTCAAGATAAGAAGTTGATGGGTGAATTCGCATCTGGGCCAAGAGCTAAAGCGTTGTATGGATCGATTATTACGCTGGTGGCCGTATGTGTATTGGCACAATTCTGGTTCATCTTTAACTTGTGATTTAACTTGTGAGTACTCGAACCCACGATCACACCGCTCTGCCCCAGGGGCGCGATATTCCATTCTTGGTAGCAGGGATTTTTGGTATCGGGTCATCGGGGCCTTTAATTGCTAAGAGCTCCATGCCGATCTCTACCTTGATCTTCTGGCGCAATCTGGGCGGAGCACTGATCATGGCTCCCTTTGCTATTAGATCTGGAGAATTAACTGCTCGTAAAAACCGGCGCCTAATTGCAATATCGGCTCTAGCCGGAGTAATCCTCGCCGCTCACTTTCTCACTTTCTTTGCCTCGATGCGTTTTACGACGGTGGCTGCAGGAACTGCACTCGCTGCATTTCAACCTATCTTCGCCGCCTTATATATGAAGATACGCGGCGCCAGAATATCCACGCAGTCGCTGGGAGGAATGTTTCTGGCATTCGCTTCGCTCTTCTTAATTACCGGAGTTGATTTCACCGTCTCAACTAGAGCTTTTGTGGGCGATCTCTTTGGAATTCTCTGCGGTGCCCTCTCTGCTGCTTACATGATCATTGGTTCTGGGGTTCAAAAGTCACTGCCCACATCAAGTTATACGACAGTGTGTTTTAGTTCCTGCGCGCTAACCACATTGCTAGGAAGTTGGCTGACCGATTCCCCGTTGTTGCACTTTCCAGCAATCCAATGGATCTACTTGCTCGGATTGATTGTCGGAGCACAGTTCTTGGGCCATACTCTTTTTAATATGACCTTGAAGCGAGTATCTCCCGTCGTGGTCTCACTCGTCGTGTTTTTTGAAGTGCCAGTTGCCGCAATTATTGCGTGGTTCTGGTTGCACCAACATCCATCCGCGGGAACGATTCCTGGAATCATTGGGCTTCTTGTCGGATGTGCGATATTTGTTTTAAGAAATAAGGTTGAAAGTGATTGATCTTCATACTCACTCGAATTTCAGTGATGGCACGGACACACCTGCAGAATTGATTAATAAGGCTCATGCTGCAGGTTTAACAACAATTGCTCTCACCGATCATGACACCGTTGCTGGGTGGGATGAGGCAATAGAAAGATTGCGACCAGGACTCGACTTGGTTCTTGGCTCTGAAATTTCTTGTCAGACCGAAGATGGAATTAGCGTGCACATGCTGGGCCTGCTCTTTGATCCAGCGAATGAAGCACTAGCAACGATGATGGCGGCGACTCGCGATAACCGAATTGGTCGGATGCATAAAATTATCGCCAGACTCACTGCTGCTGGGTATGAAATCTCCATGGAGGATGTCGAAGCCGAACTCTCCGACGGAGCAACATTGGGTCGTCCACACCTGGCAGATGCCTTGATTTCAAAGGGTTACATGAAATCTCGTGAAGAGGTATTTGCTGAAGTACTTCACAATGACTCCCCATTTTATGTAGCTCATTACTCACCCACCCCGGAAGTGGCAATTGCCCACATTAAAGCGGCAGGTGGAGTGGCTGTGATCGCTCACGCAATGTCTTCCCTGCGGGGACGAGTAGTTTCACCCGAGAGTTTTGAAAGTTACGTGGCAGCGGGCCTCGATGGAATTGAAGTTTTCCACCGCGATCACACTGCGGAGAATCGCGAACTCTTGCTTGGAATCGCCGCAGAGTTCGACCTGGCGGTAACGGGTGCAAGCGACTATCACGGAAATGGAAAACTCAATCAGTTAGCTGAGTTTCATACCGCTCTTGAAGAATTTGAGAGGCTCGAATCGAGAGCAGATCAGCGACGCGTAGTACGCGTTACAAAGCGGTAAAGCCAACCTTCTGATCTGTTGTATCACCGATCTCGATGTATGAGATCTTTGCGGCTGGGACCAGGATTACTCGATCTTTTATATCTGTGAGTTCAAGAGTCTTGCCATTGTTGATTGATTCTTGGGCAAGAGCTACAACTTTGGATGCCTCGAGTGAAACTTCAAAGTGAAGTTCTTGGGATGTCTCGCTAATACCAACGCGGACGGTGGTCTTATTCTCTGATTCTTTCTTAGCCATGTCTTGAGTTTAGTGGGCTTCAGATTTTGCGGAAACCTGAAATCCCGCGCCACTGCAGGCTCGCCACCAATTTAACTGCCAAATCCCGATCGATCTTTCCATCACGAGCTAACCAGTGACGCGCCGTGGTCTGGGCAGTTCCAATGAGCCCAACGGCGAGCATCATCGCTGATTCATGGGAGATGCCAGTATCGGTGGTAATCGCCTCACTGAATGCGAGGGCGCAGTCGTATGACATTTTGTTGAGCCGTTCGCGGACTTGCGGTTCTACCGCCATATCGCTCTCAAAGAGGAGTCGGAATGCTTCACCTTCACGGTTAATGAAATCGAAGTAAGCATTTACAGTAGCGAGGACGCGACCTGCATTGTCTTTGGTTGAAGCCACCGCTGCTCTGATATCAGCAACCAGAAAGTCGCAGTGAATATCTAGGACGGCGAGATAGAGATCGAGTTTTGAGGGAAAGTGTTGGTAGAGAACCGGCTTGCTGACATTTGCTTGGTCTGCAATCTCATCCATGGCAGCGGCGTGGTAGCCAGCGGCAGTAAAGACCTCCAGGGCTGCCGCTAATAGCGTAGCCCGGCGCTCATCGCGCGGCAGACGAACCTTTTCATCGCTCATTAGCACGATGTTATCCCATGATTCATAATGAGCGCATGACTGAACTACCTGCTCGACGCTTATTACTTGTACACGCGCATCCCGATGACGAGACGATTAATAATGGCGCCACTATGGCTGGCTACATCGCGCAGGGGGCAGCAGTGACTTTGGTGACCTGCACTCGAGGAGAAGAGGGTGAGGTGCTGGTGCCATCGCTGGCGCACCACGCCGCCTCTCAAGAGAACACGTTAGGTACTTACCGTGAAGGTGAGTTGGCTGCAGCCATGACAGAGCTTGGAGTAACCGACTTTCAATTTCTTGGAGTACCGGCGCACAAGTATCGCGATAGCGGAATGATGGGTACCCCACCCAACGAGGCTCCTGAATCATTTTGGCAGGTTGATCTCGAGCAAGCGGCGATGGAGCTCGTTGAAATTATCCGCGATCGCAAACCCCAGGTCTTGATCTCGTATGACGATTTTGGTGGGTACGGCCACCCCGATCACATCAAAGCACACAAGGTTGCGATGCGCGCTGCAGAGCTAGCCGCAGATCCTCACGTTGGCGTTGGTGAGCCCTGGGAGATATCAAAGATTTATTGGAGCGCGATCCCGCGTTCGGCTCTGCATGGAAGTTTGACGAGCAGCAATATTTTCTTGCGAATACTCATCAAGCAATTCAACTATGTTCCCGCTAAGTGGGCAGCACTTCCCTTTGTGAAAGCCGATGGAGTTGTCACGACAAAATTTGATGGAGAGAAATACGTGCCGCAAAAATTAGCGGCGCTTAAGGCTCACAAAACTCAGCTCATCATCAATGGAGATCTCTTTGAATTCTCCAAACGCCTCGCAACGAGGGTCGGTGGCACTGAGTACTACATCCGGGTAAAAGGAGAGGCCGCCGGACCTTATGATAAAAATGGCCGCGAGTTAGATCTTTTTGCCGGTGTTACGGAATAACTTCCCAACTCTGACCAGCAGGACTATCGATCACCTTAATCTTGAGTTCAAGCAGTTGATCTCTTAGTTGATCGCTGCGCGCAAAATCTCGGGCTTTTCGAGCCTGCTCCCGCGCGGTGAGTAGTTCTTCGGCACCAGCAGGAAGTTCTTTTGTAACTTCAACGCGATTGATATCCAAGCCGAAGAACCTATCTACGGATTCAAAGACTTGTGCCTTAGTGCGATCGGAGATGTTCGCATCACGCTCTATGGCGCGCAATTTGAGAAGTGCCTTAGGTGTATCGAGGTCTGCCCGCAGCGGCTCAAAGATACTTTCAATGAGTTCAGCGACTATCGCTTGATCATTATGTAGTTCTGCCTTTGACCACTCTTGATATTTGCTGCGCCAACGTTGGAGAGTGCTGTGTGCTGCAGAGATCTGCTCCCAGTTGAGATCCATCTGACTGCGATATCTATTCTCCATAAAGACCAACCGCAGAGCTAATGGGTCATACCCAGCCTGAACGAGATCTTCCAAGAGAAGTACATTGCCTGCGCTCTTCGACATCTTTCGTCCTTCAAAGAGGAGATGTTCTCCATGAACCCAATGATCCGTGACTTCACTCAGCGTGGCGGCGTTGCTTTGCGCTCGTTCATTTTCGTGGTGTGGAAAACGAAGATCAATTCCGCCCAGGTGTAGGTCTACGTGATTTTGCAGGTAGTGCAGTGACATAGCCGAACATTCGATATGCCATCCAGGAAAACCTTTACCCCAAGGCGATTCCCAGACCATCTCGGTCCGTGCACCGGCAGCTTTCCAGAGCGCCCAATCTGCATGGAAGCGCTTAGCTCCATCGCCGACATATTCGTAACGATGACCCGGGACAAGTTCTTCTAACTTATTGCCGCTGAGTGCTCCGTACGATTCAAATGAGTTGGCGGAAAAGTAGACCGATGTATCTTCTCCAACATAGGCATGTCCAGAGTCAATAAGTTTTTGAATTAAGGCGAACATCAATTCGATGCTCTCACTCGCCCGCGGGTAAATATCAAAACCTTGGATCCCGAGCCTGGCAATGTCCTTGTGAAATTTCGCTTCATACGAGCGAGCCAGAGTGAATGGATCTTTATGTTCCATTGCTGCTTGAGTTAAAACTTTATCCTCTTCGGAGTCAGCCTCTCCAGGCTCATGTAAGTCGTCGACCATATGGCCGACATCAGTGATGTTCTGGACGCTACGAATGGAAAATCCGCTGACCTGTACCAGTCGCGAAATGAGATCTCCGAGCAGAAAGGTTCTCAAGTTACCGACATGGGCATCTCGATAGACGGTCGGACCACAGCAGTACATCCGGAGGGCTTTGCCATCGCTGATGACGATCTCTCGTTGTGCTCTACTCATGGTGTCGTAAAGGAATATCCCAGTAGATATTGCCTGAGAGGGGACCACCTTCCAGAGCGCTATCTGAGAGGGGTCGAAGGTGACTATCTGGCCATTCTTCTTACGCACTTGAGTTGGGCTGACAAGGTGGCCTAAGAGGTCGCGGAAGCCACCCTCAGGGTCGTGAGAGCGGATACTGACCCGTTGACCCACATGGGCGACCGAGGGGAGGGCTTTGGATCCATCTTCAGTTGCCACTGGATACCCCTCGCTCATCCTTGACTCATTGAATTGCGCCCAAATCCACTATTCTCTTCCCATATTGTCTGCCCATATTGTCTGCCCATATTGTGTACCTACAACCTAGAACCACTACATAATATTGTTCCGCAGTTGATTGGAACCGCTACTTGAAAGGATTGACGTGACCTACGTAATCGCCCAACCGTGTGTGGATGTGAAAGATAAGTCATGTATCGAGGAGTGCCCGGTTGATTGCATTTACGAGGGCAATCGGATGCTCTACATCCAACCTGATGAGTGCGTAGATTGTGGCGCCTGTGAGCCTGTATGCCCTGTAGAAGCTATCTACTACGAGGATGACGTTCCAGGTGAGTGGAAGCAATTTGGGGAGATTAATGCTGGTTTCTTCCAGACAATTGGTTCACCCGGCGGAGCAAGCAAGGTTGGGGCGACCGATGCCGACCACCCAACCGTTGTAGCGCTCCCTAAGGCTGGAGAGTAAACAATCAAACTCCCGGATTTCCCATGGGATCTGTTGGCTCCATATGGTGCTCGCGCTCGCGAGTATAAAGACGGGGCGATCGACCTTTCTGTAGGAACTCCTGTTGATCCAACTCCTGACTTTATTCAGGCTGCTCTTATTAAATCTGCCAACGCTCCTGGTTACCCGCTGACCATTGGATCGCCCGCGCTCCGCCAATCGATGAGAGATTGGGCCGTAAATGTTCTGGGAGTTTCTGGCGAGTTCGATGTGCTACCAAGCATCGGATCAAAAGAGGTCGTGGCTAACCTCCCCGCACAGTTAGAGGCTGCAAAGGTTCTCTATCCCAAAGTTGCCTACCCAACCTACCTAGTAGGTGCTTTGCTCGCCAAGGCGGAGAATTATCCAGTTGGCTTTGATGCGCGTGAATGGCCCGCTGCAGATTTGGTCTGGATCAACTCTCCTTCAAATCCCACTGGTCGAATTGCACCGGTGCAAGAGCTGGAAGAGGTAATCGCTTACTCGCGTAGAACAGATGCGATCATCATTAGCGATGAGTGTTATTTCAATTTTCCTGCATCAACAGAAGGACTGCAGCCAGTTTCTATCTTGCAGGTGGCTAAGGGTGATAATAAAAATCTTCTCGCAGTTCACTCACTTTCCAAGCGCTCTAATCTTGCTGGCTATCGCGCCGGCATGATCATCGGAGATCCACTGCTGATCGCAAAAATTCGTGAGATTCGCAAACATGCTGGGCTCCTTGTTCCTGCACCAGTACAGGCCGCGATGGTGGCTGCGCTCGCCGATGAAGTTCACGTCCATGAACAGGCGCAGCGTTACGCCAAGCGACGTGAAATATTGCGCCCCGCTTTGACTTCATTGGGCTTTTCGATCGAGCACAGTGAGGCCGGTTTGTATATCTGGTGCACGCGAAATGAACGCGACTTCGACTCGGTCTCATTTTTAGCGGATCTAGGAATCTTGGTGACCCCAGGTAGTTTCTACGGTGAAGCGGGTGCCACCTATATTCGCATCGCCCTCACCGCGACTGACGCGCAGATCAATGCGGCGGCTGCACGAATTCTTGGATAATCGGTGAGTACTCAGATGCCGGTCACCTCGGCGATATTGCTCGTAGGTGGATTTGGGACTCGACTTGCTCCTCTTACATCACACACACCTAAACCAATGCTCTCTGTCGGTGGTGTGCCCTTTACTGAACATCAGATAGTGAAAGCACGTGCTGCCGGAGTAGAAGAAATCGTTTTGGCAACTTCCTACCTTGCCGAAGTCTTTGAACCGTATTTCGGCAATGGAGAGAGATTTGGAATTCGAATCGCATATGCAGTTGAGGAGAAGGCTCTTGGTACTGGAGGCGCGATCGCAAACGCTGCCAAGGAGTTGCGCGGTAATGGTCCTGTAATTATTTTTAATGGTGATGTCCTGAGTAGTCATGATCTAACATCCCAAATGGAATTACATCGCGCGCAAGAGGCGGATATCACGCTGCATCTAACGCGTGTTCCTGATGCTCGCGCTTTCGGCGTTGTTGAACTTGATGGAACTAACGTTTTGACTTTCAACGAGAAGATGGAAAATCCTCCAACCAACATGATAAATGCCGGTTGCTACATCTTTGATCGCTCGGTTATCGATGCGATTCCAGATGATCGGGTCGTGAGTGTTGAGCGGGAGACCTTCCCATCACTCCTCGCGGGTGGTTCAAAGTTGGTCGGATATCTGGACTCTTCTTACTGGCTTGATATCGGTA
>Ga0214220_1000327_pt1 | contig 18539 bp, 14 predicted proteins | sample TroBogypolimnion_5_FD_153058 | JGI IMG/M metagenome (GOLD analysis project Ga0214220, IMG submission 153058) | Freshwater microbial communities from Trout Bog Lake, WI - 31JUL2007 hypolimnion | ecosystem: Environmental > Aquatic > Freshwater > Lake > Hypolimnion/Profundal zone | place: Trout... | reverse complement strand
GACGATGCGGCGCGAAATTGGTTTGAGGAAGCGATCCGGGTGCGCTGGCCGAAGATTAAAGTATTGCAGCCGCAACCGGCCAAGCCGCTGGAGGTGTGATTTTTGCGAAGCAGACTGGCGCGGTCGATAAGTTATCGGGAGAGATTTAGCGGTCGCCGCCCGGGGAATCGGTTTGACCAAAAAAAAAGATTGTCAAAGTTCTGACTTTTCCCTAGTTTTAACCTCAATGGCACCTTGTGGTGCTAGGGACGAACCAATTTCGCCCCACTTATCACAGGTAAACAAACAACAAACAACCAAACACATCGGAGGAACAGATGAAGTTTAATAAATGGACATTAGGACTCGCAGCCGTCGGAGCCGTCAGCATGGCATCCGCCGTCCGCGCAGATGAAGCGAAGCTCAGCCAGTTGAACACGGCTGTGGCGGGCACCGTCATCAGCGGTTATGTTGATGTGGGCGCGCAGTACAATGCGGGCAATGCCGGCGGCAACCAGCCGATTTACGGCGTGGGTACACCGGACGGATTTTCTGTCAACGTTTTTGACGTTTCGCTCGACAAGGCTTTGGACGACAGTCCTTGGGCTTCTGGTTATCACATTGACATTAATGGTGGCAGCTATGCCCTTTCGCCCTTGAACGATGGCGGCTTTGGTGCTCGGCAAGCTTATGTTGCCTTGCGCACGCCGGTGGGCAACGGCATTGATTGGAAGGTGGGTCTTTTCGATGGAATCACCGGTTATGAATCCAACGTTGGCTATACCAATCCCAACTACACCCGTTCTTATGGCTGGGAATTGAACCCGGCATCCTTCGCCGGCATTTTGGGAGCTTACAAGGTTTCCGATGTCATTTCTTTGCAGGCTGGCATTGCCAACCGCGGATCGGGCACTAATTTCATCAGTGGTGCGAACCGTCTGTCGGCCAAAAGCTTCATCGGAGCAGTTACTCTGACCGCTCCGGAGAGTTTGGGTTTCTTGAAGGGCAGCACGCTGAATGCGAGCACTGTTCAAGGCTTTGACAATGGCGCCGTGAATATTTATAGCGTCAATGCCACCCTCTCAACGCCCGTGGCTGGCTTGAAGGTTGGTCTTGCTTACGACAAGCAGGAAAGCTTGGCGGCAGACCATGCCGATGGCAATATCTTTGGTGTTTATGCCAATTATCAGGCCACTGAAAAACTTGGCTTCAACCTCCGTGGTGAATATATTGACGGACAAAACCTCGGTTATTTCAACAATAACTGGGGTGGATCGTTCGGCAATGGCAGCGGCAAAGGTCAAGAAATCACCGCTACCGTTCAGTATGACCTTTGGGCCAATGTCGTGAGCCGCGTTGAATTTCGCTGGGATCATACTGAAAGCGGTACCCAGTACAATCTCAACGGCACCGAGAACGCCTATCTCCTCGCGCTCAACTTGGTTTACAAGTTCTAATCTGATTTAGAATCCTTGGCCCCTGCCGGTTCGCTGGCAGGGGCTTTTTGTTTTCCTAATTTTTTTTCTCCGGCATAATTTTGCTTCCATGAAATTCATCCGTGACATTCTGGCCGAAAAAAAAGCCGCCGGGCAACCCGCTGTCTCCTTCGAGTTTTTTCCGCCCAAGACGGACGAAGGCGACCGCACGCTGTTTGAACGCCATCTACCCGCGCTGTTCGCGGCCCGACCGGATTTCTGCTCTGTCACCTACGGTGCTGGCGGCAGCACGCGCGACAAGACACTGCACATTGTGGACCGCGTCCAGCGCGAGTATCATCTGCCCGCATTGGCGCATCTCACCTGTGTCAAACACACCCGCGAAGAGGTTCGCGTTTTGCTGGAGAAAATCCGGGCGATTGACGGCAAAAATATTCTAGCGCTACGCGGTGATCCGCCCGGCGGCGGTGAATTTCAGCCCACAGCCGGCGGCTTCGAGTTTTCCGCACAACTGGTGGAGTTTATTCGTGAACAAAAGGGCTTTTGCACCGGCGTCGCCGGTTTTCCCGAAGGCCACATTGCCTGTCAGGGCGGCAAACTGGCGGACTGGCAGCATCTGAAGGAAAAGGTGGACGCCGGCGCGGATTTTGTCATCACGCAGTTGTTTTTTGATAACGCAGATTATTTTGCCTTCCGCGATCATGTGGTCGGCAAATTGGGCGTAAACGTGCCGCTGGTGCCCGGCATCGTGGCGATTTTGAGCGCGACGCAAATCACCAAATTCACCCAGATGTGCGGCGCAAAAATCCCGCCGGCGTTGCGGAAAAAACTCGATGAGATCGGCACGGACGACGAGGCGGCATTGAATTTCGGCATCGAGTACGCCACGCGCCAATGCGAGGAATTACTGCGTGCCGGCGTGCCGGGCCTGCATTTTTATACGCTCAACAAAGCGCATTCGACTGTGCAGGTGTTGAAGAATCTCGGGCTGGCGTGAAAAAATTAGCCGTTTGAAATTTGCCGGTTACAGGTTGAAAATATGACATCGTTTCTCGTTTCAACCTGCAACCAGAAATTTATAGTCCAAACTGATTCGCCATCAGGCTGATGACACTCATCGGTCCGGTGTCTTCCAAGCTGTCGGCGGCCTTGTCGAGTTTTTGCAGCGAGAGCTTGGCGTTCTTGTAAAATTCCTGGTCATTAACCAGCTTGCCGATGGTCCCGTCGCCCTGATTCACCTTCTGCAAAATCTGGTTCAAATTGGTCATCGAGGCAGTGGCAGAATTATAAAGCGTTTCGTCTGTCAGCAATTTGCCAATTGTACCCTTGCCGGCGCGCGCATCCGTCACGACCAGTTGCGCGGAATCCACCACCGATTTGGCAGAGGCCAGCGTGTCTTGCACGTTGGTGACCGTCACCAGCGCGTTAGCGTAAAGCGTGTCTTCATAAATCAGCCGGCCCACGGTGCCTTTGCCGGCGCGGATCTGGCCGGAAATATTTTCCACATTGTCCAACGTGCTTTTGATAACGTCTTTTTTGGTGGTCAGCACGTCGTCCAGCGCGCCGAACATGTGCTTGATTTCATCGCCGGCAAAATTTTTGGTGATGTTCTGAATGCCGCCGGCGGCGTTGTCCAGCTTGGCCATGATCGCGTTCAAATCCGTCTGCTCCACGCTGGCGAGTTGTGTGCCGTTGACCGCCAGCGACGTGTCGCTCGGGGCGCCGAAATCCAACGCCACAAAATTTTGTCCCATCAGGCCGGTGAAGCGGATGCTCGCCTTGCTGCTGGTTTTGACGATGGCGTTTGCCCGCAATTTTAGTGTCACGCTGACCTTGTTTGTGGTCAGTTCGATATTTTCCACGCGGCCGATTTCCACGCCGGCCATCTTCACGCGGTCGCCGGGCTTCAAATCCTGCACCGTTTCAAATTGCGTGGTGACGCGGTAACTGTGGCCGAACAAATCCACGCTGCCGAGCGTTTCCACAATGGCCCACGCGGCGATGAGGGTGATGGCGACGAAGACGCCCAGTTTGGTTTCCAAGGAATTTTTCATGGTCAATGCAATTTATTTTTCTCGGGCAAAATCCGCGTGCAGAAAATTCTGCACCCGCGGGTCGGGAAATTTTTTAACTTCCGCCGGCGTGCCGATGGTCAAAATTTGGCCCTCGGCAATGACAGCGATGCGGTCGGCCACGCCGAACGCGAGATCGCGGTCGTGCGACACCACCAGCGACGTGACGCCAATGCGGCGCTGGAGATTCAAAATCTCGTTGCCGATGACCACTGAGGAAACCGGATCCAGTTCGCTTGTCGGCTCGTCGTAAAGAATCAACTGCGGTTCGATCACCAGCGCGCGGGCGATGGCAGCGCGTTTTTTCATGCCGCCGGAAAGTTCCCCGGGCATTTTATCAATCGCGTCTTTGAGGCCGACGTCGGCTAATTTTTCGGCGACAATTTTTTCAATTTCCGCCGGCGTTTTCAACCGGTGCTCAGTCAAATACAAGCCGACGTTTTCGCCGACCGTCAGCGAATTCAGCAGCGCGCCGGACTGGAAAACAAGCGCCATGCGGTATTTCGCCGCGATTTCCGGCGTTGTAATCGGCTCGCCGTTGATGAGGATCTCGCCGGCATCCGGCGCTTCCAAGCCAATCAGGTGCTTGAGTAAAACGCTTTTGCCGCTGCCGCTCGGGCCCATGATGACAAAAATTTCGCCGGGCCGGACTTCGAAATCAATGCCCCGGATCACTTCCTGACCGCCAAAGCTTTTGCGCAAGCCGCGCACGACGAGGCCGACGCCGCCGGAAGATTTTTGATTCGGACTATTCATTGCAACAGGAAGCGCGTGAGGATGTAGTCGAAAATCACGATTAGTACGATGGAGTTCACCACAGCCTTTGTGACCGAGCGGCCGATGCCGCGCGGGCCGCCAATGGTGGCCAAACCCTGATGGCACGAAACGGTGCCGACGATGACAGCGAAACAGAAGCTCTTGAACACGCCGTTCACCACGTCCTTGAGCTCAACGATGTCCTTCATGTTTGCAAAAAAAACACGGAAAGGAATGTCCATGAGTTGGTTGTAATTGGCCACCACCGCGCCGCCGAACCAGCCGATGAGCACGGAAAAAATCACCAGCATCGGCAGCGCCGCTGCCAAGGCAAGGATGCGCGGCAGGACGAGGTAGTGAATGGGATTAATGTTCATCGTGCGCAAGGCGTCAATTTCCTGATAGACACGCATGGAACCGATTTCCGCCGCCATTGCGGAACCGATGCGGCCGGCGATGAGAATCGCCATCATCACCGGTGCGAGTTCTTTGGCGATGGCAAGGCCCACGACGCCGCCGACTGCGCTGGCCAGACTGCGTTCGACCAGCGCCGGCCCGAAATTCAAGGCGATGACGCCGCCGATAAAAAACGACAGGATGCAGACCATCAGCAGACTGGCGTTGCCGATTTCAAAAAATTGTTCCATCACCTTCTGCCGCTGCCGCCACGTTTGCGGCAGCGCCTGCAGCGTGCGCCAGAACAACAGCATTATTTCACCGACGTTTTCAAACATGATGCAAAATAATCTACGGGGTTACCGGCCGACCGGTGATGCGGTAAAAATAAAACCACCGCGTCTGCTCGGTTTCCCTCTCGCATTGATACTGGAAAAGACCGAAGAGGAGCGAGGTTTTTTTGTGGGCCGGCGCGGTTTCGCGGCGATATAAATTCCAGAGCAACGAGCGGCTGGACGCGCCGGTTCGCGCATTGTCCTCGGCGCGCCATACGGACCAGAGCGGCGACCAGTTGCGTTCGATGCCGCGATTGTCGGGCACGAACGGTTCGGCCAGCGCCAGCACTTGCAATTTTTCGCTGCCGGCAAAATCGCGATGCCATTCAAAAAACGGCCACATGTCCAAGCGCACTTTTTCTTTGCCGGTGGCGGTATTCTTTTCCGTCAGCCGCGAATACAGGTAAAACAAAACCTGCGTGCGGCGCTGGTCGAGGGTTTCGCCTTGGAACCGGCGGAACTGCCAAACCGGCCAGACATAAGAATCACTTTCCGTCGTGGCATTGTGCGCTTCGCTAAACAACGGCCAGACACGCGAGGTGGTCTTGCCTTCGCCGCGCGCAAAAATAACGAAAGGCCACGGGCCGTCCCATTCGCGATAGTTTTTTCCCCGGTTGTCCAGCCAGGTGAACATTGGCCACAGCACGCTGGTGGAATCGCGCTGCGGCGACCGGGTGCTAACGTAAAACGGAATCGAGGCGCGCAATTGCTGGAGGTTGGTGGTGCCGATCCCGGTGTCCTGCCGCAAGTGCAGCGGCCAGAGATAAAACGATTTGTCATGGCCGGCCACCAGCGTGGCGTCGCCGAAGCCGTTGGTCCGCGTGGTCACGTCTTTGTGTTCGTGACCGGCGACCGGCCAGATTTGCCAGCCGCGCAATCCGTCGCCGTGACGGGTGGCGCCGAAGGGATAAAAATAATTATCCGTGACGACGTCGCGTTTGCGGGTCTCGCTGTAAAACGGAAACAGCACGAAGAAAATGTCGTCGTGAAACAGTCGGTTTTTCAACTGGCCATAAAACGGCACCACGGCGGTGTAGTTCAAGTTGGTATCGGCGGAGCGCTGCGAAAAATAAAACGGAAACAGCGTGACGCGTTCTTTTGTTGCGCCGGTTTGTTCCGCGCCGCCGGAAAAACTGAGGAGTTGAAAAATTTGCCAGCGATGTTCCTGCCCATAGCGGATGGTCGAAACAAACGGATACAACCAATCATCCTCGTGCGCGGCTATGGCCGGATCGCGGTCGCAGGAATAAAACGGCGGCAAGGCCCAAGTGGCTTCGGTATCTTTTTGCTGCGAATAGAAAAACGGCCCCGCCGCTTCGGTGCGAGTGCCGGCGTCGAGCGTCAGTTGAAAGCGGTCTAAAAGTGGTCCCCACGCGGAATTTTCTTCGGCGCGGGCATGGTTGAAAATCAAAACGAGCGCCAACCCATACAGATACCAGCTGCCGGCCAGCGAAAATAATTTCGGCCGCATTGTTTCCATGGTTATCGTTATCCGGCTGCGATTCATCTCTTTTTTTGCTCGCAAAATGCGAGGTTGGACAATCCGATTGACTTTGAAAATGGTTTCATTATGTTGAGGGTAATTGAGGTTTTCACCTCGGTTCCTCCTGACCCGGTGTTGGCGACTTGTGCGCTGGCACTGGGTTTTTTACCAGCGGTTGCCGGCGGCCGAGTAAGTTTAGCAGTGCCGGTAAAAATGTCAGGCCCGCAATCAGACACGTCGCGATGCCCGTCGCCATCATGCAGCCCAAACTGTAAATGCCCCGGTGCTGTGCAAGAATCAAACTGCCGAATCCCGCGATGGCCGTCAATCCCGACACCAGCACAGCCTTGCCGGTGCTGCGTGACAGAATGCTCGGCGTGCGCTCCTCGGCGTAGCGGTTGAGGATGTGGATGCCGTTGGTAACGCCGATGCCGATGACGAGCGGCAGCGTCATGATATTGGCCAAGTTCACCGGAATGCCCGCCCAACCCATCAATCCTGCCAGCCACAACGTGCCGATGGCGACGGGAATCAGCGATAAAATCACTGCCGTCAAACTGCGGAAATGCAGCAACACCATCAGCGCAATGGCCGTCAGCGAATACCACGCCGCCTGCACGTAGCTGTTTTTCAGCAATGTTTCATATTCCAACAGTTGCACCGGGGTGCCGGTCACATTAGGGTCCACCGTCCGCAAATCCGCAACGAACCGTTCCTGCGGCGCCCGCTGCCAGACATCTTCCTTGGGATAAACCTGGATCAAAAATTTTCCGTTCACGCCTACGAACCGGTGATGCAGCGCCGGCGGCAAATCGGCCACCGTCAGCGGTGATTGGTTTTCCTGCTGTTGCAATAACTGGAACGTGTCGCGCAAATCGCCCAGCAGTGCCTGCTGAAATTGCGCGAGCTTGGCGGCATGATCCGCCTGCGTCGCGGGATCGCCGGCGAGCGCGGCCTTGCGCAATTCCGTGATGGCATCGTTCAGCGACGTGAGCTGGGCGGCGAGCGCGGGATCGTTGGTGCCAACACTTTTCACCGCGAGGCCGAGATAGCAGGATGTGTAAAACAGCGTGCCGCTCAAGGCTTCCAGATCCACCGGCTGCGCATCAGGCGGGCGAAACACCAGCGGCGCAACTTCATTTTTGATTTCGCCGATGAGCTGCATTTTTTCCGCCGAGGCCGGATGGAGAAAATTTTCGTAAAACGGCGGCTGCGTTTCCGCAACGGTCGGCAACTGGGCGATACGTTCCTGCAATGCCACCGCGTTCGTCAGCGAATCGGCGACCACCGCGCTGTACAAAAGCGATTTTTCGGCCGAATCCAGCAGCTTCTGTTCAAAGACCACCGAGGACAAACTCGGGCTTTGCATCTTGATGAGGTTGTAGTCGAAATACACTTTGCGCGCTTCCCACGCGGCCGCAGCGCATAGCGCCAGCGTGATGCCCGTGACCAGCGCCGGACGTTGCAGCCAGAAATTTTCCAGTCGCGCCCGCCGGTCATCAATGCGGATCGTGTGGTCAATCAGGTTCTGCCGGCCGCGCAGCAACAGTACTGGCAGCAGCGTCATCATCGGGATAAAACAGACCAGCAAGCCGCCGCCGCAGATGATGCCCATTTCCTTGATGCCTTGGAAATTGGTGAAATACATCGCCAAAAACGCGCCCGCTGTGGTCAGTGCGCCGGTGAAAATACCCTGACCGGTGAACACCATCGCTTTAGTGATGGCTTCCTGTTCCGTTTTGCCGTGGTGCAATTCTTCCTCGTAGCGCGTGATCAAATGCACGGCGTAATCAATCGCCAGTCCGATCAGCATCGGCACGAACGTGATGGTCAAAATGTTCAAATGCCCGACGGTCAACGTGGTGAACGCCAGTGTGTAACCCAGTCCGACGATGAGACAAATGGTGGCTTTCACCGGCCGGCCAGTTTCATTGTAGCCGTAAATAAAAATCAGCGCGCACAGCACCATCGCTACGACGCTGGCGAACGTCGTATCTTTTTGCGACTGCATCATTTCGTCGTAGTCCAGCACCGGTTCGCCAGTGATGCCTACGTTCACGCCCGGCACCTCGGCCTTGGTTTGGGCCACAAGTTCGCGCAAACGGTCCACGCTATCGCCGGTCTGGTCGTCCGTCGGCGCGTGCGCAGTGACGACGAAAATTTTTCCATGCGCGAACGTCAAGTAACTTTCCCGCAGCGCCTCGTCGCTGCTATCAATCAGCGAGACAACATTCGGCGACGGCGGCAACCCGCTGCGCTGCAAGGCATCGCCGGCCTGGGTCACGATGCGTGTCAGTGCGGGAATGGATTTGGCAAGCGACCGGTTGTCTGCGTTGTCTTCCTGCGCAGCGGTGCGGAAAGCGGCGTTGATTTCGCCGAACAGCGAAACCAGATTCGTCGTCTGCGCGAACTGCGCGATGAACGGCCGGGCCGCGCGCAGCGTATTGCGCATTTCGACGAGGTTGGTTTCCGCCGCGTATTGCAGGGCTTTGCGGCCCATCATCCCGAGGTTTTGCTGGAAGAAAACGTCGCGGAACAGATTGGTTTCCGCCTGCATTTTCGCGGCGATGCGCTCGACGAACTGCCGGTTGTTTTCGAGCTGGTCGCTCTCCACCACCACCACCAAATCGTCCGGCTGGGGAAATTCTTTTTGGAGCGCGAGATAATTCTGGTGATATTTCTGGTTGGGACCGACCAGATTGTCGCGGTTCATGTCCGCCTTTAGAAAAAAGACGGTGTAGGCGACACACAAGAAAAACAGCGCCACCTGCGGCCAGAAAAACCAGCGCGGATGCCGGCAGATTGCCGCCGCGAGCTGGCCCAGCAGCCGCGCGAGAAAACTGTCTGCGCTCAGCGCCTTCATGGTCGGTCAGCCGGCCTTTTCCACGGAAACCGCGGTGCCGTAGCACAGAACTTCGGTGATGCCCGGGGCGATTTCCGTCGCGTCGTAGCGCACGCCGATAACCGCATTGGCGCCGAGGGTGCCAGCATGGGTGAGCATCTGATTGAAGGTGTCCTCCCGGGCACGTTCGCAGAGGCTGCTGTAGAGCGAAATATTCCCGCCAAACAGGCTCTGGATATTCGCGCCGATATTGCCAATGACGGAACGCGAGCGGACAATGATGCCGCGCACGACGCCGTGGGATTTCACGATGCGGTAGCCGGGCAGTTCAAACGCGGTGGTTGTGAGTGGATGGGTCATGCACATCAAGGAGAGATTGAACACCACACCGGACATCCACAAAAGCCAAATCTCACAGCCAATTTGCGGCGCGGTGATGGTTTGCCAAAAGGTGGTGAAAGGATTTGCTTGGCTGGCGGCGCAAAATCGCCCAAAATTCCGGGCATGACCAAAATTCTGCTTTTGGGTTTGGGACGCTGGGGTGCAAATCACCTGCGTAATCTGAACAATTTGCCCATCGAGCTTTACGTCGCCGAAGTCGGCGACAAGCAGCTCGAACCGGCGCGCAAACTCGGCCTTCCCGCCGAACGACTCACGACGAATTACAAGGATTTCATCAGCAAAATTGACGGTGTGGTCATTGTTACGCCGGCGCAATCACACTTCCCGCTGTGCAAAGAATTTCTCGAAGCTGGCAAGGATGTCTTTGTCGAAAAACCGCTGACGCTGTCGAACGACGAATCCAAACAGCTCGTGGAAATCGCCGCGCAGCACCAGCGAATTTTGCAGGTTGGGCACATCTTGCGCTTTGATCCCGCGACGCTCTGGTTGCGTGATGCGGTGCAAGCCGGCGAGTTTGGTAAAGTGAACATGATTCGCGGCCACTTCGGCGGCTTCAAGCGTCCGCGCAACGACAGCGGCGTGATGTTTGCCGACGGCATTCACTTTGTTGACCTGTTCAATTTCATTCTCGGTGCGCTGCCGAAAAGCGTCACGGCCATCAATCATGATTTCTTCGGTCGCGGCTTGGACGACGTTTCGCTCGTCTCGCTCGAATACGAAACCAAGCACGGCAAAACCTGGGCGACGGTCGAGACGGAATATTTCATTCCCGGCAAATTCCGCGAGGTCATCGTGTGCGGCGACAAGCTGAGCGCGATTTGCGATTACAATGTTGCGCAATATAAAATCAAAACTTACGCGAACACGCACACGCCCGCCGGCGGCAATGATTTCAAGGCCGCCGAAGGCGTCGTGACGCAAATTGAAACGCCGCCGGAAGAACCGTTGCTGGCGGAGCTGCGCGCGTTCATTGATTCGGTCAAAACCCGTGCGACGCCGCGCGCCGACGCGCAGTCCGGCTACGACGCCGTCCGCGTGCTGAACGCTGCGCTGGAATCGGTGAAGACTGGCAAGGTCGTGCAGCTTTGATTTGAGCCACAGATGGGCACAGATGAAACACAGATAAAAAATGCCGGCAGTCATATTTCATGTTCGCGGAAAAAATTTTCGGCCAGAGGTGGAATTGGCGAAGACCAATTTGAAGCCCTACCGAATCTTTCATGTGGGTGATGTCACTAAATTTAGTCGTGGAGATATTGTATTCGAGGATTCTGGATTTCGCGTGGATATCGGGCCTCGTAACAGTGAAGATTTGAAGAAACAAATCAAAACAGCTTTTGGATTTATCAAGAAACATTACTCGGAAATCAAACGAATCAAGGGGGCAACTGATTTGAGTCTCGCTTTCGGATACTGTTTGCAGTTTGACAAAAATGGCGAGCCGTTTTGGGTTCAAGGCGCTGTTTTGCCTGCTGATTTTTTGCGGATGTGCGGTGAATTGAATATCAGTATTGATTTGCCACTTTATTATGGAGTAACTGTTGACAAGTTGATTTCACACTATGTGCGTGTATTAAAACTAAAACGCCCGAAACAAAAAAGGTGTGTGGCTAAAAAATAAAATTATCTGCTGATTTTTGAAGAAATCTATGTTTCATCTGTGAAAATCTGTGGCCAAAAAAAGAATAAAAATTTATGAGCAAAATCCCGTTATCAAAATGTTTCGTGAACACCGAAGTCGAGGAAGCCGCGCTGCGTGCCATCCGCTCCGGGCAATATATTCTCGGCAAAGAATCCACCGAGTTCGAAAAAGAACTCGCCGCCCACACCGGCACGAGCACCTGTGTCCTCGGCAGTTCGTGGACGATGATCGTGTATTGCCTGCACCAGTTGCAAGGCATCGGACCGGGCGATGAAATCATCGTGCCCAGCCACACGGCGTTTCCGAGCATGGAACCGTTGATTCATCTCGGCGCGAAGCCGGTGTTTGCGGACATTGACGAAACCTTCGTCATGGATCTGGCACACGTCGAATCGCTCATCACGCCGCGCACCGTCGGCATCATCGGCGTGCATCTTTACGGTCATCCGATTGACAATGACAAACTCCTCGCCATCGCCAAGAAAAATAATCTGTGGGTCATAGAAGATTGCGCGCAGGCGCAGGGCGCGAAATACAAGGGCAAGACCGTCGGCAGCATGGGCGACTTCGGCGCGTTCAGCTTTTTCCCGTCGAAGAATCTTACCGTCCTCGGCGACGGCGGTTGCATCACGACGAACAAAGCTGATTACGCCGACCGGTTGCGGATGTTGCGCAATCACGGTCGCCAGGGAAAATACGATCACGAATTCACCGGCTACAACGTGCGTTTCAACGAAATCAACGCCGCCATCGGCCGCGTGATGTTGAAGCACCTCGACGGTTTCAACGAGAACCGCCGCCAGATTGCCGCGCGCTACAACGACCGCCTCAAAGGCATCGTGCAGACGCCCATCACCAAAGAATGGGCCACGCCGGTGTATCACATGTATGTCACGCGTTGCGAACGCCGCGATGATTTGCAGAAATTTCTCAAGGAGAAAAACATCGAGACCGGCGTGCATTATCCGAAACCGAACCACCTGCAACCGGCCGTCGTCGGCCTGTTCCCCTACATTCCGAAACTGCCGAACACGGAAAAAGCGGTGAAAGAAATTCTTTCGCTGCCGATTCACGGCGAGATGAACCTCAATGCGGCGGACAAGGTGTGCGACGCCATCGCCGAATTCTACGGCAAGAAATAGTCGGACGGCGAGCCGCCGGCGGTCGCTAACTAATTCAATAACCCTCGCTCGGAAATGGGCGAGGGTTTTTTGCTTTGGGAAGAATGTTCATTATTCGTCGCTGTAAGAAAATGCACGACGACTGGACGGTCGCTCTGGCAGACTGATGGCATGAAATCCCTATTTGCCAAGTATGGTCTGCTCGCGGCGTTGCTGCTGGCGAGTGCAAAATCATTCGCGGCGGAGTCCGCCGCGTCCGCCGAGTGGCCGGCAGCCACGCCGGAAGCCATCGCGCATTGGCGGTCCCTGCGCTTCGGCATGTTCATCCACTGGGGACCAGTCAGCTTGACCGGTCATGAAATCGGCTGGTCGCGTGGCAACCAGACGCCGATTGAGGTTTACGACAATCTGTACCAACAATTCAACCCGACCAATTTCAACGCCGCCGAATGGGTGGCCATCGCCAAGGCGGCCGGCATGAAATACATCGTGTTGACCACGAAACATCACGACGGCTTTTGTCTCTGGGATACGAAGCTGACCGATTATAACATTATGCACACGCCGTTTCACCGCGATGTGGTGAAGGAACTCGCTGCCGCCTGCAAGGAGCAAGGCATTGAGTTTGGCGCTTATTATTCCGTGACCGATTGGTATGATCCAAATTGGCCCGTGACCAGTCCCGCCGGCAAAGTGAAACGGGAAAAATCCGACCTCGACGCTTACGAAAAATATTTGCAAGGACAGATCACCGAGCTGATCAAAAATTACGGTCCGCTCATCACGATATGGAACGATGTTTCAGCCATGTATGGCAAACGTGGCGCGGCCACCATCAAAATGGTTCGCGAATTGCAGCCCGACATTCTCATCAACAACCGCACCGGCGCCGGCGGCGATTATGACACGCCGGAACAGAAGATCGGCAAATTTCAGCTCGACCGGCCGTGGGAATCTTGCATGACCGTTTCCGCGCACAACGCCTGGGCCTGGGGCGGCGCGAACGACGGCGTGAAATCCACCGCCGCATGCCTCGAGATGCTCATTCGAGGCGCGGGCGGCGACGGCAACATTCTCCTCAACGTCGGTCCGCGGCCCGATGGCGTGATTGATCCGGCGCAGGCCAACTTATTGAAAACCGTCGGCAACTGGCTCGCGGCCAATGGCGAGAGCATTTACGGCACGCGCGGCGGACCGTGGAAACCGACTCACGCCATCACCAGCACGCGCAAAGGCAACGTCGTTTTTCTGCATGTATTGGATTCGGCCGATGGCCGTATCGAACTACCCGCGCTGCCGGCGACGATTAAATCCGCCACGCTCCTTTCCGGAACCGCCGTCGCCTGCACGCAAGCGGACGGCAAACTCGTGGTGCAAATTCCTGTCGCAGCGCTGACGCCGGTGGACACGATTGTGAAATTGGAATTGGACCGTTCTGCTCTCGATTTGCCCGTACTCAATCCCGGCTCCGGCATCAAGGCTAGCGCCTCCAACGTTTATCAAGGTGAGGATGCGGAATTCGGCCCGGCGCAAGCCTTTGATAACGATGTGCACACCCGCTGGGCCACCGATACCGGCACCAAACAGGCGTGGCTCGCGGCCGACTTTGGCCGGTCGGTGAAGCTCGCCTCGGTGCAGCTTCAGGAAGCCGCGCCCTACGCCGGCCGCGTGACGCAATTTGATTTTCAATATCGTGCGGAGGGAACTTGGAAAACCATTTTTAGCGGCACACAAATCGGCGCGCATTTTCAAAAACAATTTCCGCCGGTCACGGCGCAGGAATTTCGTCTGAATATTTTGAACGCCACCGAAGGCCCGACCATTGCGGAAATGGAATTGGGCGAAAAATAAATAAAGTTATTTGGGCGAGGGCGTGCCGCCAAACCGCCCGTAGCGCAAGGCCAGCGTCGGCAGCACGAGCAGATTGAGAAACGTCGAAGTGACGAGGCCGCCGAGAATCACCACCGCCATCGGCCCTTCGATTTCCCGGCCTGCCTCGCCGCTGCCGAGCGCCAGCGGCAGTAGGCCGAGCGCGGTGACGAGCGCGGTCATCAAAATTGGCACCAGCCGCTCGGTCGCGCCGCGCAAGGCGGTTTCCGTTCCCCACGGCCGTTTTTCCTCGTTCACTAAATGTTCGAAATGCGAAATCATCATGATGGAATTGCGCATGGTGATGCCGAACAGTGTGACAAAACCCACCAGCGTGCCCAGTGAAAGTGAGCCGTGCCCTTCGCCAAAATACCCGACCAGAAAAATTGCCAGCACGCCGCCGACGAGCGCGAATGGCAGGTTCGCCAGCACAAGCAGCAGGTGGCTGGCCTTGCGGAAAACCATTGCCAGCAGCAAAATGATTCCCGCCGTCGCCGCGAGCGAATGCAACAGCAATTCCGTCTGCGCCTGTTTCTGTTCCTCCGCCGCGCCGCTGAATTCCGCATACACGCCAGCCGGGAAGTTGAGTTTGGCAATTTCCGTTTGCGCGGCGGAAACAAATGACGCCACGTCGCGGCCGGTTGGATTACAAGTGACGGTCTGCCGCCGCCGTGCGCCGTCGTGCAAAATGGCATAGCGGCCGGTCGCGAGCGAAACCTCGGCAAGTTGCTTCAACGGCAGCCGCGCGCCGGCCGGATTGCTGATGAGTAATTCACCGATATTTTCTGGCGACTGCCGCGCAGCCGGTTCCAGAATGACCGTCACTTCAAACACTTTTTCGCCCTCGTAGGTTTGCGCCACGATGTCGCCCTGATACGCGGTGCGGACCGCTTCAAGCACTTCGAGTGGCCGAAAACCAAACTGGGTCAGCCGGTCGGGCCGCAATTGAATGCGCAGCCGGGGCGCGCCGGGCGGCGCGGAAACCTGCACATCGGCTGCGCCCGGCACTTTGGTCAGCGCCGCCGCGACCTCGTTGGCTTTCGCGTCCAGCACGTCGAGGTCGTCACCAAAAATATTCACAACGACTTGCGCGGTCTCGCCGGAAATGGTTTCGCCAATGCGGTCGCCGAGAAACGTCAGCACCTCGGACTGCACGCCGGGAAATTTCGCCAGCGTGTCGCGGATGGCGTCCTGCACTTTTTCTTGATCCTCGCCGCCGGTCGGTTTCAATTCGACGTGCATCTCGCCGCGATGCGTGCCCCACGTGTCTTCGCCGCCTTCTGCGCGGCCGATTTGCTCCTCGACGCTGGCGATTTGCGGAATTTTCAGCAGTTCCACCGAAATCTGCGTGCCCAGCCGTTTCATTTCCGGCAGCGAAGTTCCCGGTGCCATCGTAAGGCCGACGACAAAATGGCCTTCGCGAAAATCCGGCAAAAATTCGCCGCCAAAAAACGGCAGCGTGGCCAGCGCCGCGACGAATGCCGCCAGTGCGATCGCGATAATGGTTTTTGGCCGATGGCTGATGGTTTCCAGCGCCTGCCGGTGCCACGCTTTTAATTTGCGCAAATAAACCGGTTCCTCGTGCGGTCGGGAACGCGACAGCAGCGCGAAGCACAACGCTGGCGTGACCGTGAGCGCGACCAACAGCGATGCCAAGTTAGCGAGGATGAAGGCGACGCCCAGCGGACCAAAAAATTTTCCCTGCAAACCGGTCATCGTCAGCACCGGCACGAATACCATCGCCACCACAAAAGTCGCGTGGACGACGGAATTGCGCACTTCGAGCGTGGCTGCCAGCACCACACCCAGCAGCGGGCGCGGCGGCGTGAGCGTGAGATTTTCGCGCAGCCGGCGCAAAATATTTTCCACCGTGATAATGGCATCATCCACAACGACACCGAGCACGGCGGCGAGACCGCCGAGCGTCATTGTATTGAGTGTCACGCCCCAGCGGTCCAGCACCACGACCGCCGCGAGCAGCGAGAGCGGAATCGCGGTGAAAGAAATCAGCGCCGTCCGCAAATCCAGCAGGAACAAAATCAGCACCATCGCCACCAGCACCGCGCCCAGCAACAGCGAGGTTTTCATGTTGCGGAGCGCGATTTCGATGAACGTCGCCGGCCGGTGGAGCGCGGGGGTGTAATGAATATTTTCCGCTGCGAACACGGGTGCCAGCGCGGTCAGAGCGCTTTCAACGGCGCGCGTGACTTCCATCGTGTTCGCGCCGTATTGGCTCGCGGTGGTCATCAGCACGCCGGGTTTGCCATTGATGAGTGCGTCGCCGAATTTCGGTTCGCCGGCCGCGACGACCTTCGCCACGTCCTTCAGCCGGATGCTGCGGCCGTCGCGTTGCGTCACGACGATTTCGCCGAGTTGGTCGGCGGTGAGCGACTGGCCTTCGGTTTGCAATACCAGCCGTTGCGCCGCCGTTTCGATGAAGCCGGCACCGCGCACGCCCGTAGCCGCGCTGGCGGCGGCAGAAACCTCTTGCACCGAAAGGCCAAACGCGAGCAGGCGGTCCGGCTGGATTTGAATTTGCAATTGCCGCACTTCGCCGCCAAAAACTTTCACGGCGGCCACGCCCGGCACGGAGAGCAGGCGCGGCCGCACCGTCCAATCGGCAAAGGTCCGCAGTGCCATCGGCGGTAGCGTTTCCGAGGTCAGGCCAAATTTCAGCAGGTCCATCGTGGACGAGGTAAGCGGCTCCATTTTCGGTGCCGCGACGCCGGCTGGCAGTTCGCCGCCAAGCTGCGCAAGCCGTTCCGTCAGCATCTGCCGCGCGAAATGAATGTCCGTGCCTTCTTTGAACACAGCCGTGACCACTGACAAGCCTTGGATGGATTCCGAGCGGATGGAGTCCAGTCCGCCCGCGCCGTTCAGCGCATTTTCCACCGGCCGCGTGACGAGTGCTTCTACTTGTTCCGGCGCGAGGCCCGGCGCCTCGGTTTGCACCGTGGCCTGCGGCTGGACGAATTCAGGAAACACGTCGAGCTTTGCGTGCGTCGTGACGAATAGCCCGTAACAAATGAAGCCCACCGCTAGCGTGATGACCACGCCGCGGTTGCCCAACGAAAGTTCAACGAGTCGCCGCAACATGATTAATCGCGTTGGCCTGTGTTAAAACCGCCGCCGCTCAACTCGGCGGAGAGCAGCGTTTGCGCGCCGGTGATGACCACGCGGTTGGTCGCCGACAACTGCTCCGTAAAAAATCCGTCGGCTACCGTCCGGTCCAGCAGCAGCTCGCGGCGGGAAAAAGTGGTTTCACCCGACTTCACAAAAACCCAGCCTTTGCCTTCGTGCCTCAGAATTGCGCTCGCCGGTACCGTCACGCCGCTGACGGCCGCGACGGAACTTTTGATGAAGCCAGTCACCGCTTCACCGCGAGCCAGCGCGTCGGCGGTATCCGGATGGTCGTTCAAAAAAAGCAGCCCTTGCTGTTGCGTTTGCGAATCCAGCGCCGGCAGTTTGTCAAAAAAACTCGCGTTCACCGGCTGATCCCTTTTTGCCAGCGTCTCGATCCGCGCCGTGGAAGGATTGGCCAAACGCTCGCCGACCGGCAGATCCAGTCGGATGAGGCCAGCCGACCGCGTTAGTTCATCCAGTAACGGATTCATTTTGCGCGGCGTGCCGGGCGGCACGACAATGTCGCCGGGCAGATTCGCGATGCGACTGCCCCAAGCCGTCTCGATTTTGAGCCGGACCGCCATGACCGCCGCGAAATTCTGCCGGTAGGTGGCTTCCGTCTCTTGGAACGCGCGCTCAGAAATATTTTCGTCGTGCTTTAATTTTTTGGCCCGCTCCAATTCCCGGTGCGCATTATCGAAGGCCAGCAGCGCCTGCCCAAACTCCATCATCAAATCGGCCAGCGACGCGGTGTCCAGCGCGCGGCCATACGCCTTGATTTCCGGCACCCATTCGGTGGCCGTCAAGCCAGCGGTTTCGAGGCCGAGGCGCTTTTGCGTTTCCGCATCGAGCGTCAAAATCGTTTCGCCATTCGTGCCCTGCGTGATTTTTATCGGCTCGGTTTTTGCCTCCGCTTTCGCGTCTGCTTTCGTGTCCGGTTTTGCGTCGGCCTTGGCGTCCGGTTCGGCGGCGCGGACGGCGAACATGCTGGCGAACAAGGCCGCGAAGAGAAATATTTTTGAACTCATTTTCATGGCTGGGAAATGGCGGGTAAAAATTTATCGGCCGCGAAAGCATCCGCCG
>Ga0214220_1000312_pt1 | contig 19510 bp, 16 predicted proteins | sample TroBogypolimnion_5_FD_153058 | JGI IMG/M metagenome (GOLD analysis project Ga0214220, IMG submission 153058) | Freshwater microbial communities from Trout Bog Lake, WI - 31JUL2007 hypolimnion | ecosystem: Environmental > Aquatic > Freshwater > Lake > Hypolimnion/Profundal zone | place: Trout... | reverse complement strand
TACCGGTCGCTATGGCACCCAGACAAACAACCAGACGGCGCAGGTGCTGCCGCTTGCACTGGGCGTGGTACCGGAAAATTTGCGCAGACTGACATATCAACAATTGCTCGCGGCGATCCACGCGCACCAAGATCATCTGGGCACAGGCTTTGTCGGCTTGCCAATTCTGCTCACAACCTTGACTGATCACCGCGAGACGGCATTGGCAAACAAAATTGTAAACCAGCAAGATTATCCAAGCTGGAAAACCCTCATCCACGACGGCGTTTTCGCCGAGGGCTGGAACGGCGGCGGCGCTCAGATGCCGTCCTGCGGCGGTGCAGTTGGCATGTGGTTTTATCAGTCCGTACTGGGAATCCGTCCCGATCCCGCCGGGCCGGGCTTCAAAAAGTTTTTTCTCGCCCCGCAGCCCGACCCGGCCAGTGGCCTGACTTGGGCGCGCGGTAGCTTCGACTCCCTCCACGGACGCATTGTTAGCAACTGGACGTGCGAGCATGGACATTTCACCCTGCAAATTGTCGTTCCCCGCAACACCACCGCAACTGTATTTATCCCGACGAAAGATGCCGTCTCGGTAATCGAGTCAGGAAAACCTGTCGCCCAAGCGGAAGGTGTTGAGTTTCTGCGGATGGAAAACGCCGTTGCTGTCTATGCAGTTGGCTCGGGAAGCTACCGGTTTGAATCGAGGCTTCCGTAACTAGAAATGAATTTGCGGGAACTTTTTTATTTATCGGCCCATTAACAGCACAACTTTGACGCTGGATTTCGGAGTCCCTTTCACTTGGATGATCTGCCCATTTCTAGATGGCCTTCACCCACGGTTTTATGAGGCGCAGGGGTATAAAATCCCCCGCCCCATCCTTTGGCCGGCGACAACGGTTGGATGCGATTGCTTTCACATTGCATCAACTTCAGTTCCAACAGCGGCATGCCGGTGCCGTCGTTGTCAAAATCGGGAATCCAGCCATGTCCCGCCTTCCCGAACCACTGGAAATGCTGTGCTCCATAATGAGCAAATTCATTGACGACCGCCAGTTGCGCTGAGGCTGGCAGACTCAAGCCGTTCGTGCCGGACAGAATCCAGCGACCAACGTCGCGCTTGCGGACATTGTAACGCGCAGTTCCATCTTTAATCGCGCCGGGCCAGTTGGCGGCGCCAACGCCATGAACATTGAGTAATGGTAGCCGTACCAGTCGTTTGGGAACATTTTCCGGCGTAATCGTTTGTCGCGGTAGTATTCGTGGTGGCGGAAAATTTAAGTTGCACGGAGTTTGAACCCGCGACAGGCGGCGGCGAATTACTCGACCAGTTGAGCGCCAATCGAAAAGGTCAGGGTCGAAATCAACAAGTCAAGGGAACCAGACCCGACGGAAACAACAGTGTTGTTGAAGAAGACGGGAGTAGTATCCGGACGTGTTGGTCTCGCGGGAATTGGCCACGCGAATGGCCGCCCGCCTGTTGGCGCTCCAAGACAAAAGCGTTCGCCACATTGTACAATGGCCGCAACTTCCTCGTGCAACCGCACTTGTCGCCGCCGCCGAGGATGAACTTGGCCACAAAATCCGGCGCGCGCCGCGTGGTTTCACCCAACGGCACGCCGAGACGGAGAAAATCTTTGGTGTTCATGAATAAAAACTAGTTCGACTTTTATTCTGAATCTTTGGAAGTCCCTTGTGATTTTGACCGCGAGTGGATTAATCGGTTGATGCTCTTAATGATTTCTGCTGCTTTGCTGTGATCAATTTTATACGGGTCGAAATTTCTGAATATTCGCTTCGCGTCTTCTGTTTTGCGTGTTGCAAGCTTTCCCCCTAACGAGACAAATTGTTGTGCTGACTCAAACGAAAAAATTGCCAAAGCTATTGTGCGCTCAGCCTTTTTCAGCGTGATCATTTCGGAAGGCGTTTTGAACTGTTCATCCTTGAAAGCAATATAAAGACTTTCGTTCTTCCATTCGTTTCGGGTAGTTGAACCCCCTGCCATTTTCTCCAAATCCAGATTATCGGCAGCGCCAGGTGTGCTGACAAATGACATAAGGGCCTCGCTTGCCAACTTGGATTTATGGTCACGAAGTCTTTTTTGCAATTTACCCCAATCTACGGGATGTTCAGCAAGTAGCCGCAATCCGGTAGAATACAACATCGTGACCTTCGCAAGTTCCTCGCGAGCAATGTGAGCAAGTGTGTAGGCTCGAGCATGGAAACCTGATTGAAATAACAACTTCGCCTCTTCGATCAGAGAAACGGCGTTCGCGAGAGCAGCATCAACACCGGCATCAAGTTGTTTGAGCGTCAGTTTTTGCATATTCACTTTGTAAGATTTTGATTCGTGAGTTTATTTTTATTTTTACGTTTGGTCGAGCGTTGGGGAGAGCGAGCTTTGACTCCCGCTCTCCCGTTGGTTCAGTCATTCAGGAACAGCTTCCACTCGGCGACGCCGTGGGCGTTGCGGATCATGGCCGATACCGGCAGTTCCTTCGGCGCGCGCGGGACGCTGAGCAGGGTCAGGCCGGCCTCGTGCGGGAGGCGGTCGGCCTTGCGCTGGTTCACTTCCTTCGCGGACCAGACGAGGTTTTCCCACGTGTCCGCGCCACCACGCGAGCGGGGCACGACGTGGTCAAGGCTGCCTTCGTCCGGGCGCAGCAACACGCCGGTGTATTGGCACCGGTTGGTGCCCACAGTCGGACTCGCACCGACACTGTGCGCGTTTTAAGTGCGCCGTCTCTGCGTTGGACTACGTGGACGAAATGGTGCCGCGTGAGGGATTTCCACCCCCAACCTCTCCGGTCTGAGCGGAGCGTCTCTGGTAGTTGGACTAACACGGCATAAACTAGTGCACCCGGCAGGAGTGCTAGCGCACGGTCACCAACCAGCAAACCCTCCGTTCGAAGCGGAGGATGATCATAATTTCAACACGGATGCGGAAATGGTGGGTCGCCTCGGAATCGCACCAAGTTCTCGCCGGTTAAGAGCCGGGACTTCACTGTAAAAGTTTGCAACCCTTGATGGCTGTCGGCAAAGACCGCGCCGCGAAGGCGGAGTTGAACCGCCGCAGCCAGATCTGTGAAGCTCTGACCGGTACCGGTGTTCGCGTTGCGGAAAGGAATCCCAAGCGCACTGAATCCGGCACCCGGCCATTACTTCGACCGTGCGGGGTCTCTGCCAGCAGGCCGGATTCACTTGGGAAAGTGGACGGGCATGAGAGTAACGCTCTCTCTATTTCGGTTTGGAAGACCGACGTGTGTCTATCAACACCTATGCCCGAGGAAATGGAATCCCGTGCTGGAATCGCACCAGCCTTTGCGGCTTTGCAGGCCGACGGTGGTGGCCGTGCGCAAGCACTTCGGCCAACGGGATGTGTTTATATTTCGACGACCAACGCTGGGTTGAACCCGATTTGCGGTTCGCAAGGGTAGCCACGTGGATTTGCGATCACCCTCGTCGAACCGATGACGTAATCTGAATGCTGATGGATGTGGCCATGAATCCAGAGCGACGCATTGCTGGCGGCAACGAACGACTCCAAGTTTGAAGCAAACGCCGGATTCAACGGATCATTCCGAAATCGCTGGGGAATGGATTGTGGACTGGGCGCGTGGTGCGTCACCACGACTACCTTCCGCCCTCCAGCATTTTCCAACTGCTGATCCAACCACCCCAATGATTGCGTGTGAATTCGTCGCGCATCCGCCGGACGAAACCTCCGGTAGGTCGGCGTCGTTCGAATGCGACGGAAATCCGTCATGCCGGTCTGCGCCGTTACTTCCGACAAAACCACGTCACCTTGAAGATGAAAGTCCGTCCATAACGTCGCGCCGAGGAAAACGACCTCGCCAAGTTCAACGGCGTCATTTTCCAACACGTGAATATTGGTGCCGGCCGCAGCTGCTTTGATCTCCCCACTTAACTTCGGAATTTTTTGACCGTAGAATTCGTGATTGCCAAGCACGTAGATAATTTGCTGGTCAGGAAACATCTCGCGTATCCATTTGAATCCATTCACGCCCGTGTGAATGTCACCCGCCAACACCACCACATCCGAATCCACTTGAGCCAGCTGAAAGGGCGCGAACTCCAAATGCAAATCGCTTAAAATGTGAATGCGCATATTTCCTCCTTTCAGGCTGTGGTTAAATGTGGAATCCCGTGCTGGAATCGCACCAGCCTCTGCGGCTTTGCAGGCCGCCGCCTGAACTGCTCGGCCAACGGGATGTGAAATTTAAGAGCGGACGTAGGCTTTCGCCTACGCCCGCGTTGTTTCCTTGAACCGTCCAGTCCGTTAGGCCCGGACAAAGTCCGCGATGACTGCCGGCGCACTCGTGTCGAAGCCGACCACGTCCATCATGCCGCGGTCGTTCGGGTCGGCGAGGGTGAAGCCGTTGGAGGTCATCCCCACAACAACCGCCTTCGCGTCACCGACGAACTCGGCACGATACTGACGCAGTGCCTGCGCCGGGTGGATGTTGCCCGCCCACGTTTCGCTGTCCGTGTAGGTGATGAAACCAGCCACGTTCAACTTATTGCGGGCCGCCCACAGCATCGGCAGTGCGCAGTCAGTGCCGCCCATCGGGATGGATTCGATGCGCTGAATGACTTCCTTCAAGCGCATACGCGCCGAGATGCTGACGCGCGTGATGCCCGGTTCGCCACCGCCGTGCATGCCGCCGTAGCGACCGCGACCCGGTGCCGAGAACGCGATGATCTCGTGTTCCGGTTCCGTTGCGGCCGTGATGAGCGCCATCGCCGCGCTTGCCTCGCGGGCCGAGATACACGAGCCCGCGATCATTGATGCCGCCATCGAACCGCTCACGTCGAGCGCGAGCAGGACAGGCTTGCCGCACGGCTGAACGTTCTGGAACGTCGCGTAGAACGCTTCGTCCAGCGCGTCCACCACGGCAGACACCGGCGACCACTTGAGCGCACCCTTGTCGCCGTGACCCTGAGCGTAGATCTTCTGCGCCACGAGGACCGCCAGCGGGTGGATGCGCGCACGCTTGAGCGCCGTTTCGTCACGCAGCTTGCGGACAATTAAACGCTTGGCGTCGCTGAACGGCTTGAGCAAGCCAAGGCTCGTCATCTTGCCGAGGTTGCGGATCATCGCCGTCATCGGCATGCGTTCGAGCAAGGCTTCCCACACGGCGGCCTCGTTGAGCCACTGCGTTGGGACCGCCTCACGCGGCAGGTCGAACTCGTCGATGAGCCTCACCACTTCGATGACGTTCGTCGTGCTCTTCACACGCTCGAACGCACCGATGAACTTCGGCAATTCACCAACCGCAGCATACTTGGCGAGGCGGTCTTCACCGCCAACCTTGCGCTTCACTTCGCGTTCGCCGAGTGCATCCGCGCCCGTCAACATCCAGCGGAAAACCGCGTCGTGCTGGACGGACGGAGCCTTCGGGTGAGCGAGGCGGAGCAGGTCGGCGTGCGACCAGCCATCGCGCTGCTGATACTTGACCGCCTGGTGCGCGAGGTCATCGGCACCACGGTCCACATACCAGCGGCCGACTGCGTTGCGGAGGCCACGGCCCCAGCCGCGCATCGCGTTCACGTATTCGGCGAAGTGGAACAGGTGCGTGCCGATGCGGCAGACCTTATTCAAGTTCGCGAACGCGTGCGCCTTGGCCGATGCATCGCCGTGCGTCACGACGAGCGCGAGCGCGAAGATCGCCGGATCATTCTTCGGCGCGCGGCCCGCGTCGCTGATTTCAACGATGCGGTCCACGACACGGATGCCGTTGGCCTTGATGCAGCGGATGATCGCGTCGTGGTTCTGCTTCACGAGTTCGCGTTCGCCGATGTAATACGTGCCGCCTTCCGCGCCGAGGATCAGGAAGCGGTCGAGCCGCGTCCAGTCATCCACCTGCCACGAATAGCCGTTGTTCGAGTTACGAACTTGCGTCGAACCCAGGATCGGCAGCGACTGCGGCGTCGCGCGGCGGTTGAAGAGCTTTGCATAATTGATAGCCATAATGGTTTTCCTTTCGATTTACGCGCCGCCAACTCTCGACACGATGATTTGATTGCACTGCGGACAAGTTGGTGAACGTGGGGATTGTCATTTCAAGTGATAACCCATGTTCTTCGGCCCGCAGAAATTGCTTTATTACAACTCCCTAAAAAAAGTGATTCCGATTGGCGCCGTCGTAGCGTCCGGAGCGGAGGCAGCAGTTCTTAAAAGCTACGTGCTGATCCGCACGGACAAGGATCGTTGCGGCCCAGCTTTTCGCTGAGCTCTTTATACCCATGCACGATGCGCACGCCGCGCTTCACGTTGGTCTCGGAAGGGAAACCCTTGCGACGTTTGCTGGTGGTTTCGAAGTTGGATTCTTCCCATTTATGTTTGTGTGCCATACGGCCTCCGTGGTTGAGGGTTGCGGTTGAATCATCGCGGCAAGTGCCGCGATGAAATTGCAGATGGGCAAGGGACGCCGTGGAAAACTCCTTGCGGAGGCTGCTCTACCATTGAGCTACTGCCCCATTCGGTGGGACAGATCGGACTCGAACCGACAACACGCGATAATCCACAACTTCGGCCCATCAAAATATCCGACGGATAAAAATCGAACTGGGAATTTACGTGCTCTACCACTGAGCTACCCCGGCATCTGGAGCCGGAGGCGGGACTCGAACCAGCGACCACGTCGTTATGAGCGATAACCCAATCCTGCGACCCATCGAAAACTGGAAGACGGACAAAGGGCGAGTTGGGAATCCACCAGTTGCCCGATGGTGCGGGGTTCGAACCCGCTCGTCCCGCAATGCGGGATTGTTACCAGATAACCCAAACTCAACGGCCCGTCTAAAAAGGAGACTCCCGATGGGCATCGAACCCATACCTCCCGAACTGAATTCAGGTGTTCTATCGCGGTTGAACTACGGGGTCATACAAAAAGCGATGGGCAAGTCACGTGATCGAACGGAGGCACTCCATGCTGGGAATCGAACCCAGAGCGCTTGAGTTTTCACACAAGACGCTACGCCCTCCTTAGGTGGAGGATAACCGATCAACTTCGGCCCATCTAAATTGGGGTGACCAACCGGATTCGCACCGGCACAAACGCCTTCACGGGGCGTGATGCTGCTGTTACATCATGATCACCATTGAAATTGGAGCCCCTGGTCGGACTTGCACCGACGAATACGAGTTTACGAAACTCGCCCTGTAGCTGCTGAGGCACAGGGGCAAAATGGTGTCCACGGCAGGAGTTGCACCTGCGGCCTCCACCTTCGCACGGTGGCGCTCTAAATCTAACTGAGCTACGTGGACAAATTGGTATCCGTGGCCGGACTCGCACCGGCTAGGACCAGCTTGAAGGGCTGGACGCGCGAGCTGCTTTGCATTCACGGACTTGAAATTGGTGCCACAGAGAACGAGAACACAAAGTCGTCGGCTCTCGGGCCGACATTAACTTCATGACCTCGGTTCCTCCGTGGCGTTAAGGACGCGCTAGCGGCGAAGCTTGCGCGTCTTGTAGGTGAAAAGTGGTCGCAACGTCGCGATGACGGACACGAGTCCGGCAGCAACGAGGTCGCCGATCACTGCCTCAATGCTTTTGTAAGCGGCGGGCGCTTCTTCGTAGAGCAGATCGCGCTCTTCGCAAACAACGCGACCACCGAGCGGCGTCTGCGCGAGCTCGCTCACGCTGAACCGCTCGCGCATGCGCTGGCGGGCATCACTGCGCGCCCACTTGCGACCTGCACCGTGGGCGAGCGACCACGCGTGGCTTTCGCCATCGCTGATGGGTTTTACGATGTAGCTCATCGTGCCGCGTGAGCCTGGGATGACAACGAAATCGGTTTCCGCGTCAACCGCACCTTTTCGGTGAAGCCACACAACTTCGCCGTCGCTTTCGCGACGCGTGATGCTGTTGTGGCAGCCGTCCCACAGGGATTCCGCTTCGGCACCGATCGTCGCCACGAAGCGATGAGCGATGAGTTCCCGATTTGCCTTGGCCCAGCGCACGGCGTAATCGTGACCACGGAGATATTCCTCTGCCGCGAATGACTCCGCTTCGATGCCGTTGCCGAAGTGCCGATCAACGTGGGCCCGCAGGATGGTTTCACCCAAACCACGCGAACCGCTGTGAACCAGCACCACGAGTTGTTGCTTGCCGAGGCCGAGCTGCTTGAACGAATCGGCATCGAGAACCTTCTCAACGGTCTGCAATTCGGCGAAGTGATTGCCGCCACCAATCGTGCCCAGCGCCCGATCAAACTCCGTCGATTCGAGGTCATGTTCGGCGAGAAACTCGCCTACCTCTTCATCCCACGGGTGTTCGAGGTGGAAATACTTTTCTGCCCAGCGGTCGAGCTTGGCGTCGCGACGGACCAGATCCGTCTTGAACAACGCCATGCCGCAGCCGATGTCGCCGCCGATGAGGTGCGGATAGATTTTACTCTCCGTCACGAAAGCCGCGCCGACGGGCGAGCCTTTGCCCGGATGCAAATCCGGGAAGCCCACCGCTTGGCGGACGCCGTCGAGCTTGGCCGTTGCATAAAGTTGGCGCACCGCTTCACCTTCAATCCAGCTTTTGGACGAGGCGAAAAGGCGCACCTGAGTTTCAGTCAGTGTGTTCATGTTTCCTTTGTGCCCGCCAAAGCGGGTTGGTTTGTGGGTGGTCCCCAAGGTTGGTATCGCACCAACGTCTCGGCTTTTTCAGAGCCGCGCTAATCTGCCTCAGCTACTCGGGGTGCTTGCGCACGGCCACCATTTCAATGATGCAACCGTGTGCTAGATTGTTTTGGGTGAATTAGCTCCCCGAGCCGAAGCACGGAGAGCAAAGGTTGGTCGTCCTGGCAGGTAACGCTCCTGCGTCTTCCGGTTATCAGCCGGGTGCTCTGCTTTTGAGCTACGGGACGGGAAAGTGTATCGAGAGGCGCTTTTGGAGAACGCCTCTCGATGATTGATCAGTCCAGGAACGCTACGTTGGCCATCGTGCGGCTCTGGCTTTCGGTATTCATCATGACCCGATGCCAGAACGGCAGCGTGATGGTGGCGTGGTCGCTGTGACGCACCGTGCCACGGGCATAGACACCCGGGTTGCGGCGCATCGCCTGCCAGCCCCAGCCAGCCGCTTCCGGACTGCGCTGCAGGATCGAACGATATTCGTCCGGCATGACACCATTCGGATGGCGGCGGCAGACGTGAACCGTCTCACCGCCACTGCGGAAGATTTCTTCCACGAGATGCGGCTTACCACGGCCACGACGAAGCGGTTCGTTGTGGAGAACGAGCTTCTCGTCCACCACGAACGACGGTTCCGGCACGAAGAACCATTCGCCTTGACGGCGAAATGCCCGGTTCTTGCGCGCATAGCGCTTGCGGGACGAAACGTGATTACGCGTGAGCGCGTCACGAACGTCTTTGGGCTGGAGGTCGTCCATCGCCTGGCGGACGCTCGATGCACCGCCGGGAACGGCGGCGACGAACCATTCGCGTTCGTCGTGACCGCAGAGGAATCGGTCTAACTGCGGCTGCTCGCCCGGCTTGCGGACGAATAAGAGCAGATGTCGATGCTTCGGTTCGGCCTGCATCACGGAAACGTCAAGCGTTTCACTCAGGTGAGTCGGCACGCGGAGTTCGAAGAACTCTCCGGCGTTGTCACGACGGATGTCCACGGCGAAATCCGCCGGGGAAACCCATGTGCGATCGCCCTGACGCCAGCGCGACGCAATTTCACGCACCTTGATCCGTGCGCCCATTGCGGCGAATTTGGACTCAATGTTATTTGCATTCATACTTGTTTAATTTGCGGACCGGCGCGCGAGGGGCGGAATACCAGGTTCAGCTTTGCGGCCGGTCGGATTCTCATAATTCGATATGGTTTATAGCTCCTGCGAGTGAGCAAGGTTCTGTGGTTATAGATTGCGGGTCTCATGGATTTCCTTTGGTTGTGGTTTAACTTGGCGGAAGGCGTCGGTAATGCTCCGACCTCGGCGATGCCGATCCTGTTTTCGAGACAGGTGCAGCCAGCTTATATCTGCCTGCCTTCCAAAATTGGCTGCCAGAGTTGGACTCGCACCAACACCGCGCGGCTTAACAGGCCGGCGTGCTACTTTGACACTACCTGGCAATTAGCTATTTATTCTGCGGGGTAGCCGCAGTTTAAATAGCAACACGTGGTGCTGCCGGCAGGACTCTCACCTGCATCGTTCCGTTTAGAAGACGGATGCCTGATATATTCGACCACGGCAGCAAAATGAAATTGGTCAGCGCGACAGGAATTGCACCTGCGATCCCTCGGTCCCAAGCCGAGTGCGTTGCTACTACGCTACGCGCTGAAAGCTCCGAGCGGTTTTGCCGCGCAGCCGGGAGTCAGCGGATTGTTCGACGGACGCGAAGAATGCGTCCGCGTCCAGATGGACGATGGTACGGGACATTCAAGCTTCATCTGGGTTTCCACTTGAGCAATTCTCTGAGCGCATCGCTGGCAATCCAGCGGGCGGCGCGGGAATCCAGTTTTCGAATCACCTTCGCCATGCAGATGGCATCCCGATTGAGCGCACGGTTGCGTTTGCCAATCTGACGTAGCGCCCAGTTCACGCCTTTCTTGACGTTGTGCCGCTCATCGTTCGACTCCTCCTGAACCCGGAGGAGATAGCCGCGAAATATTTCATCGTCAGCAGCTTTATCATGCACGGCCAGAGTGGCCATCATGGTGAACCCGGCACGCTTGACCAATTCCTCCCGGTGATGGCTCCAGGCAACTGCCAGCTCATGGGCAAAGAGTGTTTTGCGGAAGAGATGAATGCATAAGCCATCGCAGTCGGCCCAATTTTCAAAATCCTTGGCCCAGGCGTTCGCCTGCCGACGGGTGACTTTTGACGGCTCCGCCACCAAGGCAGCCAGAATGCGCGCCTCAAATAATCCGGAAGACCACAAGGCTTCTGCCAACGCGTGATCGCGGCCCGACTGCTTGGCGAGGGCCCGCAGCTGAACCATCGAAATTCCCAGCAGGTTTTTCCCGACAATGCCGAAGCGGGCCATGCCCGCCACATTCTTGGGATCGGCAAGGCGATGAAACTCGGCGAGGACGCTGGCGGCTTGAGAGGACATGGCTCACTCCTTCGCGCGCCGGATCAGCGCCTTGAACACGCCTTGAATCATTAGCTCCTGCGCCGGCATCAGATCCGGATATTTTGGATTCTCGGCTTTGAGAAATGGTTTACCGTTCTTTTTCAAAAAAGTCTTCAACGTGCTTTCGCCATCAATCAGCGCGGCAACCACGTCGCCATGGCGGGGTTCCGGCCCGTGTTCCAACACCACGATGTCGCCATCCAGAATGTGTTTGCCGATCATGGATTCGCCGGTCACGCGCAGGGCGAACGTGTTGCGGGTCGGCTTGAAGCCGATGCTCGCCACATCCACCGACACACAGCCATCCGCCTCCTGCTCCTTGTCCTCGGCGAAACCGGCCGGAATGGTGCCGAAGACCGGAATATCCATGATCTGGCGGCGGAGCTTTTGCAGCGGTGCGGTAACCCGCAGGGAGCGCGCCTTGCCAGCGTCGGATTCAATGAAGCCCTTGCGCTTGAGTGCTTCAAGATGGACAGCCGCCCCGCGGTGGCCGGCAAAACCAAACCGCGCCGCAATTTCGCGCAAGGTGGGAACCGACCGGCTGGCGGCCAGTTCCGCCTGAATGAAATCCAGCACCCGCTTTTGAGCTTTGGTCAATCCGGTCATATAGTATCCACATGGATACTATTAGGGGGCTGGCCTGTCAAGGCGCGGTTTGTGCTTGAATCGTAAAGGGCTTACTTCGCGGCAGAAACCAATTTAAGCAAGCCGGGAAATCGTTTGTTCAATTCTGCCTGTCGGACGGACGTCATGCACTTGGTGCCCTCCATCTGCGTGAAGATGATGCCGGCGGCCCGCAGCACCTCGAAGTGATGCGAGCGCGTCGCTTTTACGACGTCCAATTTGACCTCGTTGCAGGCGAGCGCGCGGCCTTTGCTTTCGAGCAGCTGGCGGACGATGGCCATGCGGCAGGGATCGGACAGCGCCTGCATGACGGCGTGCAGCTCCAGATCTTTCATTGCCGGATGAGAATAAGTTTTCACGCAGGCACACCATGCCATCAAATGGATAGTTCGACAACCATCGAATTATATTTTGACAATACCGGGCACCGGCGTTAAGTTCGACACCTATCGAACAATAGGCGATAGACTAAACAACTGACACAACATTTTTAACAAACCATATGCCCACGTTATTTGATCCCGTCCGCATCGGCGCCTGGAGCCTGCCCAACCGCATCATTTTTGCCCCGTTGACCCGCGCGCGGGCCGGCGCGGAACGCATCCCCAACGCCTTGATGGCCGAATATTATGCCCAACGGGCCGCCGTCGGCCTGATCATCTCCGAAGCGACTTCGGTGACACCCATGGGCGTGGGTTACGCCGACACGCCCGGCATCTGGTCCGCCGCGCAGGTGGACGGCTGGAAGCTGGTCACGGACGCAGTTCATAAAGCCGGCGGGCGCATGGTGCTCCAGCTCTGGCACGTCGGACGCATTTCCGATCCGCAATTTTTGAACGGGGCATTGCCGGTTGCCCCCAGCGCCATCGCTGCCGCAGGACACGTCAGCCTGGTGCGTCCGCTGAAACCGTTTGTCACGCCCCGGGCGCTGACCCTGGAAGAAATCCCCGGCATCATCGAGGCCTATCGCGTCGGCGCGGAAAACGCCAAGAAAGCAGGCTTTGATGGCGTGGAAATCCACGGTGCCAACGGCTATCTGCTCGACCAATTCCTCCAAGACAAAACCAATCATCGCACGGATATCTATGGTGGTTCCATCGAGAATCGCGCCCGCCTCATGCTCGAAGTCACCGATGCAGTGATCTCTGTCTGGGGTGCCGATCGCGTCGGCATGCATCTAGCCCCGCGCGGTGACGCCCATGACATGGGCGATTCCAATCCGCTGGCCACGTTTGGATACGTGGCGCGGGAACTGGGCAAACGCAAGATTGCTTTCATTTGCGCCCGCGAATCACTCGGCGATAATCGCATTGGACCGCAATTGAAGGCGGCGTTCGGCGGCAGCTACATCGCCAATGAAGGTTTTACCCAAGCCACGGCTAATCAAGTGCTGGCGGCGGGCGAAGCCGACGCGGTTGCGTTTGGCGTCCCGCTTTTGGCAAATCCCGATCTGCCGGCACGGTTCCGGCAGAATGCTCCGCTCAACGCGCCGGATCAGTCCACTTTCTACGCCTCCGGGCCCAAGGGCTACACCGATTATCCGACTTTGCAGCTAACCGTGTGATGAAGCCGAATTCGTCCATCGTGCTGTCGGTCCTGGATCTTGCGGGAGTTCGCGAAGGCGGCACGGTGGCGGAAAGTTTTAGCAATACGGTCAGGCTGGCGAAGGCAGCGGAGGCGTGGGGTTACCGGCGCTTCTGGCTGGCGGAACATCACAACATGCCTGGCATCGCGAGCGCAGCCACTTCGGTTTTGATCGGCCATGTGGCCGGTGCCACCAAATCCATTCGCGTGGGTTCCGGCGGTGTGATGCTGCCGAATCATTCACCCCTCGTTATCGCAGAACAATTCGGCACGCTTGAAGCGCTTTATCCCGGTCGCATTGATCTGGGACTAGGCCGCGCCGCAGGCTGTGACGCCTTCACCGCGCAACTGCTCAACCGCGATCCCAACGCGGGCGATCGGTTCCCGCAACAACTGGATTTGCTGAGGCAATTGCTCGGTCCAGTGGCCCCGAACCAGCGCGTTCAAGCCGTGCCGGGCGGAAATTCCAACGTGCCCATCTGGCTGTTGGGTTCCAGCACGTTCAGCGCGCATCTCGCGGCAACGCTGGGTTTACCGTTTGCCTTCGCCGGTCAATTTGCCCCGCAGATGATGCTCGAAGCGATTCAGATCTACCGTGAATATTTCAAACCCTCGGAGGTGCTGGCTCAGCCTTATCTGATGGTCGGACTGCCCGTGCTGGCGGCAGACACGGACGAGCAAGCCGAATATCTGGCGACCTCGGCCAAGCAACGAATCCTGCGATTGATTCGGGGGCAGCCCATCTTCACACCCTCGCCGGTGGCGAGCATGGCCGGACTTTTGAATGACGCCGAGCAGCGCTCCGTGGAAACCTTTCTGGGCGCCGCCGCGATTGGCGGGCCAAAAACCGTGGACCGCAAGTTGCGAGAATTCCTGAAACTGACCCAGGCGAATGAGTTGATTCTGCATTCGGACTTTTATCGGGTGGAAGACCGCTTGCACTCTTATGAAATCGTCGCCGGTCTGTTTTTAAAACTAGCAGCCCGATAAAATTGTTTCTGGCGGGTTGGACTTCCGTTGTCCCAGCCGCTGGCGTTAAATTGGCACCGTGCCGGCGTCACAAGCCTTGCTGTTCCCCGATCCGCGACCCCTGGTCGAGCGGCTGGGCCATGATTTTTTCCGGCGGCTGACGGATCGCCCCGGCGTTTACCTGATGCACGATGCCGCCGGTCTGGTGCTTTACGTGGGAAAGGCCAAAAACCTGCGGAAGCGCCTGTGCAGTTACCGGGTCGCCAATCCCGACCGACTGGGTCGCCGACATCTTCGCCTGCTGAGCCAGGTGGCGCGGATTGAATTGCAAGAATGCGCGGATGAATCGGCGGCGCTCGCCAAAGAAGCTGAATTGTTGCTGGCGCTCAAACCCAAGTTCAATCGCGCCGGAGTGTGGCCAGCGACACCGCGTTTTCTCCTCTGGCGGCGGACCGCACAAACGCTTGAATTAGCCATCACCGAAACGCCCACCACCGGCTGGCAGGCATGGGGCCCCTTCGGCAGTGGCATCGCTTATTTGCGCGCCTCTCTCGTGCGCCTGCTTTGGTTTGCGATAAATCCGGTGTCTGGTTCCACCACCATGCCGGCGGGTTGGGTGCATGGGCGCCTCGGGGAAATTGCCGCGATCACGGATGCGCAAAATAATAAATCCAGCTCTTCCAGAATAGAGATGGTGTTGACCGAGTTCTTCGCGGGCGACCACGACGGATTCATTGCTTGGATTGGAGAACAGACCAAGCCGCTGGCCCACGCTCACGACTTGGCGATGCGCGATGCCGACCTGGAAACCGTCACCCAATTCATGCAGGCGAAGGCGCGGCGCACGCGACCGTTCACCACACCGGAGCAGAGTGTCACGGGAAAACGGATGAATCTGGAGGCAGCGATGCTGTTCACCAGTGACGATGGAATCCCGCCATGAGTGCCATGACTTCAAAACCGGTGCATACGATCGCAGTGCGCGACCTGGTTGAGTTCGTCCTGCGGACGGGTGACCTTGGCGGTGAGCGCGAGTTCGTCGGCTCCGACCGCGCCCTCGCCGGCATCCGCGGCCACCAGAAAATCCAGCGCTCGCGACCGTCGGGCTATCTAACCGAGCTGCCCGTTGAACACCGCGTGGAAACCGAGGAGTTCACGTTGCAAATCCGGGGACGGATTGATGGCCTGCTGATCACTTCCGAACAAGTGTTGCTGGAGGAAATCAAAACGGTTCAGGGAAAGTGGACCCGCGAAGCCGATCCGTTGCACTGGGCGCAGGCCAAATTCTATGGCTTCATGCACGCGCAGGAAAACGGTTTGAAGGACCTCGTCCTGCAACTCGTGTATCTGGAATTGCCGGGTGGCAAAGTGACTGAATTTCGCCAGACAGTTTCCTTCGCCGAATTGTCCGATTTTGTTGTAGCGACCACCGCCGTCTATGTGGACTGGTTGCGTGAACGTCATCACTGGTGCCTCGCGCGCGATGTCTCCATCCGGTCCTTGGAATTTCCCTTCCCCAATTACCGTCCGGGGCAGCGAGACCTGGCTGTCGCCGCCTATCGTGTGCTCGCCAACGGCGGCCGATTATTTCTCGCCGCGCCCACCGGCATCGGCAAAACCATTTCCGTGCTGTTCCCGGCAGCTAAAGCGCTGGGAGAGGGAAAACTCGAACGCATCTATTATCTGACCGCCCGCACAGTCGGACGTTCCATTGCGGAAAAGGCGCTGGCAGATTTGCGCCGCGCTGGTTTGAAACTGCGCGCCGTGACGCTCACCGCGAAGGAAAAAGTCTGCGTGCGCGACGGACATCCATGCGATCCACTGACGTGCCCGCTCGCTCGTGGTTATTACGACCGCGTCAAACCGGCGATCCGCGAAGCTTTGGAACAGGAGACAATCACTCGCGCCGTTCTGGAAGCCGTCGGCCAGAAACATCAGGTGTGTCCCTTCGAACTTTCCCTGGATGTGTCCGTCTGGGCCGATGCCATCATCGGTGATTACAATTACGTTTTTGACCCACAGGTTTATTTGCGCCGGCACTTTGACGAGGACGGCGGCGCATACGCCCTCCTTGTGGATGAGGCCCACAACCTCGTGGACCGGGCGAGAGAGATGTTCTCCGCCGAACTGGATGGGCAGGAGATTCTGGACGTCCAGCGCGCGATCAAACGAGGAGCACCGCGCTGCTCCAAGGCGCTGACGCAACTGCACACGGCAATGCGGAAGCTGGGCAGCGCCACCAAAGCGCACGAAGAGCTGATCGAGGACTCCGAAACCGCCGTCGAACTCAATCTGTTCCCCGCGAAGGTCGCAGTGATCCGAAATCAAGAAGACGGTGTCAGCACGAGCCCCGAATTTCCCGACAGTTTAATTGAGCCACTGGAGACGGCGCTAGACGAAGCCGAAAGCTGGCTGGTTAAAAACCAGCCGTCGGAATTTCGCGAAGCTTTGCTCGGATTGTATTTCCGCATGCATTCGTTCCGCCGCACCGCCGAACTTTTCGATGAGCGCTTCGTGACCATCATTGAAAATGAACCGGCCATGAAGGTGCGGCAGTTTTGCCTCGACCCTTCCCTGTTGCTTCGGAAGGCGCTGGCTCGCGGCAAAGCCGCCATCTTCTTCTCGGCCACGCTCACGCCGATGGATTATTACCGCAATCTGCTAGGCGGTGAACCGGAGGATCCCGTGTTGCAGCTGTCCTCGCCATTTCCCTCCGAAAATCTAGCGGTGCTCATTCAAGACCGGATTCAAACCCATTTCAAGGGCCGGGCAGAATCGCTCGGAGATGTCGTGGAGGCGATCGGAACGTTGGTGCAAGGACGACGCGGCAACTACCTTGTCTATTTTCCGTCGTATCAATATCTCAATGATACGCTCCAAGCCTTTCAGCTTCGCCACCCATCGGTCCCGGTTCTCGTTCAACGTCCCGGCATGACCGAACCGGAGCGCGATGCGTTCCTCGCCGCCTTTTCCGTGGAGCAGGGGGAAACGCTCGTCGGCTTTGCCGTGCTGGGCGGAATCTTCGGCGAAGGCATTGATCTGGTCGGCGAGCGGCTGATCGGTGCCGTCATCGTCGGGGTGGGACTGCCGCAGCTATGCGTCGAACGGAACCTGATCCGGGATTATTTCCAGCAGCAGAACGCGATGGGATTTGAATACGCTTACACCTTCCCCGGCATGAACCGAGTGCTCCAAGCCATCGGGCGGGTTATTCGCTCCGAGACCGATCACGGCGTGGTGCTGCTCATTGACGCGCGCTTCAATGAGACGCGCTACCGGCGATTATTCCCGGCCTGGTGGAAATATTTGCGGGTGCGGCACACGGACGGATTGCGGGACTCTGTCGGCAGCTTCTGGGAGCGCTTTTCATGAGGCCGCCTCCAGCATCGCCGCGATGGTCTCCAGGGCATTTCCCTCGAGCCGGTTGTTCACGTAGATGAAAGTTTTTTTCTTCCCAGCTGACGCCGCGCCGGCGGCAATCAGCTTCGCGCCGGCGGCGCGGGCTTCGTCGTTCTGTTCCTGAACGCGGTCGTAAGGCGCGAACGTCTGCACGGCCTCCTCGTATTTCCGCCCGGGTTTCAGCAAGAACCGCGCGGCGGTCAGCGAGGGATTGGTCTGGCTGCCGGGCAATGCCAGCTGCTCACCGACAGAAGGCATGGCCTCCCACGAATTGAATACATGCGTGATCCCGTGGCGCGCGAGGCATGCGAAATAATCCGGCTGCAGCCATTTGTGGTTGCGCATCTCCACGGCGTAGGGCCAGCCCTTAGGCAGTTGGCCGAAAAAGTTGTCGAGGTCGGCCACGAAATCCCGTCCATGCTCATAGTCACTGGGATAAAACCGGGAAAACTCAAACATGATCAGCCCGATATTTTTCCGGAATGGCTCGCACGGTTTTAAGATTCCGTTGGTGAACATCCCCACATTCAAAAAATGTTCGTTGGGTTTTCCGGCCCGCTCCCCGTGGCGCGGGAAATTGGGAAACTTCTTGATGGTGACTTCATCCGTCGCTTTGAAGGCAAATTGAAAATCCACCGGCACCTGGGAAATTAGACCGGATAAATATTTTTCATCGGGGAATTTGTAATACGCCGCATCCACGCAGACCGTTTTGAAGACCTCGGCGTATTCCGTCAGGCAGTTCCTCTCAAAGCGGGACTCGGCAAACTTGCCGCGGTATTCATAGCGTGCCCGGTCATACAGCATCCCCGTCCACCCGGCGTATTTCCACGAGGAGGTGCCGACGAACACGCCTGCGTCTGCAAGCTTTGCCAACTGTTTTTTGAGCTGGTCTCGGTCAAAGGCCACGCGCAAACATAATCGCCGCCCAGTGTGTTGGCTACCGACAACTAGCGACCGCCACGTTTAGGGCGACCAGGTGATTAGCCTCTGTGGAATCAAGTCGCTAATCGCAAAGTCAGTTTCCTGACGCGCACCCACTTGTTCGGTGCTGAGGCTGTGCCCAACGGAACCAGCAAGCAACAGGATGCCGGGGATGCCGGCCAGTTCGCTGGTGTTGGGCGGTTTAATAATTTTTCCACAATTAACCTTTCATCATTCGCCACCATTTTGTCCGGAATCAAATGTTTGGCCATATTTACAGACGAATTGCTGTAAATTCCTTATTGAGATATTGGTCTGCATCACTCTTGCGGTTGATGAATGTGTTGACGGCTCTCACGTGCGACTCACGGGTGACCGAAAGCGGACCTGTCTCGCCAAGTATGTGTTTCAGGTGCCCCGGATTCATAAGTTCAAAATGATAATCCATCATCGCAAACAGGCGGTTAACCGCGTATCTCTCGGGCAATCTCGCAGCCATCTGGCTTGCGAGCCACCAGAGTCTGTCCTGGCTCAGGTCATTCAACTTTCGTGATAGGATCTGTTTGTACTCGGGCGTCCCCGCATCCGCCTGCAAATACCATTTGCCTCTCAGTGCGTCGGGGTGCTTCGCCACATAGGTCATGCCCCTTCCAAGGTGATACGCGGTTGACGCCATTCTCAAAGGCAATGGTGACGCCGGTTCCGTTCGGTCCCTCGCCATAGGACTTGATGTTTTTGAGGCGTATGGACTGGATAATCATTGGATCCCCTCGGTGGCGGCAACTGGTTCCCCGGAAACTTGTGGTGGCACAAGCACCGTGGGCGTGGCGCTTGGCGCAAGAGTTGGTGAGGGACGGGACGTATTCTCAACGCGTGGCGTGCCGGATATTGAAGCTGGCGCGTTCAACCTTCAGCTATCAAGGGCGGCCG
>Ga0214220_1000291_pt1 | contig 20508 bp, 26 predicted proteins | sample TroBogypolimnion_5_FD_153058 | JGI IMG/M metagenome (GOLD analysis project Ga0214220, IMG submission 153058) | Freshwater microbial communities from Trout Bog Lake, WI - 31JUL2007 hypolimnion | ecosystem: Environmental > Aquatic > Freshwater > Lake > Hypolimnion/Profundal zone | place: Trout... | reverse complement strand
TTCCAACGCCGCAGCGATTCCTCCGCCTCCTCCTCCTGAACCTTCCAACGCCGCAGCGATTCCTCCGCCTCCTCCTGGACCCCTTTCATCGGCAAGATCCGCCGCCGAATCATCTCGATTTTTTGCTAATCAATTGTCCGAACAGGCAAGAATTGAAGAAAGCCTTCCCAGAGTCCGCGTGAAGCTGGGAGGAAATGGATTCAAACGTAGCATGGCAAGAGGAACGCGCCATGGAAAACGCCGTCTTCAGAAAGTGTTTCCCAACCACCGCACGACGAGACGTGGCGAGAGAGATTAGGCTTCAGCAGATCGCTGCTTCAATTGGGGTTGCTCCCCAAATTCTCAAGACAGATGGAAAGACGTTTATCGAAATGGATGATCTGGGCGCGTGTTCTATAGCCGAGTTGTATGGCGAGGATATTAACGATGTTCCTAACAACGTTCGTGAAGATATCTACAAGATCCTCTGGGTTCTTTGGGACACCTATCGTATTCACTACAAGGATGTGACTCCGTATAACTTCATGGAAAAGAATGGACATGTCTGGATTATTGATTTTGGTCATGCGATCATCCGCAATAAGCTATGTCCATACCTTGCCGAGACATTTGAAGAAGGATACATCAAGGCGTGGAATCCCGACTTCAGATAGTTTGTTTTGATACTATAATGGAGAGGAGACCTGAGATTGAAGGCACCTGGACGGCTGATGAAGTTGCCGAATGGAACGTTCGTTGGGATGCTGCGGAGAACGATTATGGAGAACGGATATTATTAGAAGCCATGGCAGAATCGGGAGTGTATACTCCGAAAGCGGACTCACCTCCCCCGTCGCCCGAGTCGGAAGCAATGGCACCACCTGTTGTCACAGAGGAACCGACGCCCGCTCCATCAATCAAAGATGTCGGGATTGCAGGTCTTGGTACGCGTCGATCAGTTGGACCCCTGACAGGCCCCCCTGCTCCGACTGGACTGGTTCGGGGTGGCAAGACGTTGAGAGTCACGCGCAACGCGAATCTCATTGGAACTCTTTTTAACATTCGGGATCAGGTGAAGCTGTATCACTGGCAAACAAGCTCGTTTGCTCAGCACAAGGCGACTGATGAACTGGTGAAGTCCCTTGATGAGCATATCGACAAGTTCGTAGAATCCTATATGGGAACCTACGGACGTCCGAACATTGGGAAGACGATTCCAGTTAAAAATTTGACTTCGCAAGGTATGAAGGCTTATCTGCGGAAGACACGTTCCTACCTCGTGAAGGTATTGCCTGCGAAGGTCTCGCCGCAAGACACAGATCTGCTTGCGATCCGCGATGACCTGATGGCAGATGTAGATCAGGCCATGTATCTTTTTACGCTTGCCTAAATAATGGATCAGGAGACGACGAATGTCGTCTTGGTCCTTTCAACCACCATTCTCCATGCATATATCCTTTATGCTTCGTATTGGTGGTTAGTGGAGTGTAGTTGACCTCACTTGGGACGATCGGAGGACCTCACTTGGGACGATCGGAGGACCTCACTTGGGACGATCGGAGGACCTCACTTGGGACGTGTATTATGAGCCTTGTAGACAATATCATCCGCGATCTTCATCTTCAGTGACGAATTGAACAGACGTCTGTCTGTCACATTGGTCGTTGTGTTCCAAATCTTGATGATGTGGAACTGTCCCTTGGGAGATACAGAGACTCCAACCATGGCCTCCTTGTAATTGGTTAGAAACATGCTTGCCAGACAGTGGACCATACAGTCGATAAAGACCTCGTAGGTATCCTTGGCATCGACCTTCTTGGACCATGCCCCACCCTTTGCGTTCTCAGGTGAATCCCACAGAGGGCGATAGCCGTCTCGCATGAAGAAGAACATTCCAGACTCCCATGCCTCCTTCGGGATTGCATCAATGACGCTCCAGAACTGATCGGGTGTAGAAACAGACGTGATATTGGTGTAACTCTCAAGAGCGTAATTGCTGTCGTTGGGATCGTGGTACCACAGCACCCATGTGTGAGGCATCTTTGTATCAGACATGGTACCGTCTTCTACTGTAGTATGAACCTTTGAATTCCGTTTTATTTGCCGTATAGCTTCGCGATGGGTATAACGGTTCCCTTGACGTGAACCGAAGGAACAAACTCAAATCGAGCACTAGCCTTTGTTAAGATCAGAGCACCTCCGCGAGTGAACTCGATATCTGCATCATCTTGTATCGGATAACCGGCAAATCGAAGCGCATCTCCGAACGTCTTTACCTTCATGAACTTCGAAGATCGTAGTGTCTTATGTCCGATACGAGCCATTGGTATATCTCCGGACAAGCAATTCCCCATTGGTAGAAAACGGAAACGTTTCTCTAAACCAGAGAGTAGGCAGGATGGACATCGCTACTCTCTATTCTCTTCGCTCTTCTCCCCGTCCTCCCCTCGACGAGTCCATCCAGCAAATCATCAGCAAGCTCAAGATCTCATTCAAGCCTACATTCAGGCGTCCGGCACCAGTCAAGCGACCTGCTTCTGAGTCGGCGGCGAACTGGCGCGAACTTGCGCTTGTCACCCTACACCGCAAGGCCCGTGAGAAGGACGATGCGGATTACGATGAGATCAACGCATTCATTAACAAGTTGACGAAGCAGACATACGCCAAGATGATGACAAATATCCTTGACAAGTTGAGCAAGCGAGATGAGATGTTTCGCTTGCGAGTGACGACCCTGTTGTTCGATCGTGGATGTACACAGACGTTCTATGCGTCACTGATGGCCGACACGTATGCCGAGATTGCTCAAACGTATCCGGACGCAAAGGCTGATCTTCTTACGCAGGTATCTATGTTCGATACTCTGTATGCGACATCCAATGTGACGATCGTTCCTGCTCACACAGACGAGGGTTATGGTGACGCAATCATCGCATGGACAAAGCAGAAGGAGAAGAAGCGAACCTTTGCAGTTTACGTTGCAGAGTTGTATGCCCGTGGCCTTCTGCCTCAGTCGGTCATGTCGGTCTTTGTCAAGACGGTTGCCGATGATCTGCTCGAGTGTGTACGTCACACAAAGGTAGCACAGACGGAGGAACATGTGGACTGTCTGGTGCGATTCATGTTTGCCGTTGCGTCTCGCGTCCCCGAGGTGAAGGTTCATATTCGTGCCGTATTGTCCATTCCCAAGGCCGAGACACCTTGCCTCAACATGAAGTCTAAGTTCAAGCTGGAGGATGCGTTGAAGCTGTGAAGAACTCAACCTTGCGAAGTAAAAAATGAGCCAAGTGCCCCCTGCTACGTCCATGGCCCAGGCCGCCAAGATTGCAATCGAGCAGGATCGCCCGATCTACCTCGATTATTACAATGACAGCCTCGAGAAGAAGTGCTGCATTGGAGTTCAGGATACGACCAAGTTCCTCGTCAAGTCGGATACAGAGTACACGTCTCCGATTGAGTCGATCTCCCGTGTCAAGGAGGATAACATTTTTATCGTTACGACCGAGAACAGTCTCTATGTTGTGTCGGCTGCGATCCCCGTTAAGCGCATTGTTTCATCTACAGCCAATCCGCCGGCCACTACTTAATGAGCTTCCCACCCCCTCACCGAATTCTCTACGAGGCTCTGAACGATAGAGAAACGCGGTCTCTGTGGGAGGACTACAAAAAGCAATACAAGAACGAGTGCGACTTTGAGGAAATTGATGCGGCCACAAAGAATTCGATGGACGACTTTGCAAAGTGGTTTGCCCAGTGGGTTACATTCGCCCCATCAAAGCAAAGCGTTCGTGTGCGTATTTTGTTAGTTTGGCACGCCCACTTCCTCAGTTTGGCATGCCAACAGATGCTTCGTCGTTCCCTTGAACAAAGGTCGTTTCGGTGTCGTGTTTGGTTTCATATCGAAGAACCTATTTTACAATCGGCCATTATATCTCGTTGTATTGTTACAACTCTCCCTTCGTATCGCCATGTTCCTACTGTTACGGAACCGTTGAACACAGACGCATGGGACGATCCACGAAAACTCGAACTTGAGTTAGAAGCCTTGAAAAATGGACAGAATGGGAAGTAAGGAAGGACGAGACATGCGTGTATTCACAGATGGATCGTGTACAATGAACGGACGCAAAGGCGCGAAAGCCGGCTTTGCTGCTTGGTTTCCTGAACACCCTGAATGGTCGACGGCCCGTAGAGTTCCCGAAGATCAGTCGCAAACAAATCAACGCGCAGAGTTAAGTGGCATCCACCTTGCGACTTCAATCCTCGAAGACCGAGGGGAGGTAGACACAGACCTTGTAATCTATACCGATTCCGACTACTCAATTAAGTGTCTGACGGTGTGGCTTCACGGATGGATGAATCGTGGCTGGAAGACTGCAGAAGGAAAGGATGTTCTCCACCAAGACTTGATTAAGGACATCACTCTGCGTTTGTCGAAGTTCAAGAGCTATCGATTTCACCACGTGCGAGCCCACACAGGAGGCGAAGATGACTTGTCGGTTCAGAATGCCAAGGTCGATCAAATGGCCAGGGACATTGTTGAGGGAACGGTAAAGATCATTCAGCCCGTCGTTCAGGACATTCTATTCCCGGGATGTCCTCTGAGGATCATGGGTCCTCCTACACAACAGAAGGACATTCTTGCTTGGATGCGGGGAAACCTGGATACATTGGACAAGGACGTGATTGACAAGCACTTGTTCAAGGCATTTACTGAGTTATGTAAGACGCGGGACGTTGGACTTACGAAGCAGATCATTCAGAAGACACCCGTCATCCGCGCGGAACGGGGTCATTTACAAATAGAAACTACTATAGTAAGTAAGGTAGAATGAGCACCGCCTATCACTTCTGGTCTCCATCGTGTGCCCCCTGCAGGGTTATTAAGCCTTCGATCGAGACTCTCAAGGAGGAGTTTCCTGACATCGAGTGGGTGTCTGTGAACACAACGGAGGACAAGGAGCGCTACGTCCAGAAGTTTAGCGTACTGTCGTGGCCCACGATTGTGTTTTTTAAGAACGGTGTCGAGGTGGGTCGTCATTCGGGTACGACTATCGCGTTGTATTATACCCTTGCTAGACGGTGCCTGGCGTAAAGGACACTGTAAAGGGAATTGTCGGTTTAAGGAACAACCGAGTCAGAGCACCGTGATTGTTCCAGTTGACCTGTATACTACCCGCCGGATCTGTGGGATCGTCCGAGGGATTCCAAATACGGACCATTTTTACCGAGCTGTTTCTCTTGTCCAATATCAGCTTGTGGGCACTTTCTAACCGCTGTTGGGCCAGCCAATGATTCGCGTAATCTCTATTGTTGTTCATCCATGCGTCAACGTCGTCTGAGAGCAGTGTTCCGTTAGCCCATGATAAAGTGGTCGGTGGGACAGCTCCGCCCGTACGCGAATTATGTGGGGGGACATAAAGGCACCCGCCATTACACCATTCGTTGTCTGCAGGACCGTCCGGGTGCTCTGGATGGTTTGAATTCGGTACGAACTCTGCTAAGTTGCTCGGAGGATAGGATGGAGCAGGGGCTGTTACTTTTCCCAATATATCTCGGCTCAACACAACTGTTGACGAAGATATCGTTGGATCAATCGTGAGAGTACATACCAAACAGTTTGTGCTTTTTCCGGGACCAATTCCGACTGTTAAGTTTGGAGCATTGACAGGTTTCTGAGGCGGCGGCGGTGGGAACAATGGAGGGAGAAATACGGGGCCAAATGTAAGATGAAACGGCGAAGACGTCGATCGTGACTGCACTGGTCCCATTGTCCTTTGGCGATAAAACAAGTATCGTGGAGAAAACAAGATGGGATCTTCGTCCTCCAAACCATCACCTGCACCGGAAAAGGTTCCGTGGTGGGGCGCGCTAATTCTTTCAATCATCTCAGCCATAGTTGGTGTGGCCGGAACCGTGGCGTACATCAATGGTGCGAGTGCTCCTGCTGGACCAGCTGGGTTTTCTACTCTGATGACAGATACTATTACCTACCTTCCCCACATTCTAGTCCTGACAGGTATTTTTGCTGACATCTTCACGATGTCTGGCGTATATTCGATTCCAAGCTTGATCGGTATCTTATCCATTCCCGCTCACTTTCTCTTCAAGTTTTTATGGGAAGGCCTGAATGGTTTGATAGGTGATGCGATTCGCTTAGCTAATACACGGGCGATGCCGCCCCCTCCCGCGGGGCCCCCTCCCGCATCACCCCGTCCCGCGCGGCCATTCAATGCCGATGCCCTGGACTTGTTCAGAGGAGGAGCCATCACAAACTACTCGGGATGTGAGATCCAGGGTTTTGAAGGTCTCAGGAGCAACTGGGCTCCTCAGGGACTGGTTGTTACATCGACAATCTTCTGGTACTACCTGTTAGACTTGGTCACGAACCGTAGTATCTTGGACAGCGTTGCGACCATGGTTGTATTCGTGGTATTCACGGGATTACAGGTATTCGTTCTTAAAACATGTGATAATCTGACTGGAAGCGTGCTTGTCAAAGCACTCATCTCTGCCGTTGAGGGGCTCTTCCTTGGAGGCATTGGTTTCGTAATCGTTCAGGCATCCGATCCCACCCGTCTTCCTTCCTCGGTTCTCCCCAAAGGCCCCACTCTTTCTTCGTTAACTAAGAACGCCAATGGTCAATATGTCGACACGAGTGGTAATGTCTACGTTCAGGGTCCCGATGGCCGAGCCGTTCTGCAGTCTGATATGGCTCAGGCATGTAGCGGTAGCAGTGGCGGTGGAGGATTATCTTCGGCAATTGCCGGAGGTTTGTATGGAGGGTCGGCAGCAGCAACGTGTTCGTAGTAATCAGTTGTTTTGTTGATTAGGAGTAATGGGTGACAGTATTAATGTGATGAGCGTGTATCATCCCTTCCCTGTCCGTATTGACACGGCGGGTGCAATTGGGTCAGGATCAAACAACTGTATTAACCTTGTCAAAGGATCCGCCTGTCCGCCTGGATGTATAAGCTTGAACGGAACAGGAAAGGCCAATGACATCGGCAACTGTCAACCGCTGAATACAAATATTCAATATGATGCCTGCTTTCAGGTTGGAGAGTTCCCGTCTCATGCTATACCGGGTATAGTCGAAGCAAAAGCCGGTAACTCAATTGTTGTCTTGGTTCCCCTAAAGGCAGACGCAAGTGCGACCGGAGACGGAGCACAATTCGTGAATGCTTTCGGAAGTCAAATTCCAAATATCCTGGGATCTCAACCCGATCATCTGCAAGGATATCCAGATGTACCTGCGTCCACCGGTGCGAATTGGAGCCTGTCAGCGATTGTGAAGACAAATAGACCTTTTTATACTTGGATAACTACGTATGATTCAACACTTAGCCCTCCACAGACACGCGTCGTTGTCATGTCCGAACCCGTATTGATTGCGCAAACCGACTTAGCAAATATTCAGCGTTTACCCATAACCGACCCGGATGACGTCATTCACGAAATAACTGCCGTTTCCTATCGCGCGGCACCGCCACTGGTTGGTTGTGACCCTGTTGCTGGACCCATGAATATCTATATGGAAGCAAACGGTGCCGAGCCCGGCTCCTCGCCTTCGGGTTCCTCGTCTTCGGGTCCAAGCCCTGAGTTACTGGGTGAGATTTTTGGAGGCATCATCGGTGGAATCATATTGCTAATTGCTATTTACTTCGGTCTCAGATGGGCCATGAGTGGAACGGGTGATTGGTTTGCTGGGTTGGGTGAAAGAATTGCTGGCGCTCTCAGACCGGCTCGTAGTGCTCTTGCAAATACGTTGGGCGTTGGAGCGAGATCTGGACGACCGCTTCCTAGACCAGAAGCGGCATCGAGCAATGGCACCTTTACTAGAGTTAACCCGATGAATCGGGGTAGACCTCCACCAGGATCGGCAGCCGCTATTGCGAACCGTAGTTCCAGTGGCGAATCTCTGGCAACCCAGGTAGCAGCTTCGGGGGTGGGCGATCTGGGACAACCCAGACCAAACGGAAGTCTCACCTTGCGAGCACCTCCACCACGATCGCCAGCCGCGGTTGTGAACCAATTGTCTCGAGGTTCGCCAGATGCTCTAAGACAAGCTCAGCGGAACATCGACTCCGCAACAAGGCGAACTCTAGGGACTAGCCCGGCTGCCACGCGCGTACAAGGATTACTAGATGCGCGCAGGAAAGAGAGGGCCGAGCGGCTCGCCGCCGCCAACCGTGGAACAGGGATTGTAGATCGTGCCGGGCTGGAACGTGCGCTAGCCCGTCAGAGGGCGCTAGGGCATACCCTGGACCAACCTCTACCAGGATCGGCAGCCGCTATTGCGAGCCGTGGTTCTAGGGGAACGGCCAGTGGCGTACCCCCTTCTGCCTCCCTCACTATCCGCACTCCCGCCCCGGCGCCGAGACGACGAATTGTGGCTCCCTCTCCCCCTGCAGAAACAGATGAGGAACGAATTGATCGTAGAGCGAAAGAGACGGCATTGCCAAGATCAGGGCCGTCCGCCTTCCTTGCTTCAGAGAAGGCTCGGAACCCATTGATCGGAAAGGGCCGCCGGCGTAAGAATCGCCGTCACCTGAGAACAGGACGCAAGGTATAAAATGGAAGTTTCACAGAATAGTCATATCCTACAACATGGTTCTTGCAACTCTCATCTCAGTCCAGGGTGTTCTCTCTGAAGCATCCATCCCTCCCAAGACAGCAGATGTGCTTGAATGGCTTCGAAAGAAGCTCAAGCAACCTGCTCTTCAATTCCAAGGCAAATGTGTTCATGAAGAGAATTCGTTCGCATTCTTTGCCGTGCCATCCGAGAACGACGATGAACAGACCAACCAGCATATGCTTCCACCCCCATTTCACGACGATACGTTTCAAGGGCCAATTGCGGTCTTGAAGTCATTTAATCCTAATCCAGATGACTACGACCGGCAGGCAAGTAAGTACCTTGACTTAAAGTCGTCTGAGTACGATGAGTTCTATCAGTCATGTACCTTCAAGGAGGATGAAGATGATGACGATGCAGAGTACGAGGAGGACGATGGCGAGGGTGAACCGCAACAGGAAGAGCCCGCTGAAGATGACGGAGATCCCGCCGTTCGCATACATGCTGCAGTTCATACGCTTCACGCGTCCAATGTGTTTGTTGATCACCCAATGAGGATGATCGTCCGAGACAAGTTCGAGAGCGAGGAGATCGAGACTGCAATTCTGAACAAGTGTGCTGCCGATGCTCAGAAGTGGTTCATCGATATTGATTGGGAGAACTCGGTGTTCCTTGACCTGTATCGCAGCCGAGCCATCTCGTTATATAGGTACCGTGACATGGCAAAGACAATGAGCGCATCTGAGTTTGTAGAGTCAACAGCCGTGGATCAGAATCCCAAGCGATGGAAGGAGATGATTCAGAAGATCATTGATCAAGAGAAGGCTATGTACTCCAAGAAGTCTACGGCCTCGATCTTCATGTTCTGTTCCAGCTGTAAGAAGAAGACGCGATGCGACTACTATCAGCTCCAGACTCGTTCTGCCGATGAGCCCATGACGACCTTCGTCACATGTCTGGAGTGTGACAAGAAATGGAAATTCTAGTGTAGGAGTAATGGCAGGACTCTTAAAGATCCTGAAAGAACACAATTTACCCATTCCAGCTGACTACGATGAACGCGTCGCGGCGATTGTATCGTGTCTGCGTAGAAAACCCGACTGTAAACAGAGACTAAATGCGTTCAAGAAGATGACGGGAGGAGCGGAGGGTGAACCTGAAAACGTAGGAGATGATGGACCTGTCCTGAGTTCACAGGTACCGGCACCGGCTTCAGTCCCAGTTCCGAAGCCGCTGGAACCATGGAACAATTCGTGGGGGAAGTATCCTGCTGTTAGCAAGCTCGTTCCTCCTCGTTTTTTCCCTGATAACACTGACTACCTCGGTCCACGACTCAAGTGGATTCTGAAAGCGACCGCATCACCCTATGCTCCTGTTATGTTTGAGGCCTTGTTTATGGTTGTCTTCTTCATCAGCTACCTGGAAAAGATACCGGTGTTCGGTAGCATTCTCGGTGCGTCCCTCGATCTGATCATTGCGGGAGGCAAGGTATTGTTGAAAACGATTCAGTCAATCCTCCCCGCCACATTCGGTATGATCCCGCTGCCCTACAGCTACATGGTTGGCTTCGGCTTGTCAGCGTTGCTCGGTATGTTTCTATGGCCCGTGTTTGCGATTGTCGCCACGAGTCGTCAGGATTTCGTATCCGCAATTGAGTCGTGGATCCGTGTCATCCCACCTCCAATCGGTGACATTCTTGCAAACAACTTCCTCGAAGTGAATCGGATGGCTGGAAGGATTGATGAAAAGAGGGTCAAGATTGGAAACGACATTTCAACTGCTCTGACAGCCATGGCTGGTCTTGCCACTCAAGTTTCGAAGTCGGCACAAGATGGTCTAGTGTCCTTATCGACTCGAGTACGAGATGCATCATCCGGGGTAAAGGAAAAGGCAACACAACGAGCATCTGAGCTTGCTGAACGGTCACAGAAGGCGACATTACAAGGTATACGCTCGATAGCCTCGGCAACAGAACAGGGGAAACAGGACGCTCGTGCGCTGCCTCCACCGTCAGCTCCACCGCCTCCGTCAGCTCCACCGCCACCGCCACCACCCACAGGTGGCTTTCACAGGCGGACAAGGAGGAAGGTATGGAGTCGACGGAGCAGATCAAGGAAACGCTTCGGACGTGGATAGGTATCGATGATCAGATTCGCACCTTGAAGGCACAGATCAAGACACTTAATGATCAGAAGCAGGCCCTTGGAACAAATGTGTTGGAGTTCATGCAGGGCAATAACTTAGATAACTTTGTCCTTGAGGGACCGGGAGGAAGTATCTCTCGGTCCGTCCGGACAGTTCGTCCACCTCTTCGGCGCAATGCGATTCGCACTCAGCTACTGCTTCAGTTCGCTGATCAGCCTCAGCGGGTAGCCGAGGCACTTAGGGCAATCGAGGGTATTCAGGAGGGCGACGACATGTCGGTTGGAGGAACGCAGCGGGTCATTCTTTCGCGGAGATTACCGAGGACGCAAAACATCAATCTTCAATAATGAGGGACTTTACCATAGTGGCCTTTGTCTTGATTCTGTACGTGAACGTCTTCAACCAAATAGCAAAAATGTATTTTGAGTCGGGTCAGAGAATGACCTGGGTTGACTTTTATAGATACTTTGTTCCGTTCATCGAGATACGGATTTCTCTTTAAGAACAACACGCTTGACCCTCCTCGCGATAACGCGGGTAGTGGGTGAAGGCAGAGTTAGTTTGCGGCCGTATTCGACACAGGCGTCGATCCAGTCTTGTTTCTTCTGATACGTGTTTGACTCGAAGGCGTGGACCATGCACCAGCGGTGGTCAAAGACCTTGTCCTTGTCGCTACCGTACCCGTAGCCGGTCTTTCCGATTGGGGCGATGTCGTTACAGTGGGGGCAGATGGGGTTGAAGTCGGTCTTGGGCCATGCCCAGGCAATGCGTGTGAAAGACATTGTGTATCGATGTTTACTGAGTCAAACGTTTCCGTTTTCCCGTAACGCAGCGCGAGAAGAGTGTGTGCTGCAGAGTTACGAGTCTCAATCTCGAGAAACCGTTGGAGGCGCGCGAGACGTCGCTCAAAGGTTCCGAAGGTAGGAATTCCACGCTGGAGAAGTTCAGAGGTGACACGCTGGTTAGTGATCTTCATTATGATATGTAAGAATATTAGGCGTTCTTTTATCCATTTTATACAAATGAGCATCCCTTACCTCCGATTTGCAACGAACCGGCCAAAGACATCCCCAATGCGGTTTGTAGTTGAGATTCCTGAGAACTTATTTCCCAAGGTGAAACCGGCGCTTGAAGTCTCTAAGGCTCCCCCGCAGAGTGGGTTTGTTCCAAAGGATCCACCGGCTCAGAGCACCGGGAGTGTCGGGCCTAGACCAGTGCTCCCCCATTCCTGAGTGCCGCTGAATATACCTTGCTCTCCGCGTCTTATCCTTGTGTTTCGTGTAATCAGAATACCCCGTCGCACCAAACGGGACAACACGTTCCTTGCCGTCAACGATAAAAATAGCATCCCATTTCTTGCCCTTGCTATGGGATTTCCGCAATGTCTTCAGCCTCATTGTATTCTAATGAGATTTAGAGAGCCTCGTACCATGCCTTCTGTTCCTCCTTTGAAACCTTGAGCTCCTTCATGACGAGGAAGGTTGACCCTATCTTGTCCCAGAGATCATCATCGCGAGATGCGATGGACGACATCTTGTGCTGAAGAACTTCCTTGGTGTTGATGGGTGGCTCAAACCGGTCATCAAAACCGACGAGAACATTGACAAGGCGAGTGATGTGTCCCTCAGCACATTGTCCATGGGCATCACTGGACTCCTGAGCAAGGCGGAACAGCAACTCCCTCCTCATCGTGATCTCAGTCTCTGAGATGTACGCCCAGAGTCCGTTAAGAACCCTGCGGTAGAAGTAGTCATCAACCTTGCGGATGCTTGGTTGATTATACCACCTGTTCATATCACGTAACACTCTCGCCTTGCTCTTCCACTTGTCATCGGGGTAGAGCCAGTCGAACGCCGACTCGATCTCAACCATTGTATACCCAGTTGACGCCTCGGAAAGGCTGAGCAGAATATCGCATCCCCTGTTTGTCTGTTGGCTGATCTCAGTCGTGTGGACATTCTGCGAGTCGTCTGCGAACCTCTCAAGGCGCGCCGCAGCTCGCAATTGCGGGTCATATCTAAGCTCGATGAACCGGATATACCCGCGAAGCTCGTTGGCATGTTCCTCGGTGATTCGGTTCTGTGTTCGTGCTTCGACGACCATTTGCCGCGTCTCAACAATTTCGGGACGCCCCCTCCGGACACTTTCGTCTAGATGAGCGGCGATCAGACCGTAGACAACTCGGGACCGCTGCCGAATTTCTTGAGCTTGATGTACTTTGCAGAACGTGGCGTTAGGCTGATGTGGGCGCGTACACTGTGTTCCCGCTGTCGTGATGGCCGAACACGGAGGCATTCTGGCTACTTACTCTTCTTGTCCCAAACTGTTTCCATTTCCCAACCAACCGTCCAAAATAGATTTAGATGGGCCAGAAAAATAAGAACTCCTCCTCTTGCCAAAATGCCTCTCTGCTCGGCATTTCTCGCGTCCGGCGCTCCCTGCTCCCACCCCGCGATCCACGACACACTCTGCGGCGTCCACTACCGCCAACTTCAGCACCGGCTCGTCCTCCAGCGCGAGGCCGACGCCCGCGCTCCCCCCGTGCTCATCCCCGAGGGGCAGGTGAGGTGCTCTGCGCGCCTCACCAACCACACACAGTGCTCCCAGTTCGCAACCGTGAACGGGAAGTGCACGCGCCACGACCGACGCGAGCGCGAGCGCATCGCCGAGGCCCCGGTCAAGGCCGCCGAGCGGCGCATCCAAATGCTGGCGCGCCACCATGAGCCACTACCACTCGCAGAAATGCGGGCGGTTCTGACCGCGCTCCCGCCAGACATTGAACCGCAACGGCTCCAGCGCCTGCGGGACCTTGTCAACTGGTACGTGTGCCGCCCACTGCGGCGGCGCCTCGATGTTCTCTGGCCCACCTTGGTGCCGGCGCCGGGGAACAGCCGATACGTCCAGGCGATGGCGCACGTCGAAACATGGAGAGCCGAAGCCGGTCTCGATGAAGACGTGCGCCGCGAACTGGGTAACTACATGCTGAATGTTCTGACCCTGTTGTACCACCATCCCGCCGAGGTCGCGCACGAGAACGAGACGGAGCTTGGGCTACTGGCCAGGGACAAGCAAAATGTCCACACTGCGCCAGTCAACAAGCAGACCAGCGATGGCATCGCCATGTTGGTCGCCGCGGATCCGGGTCCGGCCCGCCAAGGGTTCAACACCCGCATCCAAATCTGCGTCGACTTCGAGTGTGTACTGGGCAAGTCCCGGGTTCAGGTCTCGCTCGTCGAACCGGATATCGAGACGTGGTGGAAGCGCAGCATTGCGGCCGAGAAGACGGCCGCGCCGCTGAAGTACCACTCCGCGCTCCGCGGTCTCTGGGCCACAATTAACCAGCGGCCGAAGGACCAGCGCAAGGAACTCGTCAAGCGACTCTGGGAGGAGTGCTACGAGTCGGTCGGAATGTGCGCGCAGGGGCACCTGTCCCGGCTGTGCAACGTGATGATCGGGTTTGACGACTCGTTCAAGGTACCGGAGACCATGGGCGATGCCCTTCAGCGCCGGATGGCGGAGATTTCGGCGATGGATCTGTCCTCCGAGGAACAGATCAAGCTGGCGAAGGTGGTTCTGGAGGAACTCAACGTGCCTGCCGAGAAGCACCCTGAGTGGCTCAGCGCGTTCTAAAGCGTGAGCGTTGGGCGGCTCTGAACAAAAAACTTTTTACATTCGTCTAAAATGGAATTTGCCGGGTCAGGCATTTAGAGTTATGCCCAAGCATGAATACAATGGACCTCTTTTGCCCTCTCTTTCTCGCGAAGCTCGTCCACGCCATCTCCTCCAACCTCATCCCGAACGCGAACAAGCGGTTTCGCAAGTACGTTCGGTCTGAGAAGACTCAGGATCAGCCCATCAACTGCAACTTCCAATCCCTCGTTCACGAGGCCGCGACCTCGACGCTCCGCGAAATGGGGCTCGAGTACTGGGTCGCAATAACGGACCACCGGTCCGACACGCATCTCGAGACTGACGACTTCATCCTCCAGCTTGACGCGAAGGGGTGCCTTGTCGACGACAGCGACTTCGAGGAGTACAAGCCAAGGGGAAAAAACCCCATGGAGATCAACGGCCTGAAGATCCACCTCGGACTGGCCCAGCACACTCGCACGTTCACGCAGCAGCTGAACAACACTCGCACCGCGCTCGTTGATCTGACGACCCCTGTCGTCGGCAAGCAGTTGCGCGAGATTGAGGGGAAGCCGGTCTACACTCTGGTCTCCTTCCTCAAGTGGGGCTTCACCGAGGCTCGCGGCTACTTTGCCGACTCCACTGGCCTCGCGGAGTTCCCGCACGAGGGCCACGTCCACGCTGTCGCGGGCAAGACTACGCACGAGCCCCGCTTCATCATCACGAATCCGGACCTGTACCAGATTCACCGATTCGCCGCCGAATGAGTTCCCCAAACTCGGGATTCAACTCCATAAGGCAACAGCGAACACCAATATTTTTAGCTGCGATTCCAGTGGTTCCTGATCCTGCAAATGGATCCAGAACAAGTCCATCGGGTGGACACGCAACCTGAATGATACGCCTCGGAAGTTCAATAGGGAACATTGCGAAGTGATCAACGCCCTTTTCGTGTGTCAGTGGAATATTCCAAAGATCCTCTGGCGTCTTTCCCTTTGGATTGTTCTGTACAGACTGAAGAACATAGTGCTCCTCCAACATCTCCTTGTCGAAACGGTCATCCAACTCAAGATGTCCCTTCAGCTTGCGATAATCCTCGACACTCGGAAGCGAGCGCCCATGATCAATACGAAGCCAATGTCCGGCCTTTGACTTATATCCAAACAACTCATCCAACTTCTTTGCGGAACTCTTCTTCTCCTTCGCCTGTGCCTTGAGATAGGCATGAACCTCCAAGTTTCTCTCCTCAGCCATATCATGTACTCGCATACGCGAATACACGACATCGGACTGCTGCCTAGCACCGGGACTGGCGCCCTTATTGATGCCAGCATCCTTGAACTTCCCCTTTGAAACCTTCTTTTGATTGAAGTCGTTGATCCGATCAACCCACCCAGGATACTCTTCCAGAGTCAGGGTCCGAGGAAACGGGATCTTAGACTCTGTCGTAGGTGTCTCACGCAGGCTGTCAAGGTTACAGTAATACGGATGATGCCAGTACTTGCCTGAGTCCTTTGTGAAGAAGTACACAGGCTCCCATGTTGCACAGAACCTATCCTTGACAGACGACGGCATATGGTTCGGCTTATACCATACAATCTTGTTACGAAGCACCCAACCGTTGCTTAACATTGCGATTGTCAGGCGCTCGGGAATCATGAGCAGTCCCTTGTTCTCATACTTGTCACCGATGTTGAGGAACAAACTGCCCGAGTCCTTGAGAACACGATGACACGCGTTTGCCCACACAACCATTGCCTTCACATAGTCATCTACCGTTTCCTCCCGGCCGATCTGACCTTCTGCTTCGTAATCGCGTTGATTGAAGTAGGGTGGGGATGTGACAATCAAGTCGACTGTCTTCTCTGTCATCTTGTTCATGAGTGTGACGCAATCACCAATTTGGATATCCATTGATTTACGTTATGAATATACTTGCTTCGATTCGTTTTTGACTTTCCATATAAAATGGATTTGTTCGGTCCAGAAAAGGAGGAAGACCTCCGAATACAATGTCTCTACTCGCATCCGACATCGCCCTTTTCTTCGCCTCGTCCTCCGGGTCGGGGCGGGAGAACAATGACAAGTCCAACAAGATACGCGAGAAGATTCTCATCGACAGCTTCAACGACAAGACCACATGCTTTCACGATGACCCGGATTACGGGGCAAAGTGGATGGAAGTGAAGACGTCTTTCGCTTCGGCAGTGACCTCGCTTGGAGGAGAGGGTCAGATCAAGGTCATCGCACGTGGAGGTCGGAAGTTTAACTACGACTTCGAAGTCCAACGCGACGATGCTACGCACAAGGTAGAGTTTAAGTTCGGAGGAACCTCTGTCTCTAACCTTCCGGAGTTCTTCAACCCCGCAGCGAACAAGTCGTTTCACTCCACGTTCTACGCGGATGATTTCTACGACAACCACCTTCCGGCAATTGCCTCACTGTACGGGCTGGCTCTTCCACCGAAGGACGAGTACATGAAGGAGATCTACAAGAACTCCTCCAAACACGCCTTCTTTAAGGCCTTGAGGGAGGCAGAGGAAACACAACCCGATCTATACCCTGTCAAGGCGAAGCTCGTGCGCGCCTCCATATCTGCCTTCCTTGAGAAGGTTAAGGACAATACGAACCTCGAGCTTCTGACCTCGGAGTTCATGAGGTCGCAGTCAGGAAAGAGGTTCATGCTGTGGGACTCGGGGCGATTTCACCACGACCACATCAGTGACACTGAGCTGACAGCAAAAAACGTGGTGGGTGTCCGCAACGGGAACCTGCTCGTCATTCAGTCGGCAGAACCAGGGACCACTCATGAGATGTTGCTTCGCTGGAAGAACCATCTTGGTATTCTGTTCCCTGCTTGGCAGATTTCTATGAAGCGATCCAAACTGGCAGACAGTTCTGAATCTCACTCTTAGACAGTGCGTTGTTCCCAACAAAGAGCCGAATGAACTCGGCGGTTTTCTTCGAGAGAAGACTAGTATATACTTTTTCAATTAAGCGCCTTGCTGTTTCAGTCTTGGGCCGTACAACGTTCACATGGTTCTCTGCGTAGAAGCCGGGGTTGTCGACCATGGTTGCGCTTAACGTATACTCGGCATTTCCATACCCACGGTTGATAAGAATGGCCTTTCCAGACAACGGAGGGCGCTTGAATCCCTGAATGTACTGTTTCTTCGGTTCCTTCACTCCCAGAACAAGTTCACCGTCCTTGAAGTTTGAGCTGTAGATGAGTAAGGTACCCGTATCTGCTAGTTTGTCCTTCTCTTGATTCCACACGACGTCACCTGTTTTTACTTCAAACTCGAGTTGAGCAAGTGTCGAAGACCCATGTAGAAGTGTTTCGAGTTCTGTCCTATGTGGAGTTACGTATGTGCTTCCACCCAACTCAAACAGGAAGTTACTTGGTCTTGGTGAATACCAAGCCTCTCGTACAACCAGAACGAATGTCGATTGCTGTGTTTCAAGATACGCTCCGACCAATGGTTCTACGGCAAGAATCGTCGTGTGCTTCGCTAAGTACCGACGCATCTTTTCGTAATACGAACAGTTATAGAAGGACGTTGGAAGAATGAAAGCAAGCACACCACCTCTTGCTAGATTGTACTCGATGGACTTGTAGAGAAACTGAACAAACATATTAGGACGACTCTCCTGACAGAGCAAGGTCTCTTCGCTTTTCTCCATGACAAAGAACGGTGGATTGCCTACAATGAGATCATGTTTCCCCATGTAGTCCATAAAGTCCATGTTATATACGGACTTGCGACTCGTTGCCGAGAAGAGGTCGGGGTTCAACTCAACGCCTGTGACTTTGGCCTTTGGGTACCGCTCATACAAATCCTCTAGGAACTCACCGCTACCAAATGACGGTTCTAGAATAGACTTTGGCCTTACATTGAAACGATGAAGGACATCAAACAAGCGGTCGCGGTCTTCCTTGGGTGTGAAGAAGATACCACCCTCTTGCTTAGTTTGTTTCGTTAGAGACTTTGTGAGAGAGATTGATGCATCTCTGAATGACATGATATGAGTCTGCATATTGAGTCACGAGATTTCGTTTTCCTTCATGTCATGCCATCTAATAAATCTAATTTGAAATTTCGTCTAAAATGGATTCATTTGGTTCAAGTAAGTTGACATTGCTCCAGACCAAAATGCCTTCCATACTGGACTCAGCAACTAACATGTTGCTAGGGAAAATAGGAGAGGACTTGCCAGTAACCGATGAGTTCAGCGAAGTCGTCAATCTCAATACGATCCAGCACAACTTCCCATTCTTCGACATCATAGCAAAAAAGAACGACGAGATATACGTCTTCTCCGTAAAGGCGCGGAAGCGGAACGGAGGAAACGGGAAGCTGAACCCATGCTACCACTTGCACCATGGAAGTGATGTCATTGCAAGAAAGTTCAAGAAGGCCGTCGATCTTCTTGCAAAGATGGGGCATGACGTTGCCAAGATACACTACTGCTTTATGGTGGTTCCAATTGAAGAAAATACGCGATGTTCGTACTACTGGGGGGAACTGAAGGACATTGAACTCGACTTTACCCCCGAGAACGTCGTTGCTGGGCGAATTAAGTTTCTTGGGATCAAGGTCACCAATAAGCACCTTGCAACCTACAATGTTTACGGACACCATGACTGGGCAACAATCGTGTCCAAACACTTTGCCTAGAAACCTTTTTACATTTGTCTAAAATGGATTTGTTCGGTTCAGAAAAGGAGGAAGACCCTCCCTCCCTCCATCCGACCATTGTATCAACGTAAAGAATGGTCAAGTGTAGCATCTGCAAGAACGCCGGCCACAACTCCGCCACCTGCCCAACCAAGCAAGAAGCATCTCCTCGCCCGCTACCGAAGGCGGTCGAGCCAGAAGACATCACCAAGATCCGGCAAATCGCCGAAGAGGTTCTAGCTGAACTAGGACCTGGTCACACGGAGTCGGTCTATCACAACGCGATGAAGATCGGGCTCCAGGATGAGGGGTACCCCTACGAGTCCGAGCGTGACCTTCCCATCACGTTTCGCGGACGCTACGTCGGAACGGTGCGTGCTGACATAATCGTTGACAAGTGGATTGTCATCGAGCTCAAGGCCGGCACAGGGTCCGACACAACTGTCTCCGACGCCACCGAACAGTGCATGTGCTACATGAAGGAGACGAAGATCTCGACTGGGATTGTTGTTGTCTTCCCAAAGCGAGACAAGGGCGCATTCATGTTCAAGTGGTTCGAGGCCGAGGAGTAAACAACCACCAACCCACCAGTAAAAAAATATATTTTTTTTGTGTTCTGAGCTTCTCAGCCCGTTTACTCGGAGTCCTCATCGATCTCGAAGCGGTTGCGGGGCACGACCCGGCGCACCTTAGCGGCCTTCTGCTTGTTGTGAAGCTTGCTGCTCAGCTCCAGCCACACGGCCTCCTGCTCCCGAACGCGATCGATCTTGTGCCACTCGTGGATCAGCTCCAGAATGTCCCACTGGTTCGCCTTGTAGTGCGCGATCATGTCGCGCGCATAGGCGTTGAACTCCGCCACAGGCTTCCGCGCAAGCTCGTGCTCGTGCGCGTGCTCGTGGGCCTCCATGACAGAGGTCCACTCAGGGTCCTCATCGCGGACCATAACGGTGCGCTCGAGGATGCGGCGAGTCCGCTCCTTGAGGGCAGACTGCTCGCGTGCGCGTCGGCTCTGCTTGAGCCACTGCGCGAGGAAGCGTTCGAAGATCGCGATGACCTTGTCCTCGCGCGATGTGTCCCGGATGACCGGCCGGACGACCCAGGGGTCCTCCATGAACTTCGCGAGCGGATTCCGAACAAACCCGTTGCGCCGCATGAGCACAGACCGGGGGATGAACTGCATTCTAGCAGAAGGGTGAAGGGTGAAGGAGAAGATGTGAGAGGCTAGGTCACGGTAAGCGCTGAACTCCCAATTCCCAATCTATTCAGAGCAAAGTCAGAATAGTTGAGAACAAGAGTGGGGCTTTCTGTTCTTTCTGGACCGAACAAATCCATTTTGGACGATCGTGGGTCGCCGTCAGGGACGGTTCGCTTCGCTCACGGCCGCTTTCATGAATTTTCAGGGGTAGGGTGGTTCCACACTGTCCCTCAACAAACAAAGTCGCGCCCACTTAATAACCAACTCAACAACAACACGCGGAGTCTACCTTTGGGTGCATG
>Ga0214220_1000286_pt1 | contig 20828 bp, 26 predicted proteins | sample TroBogypolimnion_5_FD_153058 | JGI IMG/M metagenome (GOLD analysis project Ga0214220, IMG submission 153058) | Freshwater microbial communities from Trout Bog Lake, WI - 31JUL2007 hypolimnion | ecosystem: Environmental > Aquatic > Freshwater > Lake > Hypolimnion/Profundal zone | place: Trout... | reverse complement strand
ATGAGAGAAAAACTGATTTTTGAATTATCCCGCAGTGGACGCAAAGGGTACGCTTTCTCCGGTCAGGATATCCCGGATGCCCCTCTGGAAACCATTCTCCCTTCAAAATTTCTGCGCAAAACACCCGCTGAACTTCCAGAGGTTTCCGAAAGCGAGGTTGTCCGACATTTTGTGCGCCTCTCGACACTGAACTACCATGTTGACAAAAACATGTACCCTCTCGGGAGTTGCACCATGAAATACAATCCCAAGATAAATGATTATACCAGCGATCTGCCGGGATTCAGCACGCTTCACCCTCTGCAGCCCACTGAAACAACACAGGGAGCACTTCAGCTCATGTATGAACTCGCTGAGATGCTGCGCGAAATTGCAGGCATGGCCGCAGTAACCCTTCAACCGGCAGCGGGGGCTCACGGGGAACTTACAGGTATTCTGCTCATTAAAAAGTACCATGAATCGCGAGGCTCAAAACGCGGCAAACTCCTTGTGGTCGACTCAGCACATGGCACCAACCCTGCTTCAGCTGCTCTGGCAGGATACCAGATCATCTCTGTCGCTGGCAACAGCGATGGGCGTACTGATCTGGAAGACCTTCGCATGAAGCTGGATGGCGATGTAGCTGCACTGATGCTGACCAATCCCAATACTATCGGACTGTTTGAAAAAGAGATTGTCCGCATTGCAGAGATGGTGCACGAAAACGGCAGCCTGCTCTATATGGACGGCGCCAACATGAATGCACTTCTTGGTATTACCCGTCCAGGAGATATGGGCTTCGATGTGGTTCATTACAATCTGCATAAAACATTTGCAGCTCCACACGGCGGCGGTGGCCCTGGAAGCGGTCCTGTAGGCGTAAGCGAAAAACTTCTCCCCTATCTGCCGGTACCAGTCATTGAAAAAAACGAGAAGGAGGGTGGAATAACCTATTCCCTCTGTTACAACAGGCCTGAACGTATCGGAAGAATGATGAACTTCTACGGAAACTTTGGCGTGCTGGTCAGGGCATATACCTATATCCGAATGCTTGGCCCTGAAGGGTTGCGCCGGGTGTCTGAAAATGCCATCATTAATGCTAATTACCTCTTGAGTCGTCTGCTTGAGCGTTTCGACCTTCCCTTTCCGAAGCCAGTCATGCATGAATTCTGCCTGTCGGGCGATCGTCAGAAAAAGGCACACGGCGTAAGAACGCTCGATATTGCAAAAAGGCTGCTTGATTACGGGTTTCACGCTCCGACCATCTACTTCCCGCTCATTGTCAGCGAAGCAATAATGGTAGAACCGACCGAAACTGAATCAAAAGAGACGCTTGATATCTTTGCCGATGCACTGCTCGCCATCGCCGATGAAGCTGAAACAAACCCGGCGCTGGTACTCTCAGCTCCTGTAACAACTCCGGTCAAACGACTCGATGAAGCCATGGCCTCAAGACAACTGAATATCTGCTGCTCGCTCTGAAAGCCTGCAACTGAATAATTAACTGAATCTTCACCTAACTTATTGTGCAGTACAAATCCATGCCGTTATTTTATATAAAAACTCCAGGATATGTTATTACATCGTTCGAAAGTTCTTGTACTCAACAGCAGCTATGAACCTTTAAGTATTTGTGACGCCCAGAAAGCTGTTCTTTTACTCTTTGGAGGCAAAGCCGTGCCGGTCACCCATCACCCCGAACGGGTCATCTGCACGGTTTCACGCAGCTATCCCCTGCCGAGTATTGTTCGCCTGACCTTTTTTGTCAGGGTACCCTACAAAAGGATTTTACTGAACAGGAGAAACATTCTTCTCAGAGACGGTTCCCAGTGCCAGTACTGCGGCAAAACCGATCTGCCTTTAACCATTGATCACATCGTACCCCGCTCCAGAGGAGGTGACTATTCATGGGAAAATCTTATTACTGCATGCCCACGCTGCAACTCGAAAAAAGGAAACCAAACTCCCCGCGAGGCAGGCATGCACCCGTTAAAACAACCGATCAGGCCCAATAATCTGATGTTCCTGCAACAACTGACGGCAACGGTTTCCGAAGAGTGGAAACCCTATCTTTACATGAGCTGAGAACACTCTCTCTAACTGCAACCAATTTTTTTCAGAATAGCGCTGCTGATACCTCATTGTAATCCAGAATTACTCCTGACCTCATGGATCAAGGAGTTCACCGGATAGAACCGGAGCGAAGCACGGGCAGCTCTCCAGCACTGCATCGCTGAAAGGGAAATAGTCTTCAACGGTTGTTCAAGACTATAACAAAGGATTGTCAGGATTTTTTTTACTTTTCAGGCAGAAATTCCATACTCTCTTCAACGGTATCAGGAATACCGGAACGAATAAAAATCGAATGAAAAAGCGCCACTATCTCTTTCTTCCTGGATTTTTCAGCCTTCTTCTGCTCCTGCCGATTTCATTAATCGGATCAGCACCTTCAAAGCCAGGCTCAGAAACATGGGCCGCCCAGCAGATTTTCAAGAGTACAGATCCCAGTATTGAAGAGAGCCTGCAGCACATGACCCTATCGGAAAAAGTTGGACAGATGCTTATTGCAGAGTCCGATGGTCATTACAACAGCTATGATGACACCACCTACCAGCTTCTCAATCGACTGGTAATAGAGGGAAAAGTCGGAGGCATCATGTTTCTTAAGGGCGATACCTTCAGCGCAGCCATGCTGGCAAACCATTTTCAGGCTCTTGCACCACGCCCTCTCCTGTTAAGCGCCGATATGGAACGGGGGCTGGCCATGAGACTGACAGGAGCTACAGAATTCCCGCCGAACATGGCCATTGCTGCAGCTCAGGATTCCAGACTTGCCGCTGAAATGGCCCGTGCCATTGCCATGGAGGCAAAAGTTGTTGGTCTTCACCAGAACTACGCGCCTACCCTTGACCTCAACATCAACCCTCTGAACCCTATCATCAATACCCGTTCGTTCGGTGATAATCTCCCTCTGGCTCTCTCTTTATCCCATGCAATCATCGAAGGACTCCAGTCGAACGGCATTATTGCCACTGCGAAGCACTTCCCCGGGCATGGAGATGTGAGCGTTGACAGCCATATTTCACTTCCTGTTCTCAAGGCTGACCGCCAGCAACTTGATAATTACGAACTCAAGCCCTTCAAGGCAGCCATCGAACAAGGGGTCATCAGCGTTATGATCGGGCATCTTGCTGTTCCGAAATTAACCAGCACCATGGAGCCTGCCTCAATTTCAAAAGCAGTGGTCACCGACCTGCTTCGCAAGGAACTCGGCTTTCAGGGTCTGATCATTACCGATGCACTGAACATGAAAGCTCTTTACAACGGCCAGAATGTTCCTGATATTTCCATTAAAGCTGTTCAGGCAGGAAACGACCTCCTGCTCTTTTCACCCGATCCTGAACTTGCCAACAGTTCGATTGTTCAGGCTGTTGAAAAAGGTGTTATTCCGATAGAGCAGATAGATGCCTCGGTACGCAGAGTCCTGCAGGTTAAAAAGTGGCTCGACATAGAGCACCATAAGTTTGTCGATCTGAACCGGATCAAGGAGAATTCAAGCCCTGAATCCCATCGGGATCTTGCAAAAAAAATTGCAGCAGCATCAATTACTCTGGTGAAAGATGAAAACCACTACATGCCACTCAAAAGAGTATCATCAGGCAAAGTACTCAATATTATCCTGCAGGATAAAAACGACAGCGAAGTAGGCAAAGGATATATCAAAAACATCGATAACTTTTATGCCGCCGACCATATCAGGATTGATCCGGGAACTGACTCTCTCCGTTATGCCAACGCTGCCGACATGGCAATGAAAGCCTCAGCAGTTATTGTCACCTCCTATGTTCAGGCACTCTCCGGCTCAGGAACCCTGAAGCTTACCGAAAAACAGCAGGAGTTTGTGCACACCCTGGCAAGTATGTTGCCTAAAGAAAAGCCACTGATATTTATTTCGCTCGGCACACCATATCTGATCAACTATTTTCCTGAAATAACAACCTATCTCTGTACCTATTCATCAAGCCCGGCAAGCGAAGAGTGTGCTGTTCAAGCACTGAAAGGAAAACTTAAACCAAGGGGAATACTTCCTGTATCGCTGCAGGGATACTCCCGCTGATCTTTACACCTTGACCAATAACTGATTAGCAGATATTATATACAATGGGAAAAACCATTCGTGACGAATCAACCGCAAGTGCCTACTGGGCAGCAGTCAACACATTCTGTTCACTGAAGGACGTTCATGTCATTGCCGATGCCCCGGTCGGCTGCTACAATCTTGTCGGCGTGGCAGTTATAGACTATACCGATGCCGTTCCCTACCTTGAAAACTTTACACCCACAAGTCTTACTGAAAAGGAGATAGCCTCCTCCGGCAGTTCTGAAATTGTCAGAGAGACCATTGAAAAGCTCAAGGCACCAGGACGCCAGTTGATTCTTGTTTCGAGTGCAGAGAGTGAGATGATCGGCAGTGACCATGAGCGAATGCTGAAGATGAAATACCCTGATGTCCGTTTTTTCCCTTCGAACTCACTCGGTGAAAATGAGTGGCAAGGACGTGACCGTGCACTGCAGTGGCTCCATGAACAATTCGATGACCAGACACAAGCGGCTGTAGAACCTGGTACCGTAAGCATTATAGGCCCTACTTATGGATGCTTCAACAGTCCATCAGACCTGGCCGAACTCAAGCGTATCATTACTGGAGTTGGAGGGCGCCTCCATCATGTCTATCCCTTTGAAAGCTCCCTTCAGGATATCGCCGACCTTAAAAACTCCGAGGTCATAGTGCTCATGTACCGTGAATTCGGTAACAAACTAGCCGGATTACTTAACAGGCCTCTACTGCAGGCTCCCTTCGGGATAAGCGAAACACAACATTTTATTCTGGAACTTGGACAACTGCTGAACAAAAATGCCGAAGCTGAGGTATTTCTGAAACAGGAGAAAGTGACAACACTCCGGCCAATCTGGGATCTCTGGCGCGGGCCACAGGCTGAGTGGTTTCCAACAGTACGGTTCGGAGTAACCGCTTCAAAAACCTATGCCATCGGACTGAAAACTTTTCTTTCCGAAGAGATGGGCATGCAGTGCCTCTTCAGCCACGACTCGGCAGAAGCCGACAACACCCTCATTCGTGACGAAATTCAGCAGAAACAACCGCAGTTCCTCTTCGGCAGGATTGTCGACAAAATCTACCTTGCTGAACTTGATGCCAAAACACGATTTATCCCGGCCTCCTTTCCAGGCCCGATCGTTCGCAGGTCTCTTGGAACACCCTTCATGGGTCATAGTGGAGCGGTCTATCTTCTCCAGGAAATTGTCAATGCGCTGTACGACATGCTCTTCAACTTTTTGCCGATAAACCGTCGCGGCCCATCCGGGGAGGATACAAGCGGCAAAGTGGCATGGAGCAATGAAGCCAATGCCCTGTTAAACGAGATTGTAAAAAAAGCACCATTCATCAGCCAGATCTCCTTTGGGCGTGAACTGAAAAGAAAAGCTGAACAGTTGGCCTTGAAGCAAGGCAAAGATATCGTCACACCGGAAACTGTGCGAATGATAAACTGATTTGGATTATTTTATATTTTTTTGTATAGTCCAAGTCCACTTTCCGGAACCGGGGAACGCAGTGTTATACTGCTCAGCCCCCCCGACCCGGTATTACTAACAGAAAGAGGCTGTATAAGATTTTTCCTGCGAAGCGTGCAGCAAATGCAGCAGGGCTTGCATGGAAAGGAAACGACAAGAAACAGAATGTCTGAAATTCAGGAACAACTGGCTTTAATAGCCCTTACCCTGCCGGACGGGACAGTTAAATCATTCCCATCAGGCACCACCGGTCTCGACATAGCGCTCTCCATTGGACGCCGCCTTGCCCAGGACGCACTGGCTCTAAAGGTCAACGGAACTCTTGTAGATCTCAATGCACCACTAACCGCTGACGCGGCAATTGAAATCATTACCTTTGACTCCACTAACGGCAAAGATATTTTCTGGCACAGCTCAAGCCATATCATGGCCCAGGCTATTGAGGAGCTTTTTCCCGGCAGCAAATTTGGCGCAGGTCCCTCAATAGAACAGGGATTCTATTATGATGTTGCCTCTGAACACCGTTTCCGTGAAGAGGATCTTCGCTCAATCGAAGCAAAGATGCTTGAAATCGGCAAACGTGATATCCAGATTCGACGTGAAGAGATGAGCCGCACAGCTGCCATAGACTTTTTCAAGCATACGAGAACCGATCCTTATAAAGTCGAGATTCTTGAAGATACCCTGAAAAACGTTGAAACTGTTTCACTCTATCATCAGGATGGCTTTACCGATCTCTGCCTTGGGCCTCACCTGCCTACGACCTCAAAACTCAAAGCCGTTCTCCTGACCAATATCTCTTCGTCTTACTGGCGTGGCGATAAGTCAAGAGAAAACATGCAGCGAATTTACGGCATTACCTTTCCTTCGGACAAACTGCTTAAAGAACATGTCGCACGCCTTGAAGAGGCTAAACGCAGAGACCATCGCAAACTCGGTGCTGAACTTGAGCTTTTCATGCTCTCTCCGGAGGTTGGAAGCGGTCTTCCGATCTGGCTGCCAAACGGCGCCATTATACGTAATGAACTCGAGTCCTTTTTAAAAGAAGAACAGCGCAAGCGTGGCTATCTGCCTGTCTACACGCCGCATATCGGCAATATTGATCTTTACAAGCGTTCAGGCCACTATCCCTATTACAGCGATTCCCAGTTTCCGCCGCTGACCTATCACGATGAGGACGGCAAGCAGGAGCAGTACCTTCTTAAACCGATGAACTGCCCGCACCATCACCTCATCTACAGCTCGAAAATGCGCAGTTACCGCGATCTGCCCATCCGACTGACTGAGTTTGGAACGGTCTACCGGCACGAGCAATCAGGAGAGCTCAACGGCCTTGTGCGCGCCCGAGGTTTCACGCAGGATGACTCGCACATATACTGTCGTCCCGATCAGCTTGTCGACGAGATCTGCAACGCTATTGACCTGACTCAGTTTGTTTTTGGAACACTTGGTTTTTCTGAGGTACAAACTCGTCTCTCCATGCACGACCCTGAAAATCGCGCCAAATACGGCGGTACAGCAGAGGTCTGGGAACAGGCGGAAAAAGATGTCAAAGAGGCTGCCGACCGCATGGGTATCGATTACTTTATCGGCATCGGTGAAGCGAGCTTCTATGGCCCGAAAATAGACTTTATCGTGCGCGACGCTCTTGGACGAAAATGGCAGCTCGGCACCGTACAGGTTGACTATGTCATGCCAGAACGCTTCGATCTCACATATATCGGCAGTGACGGACAGAAACACCGGCCCGTGGTAATTCATCGGGCACCTTTTGGCTCCATGGAGCGCTTTATCGGCGTCCTCATAGAGCATACTGCCGGCAATTTCCCGCTGTGGCTTGCGCCCCTTCAGGCTGTTGTTCTGCCGATAGCAGAAGATGTTCACGACTACGCAAAATCAGTGCACCAGGCTCTCCTTGATGCGGGAATCCGTTCCGAGCTTGACACCAGAAGTGAGAAAATCGGCAAAAAAATACGCGATGCCGAAATTGGCAAGGTACCCTGTATGATCGTTATAGGACAGAAAGAGCGGGAGAGCGGTGAAGTTTCGCTGCGCCGTCATCACTTCGGTGATGAAGGACGCTTTAGCGTAAGCGGACTGATCGAAAAGCTCCTGAAAGAGATTACCGGAAGAACCTGATTATCTAAAAAAAACCTGAACGCATGAAGAAACAAAAGGTTACGACTCAAAAGCCGAAACTTACCTATCGGGTCAATGAGCAGATCCGTGTTCCGGAAGTCCGAATTATCTTTCCGGACGGAACACAGGAGGTGATGAAAACCATTGACGCAAAACGGGTAGCCGAAGAGCGGAATCAAGACCTTATCGAAGTCCAGCCGAACGCCGAACCGCCAGTTTGCAAGTTCGACAACCTCGGCAGGCTTCTGTATAAAATGGACAAGAGGGACAAGGATCTGAAGAAAAAGCAGAAGACAACCACCCTCAAGGAGCTCCGGTTTCACCCGAATACCGACAAGCATGATTTTGACTTCAAGAGTGCACATCTTGAAGAATTTCTGCGCAAGGGAAACAGGGTTCGCGCCACTATTGTCTTTCTGGGACGTTCAATCATCTATAAGGATAAAGGACTGGAACTGGCCGAACGCTTGACCGAACGCCTCAGCGTTGTGAGCAACCGTGACGGTGATCCTAAATTTGAGGGGAAAAAGCTCTTTGTCTATTTTGAGCCGGACAAGAAAAAAATAGATGCCTTTGAGCGTATCAAAGCAAAAACAAGCGCTCCGCTGTCGGCTGAAACAGCAAGACCGGTAAAACCGGCAGATCAGGTTGAACCGGCTGAGTAATCAAGAGTATTGCAACAATTTTATATAAAAAATAAAGGACGATCATGCCTAAAATGAAATCACACCGCGGAGCATGCAAACGGTTCAAAACCACTGCCTCCGGAAAAATCAAGCGTGAACGAATGAACGGATCACACAACCTCGAAAAAAAGAACAGAAAACGCTCACGCCGTCTGCATCAGGCAACACTGCTTGAGGGAAACAAGGCAAAGCAGATCAAGCGGATGATCCTGGCATAAATTTTTAACATTAACTCTACACCACGATGCCTAAATCAAATAATGCCGTAGCTTCAAAAGCACGGAGAAAAAGAGTTTTAAAGAAAGCCAAAGGATTCTGGGGATCTCGCGGCAATATTCTGACCGTCGTCAAGCATGCCGTCGATAAAGCAGAACAGTATGCCTACCGTGACCGCCGCGTTAAAAAACGTACCTTCCGAGCACTCTGGATCATGCGTATCAATGCAGCAGCTCGCCTGAACGACACCACCTACTCGAAGCTTGTCAATGCAATGCTGAAGAAGAATCTCGAAATAGATCGCAAGGCTCTTGCTGAAATAGCTGTCAAGGATCCAGCAGCCTTCACCCAGATTGTCAAAGCAGTTATCGAATAAGAATTACACCTGTTATCAATGGAAAACACCATTCGCAGTTTACAGCAGGAGATCATTGATTTTGAGATTAACTCTACGGCAGATCTTGAAACCTTCCGCCTTCGGTATACGGTTCGAAAAGGGCTTATAGCAGCTCTTTTCGGCCAACTCAAGTCAGTCGACCCAGCTGAAAAACCGCGGATCGGCCAGCTGCTCAACGAGCTCAAGCAAACAGCTGATTCAAAGCTCAGCGAAGCAGAAGAGAGACTTGCCGCAACAAAAAGCGACAAAACCAAAGGGATTGACCTGACACTGCCGGGTAGACGATATTTTACCGGCAGTGAGCACCCTGTGCAGAAAGTACTTGGCGAGATGAAGAAGATTTTTTCAGACATGGGCTTCGGTATTGCAACCGGTCCTGAACTTGAACTTGACCACTTCAACTTCGACATGCTCAACTTTCCGCCCGACCATCCAGCCCGCGACATGCAGGACACATTTTTCATTACCAATGGAAATGCAGAATCGGATGTGCTCCTCAGAACCCATACATCCCCGGTGCAGGTACGAGTCATGCTCGACCAGAAACCTCCCATACGGGTTATCTGTCCTGGAAAGGTCTATCGGAATGAAGCAATCAGCTCACGCAGCTACTGCGTCTTTCACCAGCTTGAAGGACTCTATATAGACAAAAACGTCTCATTCGCAGACCTGAAAGCTACCATCTACTCTTTTGCCCGGCAAATGTTCGGCACCGACGTCAAACTCCGGTTCCGCCCAAGCTTTTTCCCCTTTACCGAACCATCCGCTGAAGTCGATGTCACCTGCTACCTCTGTGGCGGCAAGGGATGCCGTGTCTGCAAAAAATCAGGCTGGCTTGAAATCATGGGCTGCGGCATGGTTCACCCCAACGTCATGCGCAACTGCGGGATAGACCCCGAAACCTGGTCAGGCTACGCCTTCGGCATGGGAGTTGACCGTACGGTACTGCTGCGATACAAGATTGACGATATCAGGCTGCTGTTCGAAAATGATTTGCGGATGTTGAAGCAGTTTACTGCGTAAGAGTTCGCATCATTTGTTTTACCGTCTCATCCAGTAAGCCAAGGTGCTCTTGACAGATTCCAAAAATTTCCTCAGCATCAATATTGAAGTACTGATGCGAGAGTATATCTCGTAGTCCTTTCACTCCTGACCAGTTGATATGAGGGTATGAAACTAAAAGTGTGCCCCCTGTTTCCTTGTCAATTTTTTTGAAGTTTTCACCGATAGCGATGAGCATCATTGCAATTGCATCCAGCATATCCATACCCTGATCACTATCCAGAAAATCATCAGCAGTTTTGATAAGAGTAAACCGGCGGTTAATTTTTACGATGGCGGCATCTAACTGCACAAGTTTTTCCAAGAGAGATGCTTGTCATACATAACGAGCCTCACGATCAATGCATGCCTTGAGGTAAGGGTTCATTCTTTTCCAATACCTGATCAGGTCAACTTTGCTGCCAAGCAATTGCTCCAGTTCTTCCTTAAGTTGAACTTTTAGCAAGATATTCGGCTCCATTTCAACAACAATATCAATATCGCTGTCATCTTTCGCAGAATTTCTGGCAACGGATCCAAAGATACCGACTTTTTGCAAACGATAACGTTGTTCAAGATCTATTTTATGACTACTCAGAATGCTGAGTGCTTGATCTCGCTGCATGGTTCACTGTCAATACCTGTTGATTATTATCCATATTATTTTTAGAATATAAACATAGATATCGAAAAATCTGGTATGTGCATGTCCGGACAGGTGAACAGAACAACACCAACTTCAATAAACAGAGGAGGCAGAACAATGGATACCCGACAATTGATTGAAACTTATCACCATGCATGGACAAACGGTGATTTTGTTACAGCACGCGCCTGTCTTGCGGATAAGCTGGATTTTCAGGGAAGTATCAATACCTTTTCGAAAGCTGAAGATTTCATTGCTGTACTGACACAATTCAAGCAGCTGTTAAAAGGCGTCACTTTGCTAAACAGCTTCTTTGATCATCAAAGTGCTGCGTTACTGTATGACTGTGATTCTGCAAGTCCGGCAGGCATTATTCGTACCGCAGAATTTTTCACCGTGTCTGACAACAAGATTTCTGCAATCCGCCTTGTTTTTGATGCAACTGAATTGAGAAAATTAGTGCCAGCATAAGGCAGATTCCCGCTTTTCCATTCACCATCGCCATTACTTGTTGTTCTTGAAGAAGTACATGCTTACCTTACCATTTCGGATTCCTTCGTTCATAATTTTTTTACGCACACAACTTTTCTTATCCCATAAATCAAAACATATTAAGCTATGGCAAACACGAACGGCGTCTTTTCCGATCTCTTCAATGCGGTCGGCACTCCAATCCAGAATGTAGCTGACACGGTAAGTAATGGTATCGATTCAGCCGCTTCGATCGCCGGATCCGGCATCAATCTTTATACAACAATTATAAGCAGCACAGCCAACGCAGGCATTCAGCTCATCCAAGGTGTTCTAACCGGCATCACAACAGCCATCACCCCGAAAAAGTAAACACCAACTTCCCTGTTTAAAGCACCCTGCCCTACCCTGCGCAAGGTGCTTTAATGGTATCCGCCGCAAGCCTCTCAGGACTCAATACTCAGCACTTTTTTTCGGCAAAGAGTTTTTTATATTGAGTAAAATTACTCAATACTCTGAGCAAAATTGTCATGCAGATAGAAAGAGCCCAAAAATCGCTCCTTACAAAACGAATCGAATCAGAACCCCGGCAATTCATCCAGGTTCTTTACGGCCCGCGTCAAGTCGGCAAAACCACTGTTGCTCAGCAGTTTATGCAATCGACTCCCCTGCCTGTACACTTCGCCTCAGCTGACCTTGTTGCAGCTGGACAATCAAACTGGATCAGTCAACAATGGGAAGCAGCCCGGATTAAACTTCTGAAGTCTGAACAGCAGGAGAGCGTGCTTATCATTGACGAGATTCAAAAAATCAGCAACTGGAGTGAAACAGTTAAAAAAGAGTGGGATTCGGATTCAGTCAATCAAAAAAACCTAAAGGTTATTCTTTTGGGTTCATCCCGGTTGTTAATCCAGCAAGGACTTACAGAATCACTTGCAGGCAGATTTGAAACAATCTACCTGGGCCACTGGTCATACGGGGAAATGAAACATGCTTTTAACTTTACCCCTGAGCAATTCGTCTGGTTTGGCGGTTATCCCGGTGCAGCAGCACTGATAGACGATGAAGAGCGATGGGCAAGATACATCGTCGATTCTCTCATCGAAACAAGCATCTCAAAAGATATTCTGATGCTTACCCGAGTCGACAAACCCTCACTCATGAAACGGCTGTTTGAACTTGGATGCGGCTATTCAGGACAGATTCTTTCCTATACAAAAATTCTTGGTCAACTGCAGGATGCTGGAAATACAACAACACTGGCGCACTATCTTCATCTGCTTGATACCGCTGGATTATTAGGGGGGCTCGAAAAGTATCATCCCGGGAATTTACGATCAAGGGCATCAAGCCCGAAGTTTCAGGTACATAACACCGCACTGATAAGCGCACAGCAGCAGCACACTTTTCACGATATCTCAGAAAATCCAGAACTGTGGGGCCGATGGGTTGAATCATCAGTTGGCGCTCATCTCATTAATCATACCCGTACTGATGCACTCAAGCTCTATTACTGGCGTCAGGGAAATCATGAGGTTGATTTTGTCCTCGAGCACAAAGGGAAAATAATCGGTCTGGAAATCAAAAGCGGTCGATCACAACATGCATCAGGCATGGCTGCATTTTGTAAAGAATGTAATCCCTACAAAGTTCTTCTTGTCGGCAACTCCGGTATCCCCTGGCAGGAATTCCTTGAACTCAATCCGCTTGAGTTATGAATAACGTCCAGGACCCTTAAGGATCCGTTCGGCGAATATCTTTGAGCAGAAGAAATAAATGGTATGGGTCTGTCGGGGAGGGAATAAAATTAAAATGCGTGTAAAACTTGCGCGCCGCATCATCTTTTGCATGGGCTGCAATGGCTCGTATCCCTGCAATATCTGCAGCCTGCATAGTTCATCGCATGGCATCTTTTAATAGACCCGCACCTATTCCTCTATTTTGCCAGTCAATACTCACAGCCAAACGCGCCAGCAACATGATGGGAACAGGGTGCCTGGCCAGCCCTTTTGTGAGACGTTGCGGGGAGTCCTCGTAATTTACCTGACCTACAGCCAGGGTATAGAATCCAGCAATGGCTCGATCTGCCATACCTACATAGGTTTGCGATGAAGAGGCCTGCTGGCTTGTAAGGGCAAAACGGACAAGAAATCTATTGAGCGCCTGGCTACCGCAATCAAAATCATCAAGATGGTGACCGCTGCCAAGCTTTTCTATGGAGAAGTGCGTGGTCATCAATGGTTACTCGTTCTCAAAAATACTTTTTTCCTGAAAAAGCTTCTTGAGTCTGGGCAATTCACGCGGCGAGGCATCCAGTGCCTCCATAAATAAGCTCCATTGCGGCCCATCAAGTTGAAATGAACGACGGTCTGCCAAGGTTTCCTCAGCTCGGGAAAGGGCGCTCTCAAGCACAAACTCACTGACGGAGCGTTGTGCTGCAGCAGCCGCACTACGAAGCACCTGCTTCGCCTGCTTGGAGAGACGAAGGTCAAGTTTTTCGGTTCTGGTTGTTATTGCCATAGGTAAAGGTTTCTTGGTTCTGCTTCTCCGATAATATACAAGAGCCGCCAGACATCGTCATGACAAAAAAATCTCTTCGACAGACTTATGCCCGTAGTATATCCAGCATCAAGGAAATCATGAAGTTGATTTTGTTCTCGAGCACAAAGGGCAAATATTCGGTCTTGAAATCAAAAGCGGTTGATCACAATAAGTGAAGAATCCACTCTTTAGCCATTGACTTTTTCGGATAATGTGAGAAACTTGTCCTTCTGCTTATAATCATAGCTGCTATCAATCCCAACCAGCCCGCTTTTTATCAGATGCGCATTGACAAATGTCTTGTTCTCAAGATAGAGGTAACAGAGCAGGTCGTTTTCTTCGTCATGTTTCAGCTTGTCATACTTCAGGAAGATACGCTTACCCTTTATCTTTTCAGTCAGATACCCGACCGCCTTGTCGTGCATGAACGCCTCGCCCTTGATGCCGATCAGTGTTATCGTTAACCCATTGGATAACCTAACTTTTTCGGGGCTGAGCACCTCCTTGACGGTAAAATACTCTTCGCGCTGCGCCTCACTCTCCTTCTCAATCCTGGAGCCAAAAGTGAGTTTTCGGGGATCAGTTTTTTTATCAAGCTTGTGGGGATCTTTGAACTGATAGGGCAACTGCTCAATGGCTGCGGCAAAATCAACCTTGACCGGGTCGTACAGAAACTCGTATTCTGTCCCCATAAAATCGGGCTGCCTGGTATTCAGCTTCTGTCTGGCAATCTCGATAAACTCCGGATTGATTTCGTACCCGACCGAGTTTCGGCCAAGATTCTTTGCGGCAAGTGACGTTGTCCCGCTACCCATAAAGGGATCGAGCACAGTATCGCCCCGGAAGGCGAACATTTTGATAAGCCGTTGCGGAAGCTCTTCTGGAAACATTGCAAGATGCCCATCCTGTTTTGCACCGGCAAAGTTCCAGTGACCTGCAAAGTAGGTATTCCACTCCTCGGTGGTCATGGCTGAGCTTTCTTTCTGCTCTTTGGTTGGTTTTGGAGCTTCTCCCTGTTTTTTAAAGATAAGAATGAACTCATAATCAAGCTTGAGGATGCCGTTACGGAGATAGGGAAAGCTCCCCATGATCGAAGCACCACCGGTAGTATTTGTTGTGGTGACCTTCTGCCAGATCACTGCTCCCATGTAGTCGAACCCAATTGTCTCACAGAACTTGATGATCTCCGTCCGGATGGGAATGACCTTATACCTGCCATAGTAGACCGATCGGGCAAACTGGTCGCCGATGTTGATGCAGAGGCGGCAGGGAAATCATGACGTTGATTTTGTCCTTGAGCACAGAGGAATAATAATCGGTCTTGAAATCAAAAGCGGTCGATCACAACAAGCATCTGGCATGGCTGCATTTTGTAAGGCATGTAATTCGGACAAAGTTCTTATTGTTGGAAACTTCGGTATTGCGTGGCAGGAATTCCTTGAGATCAATCCACTTGAGTTATTCAAATGATTCAACCATCTCTCCTCCATCACCCTGACCTTTCCTTGAATATCATCCTGAGCTGTTGCGAAGGATCTATTTTATGACACTCTTAACTATATAATCAACAACTTTCTCATTCCCTTTCAAAGTGTCACAAAGCATTGAAGAGTATGGATCATAACCTGATATATTAAGAGTAACTTTTGCATCATAGCAATTTGCATAACAATACAGACAACCATGAGTGCAACTGTTATAGTTACCGATATCTTTACTTTCCACACAACCACACTCTTTTCTTTGGTTTTTATCTTTTTTATAATTGAAAAAATTACTGGTAATTTTTTCAACAATTTGATCATCCACACATTTTGCATGACCAATACCATATTTATTCAAATCAAAATCCTGACTACATGTATACAAAGAGATGTTATGTCTTGTTGATATCTCAGAAAAATACTTTGCAAATAAATCAATCAACGGCATTTCTGGAACAAAACAGTCAATATGGTGCATATTTCTTTTGACTTTATTGTAAAAGGAAAGAAAGCTTATTATGCACTTATTTGTGTAACCCGAAAGACTTTGAGCCAAGTATTCAAACCATTTAAAATGGTAATCTTTATTAAAAACTGATGTCAATAAAATAGGGTCATATCGCCAAATAACTTTTTCCTGACCAATAGTGTCAGATAATCGCTTAAAAATATCTATAATTTTTATTTTTTTATCGACATTCACTTCCACGCTTTTATCATAAGAGGTAACTGTAAACAGAAAATAATACTTATACCCCATTGAATCAATTTGCGGTAAGTATCTTATGAAATCATCAGGATTTTTTGTCCAAAAGACAATACAATCGACTTTATCAGGTGAAAGATACAGTCTTGTAACTTGATTTGTATTCATTGGGTTTCTCACAAGAACTTCCCCTGCCTGTAAGCGATTCATAAACCACTTTCCATAAAAAGCAGGGATATCTGTTCTTCTACTTGCACTTATAATCATTCGATAACTCCTTATGACAGCATGATACTTTTGATAATGCTGATGAATAAAAACCTCTTTCGAATTTTTAAGATCACGGTCATCAGTAACTGAATCTGATCCTTAACCGGAATGGTCTGTTTGCGATAATGCATAAACATAAATAAAAAAAGGCCTTACAGATTGAAAAACCTGTAAGGCCTAAGCAAAAGACTTACCCTGGTACGCTGCTCTTAAGGGAAGCGTGATAAGTACTATTGTCTCTATAATAAAAAAATATACTTGATTCTATAACTCTTTTCACAGATAAATTCGCCAACACCAAAAAGGCTCTCCACAGTAAATATCCTGGTTCGCTTTTATTATACCCCAAAATCGCTACAAAAAACACATCATTTATACACAAAACCCAAGGTATTTCAGAAACATCATCACAGGGTAGTTTTGCCCAGTCTATGAAAATATAGCAAGTCCAATTTTGTAATCAGATAAAATTCCTCAGAGAAATCGAGAGTCCTTGGGCAAATTCCCAGTTCCGATTCGCAGTAAATAACAAAGCGGCGGGCAGTTTGGTAAAGGTTACGAGTCAGGGTGTTCAGGGTATTAAAATGATCGGCCACATCGGCATAGTTGATTTCATAGTCATGAGCCGCAAGATTTCTTGCTGTTCGGGCGACTTGCCAGTCTTCGACCGAACTGATGACCTGGTTTTTTTCGAAGATTGCCAGCACTTTAAGGAAGCTGTCAGCTTGCTCACCCGAGAGCAACAAACTGTGGCGCATGGCTGAGCCCAAAGTGTCTTGGAGTTTGGCAAAACGTTCGTTGATTGCTGCCAAAGCTTCAAAGAGATCTGTATCCTTTTTTCGTACCATCAACACCGAGCCAGTCAGCGGCCATTTGATGGCAGCATGCGACGCGTTGAGAAAATAAACGCATCGTTGGATTGCCTCAAGCAGATTAGCAAGATGCTGTTTTTCTCTCGATAACAAGTTGTTTGGCATCGTTGGATTTATGATGTGATTTCCAGTAGTTTGGCTTGGGCTCGGACCATGGAAACAAATGGATTTTCCTCGGCGCACGGATTTTTGACCAGAATATCGACCGGAAGGTTTAGTCGTTGTTCCAATAGAGTTTTAATACGTGCACGGTCCAGCAAACTGACAGCCGGTGCCGGCTCAATCAGCAGATCAATATCCCCACCATGCCGCGTGTCGTCCAGCCGTGAACCATATAACCAAACGAGCGTATCCACTCCGGCAACAGTACGGCTGGTAGTAACGATGGCGTTGATTTGTTCTGTTGTCAAACGCATTTTTTTCTTCCTCTAAAGCATCTATACACTGCCGAATAGGATCGATTGGTCATTGATATTTTATAAGTATAACCAAAAAAATGATTTTATCAGCCCACCCCCTTCGTTCTGGCGATGAGAATGATTGTAAAGTGCTTTCTTGGGAGTGGTAAGCCACCCATACCCCCGTGGCACCTTTAATCCTATTGACTGCCGGGCATAGCGCCTCCATGAAGTGCGGGTGGCAATGCACTTTTTGAACGATAGTGTTCTGTTTCCAACTTTCATGGTAGCGGAAAAGCTTTTTTATAGACCTTGATAATATCTCTTGATCTTCTGAGCCATCAATATTCTACGATCCCCGAGAAAATTCTCGTAATCTTTTAACGTCATCTCATAAATTTTGCTCGGGATGCAGTTGACTTCCAGATTGGCCTCGAAGTCGGCAAGATTATCTATACCGCCGAATGCGAGCTTGCCACTGTGACATTGCTCACGGATTTGAGCGATATAATCTGGCGGTGATTTTTCCCTTACCTTGATGTTAATTTCTTGCTGGACATAGACATAATTAGCGACCTGATTATACTGACTCTGGCTAATACCATTTTCCTTTAAATACTGCCGAGGAAAAATGTGATGAATATCCCCCCTATGTTCGATCATCTTCTTGACACTTATGTCTCGCGACAGGAACCCTTTGTCATTGAACTTTGCCTGAGCTGCCCAAAAGACATGAAGGGCGGGTGCGCTACTTCCTGATGTCGTCAGACGCTGGGTCAAACCCGAATCCCAAAACGAATCGCTCAAGTATGCAGTTTCTACATCTTGGAGGACACGCTCAATACCTGATTCATTGATCTCTCTGATGTCGCTGTCAAATATAGTTGGAAACCGTAACTTTATTTTTCTTCCTTGGCCGTTCCCTCTTGACTTTTTACCTGTAATAAACGATATTAAAGAAGCTCATCTACCATGTGTGGAAGGAGTAACGAGGTCGTCCTTTGGGCGGCTTCAGCTTTTTTAACACTTTTTCTTCTGGTATTTTTCGTATTCCTTCTGCAATTTCCTTAGTTGATGGGGCTGTTCAACCAGATAGGCCGTCCATGGGAGGATATAGTCACCGCGATCTGCAAGGACAACGAGATAGTTCTCCTGTACAAGCCATAAGCAAATTCTTTCCTCGCTTCCTCGCTGATTTCTCCAAACCTTTATCGCTGGATCAGTATCGTGCTCGATTACCGGCTTCGGCCAGCGAATACGTTCGCACCTTCTGAAATCAGGAAGCCGATCATCTTCGTTTTTTCCCTCTGAGATCATGTGCCAGAATGTTACTTCCATACCTTGGCTCATTGGATACCGCTTCAAGCCAAGCCGTCTGCCTTGAAAAACCGGTTTACTGACGATAAAGTCCTTCGTAAACCACGTATAAAGGGCATCCAGATAACGATTCCAATCACCCTCATAATCAGTGAAAAAGACCAACGAAGGCAACCATACAGGTGAGCCACTCATCACTGAACCTCCGTCGCATGCCAGCGGAAAATGTTCATCTTTTCTTCCCGTAGCAGGGTCGTTCGGGTAAGATCGTAACCTGAGCGATGTTTCATTCGTTCAATGAGTGTAATTTTCCCCTCATTACCATTAAGGTTTCTGTTCAGGTAGGCCACTGCGCCTATAAGCAGATCGGCTAACTGTAATTGCTCAATCTCGTGAGAGTGGACCAGTTGCAACCGCTCTATTACTTGGTGTGAGAAGTCGTAGCGGTCGTTACACAACACTTCGTGCAGTTTGACTACTTTTTGTGCACCACGCGTGTCCTTGATATCGAGATAGATGCGATAGCGAGCTTTAGGCCTGAAGATGACTTTCAGCATATCGAAGTACATCTTGTAATACCAGTCATCATGATCCTGATCGGGAAAAGCATCATGGCGAAGAAGCGATTTGTCGGGGACGATCAAAGCCCGAAAATGCAAGTCGTCGTCATCGAAGAAATAATCGACCAGATCCAGATAGAATCCAGTCTTGGCAGCTGATACCTTTGTCCACTTTACTTCGAATAATGGGGACAATCTGTGTTTCTGCTTGATTTCGCGTACGCGAACGGCAATCTCTCGAGTCTTTTCCAGCGGACACCAGACAGCACCAAGAACCATAGCTTTCTGATGGTCATTTTCCAAATGACAGGATTCGTCGCAGTAGATATTGTAAATCTCGCTCATACTATTGCTCCATATGCATAAAATCGAATTAACCTTGAGTACCTGCTCTATTCTTCCTCAACTTCAATCGCTGGCAACTCATCGTTTCAATAAGACCTGCTGCTTTCATCACTGATTCCATACTGATGGCGGGAATGTCGGGATGATTATCAGCATACTGTGACAGGTATTTAGGCGACGTGGTCTGAATACCGTGGCGCTGGCAAACAAGAAATGAAACCGATTCAGCTTCAAATTCCTCTGTCACATGATCAAGGTTTTGGCGATCAGGCCATAGCTTGATATCTGGACTCCCAAGATGACCGCAATAGAGATGGGCAAGTTCATGCGCTATTGTGGCATACTGAGCATCAGAACTTTGACCATTCGAGTTGACGAGCAGTTCATATTGCACTGTAACAGAGGTATATACCGGAATTCTCTTTTCGTATCCCGACAGAACTTTCTGAGAAACGAGGGTTGGATTTTTATTAGCCCAGCGTATACGACCTGCAGACTGTGACCCATCATTGGTCGTTGTGATCCTGATTCCATCCTGCTTTGCATTCTCTATCACCAGTTCAAGTTCGTTGTTCAGCAATTGTCCATTGACTACTTCAAATGGTTTATCAATTTCTGGTGGCAACGGCTTCACATCTTTTGCGCCCGGTATTGCCTCTGTTTCGCTTACATCAAAGACAAACATAACAGGCCCCATTGGTTGCAATATTACTATCGGCTGGGCTTCAGGTTTTATGCTGCGACCGTAGTCATAAAGCCAGCGCTGTGGGGTTGCCACATATGCTGCTCCTCTTTTTTGGGTATGAATCAGAAAGGCATTGAACGGGGAGTAGAATCTGAACTTCGAGATAAAAACCAGCAGGTCAAAGTAAGCTTGGCTCGAACGGTATTGTATGGTAAGGCTGAAAAGTTGATCGAGAGCGTTTTTTGTCTCTTTTTGCCTTTCGGAAGCGTCTGAATCGATATCATAATGACTATCCAAAATATTTGCTCTTTAACATTAATGCATATCCCATATTGCAAACGATAACGAATTAATCTATTGCCTTACATTTATTGTTGTTTTTTTGGCTCTTCGCAGAATTTAATGGGAATCAAATTTCATATTACAGCACCATTTAGATTTGCATATCCAGTTTCCCACAGTAAAAGAGGATTCTTGTCCGGT
>Ga0214220_1000257_pt1 | contig 23114 bp, 19 predicted proteins | sample TroBogypolimnion_5_FD_153058 | JGI IMG/M metagenome (GOLD analysis project Ga0214220, IMG submission 153058) | Freshwater microbial communities from Trout Bog Lake, WI - 31JUL2007 hypolimnion | ecosystem: Environmental > Aquatic > Freshwater > Lake > Hypolimnion/Profundal zone | place: Trout... | reverse complement strand
TTTTTCAAACTTTTCAGTAGCCCCTTGTATTTGATTTGTCCATTGTTGCTTTTGCAGGTTTAACTTTTGTTCACCCGTTGCGTTTTGGTTTTTTTGCTTTATATAATCATTAAGATTTTTAAGCAATTCTACCCCTTTAGTATTTTGGGAAGGATTTGAGCCACCTTGCAATTTCTCGGTAGAATTTTGCAAGTCTGCGTACTCTTTCTTTAATTTTATATCTTCTGGAGTAGGCTGATAACCATTTGAAGTAGGTTCTTTTTTTTTTACGGGTTGCCAATCCTTTGGCGGCGGTGGAATATCATCCAATGATGATTTTTGGGACGGTTTCCAGTCTTTTGGCGGTGGTGGAATATTATTTATATCAAACTGTCCCATTATTTTACCGTGTATCCTTGTTCTTTAAGGTATTTTATTGTATTTTCTCTTGAAAGCCCCCACTTTTTACTTAAATTATCAAGTTGCGCTGTGGGTACAGTTTTTTCTTGTTTATTACCACCCGCTTTAATCTTAGCTTCATCAATCTGTCCGTGACCACTTTTCTTGCCCTCTATCTTGTCAAGCTGATTAAGATTTATATTCTGTGTTTTTGCAAGTTCGGCTAAATCAGCAATGTAGTTTGGCGATGCAGGGTTTAACCTTTTATTAATTACAGCCGGGTAATTTGTTTCTGGCTTTAACTTCCCGTATTTTTTATCTTCAGGGTTAAAGTCTGTGTCAAAATTCATTCCGGGGTTATTTTTCTGCCACTTTTCTTTAATAGCCTTATTGTACTCTACAGCCTTTTGGTCAACGTGAGCCGGGAATGAAAATATCTGTTCACCTGTTGCTTCGTCATAGCCAATATGTGGCGTTTCCTTGCCATATTGTCCCGGAGGGGCTAATGATATGAATTTCTCACCACTTCCCGGCTGACCACCTTTCATGCCTGTTATTAACGTTTGGCTTGGTGTAGGTTCGTTTGCTGCCGTTGCACTTGGTGAATTAGGATTTCCGTAATGTGCAAAATTCCATTGTTGTAGTGGTGACCATCTTTGTGGTGCTTCACCCTCCATTGGTGTTTCTTTTGGTTTATCAAACCACCCTTTTACATCGCCCTGATCGTGCATATATTTTCTTGCACGTAACGCTAAATCCGCTTGTGGGTTACCTGTATTCACATCGGGGTACATATCCTTTAAACCCTTTTTCCAATTAGGGTCGGCTGTAACTTTATGTAAAAATGTTTCATAAGCACCGTTGTCACCATCAATGGGCACACCCCTATTTTGTTGGAATATGGCTTTTTTCTTGCCGTCAAAAGAAAGAACGGATGTTTGAACAGGGTTCCCCCATTGTGTAGGTTCTATATTATCTTTTTTATACTTTTCGTATTCTGCTTGTAGTTTGTTAGGGTCAACACGTCTTTCAATATCTGAAAAGTTTTTTATAATATTAGGGTCGTCCCAATTCTTTTCTAATCCATCCTTAAACCTTTTAACGCTTTCATCTTCGTAATGGTCTGGATTTTTACCCAATTCAACCGCTGCTGAACCTCTTTCAAATAAACCTTGTTTTTTACTACCCTCGGCATAAGCACTTAAATTGCCTATCTGTTGTCTTATTTCGGATATTTTTAATGCTTTCTTAGTTTCATCCCTTTCATTTTCAGCGTCAATAGCCTGTTGCTTAATATCTTGGTATTTCTTTAGATATACAGTTTTATCAGCTTCATTACGCAACGAGCCGGGGTCATAGCTTGTGGATAAGTAATCATTCAGTACCTTATTATCTTGTTCTTGCTTTGCTTTTCTTTGAGCAAGCATTTCCCCGAATTGTTGAATAGCGGGATTGTGTCCAAATAACTGGGCTGCACCTTGATTTTCGCCTATGAGTAAATTACCTACGCCCATTATGTATTTGCATTAGGAAAATAAGGGTTTTTAAATGGTTGCGCTTGTAACTGATTAGGGTTATAAGCAGGCAAGTTTAAATATGTATTAGGATACGTTGCAGCACCCGGAAGCGTTGTTTGGATAGTTGGACTACCTACACCCGCAGATTTACTGTCAAGTAACGGCATAGCATTAGCCTGCCCAAATGTTTGAGTTTGCCCTGCTGATGGCTGATGTAACCCATATTGTAAAGCGTATCCACCTAATTGACTTAAATCTTGTACTCCTGTATTGACATTTTGCATACCTGCCCCCTGTAAAGCCGCTGCCTCATTGTATTTTTGCGTATAAGGGTCAAACACGTTGGCTTGTTGTTGCGCTAATTTCTGACCGCCTAACTGTGCATTTTGGTCAAGATAGTACCTTTCATTCGTTTGTCTCGCCTGTGAGTCCTCTGCTGCAAGGTTATTTGTAGCAGCATTTGTTTGCCCCTGTATTGCGCTTATTGCAGCACCCGGATTAGCAGAACGTGATGCTGCCGCCACAGCACCCGCCTGACCTGCATTTATTTGATTGAGTTGATTGTTATATTGTTGTTGAGGTAGCCCTAATTGAGCCATCTGTCTTGCTATGTTCTTATTCTGAATAAATTCATCGGGAATTTGATACTGTGGTGTTTTTAAACTATTTTTAATTTTATTTGCCTCGGACTCCTGATGTAGCCCTTGATAAATACTAAAACCTGTCCCGACAACTGCGGCTGCCGCCCCGATAGCTAAAGCTGACATTATATAAACACTCCTTCGTTAAAATTGTACAATAATGGATTATAGTATTCTTCAATAATATCTGACATAACTAAGTCAAATATAAGTTGTTGTTCGGGTTTTTCCAAATCATTAAATCCATCTTTTATTCTATCTGTTCTATGGAACGTTGTCCATCTGCAATCTTCATGTATATATAATACCCTACGCGTTCCCGGTAACGTTATTCCGTGATGTGGTGCTGTTACCAAATCCGTTTCATCTGTCAATGTATTATATACCGTAGCACATCCTTCAGATACTATAAATTGGTGTTCAACTTTATGTACCCTACTTGTGCAAAGCATCCCTTTAGGCATAAATAGTTCCCTTGAATATAGTCCGGGTGTGCCTCTTTCCGTTAACTCTCCAAACATTTGTGGTAGTGTAGCAATTACACTTTCTAACTCATTTACCGCCTGCCACTTTGTTCTTTTGTCACCCTTTTTTGTTATTTTATTTATTACCCTTTCAAGTTCCCCCATTACCTGTTACCAATAAATTTACGAGAATGTTTCATTGACATACTATATAGTTTAAGTATAGTTGACCCATCTACTGTTTGCATAGAAACAATAATGTAATTACCCCTTAAATTAGCCCCGTTTATAACATCTTCATTTTCGTCATTAAGTAACGATGCTGAATATACGTTATCGTTCTGATAAACCGTTACAGTTGTTACACCGTCCGTGTAGCAAGCCTTTATAAAGTCTGTATCAATTAATGTTGTTTGTTGACCCGTAGATGACACAATACCACCTTGTGTTGAGGTAAGTAGCATATTCGCTTGATACGACAACACATCAAAAGAGTTTACTATCTCTGAATTTTTATTAAAGACAGCCGCAATAATACTTTGGTACGATGTTCCATAAAAGTTATTGGTGCTGTTAGTACCGTTCTCATGGAAATATAACTGTCCGTTGTATGCCGTTATTGTATTTTCATAAAGTGACCATCCCCAATCGGGATAAAAAGTCCTAAAACTTGACCACTTTTTATTTATTGCTGAATAGGCTATTGTTGTCCCTATCGCATTTGTAATATCCTGAACGCTAAAACCTGTTATCGTACAGTTACCGTTTGAGTAAAATGTAAGATTACCATTTGATGTTGGAGTCACCGTGTCAACGACAATAGCTGTACCCGTTTGAGATACGCCCGTCGCGCCCGGAACTTGTAGCTGTACGTATCCCGAACTGATAGCTACTACTACCCATGCGACTTGATAGGTATGCCCTGCTTTTAAGGAGTATTGAGTAAGCGTTATAGCCCCACTTTGGCAAGACGAGTGTGTTCCAAACGAGCCATCCACAGACCATCCGGTATAGTTAGCTTGTGTAACTAAATTAACCGTTATTGGTGTATTCTCGACTGCGGTAAATTGCGCCATATCTTACTTATTATCAATTAGTTAAGCGAAATCTTGTAAATCTATAACAGTTATTGAACCTGAACTAATTACTACCCCTGTAAAGTTTGCTGTAAAGCCACTACCACCACTTTGCTCTGTTTTGCCCGTACAGTTCACATACCTTGTGCCACCTGACCCTGTTTTTACCTGTACTGTATATGTTCCCGGTGCTACGCTATATGATTGATAACCACCCGGATTTATATTACCCCAAACTAATACCGTTGCGCCTATACTACCGCCAACCATCAACACGCTTGAGCTATTGTTATAGATATTCACGTTATAGGCCGGAGTGCTTGCTTGTGTCGTTACAGAAAATGTACCGCTTGTACTTCCTATTGTCAATACCGCATTGGTAAGGGTGCTGTTACTGCCCGAACTTGTCTGCTTAACAGTAATTACATCCCCTGCGTTTGTTGTTCCGGCTGAACTTGTATAAGCACCACCGTTTATTGAGTACGTACCCCCCGTAATGCTTATTGCTACGGGAATTGTCGGCCCTGCTACCAAAATAGAGTTAGAAATATACGCTGTTGAAAGCAAAGCATTTGTAATAGGTAGGAACGAGAACGGATTTACCGTTGTTACCCCTGCTGTCCATGCTAAACAGTTGTTTACCGTTACATTGCCTGTACCCGGATTGAAAATAAAAGTTGCTGAATCACTACCCACATAATTAGTACTTGGTGTATAAGTTACAATACCTGTAGATGAATTATAGCTTGCTGTACAATGCGCACCGTTATTTGTGGTATTTACCTCGCTTGGGGTAATACTATAACTATTAAAAGCGTTCCAGTTGGCTGAACTAAAGGGGAACTGTAAGATAACACCGCTTTGCGACTGAATACATAAGGTCAATTCTTCGTAAAACTCATTATAGTATAAGAATATTCCCAATCCCTGCTGTACTGCTGATTGAATGATACTCTTAAAGTATTTAGACATTTTACCCGATATGCTTCGTATCCCCGCCTCAACATCTATTTCAAAAGGTTCTGAATATTGTGGTGAAATAAAATACGCCCGATCGAACCTTGTGCAGAACGCCTTTAACGTCCCTATACCAATGCTTTCACTTGCATACCTGCCGTTATTCAATAACGCCTCTGATATACTCTCTTGGGTTTCTGTATTGTTTAATTGGGTGTACGCAACGTTTACAGGGCAATAAAATACGTTTAGTTCTTGAACTATAACAAGGATATTACCCCGTTGCCACATAATCTGAATACCGCCTTGTGCCGATGATGTTTGACCATTACCCTCACCATATATTGTAGACGGATAAAACCTGTTTAACCCATTGTTCTTAGACCCCAATATATAGTTTTGGCTTGTAATGATACTTGCAGCTTGTGTTGTCTGTTCAAGTTCATCGTAATACGTCCTTGTCCTACCTTGTGACCAATACGTTGACGGGTAAAAATCGGAGTAGTTTAAGTCCGTTGCTATTGTTTGTATAGGTGGGTTGGTGAAAGGTAAGATACCATCAGGGAATTGCCTTGTCTTATAATATACTCCACCATCTGTTATTATCCCGTTTAATACGGTATGTAGCCCGTTGGTTATTGGGAATCGTTGTCCTATCTCATACCAAACTGTTGTACTTTGGCTTGATGTTTGGCTTGTCTGATTTTGCAGGGCAGGGGAGTAAAGACGTAGAAATATGTTCCTTACATCTATTTGATTACCATTGTAATAAATGTGACCACCCGAAACGCTTAATGCTGCGCTATTTTCAACCTTAACAATGTAATTTCCGGCATCATATCCCAATACAGCAAGGTCAATACAAGGATTATTGAAGTAATTAGTGCCATTTGTTACCAAAGCGGTAACGCTAATACTCCATCCTGACCCTGTACCACCAATTAAAGTATTAGCGCAAGTTAATGTATCCCCTACAACATATCCCGTTCCCGGATTGGTAATCACTATCCCCGTTACTGCACCGCCCGATATGGTTATTGTCGCCTGTGCGCCTGTTCCTGTACCACCTGTAAGGTTAACATTATTATAAGTGCCATTTGTGTAGCTTGACCCGCCCGTGGTAGTATAGGTCGCTATTGCCCCCACGTTACCTATCCAATAATGTAGTGTACACCTGTCACCCGGACTATAATCATACGCCAACAAAGCATTAACACCCTCTTGTTGGTAGGTTGTATCATAAAGGCGCAATGCGTTTAATGAGAAAGCAAGAAAGCTATTATTAGTTAAATTACCAAAGTCTTTAGGAATAACATCATAACTAAGTGAATTATCTACAATATAGTCACCTGTATTATACGTGTCATTTGTTCCCAAATTGGTATAGTGCGCTGTGTTTATTGGCGCACAACCCTCTGTTATTTGATAGGTGTCACCTCCATTACCTAAATTTACCGCTAATGTCGGGGTATTAGTTAATGCGTTCCACGTCCCTTTAAAAATAAGTAAGGTAGCAATAGTGTCTACTATTTTATTCACCTGTGGGGCTGTAATAAGCCATTGGTAGTCTACTGCACCTGCCGGGGCTGCCGGGGTATTTATCGTCCAATTTATCTCAATAGCGTTACCGTTTACCTGTGCATAACTTGGTGATGTCCATTGGTATGTTTTATCCGTTGATAATGGTAAAAAACGCCCTTTATAATCCCTGTACGACAAAGCTAATTGGCCCTGTGAGTTATCGGGGATTGATGGTATTGAATTTGTTGTTGTTGCGCCTGAAAAGTATAATTGCACACCAAAGTTTAACCCACTTTGATACGATATACCTATAAATGTTACTGTGTAAACACCGCTATTATTTACGTATGACGCACTTGGCAAATAGCTTACTAAAGTAGCAACAACCGCAGCTAAGTTCCCTGTTTGTGAACCCGGAACAACATAACTATAATCCCTTGTGTTTGTAGAATCCCGTATATCAGCCGTTACAATAACTATTTTATCATTTGTATTAGGGCTACCACTTAATGTAAAATACATTATCCTTTGGTGAGATCCTGCACCACTACCACTTGACCCTAAAAACTTATTGGTCATTGTAATCGGATTTGCCGGGGCTGTAGCAACAGGAATGGATATATTCGGATTATATCCCGCAGCACTTATGGTTACGCTTGTATCGGGTCTTGGATATAGTGTCTGCCAATCAGCAAGCCCTATGATGTTTCCGTTGATTAAAGCACCTGAATTTGCAGGCCATATATAATCGTAGTTTAACGCTGTTTCTTCTGTTGCAACAGGGATATTTATCGTGTTATTATAGAAAGCAAAGGAATACGTATTATTGGCTGAATTATACGCCTCATACACTTCCGTAGCAACATTCACACTTGAATTGGGCAAAGCAAGGATATAAGCCCTTGTAACCGATTTTATAGTGTAAAATATGTTATTACCAAAACGGCACGCTATATTGACAATATTAGCCCTTGCCGACCCGATATTTACCGTTACTATCAGATAGTTATTTTGGCTTACATTAGCACCTAATGTTGGCGTGTTTTCTTGATATGGCGTTGCCCTGCTACTCCATGTACTCCATGCTGAATAGTTGTAGTCCGTATTTACGTACTGGACTGAAAATTGCGCTAAGTTAGAATAAAGGAAATTTGACGGTGTTCCCGCATCGCTACCGAATTGCCACGTTGGGGGAATCATACATTGTGGCTTTAACAGCGACAAATCTTCCCATAAAACCGTTCCGTAGCCACCCGATGCAAGGGTATTTAAATTAGTGTAACCTACTTCAAGCCCTTTAGCCCACCATACCAAATAGGTTTTATTGACAAGTATCGCTGTTACGGGTTGTTGGGGGTTTAATGGTAAAAGTGTAGCACCGCCACTATCCGTTACGTCCGTATATATTACTTTGTATGTTTGTGTGGATGTTGAATATAAAAGTATCTGACAGTTACCCGCAGAATTGAATCTAAAGCCCACTATCTGCCCTGTATCGTCGAATTTACCGCCACCTATAACATCATTCACCCCCGGCAATAAAGAGCCTGAAAGGGCTATATTTGACTCTATATTCGTTATATAGCCTTCTTCCCCTAATGCCGTTCCTGTATTACGGATATTAACGCCATTAATGTAATCATTGGGGTCAACAGCTTCGGGTGCGGAGTCTTGGTCTAACCCGCCTTGATAAAATAACTTGTTTTCATCATTAAGACCCATTACGCTTTGGCTGTTAATTTAATATTCTTTCTAAACTCTGTTTGCATTTCGTTGATGTTGGCGTGGTTTATCCTTGCCTTAGCCATCCTTGACTGCAATACATACTGCTGTTGTGCGTATTGAACGTCCCCTCTACCCCAACGTTTAGGTGTATCTACTCTATCCATCCAACGTATCCACCATTGCATAGCATCTACGGCACGTATATCTACCATATAATCGTTGCAATTAATATCGAACCCATCTGATAGGTATTCGAGCATAATTGTCGTATATGGGTAATTAGGGGCTATTAGAAAGCATTGGTTAATCTCATCAATCGTAAACCAACCAAACTCTTGTGAACCGCCACCAAGTCCGTATAGGTGAACATAACCACAATCCCCCCAAACGTAATTCATCCAATAAAAAGGAAAACCCTGTGGGTTCTCAAATCCCCCAACAATACCTGTCGGTACTTTTGGAACGGGAATTATTTGCTCTTGTGACGCTAAATATTGTTGCTTTAACTTTGAAAGTTGCTCATTATGTTTAATAGGTACTGCCTCGCCCTGATTATTGATAACGCCAAGCATGGAATACTGTAAGTAGTCTTTTGGGAAAGGAACAACACCACTCGTGGGAACATCTAATAGAACACTACGAAACTGGCCGTAAATATCCATATTAAACTTCCTTGCGCCCCTTACACCAATACGATATAGTCTTCTGAAATAGTGTTCAGACCTATCCATGCTGTCGATAAGTTCAGCAACCACCTGCGATAGACTTATTTTTGAACTCATTGTTCGCCCTCCGCTTCTATTTTAGGTGATTTAACTTTATAGTGGATTTGCAGTTCTTCTAATATCTCTGTTCGTATAATATCTTCCAAATCTTTGGGTATATTCAACGTGGCGTTCATAATATTTGTCCCACTTATTACGCCAATCATTTTAACATTCACCGTAGCGTTTATAATAGCGGGTAATAGCCTGAAAACAATATTGCCGTTCTCTATTTTGTACATTATCATCTTTTGTGGCAAAGGGGGTAATAAACTTTCTACAAAGTCGTCCTTTTGCTGCAAGGGGATAACGTGCATATTGTATGATGGAGTAAAGCTAACTTGTACTATTTCGGTATTTTTAGGTAGCCCCGCAGGTGTAGCAGGTAAAACCACATATTTTTCACCGTTTGTATTTGTTTGTAATGCTAATCCGTTGTAAACTGAAACAAATTGGTCATCCGCATAAGCCGTATCTCCTGCATTTCCGTTTTTAAAGGCAGATATAGTAGCATACTTGGCTATTTTGGTAGCTATTAATTGCGCTATGTGCGGTTGTGATATATCAGCGTTTGGTGGTGCATATCCATTATAGTGCTGATTTTGTATGATTTCACTTAACTGTCGGTACGTGCTTACATTTGCCATTATTGTGTACTCCTTTCAGTTGATTGCGCAAATGCTTGTAATTGTTCGTCCCTCGCTGCTATTGCGATATCTTCAAGGGCTAAGTCAACAATATAAGAAATATCATTATCATTCCAAAGTGGCTGTATCGACCCTGTAGATGTATAGTAAGGTCTTGCATTTATAATACTTGTCACTATTATTTGAAAGCCCGAACCTGCGCCCCCTAAAAAGGTATTACTTGCTGATAGTATATCATTTATTGCATATAACTTACCCGGATTTGTTACCGTAACACTCGTAACCGCACCGCCCGCTACTACTATCGTGGCTAAAGCAGAATTACCTAACCCTCCAGTTAAAGGAACATTGTTATAAGTGCCATTAGTGTATCCTGTACCTCCCGTAAGACCCGATAGAGTACTGATATACCCCTGCATCAGGTAATTCCAATAAGAGTAAACAGGCTGCTTTAAATAAACCAATTTTGCAAGTCCTGTTGTTACTGGATAAAATTGAAACCAAGTAGAGAATTGTGTATATACAGGGAAATCGGGTGTTGGTGAATCATAGGTAGAACTAAGTGATGCTGAAAGAAATTCTTTTTCAACACGTCTTACTTGTCCGGGGATTGTTTGACCTATCCCTGTTATTACTATTTTCCATCCCGAACCTCCGGGTATTGTTGCGGTTAAGTTGTCATTTACCGTATATCCTATGCCGGGATTGGTTAGTATAACCGTTGTAACAACCCCACCCACAACCGTTACCGTCGCTGCCGCAAGCGAACCTGTACCCCCCGTTAAATTAACTGTATATGTTCCTGATGTGTATCCCGAACCACCCGTTACCGTATAGCCGTTTATCTGCCCCGTAGCCGTAGTTGCGGGTAAGAACGAGTCCATACTATCAACGTGTATCATACTCATCCCTGTGTAGAAATTAAAGCGTCCTGTGGCATCAATAGGGATGTACTGTGGGTCAGATAGCCATTTACTAACAGCATCCGATACTATTTGTGTTTGTGCGTATGATTTATATTCGTTATTAAAAAACTTTAATTCAGCCCTATTCCAAAATTGATTGAATTGATTAGGGGTAATATTACTCGAAGCACCTCGTGAATTAGCTCTTTTTTTGAGTAATTGGTAGGCTAAATTTATGGGGTCATTGCTGTATGCCACGTCGTAATTCGTTTACCAAATATATACTATTATTCTTAAATATAAAAAAGCCCGAAAGCTGAGAACAATCGGGACTTTTTACCTAAACCAATTATATATGAAAAACCCAATTATGAAACCATTTTCCCCTCAAGTTCTTCTACCAATCGTATTACCTTTTCATCACCCTCAATATAAAGGCTTGACAGATAATCAACTGCTGTTGACTCTCCCGGTATATCCATGATAGCTAATCCCGCTTGTGACCATGTTAGCTTTCCGGGGATTTGTGTAACTGATAGTTCGCCATCCTCAATAGCTTTTCTGAATACATAGGTTATATGCGTAACAGGACTACCGATTATTCCCGTAAACCAATCAAGGGCTTTAGGATTTTTAGGGTCATATTTAGACCTTGTTAAAAATTCCAACCTTATTTTTTTGATACCCGCATCACTCAGGTCATCGGTGTTTATACCCATGATATAAGCGCACTCAATCATTTGTTCGTCTGTAAGTTCTCTCGCCATCTTTTCAGCGTTGAACTGTTTATCTAAATGCGACATAGCGTTATCTACCGCCACTTCAGGGTTAACTAATCTAAATGTACGCAATTTAGGACGATATTGTTTCTTTTTACCCTCAAAGCAATCTTGTATTTCCAATGCTTGCCTTTTCATCTTTTCAACACCCCTTACATGAAGTGTGCCAAATTCAAAGTGAAGCTGATTTTCTTCCTGCCCTAACATGGTATGGATTTCATCCTTGTCCACATTGGCAAGTTCGGGTTGCTCATCGACCCATATTGACGGCTGACCCTCAATAAAACGCCAATTCCTTGCCCTTTTTGTTTCTTCATCAAAAGCCATTCCCTCGTTTGGTAAAGTGAAATGCTTTGGATATGGTGGATACAGAGGCTTACCGTTCTTTTTATCTACAGGTTTCCATTCATTCGGATATTCTTGAACAAGCTGATATACATACACCTTGTCTTCTTCCGAAACTTTGGGCTGTCGTTGGGTAACCTCTCTTGTGTTAAATGTAGCAGGGGCTTTTTTGGCTTCCCTTGCTTTTCTCATTGCTTCTGTTGCTGCTGACATAAACTATTAATAGAGGGGAGGCGAAATTACCTCCCCCTTTTTTTAAAAATTATGCTTTATTCAGGATAAAGAACTGATTTGAACCTTGTACGGTCAAACCCGGATACTCTATCATTGAATAGGTTAAGTTTGCAGTAAGAGTTTTACCGCTATCAGAAAGACCGCCTGTTTCCCAAGCGTAAACTTGCTGACCTTTTACCTGCTGATACCTCTTGATAAGCTGTGGCATATCGTTCTTGCTTGAGTCACCGTTCAGGTCACGTTTTCCTGTTGGAACACCGATACCATAGTTGTTAAACAATGAGTTGTTTGCGCTTGAACCATATACACGTGGGTCAGTAAATGGCGTATAACGGATGAAAGTGTACTCACGACCATAAGGTGAATATTTCTTAAATCCTCTGCGCAAATCTGCCGGATCGTACAGGATAGCACCGTTGTTAAACTCGTTACCCAAAGCGTTCTGTACTTCAATGTTTTGGTTGGTGTCCTGTAACCAGTCATAAGACATCGGGCCACCTTCAGCGTCTATAAGACGTTCCAAAGCTGCGAAAGTTGATTGAACGTTAAATGAAGAATAGTTGGTATTGATACCGTTTGCCTGTATCCATTGGATAAGACCCAAAGTACCGCTTTCGCTGTAACCCAAGTTATTGGTCAAGTTTGATGTTAACAGTAAAAATTCTGCTTCTTGCAAAAACCTGTTATCATCGTCATCCATTTGCTTGTAGGTGTAGAAGTTCTGACCATTGTAAGGGAAGTCGATACGTTCCATTGTTGACAAATCCGACAACACGCAATCCAAACGGTGTTGGGTGCAATAGTTGATGAACTTAGCGATTTGCTTAACAATAGTAGTGGTGTAACCTGACGATTCACCAACGTATTTGTAGCCCCTTGATTGCAGAATGTCACCTGCTTGCAAAGATGCGTCCTGTGTTGATACTACAGGGGTGATTTGAACGTTGTGTGCGTTAGCTACTGTCTTGTTTACAGCGTTAACATAACTTTCAACACCTGTACGTGAATTGTACAAAATCATACCAACATCAGGTAATGAAGTTGTGCCGGAGTTAGAGTAAGAACCCGAACCCTCTGTAAAGGTGATTGCTGTACCTGCGCCTGCTGAAGTAACGTTTGCTGCTGCGGTAACAAAGCCTAAATCACGACCGTAATCTTCGTAGTGATAAAATTGCTTGTTTTCGCTTTCGTTTGAATTGATTTTCAAAATACCACCCTCTAATTGAGTAAGTAGCATATACGAAGTAAAGCGATATTTTTTGAATAACTCGAATAGTGTTCTTGGAACAACTATATTAAGTTGGGAAATCAGCGTACCTTGTCTGCTGACACCGGAGGTTGCGTATGCGTTAGGTGTACTAACGGGTGTTGACTGTGCCATTGTTTTTTGTTTCTTTTAAATTGTTGTTGATTTTACTCCCATCCTCTTGCACGAGCATAAGCCTCCTCCAAAGATTGCGGCTCTCCATCTGGTGTTGTAGAACGTAACGAATTATCCACGTTTTTAATTTTCTTTAACGTTTCCTTTGTTACATCTGTTTTTACCTGTGAAGAAAATGATTTAACGATAGTATCAAACTTCTTTAACTTTTGCACATCCTCGGCTATTTTTAAAGGATTTGGTGTACCGTCTTCATTCGTCCAACCTTGTTCTTTGGCGAAAGTGAAAATGTTAAACGATTTCATGTAATCTGTCAATTCTTTTTTCTCTGCATCGGAACGAACATACTCAACCTCCTTGTCGTCTATGTTCATTTTCAAATTAGAAAGTTTTGGCAAATTATCTAAAACGTTCTTTTCCCACGCACTTTGTCTTTCAGCAAGTTCCTCTGCGGTTGGTTGCTGACTCGTAGCTTGTGGTGCTTCTGCCTGTGATATTTTGGGTAGTTCTATTTTACTTTGTTGTTCAAGCAGGAATGACCTATTGTCCCTTGCTGCCCTCGAAAGGCGTAGTTGGTTTTCCTCAACCCTTTCGTTATGAGCAACTGCGTCCTTGTATTCTTGGCTTATTCTACCTAATTCATCCTCTTTTTCAATAGAGTCAAGGTCAATAGCCTGTAATTGTTTGCCGTATTCGGCACGTATTTCAAGTTCTACTTCCTGTGGCGACCATCCCGGATTTTTCTTGGATAACGCTTCACGTACAACGTCAAGGTCTGACATTGTTTTGTAGTCCTTTGTTGTTTCTTTTATGTAGTTTACAACTGCATCCTTATCACCGTTTGCCCATGCTTTATAAAGGGCTTCGCTTTCAGGGTTGTTAAACTTTGGAACTTTTGTTTCAAGATCTTTTAACTTTGTTTCAAGGTCATCGTAGCCTTTTGCCTTTGGAAGTATCGTTTTTAGTGATTCCTCGTCTTTTATAAATCCCTCTGTCTTTTCAGAAAGCCATTCAGCGTAATTGAAAGTATCTTGCTGTTTTGCTTCTGACTGTGTTTCGGTAACTGGTGCTTCTACTGTTGTCGGTTCAGCTACGGGGGCTTCTACTGTAGTGGTATCTACTGTTGATGTTCCGTTCATTGCAGCCTCAAAAGCTGCGGCTAATCCTGCGTCTTCAAGTGTATCTGACATAAAAAAATGTTAATTTTTGTTTAAAGTTATTACTTTTAGTTATACTAAACAAATTTTTTCATACAAAAAGTTATAATGACTATGCCGCTACTTGTTGTTGTGGCTGTCCTTGACCTTGTTGTTGCCTTTGTTGCTGTTGTGCTTGTTGTTGAGCCATAGCCTGTTGTTGTTGTATTTGTGCTTGTTTTTGCATAGATGACAATATCAACTGTTGTGTATTAGCATCGGTAATACCTAATTTCTTCCATATAAATTCAGGTATATCGCTTAGTTTTGCTTCGGGGTTAGAAAGTATAGAGTCAATTATTTTACCTTCTAAGGCTGTATTACCCTCCATCGCCTTCATGGTTGTCTTAGCCTCTAACTCGCTTTGCTGTAACTCCATTTTGTTCTTATGCGCCAACTGCTCTAAAGCAATGTCGTGTTGACCTTTTGCATCAGCAGCGGCCTTATTCTGCATAACGTTATTTTGGCTGTTCTGTTGGGCTATTTTAGCATCAGCGTCACGTTTTTCCTGTACCGCCTGCGCAAGCAAGAACGCCCTATACGTTTGGTCTTCAACCATATCAAGCCTTGCCACATCCGCAGGGGTTATTTGCTCTTTTTGAAGTGCTATTTCAATGAATTTATCAAGCCTTGCTTTTTCAGCGTCATCATTGGTTACCTTAATATCCGTATCAAACATGAGCATTTCCAAGCCTTCGCTTGCCATATTTTTCATGTATTTAACATCTTCCTCGCCCAATGCCTTAGTGTAGCCGTCAAAACTATCATCTTTTAAAAAGAATTTATCAAGTAGTAATAGTTCTACATTCTTAGCCGTACCCTTGTAATTCATTAAATACGACCTGTATGCGTAGTTTGATGGGCTTTCAGCAAGTTCGGTGGCTGTTTCTAATGTTTTATTAGCTACGTCCTGATTGGTGATATTTCCCTGTGCTAAGTTATTGTCCCCCGTAATGATTTGTAGCTTTTTATAAGCTGACCACCATTGACCGTCAAGCTGTTCTAATTTATTTGAGAACTGATTATTTTGCGGTTGTATAGGGGGTTTAACGTCTTCGCCACCTTCTGTTTTTGACATGAAGTATTGGTTACCTGTTTGCAGATAGATACCCCAAGCCTGCATGGGGCTGATAATACCAACACCCTCCCCCATATCAATATTGGATAATCCCAAAAGGTCAATATTAAAACCATCTGGTGCTGTTACCGCTATAATCCTTAATGCTTGTAAGTGAATATTTTGCATTATATCAATAAGTGGTATCATTGTTTCCACGAGTGGGGTGTTACGACACTTATTGTTGGCGTACATGTGTACAGTATATGGGCTTCTTATTTCAACCAAATTGCTATTGGGTTTAAGCATATCTTTTGCTAAACCCCATTCAAGAACATGGTCGGTATCAATAATCCAAACACCATGATATGCCACATAGTACGGTGGTGATTTTTCTTTTCCAGTTACCTGCGGATTATTGGGTTTAACCTTATCGGGGGCTATTAAGTTTGTCTTACCGTATTTATTCGTTACTTCGGTGTATTCAAGGTTATACAGTGTTTTGTAATACAAGTCAACTATTTCTACGTTCACAGCGTCATAAGGTCGTGCTGCGGCTGTATTGAAGTAATCAGACCATTCGCAATACCATTCCGTAGCGTTTCCGTATTTTCCCTTAAATCTGTTAGCTAACGACCAAAGTTCTTGTTCTGAAAATTTGCCGGGGTATCTTAACCTGATTTCGGTAATAGATACGCTCAATCGCTGTCCCTGCCATTGCCAATCCCTAAAATCGTCATATTCTGAATAAGAAGTGATAAAACTTTCAGGTGACACCCACGGGGTTTTTATCCATCCATTGCCATCAAGTTCTGTTTTGGTTATAGAGTAACCCGCACAAAAAACATCCATAAGCAAACGGGGCTTAATAACATCCTGCCATTCGTTTTGCTCAAAAACAAGCCTCATTGCCTGTTCCATGATTATTTCTTCTTTCTGCTTGTAAGTTGTCTTGAATTTTATATTGAGTTCAAGTTCCGATGTTGGGTCTTCGTCTGAAAATTGTTCAAGCTGTAGCCCTGACTTTGATTGCAGGTCTTGGATAGCGGCACGATAATTCATTTTATACTTTGCCTCGTCCTTGTCCTTTTTCTTTTTGTTTTGGCTAATTGGGCCAAAAGCCTTACACTTTATGCGTTCTTCACGCTGTAGGTATCTGTCTATTTTAGCATTTAAAAGAGGCACAGCAACAGCAAGCGGTGAGTAGTCAAGGTTTATAACCACAGGCATCCCCTCAATCTTAACCATATCACGAAACTGTTCCATTGGTTGTTTACCCATAGCATATAGTCTATTCTTAGACATACGTGCTATTCGGTTAACGTATGTTTCACCACCGTATCCGTTTTTCCAACGATTGTAACAACTGCGTATTACCCGTAATCCAAAATCTTCGGTATTTTTCTGTTTATCGGGCGAAAGGGGGTTTTCCGTGAGTTGCGTAAGTGGCTGCATACTAAAAAAATTTCATAAAATTAAGAACTTTTTCGATAAAAAGAAGTTTGTGGCGTTTTTTCTCTTGGTTTCCAAATAGGTATAATAGAAAGATTGTTTCGTTTCACTTCGTTTGTGGTTTTTACAGTTGCTTGTAAAGCCATTAAAGCGTATCCAAAAGCCATACAAGCGTCATAATCTGTACGATCTTGAATGTTAAACTTTTTCATATCCCTCAATAACCTTAAAAATTTTATTTTCCTCATATTGTTTAAAGCATACTCTACTTGAACAGTTAAATGTTGTTCCATCGTTTCCTTTCCCGTTGTGGTAGCACCATAAACCTCAGAACCATCGTACCTTTTTGTAACAATCAAATATCCATGTTTTTTTTCAGCATCCAAAGGGGACGCTAAACGCCTTAATGGGCTTGTGAAATAATCTTCCCAATCAGTAGGCGAACGTTCCGCAAGCATTTTTACACCGTAATATTCCAAACCATACGCTACTTGTGTATGAAATTCTTCTTTAGTCTTTGGATGACCTAAAAACATAGCTATTGGTGCGTATGAGTTTTCAGGGTCAAGATAACTATACCTTGACATAATAATAATACAAGCATCCGAACCATTTTCTACAGATGTTCTTGAGTTGGCATAAGTGTCCATACCCGCAGCCCCGAAAGCCACATTGTCAGGGCATTTTATACTACCCTTAAATACTGATTTATTATTGTCATCAATAAGTTTATCTATCCACCACATCCCTTGCGGGTCATCTACGGGATATTTTTCGCCATTTGAAGCCATTTTAAACGACATTTGTCGCCCGTATTCTTTCTTACCGTTTAATTGGCTTTCTACCCATTCTTCTTGGTCATTTAATTCTTTAATGTTAAAATGACATTGGTTGTTGGCTGTATTAAATACTTCTTCGGGGTTGAACGGAAACATCCGTATTTCTTCCTGTAATTTTTCAGGATCGTTGGCTTTTATCTTTCGCTGTAACTCACAATAAGCCTTACACCCCATTGTCGGGTCAAGGGTGTTTGGGTCGTTTTTAAGCCATTCCATTTGTTCTTCCGTTGGTGTATCCCATACAGAATTACCGTATTTATCAATCCATCCACCATCCCTGCCACCCATATAACCGGGAATAAACTGCCTGTATAGTTTGTTTTGTGTCTGCCCTAATACATCACGTACAAGCTGGCTTGACTCTCGCCAAACTAATTTGTAGTTATCACCACCCTTATCACCTTTGTTAACCGTTGTAATAAGCATCATTCGCCCTATATTCTTACCCGCTACAATACTTTGGGATGCTATTTCCATGTATTCATAGATATTTACATCTTCCCATTTTGCAGCCTCATCAAGTAGTAAAAACCATAAACCATCACCGTCAAACACGTTACTTGCAGGCGCGCGAAATTCAATCTTGTTATTTAAACCTTCTTTTGATGCACCTATACCCTTTTCCTTTGTGATACCACCCGCCTTTTTAATGATATTCATTGTGGTTTTAGGCAAGTCATTACCACTAATACGGGGTTTTAAAAAGTTGGGTAGGTTAGCGTAACCGTTTACAAGCATTAATTGAAATATCTTTTCAGCGTCCTTGTTTGACTTTGAAGTGATACCCTGTTCGGTATTTTTCATTAATACCACACCAAACTGAAGCATAACAGACATACACATAGAGGATACACCCTTACGTCTGCCTTTCATGGTATTCCCGCCCCTGCATTTAGGGTCATTAAATACTAATTCAATAAATCTTAGGAAATATAAAGAAGTGTCACGGTATTCGGGATAACCGCCTTCCTTGAGGACGAACCACTGATGGTAAAAATATGCGAAGTGATTAAGATAGGTAGGGCGGCCTTCAATCATTACCCATTCACCATAAAGGATGCGGTCTATTTCGTCGTAATACCACTCAAGCTGTCCGGGTTCGGGGTCATCCCACCAAACAGCCCCTAATTTGGGGTCATCGTTCCAATCCCATTGTTCGTATTCGGTATGCCTTGTCCAATACTGGTCTTTTACTTTAAGTTTGTCACCCCTAATCTTTTTAGGTATTTCGGGCGTTTTATAAATTAAACCTTCATAAATTTCAAACTCTTGAACGGCCATTTTTTCTTTCCTCTAATACGTGTTCATAGATGTTTCCACCGGGTTTTAACCTAACCTTTGATTGCTCTTGTTGCGAAGCCAACCCACCTTTAAAATGTTGACTCAACGCCTTTATTTTATCAAATTTATCAAATAAAACCATAATTCTTTCAAAAGTTTTATCTTTGGCATCTGCTGATAAAAGTGTAAGCCTCGATTTAGCTACATCACTATCCCCCTCTGACACCCATTCAACAGCATCACCATCGCAAATTAAGTTTAAGTCATCCGCAAAAACCCTACTTGCTGTGTTAAGTGCCATAATAAGTTCAGATGACCCGTTAAGACATCCTTCAAGGTACTCAATATACGCAATTTGCGTTTTACTTAATCCTTTTAAATCGGGTTTTTTCATAACAATGCGTTTTTAATCTTTTTCTGCTTTATTTTAGCCCTTGCACCTGAAAATCTTTTCATAGATGCTATTTCATCATCTAAATTTAACAAGTGCGTGTTCTCGTTAAAAATTACCTTGAACCTATCCATAGCTGCGTGACCGTTTGGTGTGAGGAAATACCCCTTTCTTGGTCTTCCTTTAGGGGTCTTTTTTGGCAAGTCAACGGATTGCATCAACCCCATTTCTATAAGTTGCTTAATCTTTACCTCAAACACCCTTACTTTAAACAAGGCAAAATCAGATCGTAATATCATCTGATAGTAAGAGCATATAATCAATACCGTTGCTAACTGAAGGTTTAGCTTTTGTTCCCTTTTCCATATTTGTAGAACAGGGAGTCCAACAACTGTCCAATAGTATTTAGGGTCTTTTTGTAGCACCCTGACACGTTGCATTAGTTCTTTATTGCCGGATAATTTATATTCTGATAGTTCATCGTACTTTTGTCGAAGTATCTTTAGCCTTGTCCTTAAACGCTTAATGGTAGCTATTCTTTCAATATCTACCTGTTCCTTTTTTTCTTTGGTGCTTTTTGTTTTGTGACCTACGTACCGTTGAACTGACCCTATCGGCGCGTACCCCTTTACAAACTGTCCTTTATTGTTTCTAACTGTCTTTTTAGGGACACCATTCATGGTGTAGTTAGGGTCATCAATGTCACAGACTCTTTCGATATTATCCATTTATTACCTCCTACCTTTACGCCAAAATTTCTGTTAACAATAATTTCTTCACCCTCCATATCCCCTTTTAGAACTTTAGCTTTTATTGTCTTGGGTTCGGGAACGGGTTTAAATTCCATACCCTCTATATGCCAACCATGTTTACGGCAAAAGTCAATATGATTGTATATCTCTTGATTCTTTTCCATCCTTTCCTCATCATCCTTGCCGTAGATATATTCCACTAAAAGATTTTCATTAACAGGATTTCCGTTTACTGCCGCTATTTCACTTTCCCTTAGCTTAATATACCGTTGACCATTATATATCAACCAATATTGGTTTCCGTCAATCGTTGTTACAAGGTCGCCAATATTGGCTATGCTATTTTCAGGGATATGTGATATTCTAATGCTTATTTTGTCTTTTTCTTCAATGGTTGTGCTTAGTATAATTCCCGCAGGTGTCTTTTCGGGTTCTACAAACACCTCATAACCTAAATAGGTATTTTCAGCCATTTCGATAGTGTCGCCAATAAAGAAGTATATCAACGCTTCGTCAATAATAGCCCTTTCGTCATCTACCCATTTAGCTATCTCATAAGCCCCGTAATACACAAATGCATCCCTACCCTCATGTTTACCGCTTAGTATAGTTACCTTTTGTGGGTTGATTAACCGCCTGTCTGTTGTAACACCCTTACGGGTCTCGTTATCGTCTTCGTTTTGTTGTACGTGTACTGCATACCTTTCGGGGATAACAAGCCCTAACGGAGTCTCTATATCCTCGTGAAACCTTACTAATATCCTATTATGCAGTACTTTCATATCTCAAATAACTTTTCTATCCTTTTTAGCCTTAATTTATTTACTTTACTTAGCAAATACTTATCACATATCAGTTCCCAACTTTCCTTATTTGCTTTTGCCAAACCCTCGTGGTGCGACCCTTCAATCGCTTCCTTTAATAGTTTTAAGTCAAAAATACAATCCTTATCAAATTCCGGCAAATCTTTGTTACCAAAATATGCTGCGCCACTATACGTTGACTCAAGCCAACTGCAATTACTTTTGCTTTGGTTGAATAAATTGTTATTAAGCGGATAAAAGAAGATACAAGGGTTATATTCGTGCATTAGCTTGTAAAACTGTATCGTTGTTGCCCCGTCGTGCCTATAACAGTTATTTCCCGTTAGGTGCATTTCTATCCAATCAAAACGTTGCCCTAAAAAAAAGAATTTCCAGTCTTGGTTTCTATTGACAAGTTCCACTAATTTTTCTGATACTCCCGGCTCGTAGATGTCGCCTATGTGGGATAAACCGCCCCGCCACATCGCAACTCTGTTGAATACAAATGGTTTTTTATCTTCTACTTTAAAAAGATAATCATTATGAGCGTTAGGTATGACGTGTATGTTTCTGTTGTAAAGTTTAAACGCTGTTTTTATCGCTTCGGTGCTTACCCAAACCTCATCAGCAAGCGCAACGGCACTTAATATATTCTTTTTACTTGCGTTAAAAAAGCCCTTTAATGGGTGATGGTTCGGTAAGCATAGCGGATTGTCGTCGTGGTCTATAATTACTTTCAAACCACAATCCTTCGCCATCCTTATCAGGTTTAAATGCTTTTCTTCATGTGGTCTTACAATAAATATAGCATCATATCCCAAAAGATTAGAAAACCCCAATTCCTTGATATGGGACAAATTGACTAATTCAAAGTCTTTGCTTTTAATATACGGGAACACCCCTGCGCTACGATAGTAGTCTGAACCATCTTCAGAATAAAAAGTATAATAGATTATTTTCTTCATTTGCGCTTGTAAACTGAAATATGCACCACGTTACCATAAAATTCCCAATCGTCACCATTTTGCTCTAACCACTTTATCTTAGCATCTGTTACGGGTTGTATTCCGCAAAAGAAACCCGATGATGGAAAATTTAAATCATTGTTACAGTCATCAATAACCAAAAATCCACCACGTTTTACAAAGGGAGCGTAATAGTTTAAATCAGCTAAAGCACCTTCATAACTATGATCTCCATCCACGTAAAGTATATCATAGGGTGATGTTTGATATGCCTTTTCAATAATTACAGGGTCATGGCTTGAACCAACATATAGCGTGTAATCTTTGGGGATAAAAAAGTAATCATGCAATCGGGCTATATCGGCCTCGTAGTCGCTTTCCCACATATCTCCCGATGTATCTAATGGCGTAACACCGTATCGTTTAACTGAGCGTCCCGTACGGCTCGCTAAGACCTGTATAAGCGATAGTATCTGACCTTTGAAAACTCCCAGTTCTATAAAACTAAAATCCGAGGGCATTTCATCCACAATCAGTTTCCATAAGTATTGAAATGACCTTTCCCCAAAACCAAATATATTTTGCTCTACAAATGTTCTGTGTTCGTTAAGGAACTCATCCTTGTTTACTTCTTCAACAAAGGACTCGTGTATGTGTTTATGATACTGTTCTGTATCTTCCCAACTTTTTTGTAATTCTTGCATTGTCATGGTTTTGAAATTAGTTTAATCCTTTCATGCTTATATTTTTTTATTAGCTTAACCTCTAATGGACTTCTAATTACTCGCCAAATATTTAGTTCTATTAATAAATAATTTCTTATTCTATTAGAACAGTCTGCTGTTAAATAAATATTTAACTCATATCTTCTTTTTAAAATATTTATTTGAAACACGTTAAATTTTCCATCATTTATTATTGTCATACCGCTAACATTTGGTTTAATTTTTCATCAATCGTCTTGGCGTTGCAATGTATAAACACGGGTTCGTTACCCATAATCTGCACCCTGCCGTTATTGTAAGTGTATTCCCCCTCTGCTAT
>Ga0214220_1000255_pt1 | contig 23273 bp, 26 predicted proteins | sample TroBogypolimnion_5_FD_153058 | JGI IMG/M metagenome (GOLD analysis project Ga0214220, IMG submission 153058) | Freshwater microbial communities from Trout Bog Lake, WI - 31JUL2007 hypolimnion | ecosystem: Environmental > Aquatic > Freshwater > Lake > Hypolimnion/Profundal zone | place: Trout... | reverse complement strand
CCTGCTCATAGGTTGAGCAGAATAGTATCGGTACGTGGGTCAATTTCTAGTGCAATTTATACCCCTAGGTGGGTCAATTCTGAGTGCAATTCAACAGTTAAGGCATTAAAAGAAATGCCAATGTTGGTCAACCTATCCAAAAAAGCCTCAGGGATGCCAGTGATGTCGATAAATCCACCCCATATCTTACTATTACCACCCAAGGATAGCCGATCATGGAGGCTGCCACTCAGAAGGTTAAACTTGAGGGCGCTTAATGAATAAGATCTTGTCGAGAAGAGCTTATTGATCTCTAAGTTCTTATTTCGAGACAATGCATTAACTGCTTGCATGGGTGATGAACAGCTCAGCACAACGATGGGTTCATCGATTAACATCTTTGCAATGACTGCAGAAATCCCCCCGCCCACAATGACTATATTAGCCATTGACGAACCTCAGCAATCGATCTGCAAACAGGGTTCTTCTGATGCTTAAATACTTTGGGGATAGCGTTACAAGCTTTAATTGATTGTGTTGCTTATAAAGTGCATCAAGCAGCATGGTTTTAAGGGATCCGCTAGCAATGGTTTGTACAAGGCCTAACCTTATCAGCGTATTAAAAATAAATTTAGTCAGAATCCCGCCGTGGACATCCACAACGCCAGCGCCGCTGACAATAGATGGAACGCCTAAAACAATAAGGTGATGAAAGTAAACTCCTAACTTTACTGCAAGGGCATTCTTTGCGAATTGGTAGCGGGAGAAGGTGAACCTTCCTGTCCCATGAAGGGTATCTATGTAGATCACTTGCGTGTCTTTTCCAGCCACACCTTTGGCAATGGCAAGCGGATGGGTCACATTGGCTGCATAATACTTATCGTAGGCATAAAGGCTGCTGCCGTAATCATATCCACACACGATCAGAAGGTCTGGCTGTTTTTCAGTCTGATGACTGGCCTGAACATTTAATCGCCAAGGAATGAGGGTAAGTTCTGCTTCAGGGAACAAGTCTTTGGCTAGCTCAATAAACTTAGCACTTGTACCGAGCAATGTGATTCTTTTAATCTCTTTGGCCACTATCATTATTCTACCAAGGGAGCGCCTTTCTTAAAGGAAACAAACTTACCAAAGGAAACATTGAAGAATAGTATGATCACCAACTGTATGGCCTTGGCCATCGCAGGCATGATGCCCGAGCTGATTAATCCAGAAACAATGAGGTAGCCTAAGGCCATGGCGCATGCAGCTTGGATGATAAACATCGCAGCATTCCTTTTACGAAGGCGGCCGACCCTAAACGTGAACATACTGTGCCCCACAAAGCCTATGGCGGTTGCCACAACAAAGGAAACAACGTACGAGATCGAGAGTTTTAAATTGAGATAGGTCAACATCAGCATAAACAAAGAAAACTCTGTGGTCGCACAGGTTGCTGAAATGACTCCATGCCGAAGCACTAGGAGGATATGTTGTCTGTAGCGTTGAATATAGGTCATCTTTGTTAATTAAAAACTACAGCCACTAAGGATTAGATTGTATTGTCAAAATTTGTTATGAATTATCCGTGATTCGCCTCATTAATGCTAGAAGTTTGGCCACGCCTTGGAAAAGCGAGTATGTTCTAATTATTTGAGAATGCGCATAATCACACGCCCTCAATACATTCTACTTTACAGAATCTTTTATATGGAATATGATAACCTGTGATTCATTCATTTGCATGTTCAGACACTGCATTGCTATTCAATAGCCATGAGTCACGTCGATTTAAAAATATTGAGCGGGTGGCTAGGCGTAAGTTATTACAACTGCATGCGGCCACACTCATACAAAGCCTACGCATCCCGCCCGGCAATCAATTAGAGGCGCTCAAGGGAAAACGAAATGGGCAGCATAGCATGCGGATTAATGACCAGTGGCGGGTATGCTTTATCTGGAAGGAAGATGGCGCCCACCAAGTTGAGATTGTGGACTACCACTAGGAGTAAAGATGATGACTGTATTACTTGAAGAGATTCACCCAGGAGAAATCTTATTAGAAGATTTTATGAAGCCTATGGGAATCACAGGGCGGCAACTTGCCTCGGACATTGACGTGTCGCCGAGCCGCATCAGTGACATTGTGCACGGCACGCGCCCAATCACAGCAGATACGGCGCTGCGCTTAGGTCTGTTCTTTTCGATGGAGCCGCGCTTCTGGATGAACCTGCAGGCGGAGTATGATTTACGCATGATGAAACGCAACCAAGAGGCGAAGATTGCGCCGCGGATTCGCGTATTTCAAATGGCTGCAGCCTAATGATTGCGATTCTGGCTAACGGGCATTAGCGTCCCATCTCTTCCCTGCTCACAGGGAAGTTTACAGGGAATGGTGTTGATTGAACCGCCCCCTGCTCCCTGAAAAGCCTTGTCAACACAGGTGTGGTGGCGTTACCTACCCCCATCTCTTAAGTTACTATCAGGGAATAACAGGGAATGGCCTGGATCGGCCTAGATGAGAACCAGTCCGTTTTGTCAGAACACACACGCAAGCCGAGCGACTTATCCCAATCAGTACTTGACTATAATGTTATCTATAGGTAACATAAACTATTATTAACTCACTAAATGTTAGCGATGAATAACATTAATCTCGATCTTAAGTCCTTGGGCGCTAGTTTTAAGCGTGAGCGTCTTGCCGTGGGGCTCACCCAAGCCGAGGTCGCGCACAAGGCCGGCTTAAGGCGTGAGACTATTATACAGTTGGAATCAGGGGCGTCGATCAGCGCGAACACCCTCATTCAAGCGACCTCAGCGCTCGGTAAAACCTTGGCCATCGTGGATCGCAGGCTCGATTACGACAGGCTTGATGAGGTGTTTAATGACGACCATTAAAGTGAAAAAGTTAAGTGTCGAGACCCCCGAAGGCCATGCCGGCCTCCTCACCAAGGAGGCGCGCTACGTCTTTAACTATCAAACCACCGCACGCGATGCCGAGGTGTCGTTGGTGATGCCACTACGTGCGCAAAGTTACGCCAGCGGCGGATTATTCTCGGTGTTTGAGATGAACCGTCCCGAGGGGTACCTGCTGGACACCATCAAGAAACGTTTTGCGAAAATCGGCCCGCTGGATGATATGGCGCTACTTAAGATTACCGGTGCCAACCAAATCGGCAGACTAACCTACCGTGACCCCAGTGAGGATAGCGTTCAGGCCAAGTCGCAGGTGACAAAAGAGTCGTTGATCCGCTCCACCACTTCCGATGAGCTATTTGCGTTTCTCACCGACATTTACTTTAACTCTGGCGTGTCCGGCTTTCAGCCGAAGGTGATCGTGCCTGATGCAGGTGCTCCCGTCTCCGAAAAATCGTCAATGGTCACCTCCAGTCTGATTGTGAAGGCGGCCGGTGAGGACTATCCCTTCCTAGCGCAGAATGAGTTCATGTGCATGGAGGTGGCAAGGCGCGCGGGCTTAACGGTCCCGCCCTTCTGGCTCTCCGAGGATGGCGGGCTCTTCATCATGGAGCGCTTTGATGTGACGGCTGCTGGCCAACGCTTGGGGCTAGAGGACATGGCGGTGCTCATGGGTAAGTCCGTTGATGAAAAGTACAATGGCAGCATAGAAAATATCGCCAAGGCGGTGGATGTGTTTTGTGGATCCAATGCGGTTGAAAGTAAGGCGCGGCTCTTTGAGTACATCGCCCTCTCCGTAGCACTTCGCAATGGGGATGCACATTTGAAGAACTTCTCACTGATTTATGACACCCCGCACGGCGATGTGAAGTTGTCGCCACTGTACGACGTGGTTACCACCATGATTTACACCATTGAACACCCGAGGACAGGGGCGACTAAGGTCGACAATACCATGGCCTTAAATATGTTTAAAACCAAGAGCTACCCACTCGCGCAAGATTTAATCCACTTCGGTCAGTCGGTCTGTATGGTGAAACACCCGACAAGAATTATTGAGCGCATTGAAGAGGCAAAGCGCGACACACTGGCTGAATACCAGTCTAGGATCGATCCCTGGCTTTACCGCAACCTTAAATCCGTTTGGGGTGGGAGTGGTGTTACGGGTTAATCTGAAAAGTGCCTACAGCCCTACTCGTTTATTTGTTCTGGGGTGACGTCGATGGCGCTGATCTTCTGGCGCCACGACTGTTGGCGGCGGAGCTCTGACAGCGTGCGGTAGAAGGCGCGACTCAGGTCGTCGTGGGCACGCATCACGCCTTGAACCTGAATGAGGTCTAGCAGGCGTTTCTCTTTCACGTTGGTCACCGCGGCTTGGATTTCAACAAGGCAACCCCCGACGTATTGGGTCTGATCCAGGCGTGTCTTTATTTCACGCAGGGCATACCGGATAAAGAGTTCCTTGCCATGCGGCGTTGAGGTGTGCTCTAGCGTGATAAATGATTCCGGCGCTGGCATGGCGCTATTAATCACATAATAATCTTTAGAGAACGTGACGAAGTCTAGGTACAGGCCCGGACAAAGCTTGGGCATCTCACAGAACTCTTCCACCGTCACCCCCGTCTTATTGAGCGTGGTCATATAGGTGCGCTGGACTTTATTCTGCTTAAGATAATCTGGGGTAAGGCTATCTAAGCGTAACAGCAACCACTCATGGACTTCTTTTATGGGTGCTTGGTCGGATATCTCGTAGGCCTTGATCGGCCTCTCCAATGCGCGGACAAAACTTGCCTTCTCTAGGCGTTCTAGGCGCAACTTCTTCCAGGTCAGGACGGTGAGGTCATGGATGATGGCGCTTTCGGCGACATCGTGCGGTTTAAAGCTGGCCAAAAACTCTTCGTGTAGTGCCCTGAAATCTTCTTCCGACTCACCCGGGATGACTACCATCGCGGAATACACGCCGGTCTTGATGGCATTGCGAGAGGTCGCAACCTTCCCTGCAGTTGTTTTAGGGCCACCGGAACGCGGGGTTTTAGGGATGCCGGCCATGGGTTACTTGAGGCGTACGCCAGGTCGGTCGTCTGGGGTGCCAATAAACTCTACACCAGCATTTTGGAAAGCACGGATTATAGAATCTATTGTTCTAATATTGGCTGATGGCAAGCCAGTTCCAGCCTCAACGCGCTTAATTGTCGCCTCACCTATATTAGCTAGTTTAGCTAAATCAGTTATGGTTAATCTCAATAATGCACGCCCTGCTCTTATTTGTTCACTTGTAATCAATCTATATAAGCTCTATAATGATACTTATGGTATCGTTTAAAGGGTAAATTATGATTTATGATACACCAAAAGAGTTACTTAAAGAGACTGTTAGAAGAATCGATGGTGCGTATGCGCCCGCCACAATCCGCGCCTACAAATCCAATTTCGAAAAATTCATCGCTTACTGTGAGAGTTTATGCGAATGCGCATTGCCGGCAAGCAGCAACGTTGTCGCCCAGTACGTGAAAAAGCTGGCGGATGGACAGCTCAAGTCTAGCACTATCCGTATTGGGGTAGCCGCCATTGCAACCATCCATAAACTTAATGAACTGCCAGATCCCACGCAGCACTCGGACGTCAAACTAGAGGTAAGGCGCATGTTCAGGACATTAGGGCGCGAGCATAGGCAAGCCTACGGGATTACCACGGCCACACTACAGAAGATGCTCAGCATCACCGAAGACAACCTACGGGGCATACGTGACCGCGCCCTCCTCCTGGTAGCCTACGATAGCCTATGTCGTCGGAGCGAGTTAGTTTCCCTGCAAGTGGAGGACTTGATTATCAATGAGAGCCAACCAATCAAAACTCTCCGCTTGCGATTGCGCAGGAGCAAAACGGACCAAGAGGCTGCAGGTCGATGGTTGTACTTGAGCGTTGAAGCACAGCAAGCACTGAATGCATGGCTAATTGCAACTGACCTGCACAGCGGCAAGATCTTCCGCGGCATTAAGAAAAAAGGTGAGCTGTCTGATGGGCTAAACTCCTCACACATCAACCGCATCTACAAGAGGATTGCCATTAGCTCGAAGTTGGATCCGAGCATCATTCAACAAATAAGCGGTCATTCTTTGCGCGTAGGAGCAGCACAGGATTTACTTTTATCTGGCGCCAGTTTGCCTATCATCATGAACCGTGGACGGTGGTCAAAGACCGACACCGTGATGCGCTATGTTGAATCTGCGGGTTACACGCTAATGTAAATCTGAAGATACATAAACAATCCTAAGTTGTATTAAAGTCTAATTTATTCGTCTGCATATTATTAATGCTATCAACAGAACGTAAATTTCTTAGAAAGCAATTGACAATCACTAATCTATGTATATACTTTATATATACAATTTACGAAAATATGGATATTAACATGGCCATTGCTATTAAAAATGCATCTACTAAACCTGCAGCACGGGCCACCATGCTATTAAAATTTAAGGCCCGTGACACGGTCATGGGTGTTCAGAAAAATACGGTAAAACGCATGGCCGAGTTACTAGGATTTAATGAAACAGACGTTGTGCACTACGCGCTATCAAAGTTAGCACGAGAGGTGATTCCTGCCTATGAAATGGATGAAGGACCACTGTCAGAATGCGAATTAAATAAAATTAAGAAACTAACTGGTATTGATCAGAATTTAACCATGACTACTGCGCTATTTAGTTAGAAGCTTTGAGATACTTTGCAACACCCATAGTGGGCGATATCGTATGGTGCCTGTTTCCAGAATCCCTAGGTAAGCCAGGCCCAAAGGCTAGGCCTGCACTTATTATTGCGCTTGGCGTTCACCAAGACAACAAACCTGTTGTAACGGTCATTTACGGCACTACGCAAAAAATAGACAGATTGTATCCATCCGAGTTTAAGATTGATCGCAGTGATGGCGCAAGCTTTGCCTTATCAGGGTTGGCATACGACACTAAGTTTGATTTTAATCATCAGGTGAAGCTACCCTATTGCACCACCTGGTTCGGCATTCTAACTGGAAATAAAGTTAGCAATACGCCAAAAATAGGTGTGTTAGCGCCGAATTTGGTTTCACGTGCAGCAAAAGCGTTCAAACAAGTAAAATAATGTATGGTGCTTACAGGCTAGATACTGTCGCCAAACACTGATCACACAGGGACTGCGCCTTAGCCTGCGTACCAGACTCGGCGTAGCACCTAAGCTCTGGCGCGTTGCCGGAGGGTCGAAGGTGCACAATATCGCCATTACTAAAGGTAACGCGTAGGCCGTCCGTCAAATCTACTGAGGCAACACTGCCAGCGTTGGGCGCCATCACCTGCGTTGCCTGCTTCTGATCCTGCTGTAACGCTTTAAGTAATGCTGCGCTATCCTCCGTTGGAAAGCTTTGCAAGCGATCACTGGCAGTATAACGCGCTGGTAAACCTGCCACCAATGCTGAGACTTTACCTCCCTGCTCCTTGGCCATAGCAAGTACAGCCAGCATCGGAAGGATTGCATCCCGTGTTGGGAGTGCTAATAAACGCTTACCGTTACGCACGACATCGCTGTCCAGCAAGAATCCTCCATTAGCCTCAAAGCCAACCACAACCCCTGTTGACTCTACGCTTGCCTGCTCCATGCCTGCAATCACATAAGGGGAGCCAATGCGTGTGCGCACCACCTCAGAAAACCAACCCGACTTTTCGGCCAAGGTGTTACTACTCACAGGAGTTACCACCACATCAGCCGCTAAGAATTTAGCACAGAGGATACCCACCACGTCACCTCGAAGCCATTGACCCGCCTCATCACCAATCAGTGGGCGATCTGCATCCCCGTCAGTTGAAAATATTGCATCAAACGTATGTTCTTGGGCCCACTTGCGTGCCTGAATAACATCCTCAGGCCTCACCGCCTCTGTGTCGATGGGCACAAAGTCATTGGTGCGCCCCAATGAAATCACTTCAGCGCCTAGTTGCTCTAGGACCTTACGCAGCAAGTCCCTGGCCACACTAGAGTGCTCATACACGGCGACACGTAAACCACTTAAATACCCTGCGCCAAAGAAGTCTACGTAGCGATGTACATATTGACGCTCAACTTCAGCATCAGGTGCAGGTAATACATTGAGTGATAGCTCGCTCGGCACATCGACGACAGCCTGCTGGATAGCTAACTCATCCGCCTTAGCAATCTCACCCTCCAAGCGATAAAACTTAATGCCGTTGCGATCAAAGGGAATATGGCTTCCGGTGACGATAATAGCGGCGGCATTGTGTTGTTGCGCATAGATGGCTATTGCTGGTGTGGGTAATGCGCCCGCATAGATAACTTGACCCCCTGCACTTTTAATCGCTGCCGCACAGGCGCTTGCAATCTGTGGACTACTTGGCCGTAAATCATGACCCAATACTACGGTACCAACCGACCGTCCGTTGCCTACCACCTCTTGAAGGAAGGCCATCGAATAGGCATAACATAGCTCTTCACTCATGCTCGTTACTAAACCACGCGCGCCACTGGTCCCGAAACGGACACCTGAACTTGCCATCAACGCATCTATATTGACTTTTTTATGTGTCATTTTTGGGCTAGCTCGCTATACAGTTTGGCATAGGCGTTCACCATATCCTCGGCAGTAAAGTACTTCCAATAGCGCGCCTCTGCATTTCGACCCATCTCCACTGCCCGCTCCGGGTGTTCCCACAAATAGGTCATCGCCTGCCTTAGCGCAACTGGGTCGCTGGGGGGAACGACCAACCCCGTCTCATCGGCAATATTTATAAACGTAGTGCCGGTACCAATTTCACTAGAAATCATTGGCTTGCCAAACATCGCGCCCTCTAGCAATGAAATACCAAAGGCCTCAGAGCGAAGGTGTGAAGGAAAAAGCACCCCGAAGCATAGCGTGAATAGTGCGACTTTATCCTCATCAGGCAATAACCCCAAAAAGAAAATGTTGGTTAACCCTAATTTGTTAGCTTGAGTCTTTAATTCTGCCTCAATAGGACCTGCACCCACAATTACGATCGGATAATCAATCCCCTTTGCAGCTTCTACTAAAATATGTAAACCTTTGTAGTAACGCAGCACACCCACAAACAGGAAAAAACGCCCACTAAAAAGCGCCTTCCAATAATTAAGTTTTTCTTCTGTTGCCGCAGGGTATGAGGTCTTGTCTAAGCCAATCGGTATGACACTAACCTTATCGGAATAGCGCTTTAATACATCGCTCGTAACCAAGTAATTTGGTGACGTTGTGACAATATGGTCAACGCTTGCCAAAAACTTATTTTTAAGAGGACTGTACACTTTAAGTAGATTTTTTTGGCGGATAATGTCTGATTGGTAAGACACAACTGTAGGCTTCTTAACCTGTGTTGCAAAGTGCACCACGTCCATAAAAGGAAATGGAAACTGGTAATGAATGACATCGGCTTCTTTGGCTAGCGCGGCGAACTTACTAAAGCAAGAGATTGAGAATGGAGTGGAGGCGACTTCAAAATCAGTTTTAGCACGGCAGGCTTGGTGCCCATCCATCTGAACGACTTTGTCATCCGCATTTCGACTTAATGAGAGCACTGTACTCTCTATACCATGGCTACGACCACCACGGGCTAATTGAAAAATGAATTGCTCAATGCCCCCCATAGAGTCGGGGTAGTATGTCTTGTAAAAATGTAGCACTTTAATCAAAGGAGGCTCCTAATGCTAATTTACGGTAAACCTCAACAGTTTTCTCTGCACAGCGAACCCATGTCATGGATGTTGCATTTTTATAGCCGCGCTCTATTAAGTCTTGCATAGAGTCTTTTTCATTAAGAACCCTAATTAAAGCTTTAGAAAGCTCTGCAACATTAAGTGGATCGATTAATATAGCCGCACCATTTGACACTTCAGGTAAGGACGTTGTATTTGAAGTAATAACAAGCGTGCGTGAGGCAAAGGCCTCAAGCACTGGCAATCCGAAACCTTCAGCTAATGATGGAAAAACCAATGCCTTGGCCGATTGTAATAATGCACGTAAGTCTAAGTCAGAAATTCGATCTAACTTAATGCACCAACCTTCTAATTCCGCCTGCTCTATCTCAAGCAGAAGATCATCAACATCCCAACCTACTCTACCAACAATTACTAACGGAGTTTCTTTTTTAATGGCATCAGGCAACATGCGCATTGCGGCCAGAACCCGACTTAAATTTTTTCTAGGTTGCAGAGTACCAACACTTAAAAAATAATTTTCAGGAACATTGTGCCTCTTAAGGACGTCCCTGCGATCCTTAGTACTAATAACCTCGAAAAACCGGGAATCAACACCTAAAGGAATTACAGAAATTCTATTGAGAGGTATATCAAACCACCTTGAAATTTCAGTTTTAGAGTACTCTGATATTGTAATGATATGGTCCGCGCGCCTTGCAGACATTTTCCACAAAATCAATTTCACTTTATTTAACCAATAATGTCTTCCACCTACACATTCTGGATTTGATAGTGGAATGGCGTCCATTAAGGTTGCAACTAATGGCACACTCTTCACAAAAGGAATTAAATGGTCTGTTGCATGCATTAAATCAACCTTCTCACCGGGAATACCTTTGATACAAAGGCCGGGAATTAAGATTCCTTTGAGCAATTCAAAATCAAACCGAGCAAACTTCGCAACATATTTGCTGCAAAATAATATTTTCATTTCATAACCGAATGAAAATGGAAAAATATCAATTTCAGGGATGACTGATAACGCATTGCCTAACTCATGAGTATAATGCCCTAACCCATCAATGCCTGATCCTGCAGACCCTCTCGCAAATTGAGTTACACCAAACCCAATACGAATCATTAATCTACTCCGGGGCTTTCTAACATCCAACGCAATGTATCTTCTAGAGATGGCGATTTAATTTCACCAATCAGCGAGCACAGTCGCGTAACATCTCCACAAAGACTCTTAACCTCATTGGCTCGCACAAACGCTGGATTGACCCTGACCTCCATCTTGTGAGCAGTAATCCTCTCAGCTAATGCAATAACTTCGCGTAATGCATAGGTGTTGCCAGAACAAATATTGACAGCTTGGCCTAACGGCTTCACCTCAAGTAGTCGCCGATATACTTCGGCAACCAAACGCACATCACTAAAGTCACGCCAGACATCTAAATTACCAAGTTCAATAAAAGGTGCCTTACGCTTAAAATGCGCAACAATTTTAGGTAATAAGAAATCTTCAGATTGGCCAATTCCCGTGTAATTAAATGGCCTCACAAAAAATAAAGGTAATTTGTCTAGCCAAAGCTTGGCCATGTACTCCATTGCCAGTTTACTTACCGCATAATCGTTGGCTGGGTTAGATTGGGTATTTTCAGCTAATACACCCTCGGTTGAGTTACCGTAAATGTTAGCGCTACTGGCTAATAAAACTGCTTCAAGGCCACGAGAATGTAATGCCAAGGACTCAAGTAGGTTTCGAGTGCCTATCACATTGACTTGATAAAAATCATTGGCGCTGCCATGGCCTACAAATGCAATGGCCGCAAGATGCACTACAACTGTAGGTTGAACCTCTCGAACAACATGAGCTAAACCAATTTTATCTAACAAATCTACCTGAAAGTATTGTGGCAAATCAGAAGCGATAGCACCCGTTCCATAAACATCGTATCTAGCATGCTTTAGCTCATCTGCTACGTATTGGCCGGTAAAGCCATTAACACCAGTAATCAGCGCTCTCTTTTGAGTTGCCATTAAAAAGAAAAGCCTGCTTCATTACGGCGAATATCAGCCTCAACCATCATTTGGCACAACTGCTCCATAGTTGTTTTAGGCTCCCAGCCCAACTCTAGCTTGGCTTTTTCTGGGTTGCCAATTAATAGTTCAACTTCCGCTGGGCGGTAAAATTTTGGATTAACGCGCACTAATGTTTTATTCGATTTAGTATCTATACCAATTTCATTTTCAGCGGCACCTTGCCAAGCCAATTCAAAGCCAGCGGCTTTGGCTGCCATCGTTACATAATCGCGCACTGTTTCTGTTCGATTGGTCGCAAGCACATATGTATCAGGCTTATCAGCCTGGAGCATTCGCCACATACCTTCAACATATTCTTTCGCGAAACCCCAGTCGCGCTTAGCATCCATATTTCCAAGTTCCAAAACATCTAATTGTCCTAGCTTAATTTTAGCCATACCATCAGTGATTTTGCGTGTAACAAATTCACGTCCACGCAAAGGTGATTCGTGGTTAAACAAAATACCGCTAGATCCAAAAATTCCATAGCTCTCGCGATAATTAATCGTCATCCAGTGCGCATAGAGCTTAGCAATACCATAAGGGCTACGTGGATAAAATGGTGTGCTTTCAACTTGTGGAATTTCCTGAACTTTACCAAACATTTCAGATGTACTCGCCTGATAAAAGCGTATCTCAGGATTAACTATGCGAATAGCTTCAAGTAAATTTACCGGACCGATACCTGTTATCTCTGCTGTAGTAAAAGGTTGCTCAAATGAAACCCCTACAAAGCTTTGCGCGGCAAGGTTATATACCTCGGTCGCCTCTGTACTTTGCAGCAAGCGGATGCTCGCGCTTAAATCCGTTAAATCGTATTCAACCAAATGTAGATTAGGATTTTTTTCAATCCCAAGCTCCTCAATCCGCCAGAAATTTACCGAACTGGTGCGACGATAAGTACCGTAAACAATATAGCCTTTATCTAACAATAGTGCCGCCAAATAAGCACCGTCTTGACCAGTTATTCCTGTTATAACTACTGTTTTAATCATAAAATTTTATCTTTGTATTAGTTGAAATGACAGACTGATTACTTTTAATTTTTCATTTAACTTTACAGAATTATTGAGAAAAAAATCAAAAGTTTGAAGGAAATCTTTAGAAAGGTTTTTTCTACGAAAGCCCACTGGATATTCCTTTCTTTTCAGACAGATATTTATCATTCTGAGCACCTGGCACCTTCACTACTACATTAATGGCATCAGACAATGCTTCAAAATCGGTTTCCTCTCCAGGTTCAAGAATCACAATATCCCCCTCCCCCCATTCCCTACCAGCCATTCGCACTCGGCCTGACAATACAAGTGTGATTTCAGTAGCTATCTTATGAAAGTGAGCCTTCTCCGTTTCGCCTGCCTTATAGTATTTGACTGCTACCTCACAACCATCGGTACTATAAGCGGTTGGCGTGAAAGGACCTACAAACCAACCTTTTACCATTGAACTAAGTTTTTCATGCCTCATAAAGTCTTCTTATAATCAATGAGAGTTTCAAACTGGACTAGTTGCCGTTCGGTTTTTAAAGGATGGTACTGACTTAACATAACTGGGTAAATACCAATATTCGCCTGTTGCAATATCATTTCATTAAGCACAGGGCAAATGAAAAAAAAGTCATTAACGGTTGCATTTTTACAGATCATTCTTTTTGCTGCCCTCACAAAATCCTTTCCACGTGCAAACCAGTAAAAACCAACCGTAGCATTTCGGCTAATTGGATTTTTTTCTGCCGCTTCAACTACCAAACTTTCTGAATTAAGTCTTACATATGAGTAACGTGGATGTATCGAAGGAAATGTAACCACACCGGCATCTAACTTGCGCTCTCTAAAATTAGTTATAATTTTTGAAAAATCATCATCAAGAATTTCATTACCGTTTAAAATTAACAGTTCCTCATCGTTATCAATAGTGCCAACAGCGAGAAGTGCTGTGCATGCAGCGCCTTTAGTATCTACTGAGATTCGGATTACATTTACACCGGGAGCAAGCATTTCAACAACATTATCAAGATGATATTGACGAATATCTTGTTCTCGCATTGCGATACAAAAGCTAGTATCTGCAATAGTCTTACAAGAATTTATCAACCTTTCAATCAGCGGTATACCATCAAATTCAGTAAGGCACAGAGGATAGTTTTCATCTGTGTTATGCAAGTTTGACTGGCCAGCGGCGAGAATTAAAATGTTCATATATATTAACCTTCCACCTTTCTAATGCGATTCATGATATTTGATAGATTCACATCATCGACTCCTCGAACGGCTAAAACATGAGCACCTGAAGCAGTTGCTGCTTTTATTCCATGCTCATTATCCTCAACTATTAGGCACTCTTGAGGAGAAAGTCCAAGCCTAGATATTGCAGTTATATATATTTCCGGATGTGGTTTGGGGTGTATAACATCAGTTGTGCTAAGTATTTCACTCATATAACCATCCAACCCTGCTTTTTGCATCATGGTTTCGACTGTATCTCTGACAGAGTTTGAAGCAACAGCTAATTTATAACCCATTGATTTAAGTGTTGAAAGTGCATATTCATGTGAAAAACGTGGTTTACAATGAGCATGAACCATTTGCATGGTATATGCTTGTTTCATCTCATTTATAAACTGATGAAGTTCTCTAGGCAACCCATTTTCAAGGGATAACATTTCCAATTTTTTCGAAGTTGGCAAACCATCATAGGATGTCAAATGATCGTAACGGCTAATTTCATAACCGAATAATTTTAATGATCTATTCAAGGCTTCGAAATGCCAATCTTTTGCATCAATTAGCACTCCATCCATGTCAAATATAACAGCCTTTATCATTTTATTTTTACCTTAAAAAAATCTTTGGCCTGTTCTGGGAAATCAGTACATAGCATTAGGCCTGTGTGGCGAGAAAGTACGGTGAGTTCTGTCCAAAACGTCTTATGTTCTCGTCCATGAAGTTCCGGCGATACGATACAAACACGCAACCCCTTGTTGAGCAATTTATCTATGAGATTTGTGTCGTACCAAATATCTGAAAAGCTATCGAGCCAAATGCCTGCAACTTCATCAATCCAAGCAGGATCTTTTTCCACTTCACTCATCCGAGCAAAAACTGGAATTCCAGCCTTTAAATAACTGCGCATTTCAGGGATAGACATGTCAAACACAAACCAATCCAAAATTCCAGCAGTTTGCATTGCATGTTTAAGCGGAACAACCAACCCATCTGATTTGATATTAAGCGCGAGCGGTAAGCTTTTTTTATAAAACTGGAGGAAATCTACTAGGTGAATTTCATTACCAACAGGTATATCGTGAGAAATGACAAGGCACCCAGCAGAATCCCTTATATCAGTCTCAGTACCGAAACCTAAGTCAAAAGAACGTTTGAAGGCCACTGCGCTGTTTTTTTCATCAGGAACAGTCCAGCAACCTCGATGGCTAAGGATTATCATAATATTGTCTTAGTTGCACTATGTGAGAGACTAATCGAAATAAATGCATTCAGATCCGAAGGAACACCTAAACCATACATGCCGGCAGTTTCACTACCAATATTATGAATACCGATCTTCTGCTCTTCCTGAATCAGTTGATTATATGTAGGCGCAACATAAAACTCACCATTAACGCGCAGATCTTTCGAAATCATTGCCTCAGCAGCACGAACGAAATCACAACCATACTTAAAATTATATATTCCAACCGTTGCTTCGTCTGATATAACTTCTTTCTCGACCACATTAGTCACATAGCCCGATTCAGACAAGCCGACAAACGACCATTTTGGATCATTCGCCTTCATCGTCATGATTAGACCATCCAAGTAATGTTTTTTGATTTGGTCTAAATAAATATTGATATCTGTATCAATATACTGATCGCTGTTAGCAATCATCAACTCATCTTTGTTATTAATATACCGTTTAGCTGCAAGAACCGTGCAGGCGGCACCTTCTGTAATTTCATCAAGTTGAACTACAATGCTTCCTGGCGCCCAATATTCTAGTTTTTCAGCTAAGCCATACGCTTGAATATGTGTCTTCTGACAGATAAATATAAATCGATGACTTCCCTTCGGGCGAAGGTTTTCAATTACCACTCTGATCATAGGTACGCCATGAATTGTAATTAGTGGTTTGGGGTCAGAGTAACCAGCAGTAGCGAAACGACTTCCAGCACCGGCCATAGGTATTACTATATTAAGCATATTTATAATTTCTCTATCTCTATGGATTTAACTGTGAGCTGTCCATGACCTGAAAACCATGTGCGAAATTCCACTTGCTGAAGGCCTTCATTAGGAATTTTTATGATCGCCTCAACCATGCCTGCTTCAATAACTTTTAGATTTACTTTGTACAATACGATATCTTTCGGTGGCACATTAAACCGACCAATGTCAAATGTGCCAACAGCATCACTATTATCTGATTTTGCTGAGTATTTTATAACAATCTTATAAAGACCACCATCAAGGTCAACGTATGGACCGTAGCTTAGAAAACCTTGCTTATCTACTACATCTTTTGCAATTCGTACTAGCCCTTCTTTTTTTCCAGTAATGCCAGGAAGATTGGCCCCAAGAATAAGCAATTTATCGGTCAATTTTCTTTTAAATAAATAAGCGTTATTAGAAGCATTTAACGCCAAATCTAAGTTGTCTCCGTTATAAAGCCAAATTTGCGTTTTAGAATCAGAGCAATAATGTATATTGGTAGGAATCGGTAAAATTTTACCGATAGTTTCAGGCGTATAGTTGAACGGGCCACCGTCACTTGCATTATGCAATATTGCAAAATTATATTGATACGTCGGATAGTGCGAAGGATGCAGTATCGGACCAAAAGTTGACATCCAAATAAATGGTGAAGCATCATTAAGCGTCGCAAGAATAGTATTCATTCGAGGCAAATATGCGCTTACACCTCTAGCGTTGAAATAATCGGCTATACCCTCTTGCAAGACAAAGCCACCGTTTTCGATGTCGGCTAAGCAAGAAGCTACATTATTAACTGGATGCGTTGATTGAATAGATTTTTGTATAAATCGAAGGCTTGAGCCGAAAATTAAAACGACAGCAATAATATATAAAATATTCCACGCTATAGTAAATTTTCTATGGCTTTGATCAATTAGGATGATGGCTAAAATTATTGCCAAAGCGATAGGGAACATTAGATATCTGAAACCGGCAAAGTCTATAAACCCACCGGACAACACTACACCCATGATATTAACTGGAACGACTATGGCTAGAAACATGGCGCTAGATACAAACCTCCAGTTCACGTTATTAGCAGACTCAGAATGAAATGAAATGATTAGACTGTTAAAGCCCAGTTTTATATTATGAAGCAACCTGTAGAGAAGAAAAAGAAACGAAGCCAAAACTACCAAGCTAAAAACAAGCGTGAAACGATTATCAAATGAGAAAGCATTCGCTGTAGCCTGTAATAATAGCTTAAACGAATTCCCTGCAGCTTCAAAAGTTACAGGGACCCGGCTCTCAAGATTACTGTTGTAAGTTAACACTTTCTCAACAAAAAATGAGATGAGGTGGGATGCGATTATGATCGCAAGTATAACGATTAATCTATTCCTGTAGGGTCGGTAATTCTCAATCGATTTATCAAGAAAAAGCAGCGCAATTAGAATGAGAGCAAAGGCTGGTGCTGTGAAGCTGATTAAATAAATTGCAGTCGATGCCTTTGCAACGCCACCAATAAAAGCTAACATTACCGCTGCTGAAACTATAGGTTTCTCAAAAAATCTAATGAATAGCCCCAGACACAGCAAAGAACCGACAAGGGAGGCAAAGTGATTGTTGGCAGTATAAAAATACAGCCACATACTAGATTGTGCCGCCACAAGAGTGACGAATGCTACCATCAGGATTATGGTAGAAATTGCATTTTTACTTATTTTTGGATAAATTTGTTTCGAAAACCATACAGCTATAATTGTTAGGATAAAAACCTGGGCTGCTGATACGAAAAAAATTCGCCACGATGCATCTGGGAATATTTGGTATGCGATGAAATACAAAAGCATATCCGGTAGGTATGCAGGGGCAGGAGAGAGGCTCCAGTCTACCCAATTTCCCCTATGAGTAAATAAGTCAGTAGAGAGCGCGTCTAAAAATAATGTATCGCTAACGATAAAAGTTTTGAAATAAAGTAATGATGCCGTAAGGGCAACAACAATACTAGAAAGAAGAACTTTTGATTTTTCGAGATTAATCATCGTCGCAATATAACCTCTGATTCATAGTTAAAGCCGACGGGGCGACCACTGTTGTTTTGCGCAAAAACATCTTTGCCTCGAACCAAGTAATTAAAGAACAACTTTAAAATTATTAAAGCTTGTCTTATTACTTTTGCATTGCTAATTTGATCCTCTTCCCGCCATGTAATTGGAACATATCTCACTCTTGCATTTTTGTTAAATGCATACAAAAGAACATGAGCATCAAAAGTTAAATTGTCAGGAAACATCAGGAAAAACTTACTACGAAAGAAATCCACTTTAAAGCAATTAATTCCTGCAATAAGGTCATCAACACGCCTTTTATTTATTAAAGAGCACACAATATTTAGCACTCTGTTACCTAAAATACGAATTTGTGAATAACCCTTTAAGTTTGATTCAGGATGGAAACGCGCCCCAATAATAAGATCATTATTACGATATTCCCCAGACTCCAAAACAGATAATAAGTCTCTGATGTCAGCCTGATCGTCTCCATGCAGCGTGATCATATAATCGTAACCATGTTCTATCGCATATAGAAAAGCGCTCTTAATTGATCCGCCAAGGTTGTAATTTTGTTTATTGCGTAATAAAGTAACCCGAATTCGCAATCCATCAATTGATGTTTGCGCAACATCAAGCGTCGCATCACTACTTTGGTTATCTATAACAACAACTTCTTGAATATACTTTTGTACTTGTGAGTCTATTTTTTCAAAAACTCGTGGTAATTGTTTTTCACAATTATATGCCGGGATAAAAATCATAATTCGATCAGTCATTAAAGTGATTCCTGGTAAAGAAAATTCGTGAGAACAAGAAATTAACGGTAAAAGAAAATGGTAAAGATAATAATTTACAAACAATAGCAGGCCAAACACTATAATAAACTAAGTAGCTAATTAATATAGAGAATACATATATTGAGCATACATACCATCCAATAAATAACATATAATCTACCGAGGATGCTTTCACTTTAAATGTATATCGAGTTACTAGAAGATAAGTGATTGTTATAGCTAAAGCAGAGCTGATAAAATTGGAGTTAAAAACAGACAAACCCAATTGAATGGCACTTTGAAAAACTATTAAATCAGCCGTCACTCCGCCTAATGACCCAAGGAAGAATCGAAGCGCTCGATTCATTTCTTTAGCGGCAATATTGGTATAATTAAATTTAATCATTGTATAAACACTTTCAACGAACTCTAATTTTCAGGATTATTCGCTAAGAGTAAAGTCTTCAATTGTTGCGTACTTTGTTTCCAAGTAAGCCATGGCATGGTATCTGACTGCGGCGCCTCACCATCTGCTTCTAACTGCATCCAATGCTTTATAGCCTCAGCCAAAGCTATTGGCTCCAATCCACTAAAATAGTATGCATACTCACCTGCCACCTCTTGGAATACTGGAATATCCCTTGCAATAATTGGCAGTTTGTGCTGCGCTGCCTCGATTAACGGCAAACCAAAACCTTCACCCAATGAAGCTGCAATCAGACAGGTACTCGAAGCGTAAATTTTCTCCAAGTATTCATCACCAACCTCCTCTAGCCACAATAGACGCTTGCTCAGTTCGTGGTGGTGTTGGAGACGTTTAACAAGCGCATCCACCATCCACCCTTGCTTACCAACAATCACCAAATTAACATTAACGCCCTCTGACCACAACTGATCGAATGCGGCGATTGTTTGAGCATGTCCTTTCCTGGGTTCCAGCGTGCCAACCATCAGGAAAGTTGGACGTTTTGTGATGATACTTAACACTTCCTCAGAATTTTTTTGTAGGCCTTTTGATGAGGAAGATGGATCAAAGTCTGCCCCTAAATGGAACCATGCAATATTAAATGGCCGCTGACGAATTGTTTTATTCTCTCCCATCCAATCCTTAAGCTCATCAGCTACTGTTTTAGAGATACAAATAGCGCCGTCACTTTCAGCTACAACCTCAATAAAAGCCTGGTAACTCTTTCGTACATCTTTAGTAAAAGTATTGGGAAGGGTAATCGGCAAGAGGTCGTAAATCACAAATTGAACTTGTACGCCTTGGATACGTAATTGATTATAAAATGCTTGCTGTGCCGACACGACACTAGGCTGCATGTCCAGACCTAAGAATATATCACCAGAGCGAAATTCAACTATATCATCTGAGAGCGCTGATTCTGGGCAGTTAAGTAATTTTAGAGTAAAGAAACGCGCGTAGCGATAGCCCGGCTGACTAGTTGTGGCATAGACAGGTTCAACTTTTAAGCCTTCGGGTGGATGCATGAGAAGTTCCAGCAGACTTCTACGCACCACGCGCTGAATACCACTTTTTGCGTCTGCTTGCACAATTTCTGAAATATCCACCAGCAATTGACGGAAAACTAGTCGCGGTGGGATAGAATGGTCTATTGCTTGCGCTAATGAGATTAATTCTCGCACTTCAGTAGGTGGCGACTCCACGCGAGCAAGTGCGCCAATTAATGTATGAGGTTCGTTCAGCAACTGCTTATACACATCCTCAATAGCCGTAACATATTGGACAGCGCAACACTCTGGATTGTGACTAGTTAAAATTATCTCTCGCGCCCTTGCGCCTAGCTCTTGTCGTCGAGCAGGCTCTCTCCAAAGGTCTTCCATTGCTCTAATTAATTCATAATCAGTAAATTCATCTGGTAACTTCCAGACCCCATTATCAGGCAAATCCACCATGCTACCATTGGAATTAACAATGGTTGGTAGGCCATAATTCATGCAGTCAAGAACAGTGCCTGATGTTTCGCCACGTGAGAGTGTTCGTAATTGCACACCCACATCCGCAGCTGCGAGATAACAGCGAAATGAATTGGTGTCTGCCCAACCAGTAATGCGAATACGCTGATCCAATCCACTTTCTCTTATTGATGCAACAAGGTTAGAACCATATTCACCATTTTGATTTTCACCGACAAACACCAATATACAATTTGGATTTTTCGCTAAATCAGATGCTAACCACCCATCTAGCAAACGATGGTTCAGCTTGGTAGGTCCGAGCAAGCCAAAACTACACACAACAAAATCAGCATCACTTAATTTTAACTGCCGGCGTGCTTCAGACCTATCAACCCTACTTTCGGGAACACGCAGAACCGGAATAACAGCCCAATCATCAGCTGAGCCATTTCCGTACCACTCATTTGAAAGTCGCCGTGAGTTTTCGGAGTGCACAATCACCCCCATTGCTCCCATGATCACTTCTTGGCTACATGGATATTGCCAAACTACTTTCCCAGTATCTGGCGTGTGAAACCGCTGCTGCATGGCAGTATAGCCATGGCCCTTGTATAGTGTCGACCCCCAAAAACCTGGCTTGAAGCCAGTAAAATCCATGTGTGCAACAATCCCAGACAAGAAGAAGTCATGAAGTACGACAACACCTGGCACATCATCTAGCAAGCTAAACATATGCTGATGAAAGTGGGAGTTACCAAAATGATAAAGCACCCTATCGTAATCTGCTGCGTGCTCCCTGAACCAATCTACATTACGTATTGCGCAATTACCTTTAATCCAAGGATCCGATACTGAATCCTGAGCTACTATTACATCGATTTCATAGTGGCGTGAAAGAGCAGGTAGAAGTTCGGCACTGTAATCACTAATACCACTTCGTTCTGGCGGCAATGGCGAGATATACGCAAGCTTAAGTCGGCGAGTGGGCATGCAATCAGCCAATGATTGACTATTTTTTTTAGAATGCAAGGTTTCAAGTGCAGTAATTGCCCGTTTCGCAGTGATATCCCATGAGAAACGCTTGGCTTGCTCCAGACCATGTTGTTCAAGCTCGAATCGATAGGCGTCATCAGTCAGTACCTGTGCGATCTTTTTAGCAATAGCTGCATCGTTCTTAGGGTCAAAGATGGCATCATAACGGCCAATCACTTCCGGCAGACTAGATGTGTTAGAGCCAATTACTGCGCGACCGCAAGCCATTGCCTCTAATGCTGGTAGGCCAAAGCCTTCATGCCATGATGGGAATACGAACATTTTGCAAAGATTGTATAAATTCAGCAAATCTTCTTCAGGCACAAATCCTGTTAGTACTAATTCACCAGCCTCCAACCCATGCTCCTTGGCCAGGGCTTCCAATACATTTCGGCTAGATGAATGGATTGAACATACAATCGCTAATTGGTGGCTGCCACGCAAGGAGATAGGTAGGCTAGCATAGGCGCGTATAAGACCTTCAATGTTCTTGCGCCAATCAATGCCTCCCGTATACATAACGAATGAATGGTGCAAGCCATAACGCTGGCGAAGATCTTTCTCTTGTTCAGAATTTATTTGCTTTTGTTGAAATTGTGGCTCAGTCCCCGTGGATATGCTAATGCAAGCCTCAGCCGAGAAATCAAGATTACGAACTCCCTCTTGCCGAGAAGATTCTGAAATAGCTAGCACCATATCAGCTCGCCGTAGATGGTTAAGCTTACTCTCGTAAAAGCGCTCGACTGTTGGGTTCTGCAAATAATGCTGTCGATAAATTAATGGAATCAAGTCATAAAGAATTGCAGCAGTTGGAACTCCGTTACTCAGCTCGCCTATGCTAGTGACTGCATCATCAGTCAACCCTTCGAAAAGACTACTGAGGAGAACGACATCAGGCTTGAGATTATCCAGAAATGCCTCGCGAACCAACTCGGCGCAAAGGCGACGCCAATCATTTGCGCTGTTAATATTAGACACGGGCCCAGGAGCAAACCAAACACGAATATTTTGTTGCGGCAACAATCCATCAAATGCCGACCTTATAACTTCAATGCTTTCAGGAAAAAATCCATTTAGCGCCAGAAAAATTTCATGGTCACCACGATTTCGTGCGATTGCCTTAGCCAAAGAAAGTGAATAACGCCCTATGCCGCGATTGCGTGACCCATCGCTTTGTGCGCCCTGCATATCAATGACGATCCGCATCAACTGCTATCCTTTTTTTGGTTTGCTATTGCAGCTTTAAGATCCATGAAGATACGATTTGCTCTTGGTGTAAGAAGAGGCGCATTTTTTTGTGCTGTAGGTACTCCCGTCGCCATCAGTCTTAGTCGTCTTTCCAATAATGGAGTTCGTGTCAATAATTTGAGTACAATTAGTTTTAGCAAAGGCCAGCGATTAGCTAATAAGTTAACATGTCTCAAAAAGAGTTTTAATGTATTTTTAATAGATGACTTTGCAATTTTAAGCAATTTTAATAAGCTTTTCACGCTAGTAGAAACTAAGCGAAGTGGAGCTGTTAATTGCCAAGAGGAGCTATTATGTATAGCAATTAGAACGGCTTCGGCTTGCTCTGCTTTGGCTTCGGCTTGCTCTGCTTTGGCTTCGGCTTGCTCTGCTTTGGCTTCGGCTTGCTCTGCTTTGGC
>Ga0214220_1000217_pt1:2500-26237 | contig 26237 bp, 17 predicted proteins | sample TroBogypolimnion_5_FD_153058 | JGI IMG/M metagenome (GOLD analysis project Ga0214220, IMG submission 153058) | Freshwater microbial communities from Trout Bog Lake, WI - 31JUL2007 hypolimnion | ecosystem: Environmental > Aquatic > Freshwater > Lake > Hypolimnion/Profundal zone... | reverse complement strand
GACAATGACCACCTCCAGCGGCAATTCAGCTGCCTCGGCCGTCTCGAAGATCCGCGTCAGGAGCGGATAGATGTTCTCCGCCTCATTCAGCGTGGGAACGATAATTGAAACGCCAGGGATTGCTGACTGATTCATAGCGGCATGCACCGGTCCCTGTCAGATGATGTCCCGCTTACCGGAATCCCCGGCGTATCTGGCTGCTCCCGGTTCGGTGGAGACAGATACGGGAGGGCCTTCGGCGGCGGGTTGCTCCGGCGCAATCCGGAAGAGGACGTATCCATGATCGCCTTCAAGCTGTTCCGCTGCAACGCCTGCCTCCTTGAGCTTGCCGAAATAGTAATCCGTTGTAATGCCGACCTTGATTTTAGGATCCGCGAAGCTCTGACGCAGGGCATTGAGGTCGTTCAGGCCGCGGTCGACCGTCAGCCGGTGGGCATAAAAATTGACGCTGGGGCGGCTTGAGACCTCGAACATGACGATCCTGCCGTCCTCCGGGGTTTTGTATTTATCGGCGGCCTGTTCAGCGAGACGGACGAGAGGCTGGTTGATGAGAGAGTCATAGGCCGGCACAATAAGCAGGGAAAGGACGGCAGTGACCGCCAAGGCGACGCCTGTGAGGGACGCAAAGTGCGTGGAAGCGGATTTGGTCCTGTTGGCGTAGAGGAGCAGGATGCTGGCCGCAATCAAGAGCAATCCGGCAATATAGGGCGTAAAACCAAGGCTGACCGGCTGGGCCAGAACGGGGGCCTTCAAGGCCGATGCTCCCAGCATTTGCGGAAGATGGGCGACAATCTGGGGAGCGGCAAGCAGGATGATCCCCAAGGCCAGAATAAGTGCCGCAGCCAGATAGGTGGAGATGGACCAGAGCAGCCTGCCGCGTTTTTCCGTCTCGTCAAACAGCGTTGCCGCAAGCATCGCAATTCCGGGGAGGGCCGGACAGATATAATTAGGCAGCTTGGTCGCTGCCACAGAGAAAAAGACCAGGGTGACCAGCGAAAACAGAAGGAACAGGCGCAGAAAACGGACACGGCTGCTTGCGGAGTCCCGGTACGGGGCGCGGATGGCGGCAAGCGGCAGAAAAAAGCTCCACGGCATGAATCCTATGAGCAGGACGAGGAGATAATAATAAACCGGACCGGAATGACCTTCCATGGAGGTTGTGAATCGTCCGACATGCTGTTTGATGAACAGTTCCTTCATGAAGGAGAAGCCGCCTGGATGATGAAATCCCAGCAGGAGGTACCATGAAAAGCCTATGATGAGCAGAAGCAGGGCGCCCGGGACAAACCAGTTTCGCTTGAATAACAGCGGCAGCCTGCGGATGGACAACAGATAGAAAAGGGCGGTGACCAGCGGCAGCAACGCGCCGATGGCTCCCTTGGTCAGCATTGCCAGCCCTGCCACCGCGCAACCGGCCCAGAACAGCGGGGCTCCCTGTTTTTCCTGCAGTTGCCGCTCAACCCCCCACCAGGAGAGAATCAGGCAGAGGGTGAACAGAAAGGTGAGCGGCATGTCCGTCATGGCGATGCGCGAGAGATAGACGAAAAAGAGGCTGCTGCCCAGAATCAGCGCGGCCCTGAAGGCCGTCTCCGGTCCCAGGGGTTTGCGGCCCGCCAGAAAGACCAGCAGGACGGTGGCGATGCCCGTCAGCGCATTGACGAATCTGGCGCCGAAGGCTGTGACGCCGAAGTATTTATAGCCGAGCATCTGGGTCCAGTACAGCAGGGGAGGCTTTTCAAAGAACCCTTCGTCATTTAAGGATGGGAGTATGCATTCGTTTTTTACGTACATCTCGCGGGAGACTTCGGCGTAGACCCCTTCGTCGTAATCGATAACCCCGGATTTTCCGAGATATCCCATGTACAGGGAGGAGAAAATAACCAGCAAAAGAATAAATCGCATAGCGACTCCAGGAATATGGAAGATGTTGGTAACTGTTGAAAAGCAATGATCATTACTGCTTGCCATGGGGAATGGAGGGGCGCTCCCTCAAGCAGGTTGCCGGGGGGCCTTAAACCAGGCCGAAGGTATGCCTTCCCTTAAAAAGGACCTTTTCCGCCAGACTGCGCAGGCCCGAAAGCGGCCTTTTGATCCTCAGCGTCTGCCGGTTCATAATAATCCCCTTATTGCGTGTGGAAAGGATTTTTTTGTCATGAAGACCGATCTCGCGATCCAATACGGCAAAAAGGTTGTATTCGTCGAGGACCCTGCGCCTGGCCTCGATGAGGTAGGGCAGGCGGTCCCGGTACTCGTTATTGGCCAGGGTTGAACGTATAATATCAAGGGATTTCGGAAAGTTCGATATGTCGATTGGGATGAAGCTTTCCGGCGGAAAGTAGTCGGCGGCATTGGGACAACCGGAGTAAAACGGCACGGCATATCCCAAAAAGGAATCCGGCATCTTTTCCGTCAGATGGTTGGGATAGATATGATTTTCTATGGCGATATGATAGCAATACGGGTCTACGGCCACGGACTTGTCGGACATCGGGGTTACGCCGTGCCCGAAAACATCCAGCTCCGGCAGCGCCTCCTTGAGTTTGCGGGTGAACTCAAATCGTTTTGAGTGCAGGGTCAATCTTCCTTTTCTATCGGAGCAGACGGTTGAAAGGGGTCTGCTTTTTGAAGGCGGAGGCATGGCCTTCATCTCGTCATAGGTGCGGATCGGACCCTCTCCGAACGGAAAACCGTAAAACCAGATCAGGCCGGGTTGGGTGAAAATCCGGTGCGGATGGGAAACGGCCCAGGGTTCCTGGCTGGTGATGACCATCCCGTATTGACGCAGGTAATCGGTTCCATAGACGGTGATGGAGGAAGGCTCGGTGGTTATCAGGACTGTTTTCTCGGGAGGACATCGCAGATTTTCCTGGCTGAAGGTCCATGGCCTGCGCGAGAGGTCATGATAGACGGCAAGCCAGTCATATTCTTGTGCGTCGATATCGAAAACAAACCGGCAGTCTCCCCAAGACGAGGTCTCGCCCGGCAGTTGACGGGTGTAATGATTGGCATTCCCTCCTCGTTCAATTCCCCGCGCCAGAAATTTAACGATCCGTGCCGGTTTTTTGGTTTTTGTTAGAAGGCGGGAGGGCTCAGCAGCAGTCGGGAAAGAAGAACTCAAGGGATTACCTTTTATGAATGCAATAAATTTGGGGTTGAGGAGAAGTGAACAGGCCTGAACTCAATGCAATCGCACATCATTGGCACGCGTTGTATTGTTTCATGCAAAGAGGCTGGAAATAACAGTATTATAATTTTATTTGCGAGGATATAATAGAGAATTTAAACCAATGATGAAAAAAAAGGGTTAACTTCGGAGAGTATGGATTCGCCACATCGTGATTTTCTGCAATCGCTGCAGGCTTTGCTTTCTTACCATCAGATCATCGGCGTTGCCCCTTATCCTGCCGTGCAGGAAACCGAGCGTTTTCTGAAGGCGGCCCTTGCTTTCCCCGCTTCTGCCCCTGCTTGCGTCGAGCGGCTACCTGAAACTGCGGCTGCGGCTGTAGGGCCACCTCTGGATACTGACGGCGGGACTGCCGGGGACATTGCCGGTGAGATCTATTCCTGTACCGGCTGTGTTCTGCATGCAAGCCGTTTGTCATCGTTTCCGGGGCAGGGGAGTGAAAAGCCCCGTCTTCTTATTGTCGGGAGCTGGCTGACCGGAGAGGATGGAATGAAGATACCGCCAGGATGCATTATGGGCGTCAAAGAGGATGTGATGGTGAGCCGGATGCTCTCAGCCATTCATCTGCCACGGGAGAAGGCCTTTGTGACCAATATCATAAAGTGCGCCCTTCCCGATGCCTGCCTGCCTTCAACCGAGAATATTCAGGCCTGCTCCGCATACCTGATGCGGCAGATCAGCAGTCTGTGTCCGGAAGTTATATGCACCATGGGACTCGCCGCTACGAGAGCTCTGCTGAAGACGAGCCTTCCTTTGTCCCAGCTTCGTGGGAAAATGTATCCGTTGTCCCTTGCAGATCAGAAAAGCATTCCTCTGGTTCCGACCTATCATCCGACATTTCTTCTCCAGAATCCCGATTTCAAACGGGCCACCTGGGAGGATTTGCAATATATCGGCAAACTCCTGAAGGCCGGGAGTCACTGATCCGGCAGACCGTCACTTTCGCTGCGGGCTCTCTTGCAAAAAAAAAGCCCTACCGGATGCGGTAGAGCCTGGGAAGAAAATCTGCAAAGAGTCTGATCCGAGACAAAAGTACGGATGCCTAGAAACTCATTGTAAGCTGATTGTTGATCATGACGATGTTCTCAACATCATGGTATGCGCTGCTGTTTTTAAAGAGATCCCCGGTGTCCATGAAACCAAAATGCATTTCATAGGAAAAATTATTGAACAGTTTATAAATGACACCGACATTTGCTTCCCAGCTTGAGTCAAAACCAAAACTCATCGATGTGTCGTTGACGTTTTTGGTAATGCCGAGTACTCCACGGAAAGCCAGACGCGACGTGGCGTTATAGTCTGCAGATATGGCGAACCCATGCACCATCCCCTGAACCAGATCCTTGCCCGTGGTAAACGGCGATTGCTCATCAGAACCCGACTGATAGGAGAGCATATTCGCTTTCGTGCTTGTGATCATGAGCGGTTCAAAGTGATTTGCCTTTTGGGAAATAGTCGGCCCATCGGATTCAATATTGTTATTAAACGAATACGTTACAACTGTATACAGTTCATGATCATACAGATCCGCTGCAAAAGAAGATACGCTTCCGATTGCAAGAAGGAAAGCGGCTGTTATAAAGGGGAATATTCTTTTCATTAATTTTTTTACGGCGTATGCACAGAGGTAAAGTACGGCCTGGTTGCCGTTCTCCTGCCATATTTTCAAAGTACAAAAAACTTTACTCAATTCTATAATGTGCCTGTTACAAGCAAAAGTCAAGAAAAAAGATACACAAAGTAAAGTGCGTTGTTACGGTCAATTCTTGCGGAGAGGAAGAATATTCTGTTTCATTGTTACGGGATAAAGCGTCTTCTCCTTTCTGGCTCAAACGGATCAGGGAGTATTAAAATTTATACATTAAGAAAAACGGGTGCATTCTCCTTTTACACCGAGCCGGAAAAATTTTTCGGGAAACGGAAAAATACCCAGGGTCTCTGGATATCTTTTCGGTGCTGAACCGGAAATTCTTTAGAGAGTTGCAAGGAATCAAAGTGCTCTAAGGTTGTGCTGAAAATTCGCTTTGCTGTGGCTGATGCCCGAAGTCTCCGCTTGTTTGCCTGCGTATGGTCTGAGATCTCTCACTTGAGAGATACGCCGAGATTCCTGGATTTTGAAATGTCTGCGGTGAAATTTTTCGCATCCCTTAAGCGCGAACGAAAATTCCGGTTTCATTTGAATTCCGAATAATTTATCGAATAATTTCTCAGGTATTTACACGCTAATAGCGATAATTTGCAGGAAAATTTCAGAGCGCATTTCTTTGAGGATGCAGGATCCCCGGTTCTGCCAATTCTCAGACTAATCTTGCAGGCGGCGCGAGATTGATATATATGTACGCTGATTGTGGGCGATCGTATCAACCTGTCATGCCCGCACATAAAAAATGAACAATTTTGGAGAGCGTATGCATCGAAGGATTATATCGACAGTAAGTCTTATTTTGCTCTTGTTTTGCTGGGGAGGACCGGTTCGGGCCGTGGAGAATACCGCGTCATCGGCCATCGTTATACTTCCCTTTGACGCCAGCTCCGCAGGAAAATACTCCTATCTGAAAGATAGCCTCCGAAGCATGCTGGCATCGCGTCTTGCATCAAAAGGCAGCCTGCATGTTCTGGAAAATACCCTCTCGCAAAAAGATATGGATGAGCTGAAATCAGGAAAGACCAAGGCTCCGCCGCAAGGGCTGTTCCGCAGTCTGCATACTGATTATATCGTATCGGGTGTGCTCGCCGCTCACGGCGAGGGTGTGAATCTGCTTCTGACCTTTTATCCTGGCACCGCTGCTCATGCGATGCAGACGTTTACGTTGTCCGCAGACAGAGAGGATCAAATTCTGACGTCCATCGACCGGCTTGCCATTGAGATCGATGCCCGATTATCAGGGGCTTCTCTGAAGACGAATCTTGCAGCAGGCGCGCCGGAAGCTTCTGCAAAACCGCAAGAAACAGGAACAGCAGACCCGATGGCCGCGTTCCGGACTCCTAATCCGGAACGCCTTTATAAAACCGGGGTTTACTCCGGAGGGAGTATCGTCGGCGCTGAAAACAGCGGTGTGCCGGTTTCTTCGCAGGGTGTCAGAAAGAGTTCTCCCCTTGCGATAAAAATGGTCGGGATGGCGACCGGCGACCTTGAAGGCAACGGAAAACCGGATCTTGTTGTTGCAACTGAAGAAGAATTGCGGATTTATCAGTTCAACGAGGGAAGGTTCCTGCAGCTTGCCAAACTGCGTCTCTCTCCCCGGTTGAAGATCCATGCCATTAATGTTGCCGATGTAGAAAAAAGCGGAAGGTGTCAGATATATATAAGCGCCACGGAGGACTTATCCCTCTCGTCGCTTATCCTGACCTGGGATAAAGCGCATGGCCTGCAGACGGAACACAAAGACATACGCTGGTATCTCCGTCCCATGGAGATTCCCGGTGAAGGCATGGTTCTGGTCGGTCAGCAAAAGGGACCTGATGAAAATATTCTTGTTTTTCCCGGTCTGTACGAGTTGACCTTCAGCAAAGGAAGCGATGTGCCGAAAGAGGGAAAACAGCTGTCGATGCCGAAGTCTGTCAATCTTTTTGACTTTGCCCTTGCCGATCTCAACGGGGATGGCAAGATCGAGAAGATTGTGATCGATAAATACGAGAAGATGTCCGTTTATGACCAGGCGAACACCCTGCTCTGGACCAGTGAGGCAAATTTTGGCGGCAGTCCGAACTATCTCGGTCCCGGCTCAACGAATCCGATGAAGGAAGATGACCGGATTTTTGTCCCCACGAGAATCATTGCCGTCGATCTGAATCATGATAAAAAACACGAGATCCTGGTCGGAAGAAATAAGCGGGATTCCTATACCTCGTACTTTAAAAATCTTCGCACCTACGATGAAGGCTATGTCTCATGCATGACATGGACAGGCTCGGCAATGGCGGAACTCTGGCATACAAACACCTTGAGCGGCGTAATCGCGGATTACAGTCTGCAGTCCGAGCCTGAAGATGGGCGTGACATCTATGGAAACCAGCCCGCCGGTTCGGAAAAAAAGGAGTCGTTGATGCTTTTTCTCGGGCAGGTTCCTGAATCTTCAATCACAAATATATTAATTCCTGCCAGCCCGGAAACGATTCTTTATGGGTATGGTGTGGATATTATAAGTAAAAACAAGAAGTGAAAAGAAATTTACCAAAGGGTATAATTTTTTTAACTACAGTTAAAAAAACTTGACATGAAAATTGTAAGACGTTAGTATTCAATCAACTAACGGTTTCTTGCCTTTTCTTTATCGATCACTGAAAGGTAAAGAGGTGTTACGTTTCAAGCCAGGTAAGAAGAGAGACTAGGAGGCTCCACCATTGGAGCATAAAAGCAACTAAGGAGAGAAAAATGAAAAAAATTATTGCAGCGTCCGCCGGTTTACTGCTGGTTGGCAGCATGGTTTCTGCAGCACACGCAGACGTTACCTTTACCGGTGACGCCCGTGAGCGTTTTATCATGGAAGAGAATTATAGCAGAAACAACCCGGGAAGCCAGACGGATTATGATTATGGTCGTGTTCGTATGGGAATTGATGCCACCACCAAGGGCGGGGCATTCATGTCTGCAAGACTTATTATAACCTATAACGATTATGCCAGTGGAACCAGTGCACCTATCTCCCCCGGCGGCACAACTCTTTCCGGCACTGCAGGCCAGAATGGTATGACGAATAACAGCAGTCCTCTGACCGATTTTGCCTATATTGGCATTCCGATCGGACCGGTAACCATCACTGCCGGTCGTATGCCGGACTTCAGTTCCGTGTGGTTCAGATATGACAAGCGTCTTGACGGCGTTGCCGCAACCTATGCAAACAAAGTGACCAGTGTCAGCTTTATGTTTGATAAGATTGCAGATAGCGTTTTTGACGGCTACCCAACTGTCAGCACCTCACCGTATACCGCCACTACTCAGGATGAAGACATCAACCAGTGGGCTCTTATTGCCAAGCAGAAGTTCGTTGCAGATTGGTCAGCCATGTTCTACGGCATTTATCAGGATGATCAACGCGCTACCGGTTCTTGGAGTTCAGCAGGAAAGGACAAAACTGGTTTTACCCCCGATGGTTCTGGTTTCCAGGGAACAATTCATGCAGAAGGTCCTGCTGGCCCTGTTAAGCTGATGGGTGAGTTCAGTATGGCTCAGAAAAATCTTGCTATGCCGGATACTACCTGGTACGCAAGTGACATAGCTCCTACCTACAAAAACGGATCTGTTCAGTATCAAGACGCATATGGCGGTGTTGCTCACGCAAAGATGAACTTTGGACCGGCTGACGGAACATTCGTTATCGGTTTCACACGCGATGGTTTCCAGTCTGACGGCAACTACGGCTTCTTGATGATGGGTGGAGCGATGGGCGGCGCCAATCCGGATCTGCCTAACGTCGGTTCTCCGATTACAGCTGTTAATAGAATCGGTGCAAATCCTGCAAGCTCTGGTTATGCTGCTAATACCTTCTTTACCGGTTTGATCGGCGACTATGCGATCGATAAGACCTATAAACTGGTTGGTATCCTGGCTGATGCCGATATTACAGGATACGGTAATGTTGTGGAGATTTCCGGTCTTGTTAATATTAAGGTTACCGATGGTGCATATATCAACCTCGGTGCCGGTCTGCTGACGAAGAGCCTGGATAACAGTCTGAATTATGCTTCAAACAATCCTGCTCTTGAAGGAGTTAATACTCCTAACTGGGTCAGCACCCACAATGCCACTGACTACGCTGTCTTCTCAGAGTTAGGCATCAAGTTCTAAGCATTGTTTAAAATCAGTTCGTAACGTTTAAAACGGCGGATCCTTTCGGGGGTCCGCCGTTTTTTTTTCCTGTACCTCTCTAAATCGACGCATGGAGAAAATAAGAGGATCAAAACCATGGCTGGTTTTTCTCCTGGTATCCTCAGGAGTCTTTCTCTCCACAATGGACAGCAGTATGATCAATGTCGCCCTGCCGAGCATTATGCGCTCCTTTCAGGCGACTCTGATCTCGGCTGAGCTGGTCATATTGATGTATCTGCTCACGATCACGGTATCCCTCGTTCTCTGGGGATATCTGGCTGATCGCTTTGGTCAAGGCAACATATATCTCCTGGGAATGTTCGTCTTTTCTGTCGGATCTGTCCTGTGCTGTTTCTCTCCATCTCTGCAGTTGCTGGTTTTCTCCCGTTTTATTCAGGCTATAGGGGCTTCAATGATGATGTCTGCTGGCCCCGCAATCATCAAACATACATTTTCAAATGAGCATCTGGGGCAAAGTCTTGGGTTGCTGGGCGTTGCCACATCGATGGGATTAATGTCCGGGCCTGTAATCAGTGGCGTCCTTATACGGTATGCAAACTGGAGGGCAATTTTTTTGGTAACGGTTCCTGTAAGCCTCACAGCTTTGATAGTTGGGAGGAGGGCCATTGCCGGAAATATTCCTTCCAATGGTCTTTCTGCTAAGACAGATTTTGACTGGGCTGGAAGCCTGTTGTGGACAATTCTTATCAGCTTGTTCGTTGTGACTGTTTACTCTGCAAAGAAGAGCGGAATCGCCGGGGGGATTTTGCTTGTCTTCTTAATGGTCCTTACAGCGATATTTTTTTTCCGAAGAGAACAGCGATCGGCTGCACCCATGATTCCGCTTCTCTTATTTAAAAAGAGAAATTTTTCCGTAGCAGTTTTTACTGCCACGATATCCTTTGTTGTTCTCTTTATTGTCCTCATTCTGATCCCGTTTTTCATGGAGTATATCCTTGGCGCCTCATCGGATACCATTGGATACGTGATGATGGCTGTACCGGTGACTCTTTTTATTCTCTCTCCCGCATCCGGGTGGATCTATGACAAAATCGGCCCAGATTTTCTGACCGCCTTCGGACTGTTGCTCTGCAGCCTTGCTGTCGTTTTACTTTGCACAATTGACGCAACTGCTACGCCTTTCAGTGTGGCCTGGAGACTTGCTCTTCTCGGGGCAGGGCAGTCGATTTTTCTCTCGCCGAATACGGCTTCTGTCCTTTCGGTAATAGAGATTGAAAAAACAGGAATTGCATCGGGTGTTCTGGCGACATCCCGTAATATTGGTATGCTGATTGGGGTTGGGCTTGCTGGGGCGGCGTTCAGTTTCCTGTTTTCGCATTTCAGCGGGGGGCTCGATTTAAAAGACTATTCTCCGCTGCAGGACAGCGTACCGTTTCTGCGTGCCTATCAGTGTACGCTGAGCATTGGGGCTCTTCTTGCCTTTATTGCCGCTCTTGTCTCTGTATTCATGAGATCGGAAGTTGTAAAGCAAGGAAATACAGCTGAAAGCAGGAAATGAATTCAATTTCAAGGCGCTGTAGTGTCCTGATGCACAAACTGGGAAAAAGGATTTCCCGGTGATGGGAAATTACTTATTAAACCGTATGGTTGCTATCATCCCCCCGTTTTCATTATATTTCAGGGAGAATGAAGCCTCATGCAATTTGACGATCTGTTCCACCAATGTCAGACCCATGCCGGTACCGTAGGTTTTTGTCGTAAAGAAGGGGTCTGAAACCCTGCTGAGATTCCCTTCGGATATTCCAATACCGGAATCGCTGATGGAAACAATAATCGCCTGTTCCTCATCTCTTGTTGAAACACGCAGGACGCCTCCCTCAGGCATAGACTCAATGGCATTTCTGATAAGATGGAGAAAAACCTGTCTGATCTTGCGAATATCAATTTCGAGAATTGGGTTGGAGGCTGTTAAATCAAGATGATAATGGATGCCTGCTTTTTTCATCGCGGCATAAAAAATCATCACGCTTTTTCGCAGCAGGAGATGAATGGATTGTTTGCTCTTCTGTAAAGAACTTTCTTCAACATAACTGAAAAGGTCTTCCAGGGTCGACTCAATCTTTGCTGCCTCCTGCGTCATGATGTTAAGAAATTTGAGGATATTGGGATCATCTGTCCTCCTGGTTAAGAGTCTTGCAGTCCCTCCGATTGAGGTTATGGGATTTCGAATTGCATGGACCAGTTGAGCCGACATATATCCAAGTGTTGAATACCGCTCGGTTTCTACAAGCAGGTCCTTATTTTTTTCAAGCTCCTGGGTAACCATCTCTAATTCATTGATTTTCGCAGTCATATCCTGATAGAGATGGCTATGCTCAATTGCAAGGCTTGCCTGGCTGGCAAAAATTTCCAGCGTCTGGATTTCTTCGGATGTAATATTTTTTCCAGTGATGAAATTATCGGCAATTATGACGCCTAAGGATTGGCTGGGGGAATAGAGGGGGACAATAATAAAGTTCTGTTCTCCCAGCAAGTTGAGAAGACTTTGCGACACAGGAAGGCCTAAGGCAATGCCGTTTTCCACCAGAACGCTTGTCCGTTCAAGGCAAGAACGGATAAGTATATGGCTGGAATCATCGCTGGGAATAGAGAGAGCGCGGGCTATGCGGTTCACTTCCACGTCAGAATCGAGGCAGTCTTGTTTAATATGACTGATCAGGTCGTTAAGCTTAAGATTTTTTTGTTTAATATCATTCCAAACCCGGCCCGCCTCTTCGCGGCAGGAAGGCCCTATCGCCAACTTGCCTTGCAGGGTATAGTGATAATCATCAAAGAGGGCCAAAAAGGCGCGGTTAAATTTCAGGCCTTCCTCTGACGTAATGCCTACCAGAATGGCGTGCAGGATACCATCGAGTTCGACAGTGCTGAGATAGGCGGTATTCATCTTCATATTGAGCTGATGAAGAAACTGCGTCCTGAAATTGGTGGCTTCAAGTTCTTTGTGAAAAGCCCGATTGTCGATGGCGAGTCTTCGTTTCTTCAGCGTTTGTTTTACAGTATGATGAAAAGCCTCAAGATTGATGGGTTTGGTCAGATAATCGTCAGCACCAATGCGCAGACAGTCCAGGGCCGTCTGCAAATCAGTGGTGCCTGTCACCATGATGATACCAAGATCCGGGAATTTTGGTGCAATATCAGAAAGAATTTCAATGCCGTCTTTATCAGGCAGCCCGATATCCAGTAGAACAAGGGCGATTGTGCGGGTAGAAAGAAGTTTTGAAAATTCTTCGGCATTTGCAGCCTTACAGACTGAATATCCTTGACGTTTAAGATAATGCTCTAAAATTATGGCAATTTCCAGGGAATCATCAACTATTGCGATGAATTCGTCTTCTTCCAGCAGCAATGTGCTGGGCGCATACGTGAAATGCTGATCCCTGTAGGAGAGAAGTTCAACCATAATAAGACGAAATATTCTCGAATGGACAGGAGAATGGGTTCTGTGATGGGGTTATGGCCATTCAATATGTGTGCGAAGTGAGACTATCTTTGATTAAAGCAGCAGCTGCTGCAAAGGTTGAGTGCCGGGCAACAATCCTAACTGCCGGAATAACCGTTTATATACATTACCTGTGAAGTGCCGTACCATTGTTTGCGGCCTCACGGTTTTAAGGGGATAACGCGTATGAATTATCACAGCCGCATTCTTAGTGTACAGGTTTGGTTGAAAAATAAAAGTAAAAACCGTATAACCTTCTGTTGATGGAAGATTTACGGTCAGAACTGGATCCATGGTGATCCAGGATGCACGGAATATGATTGGAAGAAAGAATCATTGTGAGATTGATGGATGGGACGCTGCGCCTTTGCTCTTGCCTGGTGTGCCCTTCGGAGAGTGGTTGTGAAAAAAATCTTTTCCAAAGAAGGTCTGCTTGCGGGGGCTCTCACCGGATTTGAATCCCGTAAGGCTCAGCTTCAAATGGCAGAAGCAGTTGAGGCGGCGCTGAACCCCGATAACCTGGGAGACGAGGTCGAAGGATCGGCGAAAATCCTGGTGGTAGAGGCGGAGACAGGGGTTGGAAAAACTCTTGCCTATCTTATTCCAGCTGTTCTTTCAGGGCAACGGCTTGTCATATCCACGGCGACTATTACATTGCAGGACCAGATTTTAAAAAAGGAAATTCCGCTCATATCGAATCTCCTCAAAAGGGAGATAGGGGCCGTCTGTATCAAGGGAAGGCAGAATTATCTTTGTTATTATCGCTGGTTTCAGCACCGAAGTTCCCCTCAGCTTTCATTTCTGGATGATACGGATTGTGAAAGGATCGAGCAATGGCTGAAGATAACTACCTCGGGCGATCGGTCGGAGCTGTCCTGGCTGCCTGATCGCTCGCCGCTTTGGGCGAAGATCTCAGCCCATTCCCATCAATGCCTTGGCAGTGAATGCCCCGAGGCTGCCATCTGCTTTGTCAACCAGCTTCGCAGAAAGGCAGGGGCAGCGCGTCTGCTGATCGTCAATCACCACCTCTTCTTCTCTGATCTTTCGCTGAGAAAAGGGGGATATGGTGAGATTCTGCCCCGTTATGAGGGCGTTATTTTTGATGAAGCGCATCATCTGGAAAATGTCGCGACAACATTTTTCGGGATACATTTCAGCCAGTACCAGGTCCTTGATCTTTTAGGCGATATCGAACGGCAGGCCGAGGCCGATCTGTCAACTGCTCAAAAGGAAGGCCTGGAAAATGCTGTCATAGGCGTTAAAAAAAGGCTTGATCGTTTTATCACCGTGTTTCCTCCGGAACCCGGACGATACAATTTAAAACCTTTGGTTGAAAAAACAGGGTGTTGGGTAGAGGAGGTGCAGGAACTTCTGGCAGGAATGGATCGTCTTTCCGCGATCCTTTCTGATCTAGGCGCTGCCAATGAGGGATGGGGGGCGATGGAGAAGCGTGCCGTTGAACTCACGGCCAACCTTGTAGAGATCGGCCTTCCGGAAGAAAAGGCGGGCCGCTATGTCCGCTGGTATGAACGGAGAGACCGTTCCATCAGTCTTTCATCCACACCGATTCATATTGCAGATCATCTGAGGCACTATTTGTATCCGACCGTCAATTCCTGCATCCTTACCTCGGCCACCTTAACCACAGGCGGAGATTTCTCGTATATTTGCGAACGTCTCGGACTTGATGACCGGATCGAGACCCTGCGGCTGCATTCCCCCTTTGACTATTCCGGACGAACCCTGTTATATGTGCCCGAGAAAGGATTCCCTGAACCGGCGGATACCCGCTTCTCGGAGATGATCTGCCGGCGAGTCTTGGATATCCTGCAGATCAGCAGAGGCCGGGCCCTTGTCCTGTTCACCAGTTTGAAAGGTATGGAAACAATGGCAGAGTATCTGCAGGAGCATCTCAGCTATTCTGTTCTGGTACAGGGGCGGTCGGCCAGGCACGCTTTGCTGGAGCAGTTCAAGGAAGAGACTGACTCCGTGCTGCTGGCCGTGGCAAGTTTCTGGGAGGGCGTTGATGTGCCAGGGGAGTCGCTCAGCTGTGTTATAATAGATAAACTTCCTTTCGAGGTTCCCAGCGATCCCGTTGTTCAAGCCCGGGTGGAAGCCATATCCGCTGCAGGCGGCAAACCTTTTTTTGAATTTCAGGTTCCGCGCGCGGTGCTCAGTCTGCGTCAGGGCGTTGGGAGATTGATGCGGACGACGACCGACTCCGGCCTGATAGCTATCATGGATGTCCGCTTGTTCACCAAAGGGTACGGCCGTCTGTTTGTTGCAAGTCTTCCGCCTTCACCGCTGGTCCGATCAATGGAACCGGTTGGACAATTTTTTTTGGATATGTGTATACAATGAGCGCATTGACAGGTTCTAGCCCCCAAACGCATGACATTGCTGTAAAAGAGTTGATTAAGCCCGATATTCAGCGTATCGAAGAGGTAATGCTCCGTGATCTTGATGAACTTTCGGGGCATCTGGACGATCTCCTGATGGAGGTGCTTCGATATGGGCTTCTGAATGGCGGCAAGCGGCTCCGGCCTCTTTTGACCATCCTGGCGGCGCGCTTATGCTGTGGCTGCGAGAACCTCGATATCTACAGGCTTGCACTGGCCTTTGAATATCTGCATGTCGCCACTCTTTTTCATGATGACGTGATTGATAATGCGGATACACGGAGGGGAAGACCGGCTGTAAATCGAGCGTATGGGACGGTGGCCGCCATACTGGCCGGGGATTTCCTGCACGCACGCTCTATGGCAATAATCGGAGAACGTGCCGGAATTGAGGCCCTGAAAATTTTTTGCCGGGCGACCAGCGGCATGGTCGATGGCGAATTTTTGCAACTGCGCAATGCCGCGAACTATGATCAGTCCGAGAAGGGGTATTTTGCGGCAATTACCGGCAAGACCGCATTGCTTATAGCGGCTACAACGGAAATTGGCGCCCTGGCGGGTGGAGCGGATGATGAAAAACGCCGCGCCCTGAGGATTTATGGATCGAATCTGGGGTGCGCCTTTCAGATCACCGACGATCTTCTTGATTATCTGGGAGATCAGAATATTACAGGGAAGCCGACGGGCAATGATCTGGCCGAGGGGAAAATGACCCTTCCGCTTATCCTTGCCGTCAACCGTGCAGATAAAAAAGACCGCGAATATCTCCTTCGTATCCTGAAGCAGGATGAGCTGCGCAGGAGCTGTTTTGACGAGGTGAAGGAAATTATCGCAAAATACAGCGGCTTTTCTGATACAAAGAGAAAAGCGGAAGAATTGATTGCCGAAGCTGGCGCACAGTTGGCGGTCTTCTCCCAACCGGCGCAGGAAAAAGACCGATCTCTTCTCGGGAGCTTGGCCCAGTATGTCCTTGGACGCAACAAATGATAGAGGGCATTCTTTAAATTCCTTTGAGGAAGAAGGGAGTCGGTATCCTGGAGATTGTATATAGAAGAACAGCGTAGCTTCCTGAACCGGTTTCCAGGATGTTTCTGCTTTGAATGGTGTCCGTCATTACTTTGCGATGCGGTTTACAGGCAAGGAGAGTTCAGGAGGGAGTATGAGAGGGGTCGGAATCATCGGAACAGGCAGGCACGGAAGTCGCTATGTCCACCATATCATGAACGATATTGACGGGATGGAACTGAAGGCCGTTTCCCGAAGATCGTTTGAAGGCAAGGAACAGGCTGCTGAATGGGGTGTTTCGTGGCATCAGGATTGGCGGGATCTCATTGCAGATCGCGCGGTTGAGGCTGTTATTTCGGTGGTCCCTCCCTCGTTGAATCTTCCTATCGGGCAGGAATGCGCTCGTGCGAAGAAACCCTTGCTGATCGAAAAACCTCTGGCAGTGAATAGCCTTGAGGCTGCAACCCTCGTTGCCGCGATGGAGGATGCGGGCGTCCCTGTGACTGTTGGACAAACCCTTCGTTATAATGCGGTTATTCGGGAACTCAAGACCAGGTTGCCAGAAATGGGAAGGCTGTATTCTTTTACCGCAAACCAGCGCCTGGAACCATCGAGTCTGTCCTGGCATGACCAACCGGAGTTAGCCGGGGCAGGGGTCATGATCCATACGGCTGTCCACATCTTTGACGCCCTTCGTTTTATCACCGGTCTCAGAATTGAGAGGGTGATGGCCTCTGTACATCGCTGTTATAACAATAATCTTGAAGATCTGGTGACGATCCTGGTGGAGATGGAGAGCGGAGTCGCTGGAACCCTTGATGTCAGCAAAGTCGGACATGCCCGCAGTGGACGGTATGAATTTATCTGTGACAATGGGCAGTTGTATGGTGAGCAGATTCATTCTTTTGTCGACCAGGCCGCCGGAAACAGCCTTCTTCGGCTTGTAGAACCTACGCCGGTGAATACTATCCTTTCGCTGTTGCGGGATTGGAATGACTTTCTTGAGGGGAAAGCGCCGAATCCTGTTTCAGGGGAAGACGGGCTTTATGCGGTCAGGGTTTGCGATGCCTGTCTTGAGTCGGCCGAGAAAGAATGCTGGGTCGGAATATCCTGGAAAGATGGCCGCTGAAAGGGTTGCGGATGTGCGTGCAGAATTTACATCGCATCAAACAGCGCATACCCCCAGAGTGCAAAAACAACCAGGATACTTAATAATACCGCGGCACTTCCCATGTCCTTAGCTTGCTTTGCCAAAGGGTGATAGTCGGGGGAGGCTAGATCGACTATAGCCTCGATGGCGGAATTCAAAAGCTCAACGATGAGCACCCCCGTATGTGCAAAGAGAAGCAAGGCCTTAAAAAAATGCGAAACCGGCAGGAAAAAAAGCAGCGGAAGAAAGACAATGTACAGGAAAAGCTCCTGGCGAAAGGCAGCTTCTTCTTTGAAAGCAGCCAGCAGACCACAGACGGAATAGTGAAATGCGGCAAGGATTCTGGCAATTCCGGTTTTTTTGTTTGACGTCTCTTGTATCATGGGTTTTCAGTTCTAAAAGGCCAATCAATGCTTGAACGACCTCTGGCCGGTGAACATCATTGCAACTTTCGGCGAGGCTTCGTTGCAGGCCTGGATGGTCTCAAAGTCCCGCAGTGAGCCACCCGCCTGAAGAATTGCGGTGACGCCTTCTTTAATGCCCACATCTGCTCCGTCTCTGAACGGAAAAAAGGCGTCGGATATCATAACCGAACCCGGAAGTCCGGCTTTATCGTGAGCAACTTTGGCGTCAATCTCTTCCTTATGGCCTTTATCCCGTTTCCCTTGGGATATTTCCAACTCCATATCCGCATAGGATATACCATGGGCGTCGAAACACAGTATATCGGCATATTTTATATAGGCCTTATGGACGGCTATTTCAGCGACGCCGACCCTGTCCTGTTCTCCAGTGCCGATTCCTACCGTACACCCATCCTTGACATAGAGTACGGAGTTTGAGGTCACGCCATGTTCAACAGCCCATCCGAAGAGCATATCGTCGATTTCCCGCTGCGTCGGTTGCCTGTCGCAGGTAAATGTCTTCCCTTTCCAGGCGGCTTGGGCTGGTTGCATGTCGTCCTTGCATCTAATGGAATTGACAGCAGATTGCTGGACAATGATGCCGCCATCGATCAGGCTCTTAAAGTCGATGAAACGGTATTTTTCAAAATCGGCCAACCGGTCTATGCCCGCAATTTTTATGACACGCAAGTTAGTGCTTTTTCGTAAGATATCAAGACTTCCTGCCTCAAAATCAGGAGCACAGACCACTTCGAGATAGTTCCTGGACAGTGCCTCGGCGGTTTCATTATCGCAGGAGCGGCTCAAGACAACGGCCCCGCCGAAGGCTGCAATACGGTCGCATCTATTTGCACGGTCGAAGGCATTGGCTAAGGTGTTGCCGTACGCGGCGCCGCACGGATTGTTGTGCTTGAGAATGACAGCAGCCGGTTTGTCTGTAAGATATTTTAAGATATTGAGACCATTGTCGATATCTGTCAGATTGATCTTGCCTGGATGTTTTCCGACCTGCAGCATATCCTCAACCTTTATAGCCGAAACGAGGCCATTGTGGGGTTGAATGAAAGAACATTGTCCGAGGGTGAGATTCCCGTTTACAAGTTCGTAGAGTGCTGCTTCCTGATCAGGATTCTCGCCATAACGGACTCCGCGTTCGTCAACGGACCCATCTTTTTGAGGTATTTTCCAGGTACGTTTCCGGTATACAAGGATTTGATCTCCAAAGGAAATGGTCATCTCCAGAGGAAAATGATCGCCAAGAATTGTTGTATACATCTTTTTCAGATCGCTCATGGTCTCTCCTGGGAGTGAATCTTGCACATTGTTATTTGTTAAAGCTATCAAGAGAATGACTGCCAAGAGCGACAGGGGGAATATTCACTTGGTTGTTGCCTGTTCAGTCAATGTAAAAGGATATAGGGGTTAACGAGGTGTTAAGGCCGGGGAAACCAAACGTTCTCATCCGGATCAAACCAGCACAATTATGTCCGTATCACAGACCCCACCAGAGGGCATCATGCGAACCGGAAGGACTGGAGAAGGCGACATTCAGCCACCACCAACAAACCGTATGAATTCCAGCCGGTCATCCTCAAGGAGACGCTTGTTGTACGTCTCAGGATGCACAATATCTCCGTTCAGCTCGACGATAAGGGCAGCGGGAGCAATCTTCAATTCGTCAAGGAGCTGGGCGATGGTTGAGCCTGAAGGAAGAGCCTTGAGTCTGCCATTTAGATGAACGTTCATACCATGATCTTCCAGAGGACCAAAAGTTTCAGCTGATGTTCTCGTATCACAACCTGCTGCTATATATAATCTGCTTACGCTGACTTGCCAACAATGAATTGGATCAACAGAAGTGAGAGGGCATTATGGAAATGTCTTTACAGTGTGGGGCGGGAAGAATGATCCCTCTTTACAGTAAATGTTTTCAAGATAACTCTGGGCGCCGATTGTGACATTGTCGGCCAGATTGCAATTATGGAGAATACAACCATCTTGAATTATACAGGAACTACCCAGAGTACTGGAGCCTGAGATTCGGACGCCAGGATAGAGAACTGTGTCGCGGCCAATAGATGCACTGTACGCTACCGAAGTGGTGTCAGGATCATGCATGGTAATTCCCCGGAGCATCAGGTCCCGGTTGCGGCGGGCTTTAATTTCTTTATGTGCAAGGGAGAGTTCTACTCTTGAATTAACGCCCAGAACATCCTGTGCGGTTGGGTTGAAAAATGTATCAACATGCAAATCCGCCGCCACGGCAATAGACACAATGTCAGTCAGATAAACCTCTCCCTGGCTGTTGTCGGTTCCGATTCGTTTGATGGAATCAAAAAGAAATGTACTGTTTACGCAGTATATGCCGGCATTAATTTCTTGTATCTTCTTTTGCTCTCCTGTCGCATCCTTCTCTTCGACAATCGCCAGCACCCTTCCCGAATTACTTTTAATAATGCGACCGTAATTTGTCGGATCGGCAAGAATAGTCGTCATCACTGTCAAGGTAGAGGAAAGATTACAATGCTGCTGGAACATAGATCTGAGGGTATCTGCCTGAATAAGTGGTGAATCACCACAAAGAATCATGACAAGACTGTCAGGTCCGGTGATAAGGCTTTCAGCGCATAAGACAGCATGTCCCGTTCCGAGTTGTTGCTGTTGAGTGGCAAAATCCACATTGAATCCAGACAACGCTTTGATTACTGCCTCTCGCTGGTGGCCAACGACAACGATGTTCCTGGCGGCTTGAAGGGCTTCAACGGCTGTAAGGACATGATGAATCATCGGGACGAAAAAAACTTCGTGAAGGACTTTAGCCCTGTCCGACTTCATTCGAGTTCCTTTTCCCGCTGCAAGAATGACGGTAAAAAGAGATGGGTGACATCCCATAAAAACTCCCTTAACAGGTAGTCTGTTTTATTCGAGTAGAAAATATTTGGATATATAAAGGTGATAAAAACGCAGCATACTAATGTATTACGAAAGAATTGCGCTGTCAAGATTTGAAGGAGGAGCCAAACGTCATGCAAAGGGTGTGGTAAGGGGGGAACAATCGAAGGGAGGAGGGATACAAAAGGAAAAAGGAAAAGCCCCTGAGCGCGTGAGCACGCAGGGGCTTTTTTAAAGAATTCGGCGGCGACCTACTCTCCCACATAGTCTCCCATGCAGTACCATCGGCGCTGAAGAGCTTAACTTCCGTGTTCGGAATGGGAACGGGTGGGACCTCTTCGCTATGACCACCGAAAAAACCGGTGTGACGGGGAAGGGGAGATCGTGAGATCGCCTGCATCCCGGTCAATAAAAAAAAACGATAATCGAATAGTAGAGTATTCAGTAGCCTTCTAATCAGAGGATATGGATAAGCCGCACGGCTTATTAGTATCGGTAAGCTCCATGTATTGCTACACTTCCACACCCGACCTATCAACGTTGTAGTCTACAACGAGCCTTGAGGTGACTTACGTCACGGGATATCTTATCTTGGAGTAGGCTTCCCGCTTAGATGCTTTCAGCGGTTATCCCTTCCGAACTTAGCTACCCAGCGATGCCCTTGGCAGAACAACTGGTACACCATAGGTTCGTCCATTCCGGTCCTCTCGTACTAGGAAAAGATCTCCTCAAATATCCTGCGCCCGCAACAGATAAGGACCAAACTGTCTCACGACGTTTTAAACCCAGCTCACGTACCACTTTAATTGGCGAACAGCCAAACCCTTGGGACCTGCTTCAGCCCCAGGATGTGATGAGCCGACATCGAGGTGCCAAACCTCCCCGTCGATATGGACTCTTGGGGGAGATAAGCCTGTTATCCCCGGAGTACCTTTTATCCGTTGAGCGACGACCCTTCCATGCGGAATCGCCGGATCACTAAGACCTACTTTCGTACCTGCTCGAAATGTCTCTCTCGCAGTCAAGCTCCCTTATGCCTTTACACTCTACGGCTGGTTTCCAATCAGCCTGAGGGAACCATCGCGCGCCTCCGTTACTCTTTGGGAGGCGACCGCCCCAGTCAAACTACCCACCAGACAATGTCCTGGATCCGGATCACGGACCGCAGTTAGATTTCTAAGATAACAAGGGTGGTATTTCAAGGGTGACTCCACGACTACTGGCGTAGCCGCTTCAAAGTCTCCCACCTATCCTACACATGTTATCCCAAAAAACAATGCCAAGCTATAGTAAAGGTTCACGGGGTCTTTCTGTCTAGTTGCGGGTAACCGGCATCTTCACCGGTGTTACAGTTTCGCTGAGTCTCTGGTTGAGACAGTGGGGAAATCGTTACGCCATTCGTGCAGGTCGGAACTTACCCGACAAGGAATTTCGCTACCTTAGGACCGTTATAGTTACGGCCGCCGTTTACCGGGGCTTCGGTTCGATGCTTCGCTTGCGCTGACATGTCCCCTTAACCTTCCGGCACCGGGCAGGCGTCAGACCCTATACTTCGCCTTTCGGCTTCGCAGAGTCCTGTGTTTTTAGTAAACAGTCGCTCCCCCCATTTCATTGCAACCTGACCAGGCTCGTAAAGTAAATTTACTCACCATCCAGGCACACCTTCTCCCGAAGTTACGGTGCTATTTTGCCGAGTTCCTTAACCAGAGTTCTCTCAAGCGCCTTGGTATCTTCTACCTGCCTACCTGTGTCGGTTTACGGTACGGTCACCTGTATGACTAGATACGAGGATTTTCCTGGAAGCATGGAACCAGCCACTTTGCTGTCTGAAAGACATCGTCATCACGCCTCAGTGTTAACAAGAACCCGGATTTGCCAAAGTCCTCCACCTACACGCTTAAACCGGGACTACCAACGCCCGGATGGCCTTACCTTCTCCGTCCCCCCTTACCATAACATCATACCGGTGGTACAGGAATATTAACCTGTTTCCCATCGACTACGCCTCTCGGCCTCGCCTTAGGGGCCGACTAACCCTGAGCAGATTAACTTGACTACAGGAAACCTGAGGCTTTCGGCGACAAGGTTTCTCACCTTGTTTTTCGCTACTCGTGTCAACATAAGCTCTTGTGGGACCTCCAGCACTCCTTACGGTGTACCTTCTCAGGCGACCACAATATTCTCCTACCAATCAGAAAGCTGATTCAAAACTATCAGTACATGCTTAACTGAAGAGAAATTTTACTCGCTTACGCTCGTGAAATTTACCTCCCGCTTACTCATAACCTTGAATCAGCTTTCTGATTCCGTAGCTTCGGTACTATGCTTAGCCCCGTTAAATTTTCGGCGCAGATTCATTAGACCAGTGAGCTATTACGCTTTCTTTAAAGGATTGCTGCTTCTAAGCCAACCTCCTGGTTGTATCCACAATTCCACATCCTTTCCCACTTAGCATAGTTTAGGGACCTTAGCTGACGGTCTGGGCTCTTTCCCTTTTGACCATGGAACTTATCTCCCACAGTCTGACTCCCACACTTGAACTTGACGGCATTCGGAGTTTGAGAAGGGTTGGTAATCCGGTGGGACCCCTAGCCTTGTCAGTGCTCTACCTCCGTCAGTCATCATGTGAGGCTATACCTAAATATATTTCGGAGAAAACCAGCTATCACCGAGTTTGATTAGCCTTTCACTCCTATCCACAGCTCATCCGAACAGTTTTCAACCTATATCGGTTCGGGCCTCCATCTCGTGTTACCGAGACTTCACCCTGGCCATGGATAGATCACCCGGTTTCGGGTCTACCCCATGCAACTCATGCGCCCTCTTAAGACTCGCTTTCGCTGCGGCTCCACCTCGCGGCTTAACCTTGCTGCATAGGGTAAGTCGTTGACTCATTATGCAAAAGGCACGCTGTCACACTGTATTGCTACATAGTGCTCCAACTGCTTGTAAGCTAACGGTTTCAGTTTCTATTTCACTCGGGTTCCCCCGTTCTTTTCACCTTTCCCTCACGGTACTCGTTCACTATCGGTCATCGGTTAGTATTTAGCCTTGGAAGATGGTCCTCCCAGATTCCCACAAGGTTTCACGTGTCTCGTGGTACTCAGGAACTCCCTAGGGTGTATCAGAATTTCGTATACCGGACTATCACCGTCTATGGTCGGCCTTTCCATACCATTCTACTATCCAGATACAATCCCACGTCGGGGTCCTACAACCCCGGGCAATAAATTGCCCGGTTTGGGCTCTTCCGCTTTCGCTCGCCGCTACTCACGGAATCTCTAATGATTTCTTTTCCTGCAGGTACTTAGATGTTTCAGTTCCCTGCGTTCGCTTCCATTACCTATGTATTCAGTAATGAATGACGGGATATAAATCCCGCCGGGTTCCCCCATTCGGAAATCTCCGGATCAATGCTCGTTAACAGCTCCCCG
>Ga0214220_1000208_pt1 | contig 27215 bp, 25 predicted proteins | sample TroBogypolimnion_5_FD_153058 | JGI IMG/M metagenome (GOLD analysis project Ga0214220, IMG submission 153058) | Freshwater microbial communities from Trout Bog Lake, WI - 31JUL2007 hypolimnion | ecosystem: Environmental > Aquatic > Freshwater > Lake > Hypolimnion/Profundal zone | place: Trout... | reverse complement strand
GACTACAGCCGTGCTCCAGGTCAGCTGAATTGGAAACAAGTTGATGGTGACATCACTAAGTCACTCGTTGGTCAGTACCGTTTTGAACCATCGGGAAGTCGCACGAAAGTTACCTACGACCTTGAAGTTGAACTTGCAGTGCCAATTCCATCGTTCGTGAAGGCTCGTGCCGCACAGCGAATCCAAATCCAGGCCCTTCGAGAACTTAGAGAGCGTGCAGAGCGGCGTTCATGAATGACGTTGCAATAGGTGTCGACATTGGCGGCACTAAGTCTTTAGCTCTACTTGTTTCAAGAGATGGAAAAATTCTCGGAGAAGATCGCCGTCAAACACCACACGCACCTGATGCCAGTGATGAAATGACCTTGGCAATTGGCGAGCAAATTATTTCACTGTGTGCCAAACAGAGTCTTGACCCTAAAAGCATCAAAGTGGGTCTCGGACTTCCAGGACTCATACGACGTGACGGCACTCTCGCCTACGCGCCGAACTGGCAAAGTGCTCACGGAATAAATCTTGCGGAGTCGCTCAAAAAACAACTCGGAACACCACATGTCTATTCAGACAATGACGCAAACTGCGCTGCACTTTGTGAGCATGAGTGGGGAGCGGTAAAAGGCATTGATGATTTTGTCATGGTGACACTTGGCACAGGAATCGGTGGCGCGCTTTTTGTTGATGGCGCTTTGCAACGCGGAAAGAACGGCTTTGCCGGTGAAATTGGCCACATGGTTGTGAACGCCAATGGAGCAGAGTGTCTCTGCGGCGGAAAAGGTTGCTGGGAGCGTTACTGCTCAGGCGGTGCGCTGCAGCGCATGACTAGTGAAGCGGTGAATGAAGGCAAACTCCCCAATTTGAGTGCATTACTTGGAAAAGAAAACGTTCGCGGAGAAGATGTTTCTAAAGCGGCAAGCGAGGGAAGTGAAGAGGCTGTTGCAATCATGCGAGAAATTGGATGGTGGATGGCACTCGGACTCTCAAACCTCGAAGTTCTTCTGGACAGCGGAACGTACGTTATTGGTGGAGGACTTTCGACGGTATTTGAACTTGTGCTCCCAGCTGCACGCGAATATCTCGACGAACTTGTTGAAGCTCGAGAAGCTCGCCCTCCTTTTAAAATTCTTCCAACAATGTTTGGACCAAACTCAGGAGCACTTGGTGCTGCACTTCTAGCGTTTGAGGGAGCGAAGTGAAGTTAGGTGTTCTACTTCCAACGTTTAGAAACGGCAGTGACGATGCACTCGCCTTTGCGGGTGAAGCAGCTCGCCAGGGAATTGATGGCGTGTTTGCCTACGATCATCTATGGCCCATGGGATCGCCGGAGCGCCCCGCACTCTCACCGTTCCCGGTGCTCAGTGCAATCGCAGCGAAACACGAAGGATTAATTGTCGCACCACTCGTTGCACGAGTCGGACTCGTTGGCACGGAGCACTTGGTGAGCCAGTTCAGAACATTAAATGCGCTTGCCCCGGGCAGAGTGATTGCTGGACTTGGAACTGGCGACCGGCTCTCCGCCGACGAAAATGAAGCGTACGGACTGGCGAATCTTTCTGGCGCCGAGCGCCGCGAGCTCATGATTGACGCAGCAACAGAACTGCTTGATGAAATGCCAGTCTGGTTTGGCGGTGGCAGCGATGCAACGAATCAGCTGGCCATTGACCTCGGAGCTGAGCTCAATTTATGGAATGTTCAAGTGCACGAAGTTGAGAAAATGTCTGAGTTCGCAGCAGTTAACTGGGCTGGGAATCCGCCAGCCGATACCCATGGTTTCCTAGACGGGCTCGAGGCATCTGGCGCCACGTGGGCAATATTTGCACCCTCAGTGCAAATTCATGACCTAAAAGAGTGGCGCGAAGGCCATCCAGTAAGTAAGTTTCGCTGATGGAATTCCGCAGAATAAATGGCTTGCCCCCGTACGTCTTTGCTCAGATCAATGGTCTGAAGGCAGAGGCACGAGCGGCGGGAAGAGACATTGTTGACTACGGCTTCGGTAACCCTGACCTTCCGAGTCCTGACATTGCCGTTGAGAAACTCAGCGAAGCAGCTCATAACCCGAAGAACCACCGTTACTCGGCGAGTCGTGGACTTCCAAACCTTCGCCTTGCGATGGCTACTCGTTACAAGAAGATGTGGGACGTTGATTTAGACCCCGATACTGAAGTTGTCACCACCATTGGAGCCAAAGAAGGTTTGACACACCTCATGTGGGTTCTGCTCGGTCCCGGAGATACTGCGATTGTTCCAAGTCCGAGTTATCCAATTCACTTAGCTGGCCCAGGGTTCGCTGGTGCAACAGTTATCACTGTTCCAATGCTCGATCCTGCATCGTCAGCTAATGATCCGGGCGATGACTTCTTTGATGGCCTCATCGCAGCCTGGGAAAAAGCAACCGTTAAGCCACGAGTAATTATTTGCTCGTTCCCTCATAACCCAACAAGCGCGTGCGTGGACTTGGCGTTCATGGAACGGCTCGTTAATTTTGCACTCGAGCACGACGTCATCATCTGTCACGACTTCGCCTACGCCGACCTTGGATTTGATGGCTACAAACCACCTTCGATACTTCAGGTCCCACGCGCGAAGGAATGTTGTGTTGAGCTCTACACACTTACCAAGTCATTCTCCATGGCTGGATGGCGCGTTGGATTCATGGTTGGTAATAAGGAAATAGTCGCAGCGCTTACGAAGTTAAAGAGCTACCTCGACTACGGAACGTTCCAGCCAGTCCAGATCGCCGCCATCGTTGCCATGAATGAAGCTCAGACGTATCCAGATGAACTGCAGGTGATTTATCAGGCGCGTCGCGACACACTTATTGATGGACTGAATCGCATCGGCTGGGAAGTTCCAGCACCGAAGGGTTCAATGTTCATCTGGGCTCGCATTCCAGAGCCGTACCGTGACCATTCATCACTTGAATTCGCGAAGTATCTGATTGCTGAAGCTGACGTTGCGACCAGTCCTGGTGTTGGATTCGGTGATGGCGGCGACGGTCACGTCCGCTTTGCACTCATTGAAAATGAGCTGCGAACGCATCAGGCAATTAGAGGTCTTAAAAAAGCCTTGCCAAAGCTTGGCTAACTAGCGCTTCTGTCCGCCTACGGGCACTCGCACAGTTTCAATTTTGCCAAGCCTGTTTCCTTTTACGACGCTTGGGCTGCTGTCAGGTGCAGTGAAAATGTAGAGCGTCTTCAAATCCGCTCCACCCATCGCGCACGCAAATGTCACGTCCGTGGTGTTGACGCGAGCAGTTATCTCGCCACCTTCTTTAACGCGAACAATTCCGTGATCAAACGGGTTTGGATTAGCCATCCAAATTTGTCCTTCATCGTCAATGCAGTTTCCGTCTGGGTTCATTCCCGTTACGTCCGCCCACACACGACGATTAGAAAGCGTCCCATCCTCGGCGACATCAAACGCGGTGATGCTTCGCCCGAACGTTTCTCCCACCATGAGCGTCTTGTTGTCAGCACTCAGCACGGTGCCGTTAGGGAAGAACAGATTAGGGACGACCTGAATGATTTTTCCTTCAGGGTTTAGAACCACAACGTTGGTTGATGGAAGCGGGTTGAAGAGAACTTCTGCTGCGCCTTTTTCTTCGATCCAACCATGAAGGTCGAATCCAAAGTTTCCGACGTAACTAAATCCAGATGGTGAAACAAGCATGTCATTGGCCCAGAAGCCGCAGTGTTCGCTGATGTCAGCAAACTCAGATGCGACGCCGTTGCTGAGTCGCATTACTTTGTGATCAGTCATTGACACGTAGAGCAGATCACCGTTCGGAAGCCATCCCAGTCCAGAAGGTTGATTAGGAACGCTGTGCTCTAGGCGCTCATCACCACAGTTCTCATCAATGCTGAAAATTGCATTGCGATAAAAGTCGGAGAACCAGAGGCGACCATCGTGCCAGCGTGGTCCTTCTCCAAAACCGAGTCCTTCTCTTGCGACCTTTGATTCGTACGTTTCCATAACTTCCCCCTATGTATTTTTAAAACCTATACCGATTACGAACGTTCCAGCACCCGACTCCACGAAGCGTACGCTGTGTCTGCAAAGACTGGGTCCTCGGGCTCAAATCGCATGTCTGGCTCCCATAAGTTCGCGAGTTCCTCAAGTGATTTCCACATTGTTCCAAGTCCCGCAATGCAGGCAGCACCACGCGCCGTTGCTTCTAACGATTTGCTCCTAAGTACCGGTGACTTCGAGTGAGTTGCTTGCAACTGCATAAGAAGGTTCATTGCTGCAGCTCCTCCGTCGCAACGAAGTTCTTTAACATCGAGTCCGTTGGCAACAAATGAATCAGTCATCGCTCGCACCTGAAAGGCGAGTGCCTCTATCAGTGCACGCGCAATGTTTCCTTTTGAGACAGCTTGGCTGAGCCCTGAAATTGATCCACGAACTTCTCCTCGCCAGTACGGCGAACCGAGCCCATTGAACGCAGGAATGAACTGAACACCAGCGCTGTCTGGAACACTGAGAGCTAGTGATTCGAGTTCACTCGCTTGTGAGATGAAATTCATTTCGTCTCGCAACCACTGCACCGCGGCTCCCGCAACAAACGCTGAGCCTTCAACGGCATATGCAGCTGCACCAAACTCTCCGAGGTCCCACGCAACGGTTGTGATGAGCCCGTCAAAAATTCCTGGAAGCATGTTGCCAGCGTTAGCCAAGATGAATGCTCCAGTGCCGTACGTGGCCTTCACCATTCCGGGATTGAAACAAGCCTGTCCAAAGAGTGCCGCCTGCTGGTCGCCAAGCACCCCAGTCACACTGACACCAGCCAGTTCTGGGATAACTGAATTCTGTATCTCGCCAAAGTTTGAACGGGACGGCTGAATTGTTGGGAGCACTTCCTTCGGAACCGAGAAAAGTTTCAACATCGCTTCAGACCAATCGAGCGTTTCGAGGTCCATGAGCAATGTTCTCGATGCGTTCGAAGGTTCTGTTACGTACGTTCCACATAACTTCCACAGAAGCCACGTGTCTACCGTGCAAAGTGCAGGCGCCGTTGCACCGCTAAGCGATCCATTATCGATTAGCCATTTCATTTTTGTTGCGGAGAAATATGAATCAATAACTAAACCAGTTGTTTTTCTAACAAGGTCACTGTGGCCTGATGAAGTCATCTCATCGCAGAGTGGAGCAGTGCGCTTGTCTTGCCAGACAATTGCGCTGTGAAGAATTTCACCATTTGCTCTGTCGAACGCGACAGTTGTTTCACGCTGGTTAGTTATGCCAAGAGAGAGGATTTTGTGGCCCGCCGCTTGGGCATTTTTGGCGACCTCGCTGAGGGTGGCAATTGCCAGGTCGGCGATTTCTGCCGGATCGTGCTCCACCAGCCCTGGCCCAGGGAAATGCTGGGTTAGTTCTCGGTAGCTCGAATCAACGAGCACACCCCTCTGGTCGAAGGCGGCTGTACGGACCCCTGAAGTGCCTGCGTCGAGGGCGAGAATTAACTCCATAGGGGTCAGGCTACTTAGGGTTCGAGGGGTCTAGAAGTCCGTATGGCTAGGGGCGTAAAAATAATTCAAAAAAGTCCAAAATAGAGTTGACTTGATGTAATTACAGTGCTGTAATGACACAGCATCTTGCGGTGTGAATTAGGAAAACCACTACATATGGTGGTTTTGGGGGCTTGGAGCGACTATCCTTGTTTTCCCGACTCCTTGACCGCTGGAAGCAGTTTTAGTGTCGGATTCGGAAAGAAAAGAGAGAGAAATGGCTATCGCACCTCAGCGACTTGGAATTGGTATTCGCAGATTTTTTACAACGGAGGACCGTCACCCTTATGACGAAATTATTTGGGACCGTCGTGATGCGCGTATCTCGAATTTCCGCGATGGATCAGTTGCCTTCGAACAACTTGGTGTCGAAGTCCCAGCTTCATGGTCATTCAACGCCACGAACATTCTTGCCCAGAAGTACTTCCGTGGAACCCTCGGACTCCCTGAGCGCGAGACCAGCCTTAAGCAGGTTGTAGACCGCATTGTTGACACCGTTGCCAACTGGGGCATTGACTCGAACTACTTCGTAGATGAACAAGAAGCCGAGACATTCCGTTCAGAACTGAAGCACATCCTGGTCACACAAAAAGCCGCATTCAACTCACCGGTGTGGTTCAACATTGGTGTGAAGGACGTTCCACAGCAGGGAAGCGCATGCTTCATCCTCGCGGTGCAGGACTCAATGCGTTCAATTCTTAACTGGTACACCGAAGAAGGAATCATCTTCAAGGGTGGATCAGGTGCTGGTGTAAACCTTTCAAAGATTCGCTCAAGTGCTGAAGGCCTCGAAGGCGGAGGAACCGCGAGTGGTCCTGTTTCATTCATGCGTGGTGCTGACGCTTCTGCTGGAACTATTAAGTCCGGTGGAAAGACTCGTCGCGCAGCGAAGATGGTCATGCTTGATGCAGATCACCCAGACATCGAAGAGTTCATCTGGTGTAAGGCCAACGAAGAGAAGAAGGCACGCGTTCTTCGTGACAACGGCTTTGACATGGACTTAGACGGTAAGGACATTCACTCAATTCAGTACCAGAACGCTAACAACTCTGTTCGTGTTTCTGATGACTTCATGCAAGCTGTTCTTGACGACGCAGACTGGAACCTCACGGCTCGTGCCGGTGGTGCAACAGTTCGTGCCGTAAAGGCCCGCGACCTATGGCGTCAAATGGCTCGTGCTGCATGGGAATGTGCTGACCCAGGTCTGCAGTTCGACACCACTATTAACAAGTGGCACACCTCAAGCAACACCGACCGTATTAATGGTTCGAACCCTTGCTCTGAGTACATGCACATTGACAACTCAGCTTGCAACCTTGCAAGTATCAACTTGATGCACTACCTACGCGAAGACGGTCGTTTTGACGTTGAAGCGTTTAAGCACACAATTGAAGTTCTCTTCACTGCTCAAGAAATCATCGTTGGTGCTGCTGACTACCCGACAGAGATGATTGGTATCAACTCACGCAAGTTCCGCCAGCTCGGACTTGGTTACGCCAACATCGGTGCGCTACTCATGGCATCTGGTCTTGCGTACGACTCTGACCAGGGTCGTGCAGTTGCTGCATCAATCACTGCATTGATGACTGGCCACGCGTACGCCACCAGTGCTCGCACTGCTGGACGCATGGGGCCTCACGAAGGTTTTGCTGAGAACGCTGAGCCAATGATCAATGTTCTTCGCATGCACCGTGATGCTTCGTACCAGATTGACGCAAAGCTTGCTCCTGCTGACATCTTGGAAGCTGCACAGCACGCGTGGGAAGAAGCAGTTGACCTTGGAACACGTTACGGAACACGTAACGCCCAGGCCACTGTTCTTGCTCCAACCGGAACAATCGGACTTCTCATGGACTGTGACACCACTGGAATTGAGCCTGACCTTGGACTCGTGAAGTTCAAGAAGCTCGTTGGTGGTGGAAACATGGCCATTGTTAACCAGACAGTGCCACGTGCACTTACCAAGCTCGGTTACTCAGACGACGAAGTTACTGCGATTGTTGAATACATTGACGTGAACAAGTCAATCATGGGTGCGCCGGCTCTTAAGCCTGAGCACCTTCCAGTATTCGCATGCTCAATGGGTGACAACACCATTCACTACCTAGGTCACGTGAAGATGATGGGCGCAGTGCAGCCATTCATCTCGGGTGCAATCTCAAAGACAGTGAACATGCCAGAAGATGCAACCATCGAAGACGTAGAAAACCTTCACCTGGACGCTTGGAAGCTTGGTGTTAAGGCTGTTGCTATCTACCGCGACAACTGCAAGGTTGGACAGCCACTTTCAACTGCCAAGAAGGACGGCGAAGAGTCAACAAACTCAGTTACCGCTACTGACAGCGTGGCTGCAGAACTTCAGACCAAGATCAACGCACTCGAAGCACAGCTTCAGATTGCTAAGTCTGAGGGTGGCACCAGCGTTGTAGTTGGTGCTGTTCGTGAGCGTCTTCCACGCCGTCGCGTATCAACAACATTCTCATTCCGTGTTGCGGACTGTGAAGGATACGTAACTGTTGGTGAATACGAAAACGGTCGTCCAGGTGAAGTGTTCATTAAGGTTTCAAAGCAGGGCTCAACCCTTGCTGGAATCATGGATGCCTTCTCGATCTCAATCAGCCTCGGACTCCAGCACGGCGTGCCACTTGCAACCTATGTTCGCAAGTACGTCAACTTGAAGTTCGAACCATCAGGAATGACTGACGATGCAGACCTACGTATTGCAACGTCACTCGTTGACTACATCTTCCGTCGTATGGCGCTTGACTACCTAAGCCCATCAGAGCGTGAAGAAATTGGTGTGCTTTCAACAAGCGAGCGCATCCAGCCAACACTTCCTGAAGTTGTTGAGCAGTCAACACCATCAGCTGGCATCAGCATCCAGCCAACATTGATTGAAGTAGCTCCAAAGCCTGCTGCGCAGCCTCCACGCGAGACTCCAGCAACTGAGAGCCACGACGCTCCAATGTGTTACCAGTGCGGTGACCAGATGCAACGTGCTGGTTCATGCCACGTATGTGCCAGCTGTGGCGCAACAAGTGGTTGCAGTTGATCTAAGCATTAACGATGTAATGAAAATCCCGGGGCAACTGCCCCGGGATTTTTTATTGAGTAATTCGACCGTCTTCTTTAGGAGTCAAACTCTTTCGAAGGCTGAGCATCATTAATGAGCCGCCTAGAGAAGCACTACCAATAAATAGTGGCCACCAAGATCCAAGATTCGAGCTGAAAAGAATCGAAGTAAACGCTGCAGCCACCATTGATGAAACGCCCCACGTGAGCCCGGAGGCAGCGTTATAGCGTCCGCGTAAATGCTCAGGAGCGATCTCATTGATGAGCGCTGAACCAACTGGATTGATCAGGGTTTCACCGATTGCGAATATGCCCATTCCGATGCAGATTGAAACAATCGCCAGGATTTCAGGCATTTTTAACGCGGCAAAAAGAATGAACCAAAAGCTGAACCATAGAAGTCCTGCCAACGCCATGACACGAGTGCGGCTTTTATTCTCCACCAGATTCGTCACGAAAAGCTGAGACGCAATGATTGTCGTGGTGTTGCAAAAGAACATGATTCCAATCACGTGAACAGGAATCTTCAAATCATTCACAACAAACAGACTGAACCCCGCTTCTTGTGAGCCGTAACCGCCAAGCATAAGTATCAGTGAAGCGCTGACGTAACGAATAAGTCTCTTGTCTCGAAGGACATCGCCCCAACCCTCGTCTTCTTGTTCCTTGGTCAATTCATCTGAATCGTCACGTTTTCCGTATTTCCAAAGCGTTGTGAAAACTATTGCGATTCCTATCGCAGTTGCTGCGTTCAAGAGATAAAGAATGGTGAACGTGAAGGTGTGATTTAGGTCAACAATGCTGGCCGCGATAAGTCCACCAAATCCAATGCCGAGGTTGACAAACATGAAGTTAAGTCCGAATGCTCGCTGGCGGTGTTGTTCATCTATGAGCCGCGAGAGCAACGTGCTTCCTGGTCCCCAGAATGCGCCTCCGGTAATTGCAATAACAAAGTTCGAGGCGATGAGAGAAAAGTACGTGTGTGCGTAGGCCCACACCACTAATGAAATCGCTTCGAGAACTAGCGAGGGAACGAGGACAAGCACAGGGCCAAATTTGTCAACGAGGGTTCCGATGATCGGACTGCAGACAAGCCCCGATACTGCACCAATAACGAGAAGCATTGACGCAAACCAAATCGAGAAATGGCGGACATTGTGAACGTAAATTACGAACATTGAAAAGGTAAGTCCGTTACCGATGCACCCCAGAACTGTCCCTAGGAAATAGCGCTTCAGTTGCGGTGTAATCGCGTTTCTAAAGTCTCTTGGAACCAGGGTATTTAGAAGTGGCACGCAGGCAAGGCTACATACATCTTGAGCACCAATTCACAAGCACAAATTAACGCCGTTCTGACCGACCTTTAACTTCAAATGGCGGTTACGCTGGAACCGTACTGTTCTCTCAGCTACAGACCAGAAAGTTTTCGATGTCTATCAAGCAGCTACCGAACAGCAAAACTGATCTTCTTCTTGAAATCGCTCCTGACGTTGAGCGTCTCTACAACCGCCACCTCGAAGCTCCACGCCTCTGGTACCCACACGAGCAAATCAACTGGGGACAGGGACAAAACTTTGGCGAGCATGCGTGGCACGAAAATGACTACCCACTTTCGCCGGGTGTGCGCAGCTCAATCTACGTAAACCTCCTCACCGAGGACAATCTTCCTTATTACACAAACACGTTGCTTGGTTACACTCCAAAGGGGCACCCAATTCGTGAATGGAACAATCAGTGGACCATGGAAGAAAATCGTCACTCCATGGTTATGCGTGACTGGGTTCACATCACACGCTGCATTGATCCGACATTGCTCGAAGATGGACGACGTGTTCAAATGAAGAAGGGTGAAGTTCCTCAACCTGAATCTTTCGCCGACTTGATCACTTACGTTGCCTTCCAAGAACGTGCCACTCAGATTGCTCACCGTAATACTGGAGCTCACTTGCCTAAAGACGACAAGATGGGGCGAAATGTACTCGCCCTCGTGGCTGGTGACGAAACCAAGCACTACCTCTTCTACCGTGACTTGGTGATGGCCGCATTCGCAATTGATCCTTCAGCAATGATGATTTCTGCAGCTAAACAGGCGCAGGCATTCGCAATGCCAGGAACTGGCATTCCGAGCTTCACTCGCCACGCAGTTCGTATTGCTCGTGAGGGGATCTACGGTCTTAGCCAATTCCTAAAAGATGTTCTAGACCCAGTACTAAACCTCTGGGACGTGAACCACATTTCCGGGCTTACAGCAGAGGCTGAAAAGGCCCGTGCGGAGCTGGCTGAGATGATCAAGCAACTCGGTGCCACGGTTGAGCGCATGGCTCAAAAGGCCGCTTCAATTGCGGCGAACGCCAAGCCTGCAACGCTGTAAAAGGCCTCTAGCCGGCATGGCCTGAGAACACGGAACTTCCAAATCGATTATTGACTTGACCCCCGTCAACCTGCGTAGGATTTACATTCAAGCAGGGGGAAATCAGTGGCACTTGGGTACCAAGAATCTATCGATGAAGTAACAGGGCCAGGGTCTTGGTTCGAGCTTGAAGACGGCGTCGTAAACGGTGTCCCGATGAAGGTTTTCAAGAACGCCCCGAAGGCGCTGAGAGACGTATTCAATCCATCTCGAGAATCCGATGCGACCTACATGGTCTACGAAGACGAAGAATGGTCATACAAAAAGACGCACCAAGAAGCAGACGCTCTCGCGTATGCACTTGTTCACACCTATGGCATTAAGCCAGGCGACCGCGTTGGAATCTCAATGCGCAACCTTCCTGAGTGGGTTGTTTCCTTCACCGCAATTACAGGCATTGGAGCTGTATCGGTTTCAATGAACTCATGGTGGACTGAAGAAGAGCTTGAGTTCTCCCTTAAAGATGTTGGCCTTAGCGTGCTCATCGTTGACAGCGAGCGAATTGAGCGCGCTACTGGCCCATGTGAGCGCAATGGCACCAAGATGATCACTGTTCGAGAAGGCGACGTTACAATTCCAGCTGTTGCAAAACGCTGGGAAGATGTTGTCGTTCGTGGTGAAGCAATGCCATTCGTCGAGATTACGACCGACATGGACGCAATCATTCTGTTCACTTCAGGAACTACAGGATTTCCTAAGGGCGCTGTTTCGACGCACCAGGCCGTTGCGAACTCAATGATGGCATTCAGTGCTCGTGCGAGCGCCAATGGGAAGCGTGTTGAGGGTCTTGCGCAAGAAAAGAAGGACTCACCATTTCCCAATGTTGGGATCTTGGCCGTGCCACTATTCCACGTAACGGGCATGGCAGTGATGCTTTCAAACTTTGCGTACCAGTTCAAAATGGTCATTATGTTCAAGTGGGATCCCGAGCGAGCCCTTCAGCTCATTGAAAAGCACCACATCACGACGTTCACTGGAGTGCCAACACAGTCGTGGGACTTAGTTCAGCACCCTAACTTCTCAAAATACGACACCTCTTCGCTAAACGTCGTTGGTGGAGGTGGTGCTCCGGCACCGGCGAAGCTCGTCGAACAAGTTGATGGCGCTTTCAAGAGTGGTCGTCCAAACCTCAGTTATGGAATGACAGAAACAAATGCGTATGGCCCAGGAAATGTTGGCTCTGAATACACCTCGCACCCGAATTCAACTGGTCGCATTCCTATTCCAGGAATGGAACTAGAAATTCGAGACGAAGATGCGAACCCAGTCCCTCGCAATACATCCGGAGAAATCTGGATGAAGGGTCCAATGCTCATTCGTGGTTATTGGAATCGCCCAGATGCAAATAAGGAAACCATCGTGGATGGGTGGCTGCGAACAGGTGACTTGGGACGTATCGATGACGAAGGTTTCATCTTTATAGAAGACCGCGCAAAGGACATGATTATCCGTGGTGGAGACAATGTCTATGGTGCAGAAGTTGAAACTGGAATCTATGAAATTCCTGAGGTCTACGAAGCGGCAGTGTTTGGTATTAAGCACGAACGTCTTGGTGAAGAAGTGGCCTGCGTCATCATGGTGAAGCCTGGAATGACACTTACTGAAGAACAGGTGACCACGTATCTAAATGGTCGAATGGCTAAGTATAAAATTCCAACTCGCATTGCTTTTACGACTGAACCACTTCCTCGAAACCCAGCAGGCAAGTTCTTGAAGCGATCAATGGAGAAGTTGTACTTCTAACTGTGGATCAACTGGCCAGTGACGCCAAACAATGTTGCTCCACGTTTGGCGCATCACAGGAACTCGTTGTAGCGAGAATGCCATGTCAGTCTTTATTTGGAAAGGGCATTCGACAACTTGCATCCAGTAGTCCAAATCGCACAAGAGTGTTTGAGATGTGTCGTCTATTTTTCCCGACAAGGTGATAAAGAAAATCGTTGAACGATCTGACTGGCCTGATTTCATTGGCTGCGAGTATTACTGAGCCAAGCACCCCCCATAAGCCTGGAAGGGCCTTAAGCGACCTTGCCACCGCACTGGAACGTAGATAGGTAACTCCGTTTGAATCACGCACAACAACGGTCTGGTCAAATGGCAGAGTGGACGCGTCATCCCAGGTGCACGAAGCAGCGGGTGCGCAGGAAATCACCCTTGAGATGTCGTGGCGTTCTAACCACCGTACGCAGGCTCGACAAAGTCCACAGTCACCGTCATACATCAGCTCAAGTGCGCTACTCACCAAGCAATCCTACGGGCGAAGGATTACTGAGGAGCAGCCAGGTCAAATCTGGAATGCCCGCTCGGAATTACTTTTAATTGGTCCCTTTACGATTAGACAATGGATAATTATTTCGCAGGCAAGAAGTTTCTCGTTATCGGTGCGTCAGGCGTTTTAGGGTCTGAGACTTGCCGTCAACTCATTGCAAATGGTGCGGTGGTGTCTCTCATCGCGCGCACTGAAGCCAACATTCCAGATGACTTGCGGGAACTAAACCGCTCAACAGCTGACATCGGTTCAAGGGCTTCGCTACTGCTAGCGATCGATGAAATCGGTGGAACATTCGATGGAGTTATTAATGCCGCCGGAGTAGTGGCCTTTGGACCTATTGGTGAAGTGCCTGAAGAAGTGGTTGGCGAACTATTTCGTACCAATGCCACGGGGACCGTCAATGTACTTTCACTTAGTGGCGCCTTCGTCAACGAGGGAGGCGTTATTGCCTCGATTACAGGTGTTGCCGCAGACGTATCGGTTCTCGGAATGAGTGCTTACTGTGCCTCTAAGAGCGCAGCTCACAGCGCAATGGCAGTGGCGGCTCGTGAATTTAGGACCAAGAAGATCAATGTGCTGGACATTCGTGCCCCGCACACAGAAACTGGATTAGTTACTAGAGCACTATTTGGCACGGCCCCAAAGATGCCTCAAGGTCTTGAGCCATCATTTGTAGCCAACAGGATTCTGAGCGCTATTTCAAGCGGTGAAAAAGACTTGCCAGCGGACGCATTTGCGCAGTAGTCGCAGGTCTAAAGTACTTGACGAAGTGCCAGTGTCGTGCAGAGCGCGCCAAGCAACCATGAAATTGTTCGAAGCACGTGTGCGAAACGAAGCTTTCTCAGTAGATCTGCATTAAAGCCATGAGAGAGTTTCTGGTGGATAGGAACTGCACTGAAAATTGTTAGCCCCACGGCACCTAGAGCAAAAAGTGAACTCGCCGTCCACATGGCCAGGGTTTTGTGCGAGACGGAAAATAACCAGATTGCCAGTCCAGCCGCTTGAACAATCCATGCAGGGCCGACTGCCCAGCTAATTCGATTCGAGTGATGCTCGTGGAATCGTTGCCACTTCTCGCCATCAACAAACTCAAACGATGGGTACACATTCAGCGCAACCGTGACTGAAAGTCCTGCTAAGTACCAACTGGCAATGAGTGTGACCAGGATTGCGTATTTCATATCAAAACTCTAGGACTTAATCATGCTCGCATGAACTCAACATTTTTTCCAAAACTTCGAACATCAACTACTTCAAATTTGTGCAACGCACTTTTAAGGTTTCTTTCACGACCCTTATTTACAGCATCTTTACCAGCAAAGACATCCTCACGTGGTCCGAGCAGAACGCTCTTAGCCTTTCGCAAGTTCAATCGCATCTCTTGCATAATCAGCGAGGTTCATTTCGCTGATCTCACTAAGCGAGAACCATCCAGCGTGATCGGTGGTGCCGTGAACTTCGTGGCGAAGCTCTCCACCAGCTAGTTCAACAGTGAAGAGGATCCTTACGGTGTGAAGCTTGTCGCCGTTATCTCTGCGGCGAAGATCACTGGTTGTGCCAATGAGCTTCGGATTCTTGACCTCAAGTCCAGTTTCCTCGACAAATTCACGGAGAAGGGTGTCCTCAGGTGATTCACCGAAGTCAATGCCTCCACCAGGAAGCCACCAAAGAGGTGGTTGGTGCTTGGGGTTACTCGATCTAACTAGTGCAACATTGCCTTCATTAATCAGCACGCCGTATGAACGGACGCTGGTGTGTTGTTTACTCACGATTCCCTAACGAGTTCTCGGGAAGCCGAGGTCAATTTGTGATTCAGATGGTTGTGGCCAGCGTGTGGTGATTACCTTCGCGCGGGTGTAAAAGGTGAATCCTTCTGGGCCATAGATGTGTGAGTGGCCGAATAGTGAATTCTTCCATCCACCGAATGAATAGCTGGCGATTGGAACTGGAATTGGAACATTGATTCCAATCATGCCCACCGTGACTTCACGACTGAAGAGTCGAGCAGCATTTCCATCACGAGTGAAGATTGCAGTTCCGTTTCCGAATGGATTTGCGTTAATCATGGCAACTGCGTCTGCGTACGACGCGACACGTGCAACACCAAGAACTGGTCCAAAGATTTCGTCGTCGTATGACTTCATTCCAGGCTTCACCCCGTCAAGAAGACATGGGCCCACATAGAAGCCCTTCTCACTAGCCATTGCTGTTCCATCGCGAACTACTTGCACACCGTCTGCTGGTGCATTTACGACGTAGCTAACAATACGGTCACGGTGTTCTTTTGTGATCACTGGGCCAAAGTCAGACTTTGGATCATTGCCAGGTCCAACGGTGAGCTTGTCCATGCGCTCGGTGATCTTCGCAAGAAGAGGCTCGGCAACGTCACCCACGGCAACAACCACTGAGATTGCCATGCAACGCTCACCAGCAGAACCAAAGCCTGCGTTGATGGCGGCATCTGCAGCTATGTCGAGGTCAGCATCAGGAAGAACCACCATGTGGTTCTTGGCGCCACCAAGAGCCTGAACACGCTTTCCATTCTTGGTTCCAGTTTCGTAGACGTGTTTTGCAACTGGAGTTGAACCCACGAAACTGATTGCATCAATTCCCGGGTGAGTGAGAATTCCGTTCACGAGGTCTGCATTTCCGTGGAGCACATTGAACACTCCGTCTGGGAGCCCAGCTTCTTTCAGAAGCTCAGCGAGTCGAACTGAAACCGACGGGTCTCGTTCAGAAGGCTTCAAGATGACCACGTTTCCTGTAGCGAGCGCATTGGCAGTCATCCATAGTGGCACCATGATTGGAAAGTTGAACGGTGTGATTGCAGCAACTACGCCAACGGCTTCACGCACAGAGTGGACGTCGACGCCGTCTGCGACCTGGCTGGAAAAGCCACCCTTCATGTGCTCAGCGAGGCCGCAGGCGTATTCCACGTTTTCTAGCCCACGAGCGATCTCGCCCTTGGCGTCAGCAATTGTTTTTCCATGCTCGGCAGTAATAATCTCGGCGAGTTCGTCAGTGTGCTTTACCAGTAGTGCTCGGAAGGTGAACAGGATGTTTGTACGAACTGAGAGTGAAGAGTTGCGCCATGTGGCTGCGGTCTGTTGAGCCTGGGCAACAACGTCGTCAAGCAACTTGGCATCAGCAATAGGGGCGCTGCCTGATTGTTCGCCAGTAGCGGGATTGAAAACTGGAATGTCGCCAGTTCCATCAACTCGTTTTCCATTAATAAAGTGCTGAATCGTTGGCATTTTTCCTTCTTCCTAGGGTTCTAATCTACAGCCATGACCGTGCGCTGTCGTAAGGTTGTCAGATGAATACGATCAGACCCCTCCGTGATGCCTGTGCAGTTGAACCGCTGGGAGATGGCAGATTTAGCGCCGTTTTGTCCGATTACTACACCATCACCGATGGACGACCAAATGGTGGGTACTTGCAGACCGTTCTCGGAAGCGCGGCGCTTGCTGCTGCCAGTGCGCAGGGATCAGCTCATCAACACGTGACCGCTCTAACGACAAATTACATTGGCGCTCCTCGTACAGGACCGGCAGAACTACACACTGATGTCAGAAAAGTTGGGCGTGGTGTTTCATTTGTCCACATAACCCTCCTTCAAGAAGGCGTAATCACGAATGAATCAATCGCGACGCTCGGAACACTCGGCGCAGAGTCTGATCTCAGATACGCCGATACACCCATGTTTGACATTGCCCCACTCGAAGATTGCCGCCGCTCTACTGGCGGAGATGAAATCAACATTGCAAAGGTTGTTGATCAACGTTTTGACCCAGCAAGCTCTGGGTGGCGCGATGGTGAGATCTCTGACAAAGCCGAGTTAAAGATGTGGCTGCGACTTGACGATGACGATGCATTATGGTCACCGCACAGTTTGTTGTTCGCAACCGACGCCATGCCACCAGCAACATTCGCGATTGGCTCTTCTGGATGGGTGCCAACATTGCAACTCAGCTCATACGTCCGTCGCGTGCCAGTAGGCGAGTGGCTACGAGCTCGTCAGTGGTGTGTTGTTATTGCCGACGGACTCGTGGACGAACGCTGTGAAATGTTTGACGAAAGAGGCGAACTTGTAGCGCTGGGTAGTCAACTCGCGATGGTTCGTTTTCCCGAAGGTAAGTAGACATGTCGGGGCCGCGCGTAAACGCCGACGGCTCGCTGTTTATTCGCTCCAGACTCACAATACCGTTTAGCGAAATTGAACTTCGCGTCACAACTTCAGGCGGCCCAGGAGGACAGCACGCAAATAGGTCCCTCACTCGCGTCGTCGTTTCTTTTCACGTCAATACATCTGAAGCGCTGAGCGAAACCGAGCGTGCCTTGCTAATTGAAAAAGTAGGCACCGTCGTTCGCTCTAGTGCGAGCCGTTACCGCTCGCAGGCACAGAACAAGTCAGCAGCTCTTGAACAATTGGCGTTAAAGATCGCAAATGGCCTTACGCGCCAAGCTCCTCGCAGAGCAACCAAGCCCACCAAGAGCTCAAAAGTTCGCCGCGTTGATGAAAAGAAAGCTAGAAGTCGAGTCAAAGAGAACCGACGTCGCCCGGTGTCGGACTAGTTGGATTCCTTCAAGTGTCGTTCAATGACGCTGAGCGACATGTGCATCAGATCACTGAGCCCCATGTCTGTTTCTTCGTGAGGCCCACGAAGCGGAGTCAGTGACGCGTAGCCAGCGGCGATCAATGCACCGTCTTCGTCAGCGTCTTCATCACTTACGTCACCAAGTTCTGGGGTAGCGGCACCGAGTCGAAGCTTGAGCTCACCTTCGTCATCAAGTGGGCCGCCTGCTCCAGATTTTGCAGACTTCACAATTCCTGCTGTAGAAATTCGACCTCGCTTAACACCCTTGATCTCACTTCTCGGGAGATTTGGAACATTGAGATTCATGAGTGTTCGCTGCGGCGCTTGGAGCATTACTTCGAGAACTTCAATTGCGATGTCTGCAGCTGGCTCGTAGGAAACTCCTTCGCCCCAGTTTGTTGAGACAGCAAGTCCCGATAGTCCGAGCTGTGCTCCTGTGAGGATTGCCCCAACAGTTCCCGAGTGAAGCACGCTTCTTCCGACGTTGGCACCAGCATTGATGCCAGAGAGAATGAGGTCAGGTTGAAAATTGAAACTTCCGATCGCTCCAAGAATTGCGCACAGAGCTGGGGGAGCGTCGAGGGCATAGCCCTGAATGTTGTCTGCCCCTTCAATCATTTGCTTCTTGTACTTCACTGAAGGGTTGTCGAAAACGTCGCCAACCGCTGAAGACATACCTGAGTAGTTCCGGTTTGGGGCAACGATAATTGCTTCGCGAATTTCGCCTTCTGGGCACCGCTCAATCCACCTTGAAGTAGCCCGGGTGAGGGCCGCTATTCCAGGGGCATTGATTCCATCATCATTAGTTATGAGTATTCGCATATTTCTAAGGCTAACTGTCGTAAGTTACATGTCAGTGAATAGAAGGAAAAATAGCTAATGCTTCCATCAGGAGAACAGATCGCGATTGCCCACGGCGATCAGCGCGCAATTATCACCGAAGTCGGTGCCACCCTTCGTGTCTACGTAAAAGGTGGGGTTCCAGTTGTTGAAGGCTTCGCCGCTGAAGACATCCCGGACTTCGCTAGAAATCAAGTTCTATACCCATGGCCCAACCGTATTGGCGACGGCGAGTGGACTTTTTCAGGTCGTACAGGCTCCGCCAAAATTGATGATGTAGTTCACGCCACTTCCAATCACGGACTGGCTCGTTGGCGCCCATTCGACATTGAAGTGGCGAACCAAAATCGTTGCGTCATGTCACTCGTTCTCCACCCACTTCCGGACTATCCATTTATCTCCAAGTTGACACTCGACTATCACTTAGGACCTAAAGGTCTCACCACAACTGCAACAGTGCAAAACCTTGATGAGGTTCCAATTCCGTTCGGCCTCGGTTACCACCCATACTTCGCGGTTACAACGCCAACAATCGAGGGTGCAGAGTTAACCGTTCCAGCTAATGCGTACGTTGCAGTGAATGATCGCAAACTTCCTACGGGCGAAATTTTGCCGGTGGCGGGAAACAACTACGACTTTCGAACAACAAAGTCGGTGAATGGGCACAACCTTGACGTTACGTACGCTGAGCTCAATCGTGATGACACTGGAATGTGCACCGTCTCACTGAAGGACTCCAAGGGGTCAAACATTGACGTATCAATGGACCGCAACTTTCCCTACCTGCAGGTCTTCACGGGTGACAGCTTGCCAGTTGGAAGGCGCCGCACGTCAGTTGCGATTGAGCCAATGACCTGTCCTCCTGACGCGCTTAGAAGCGGGAAAGACTTAATCATCCTTGAACCAGGTCAGCGCTGGACTGGCTCTTACAGAATTGCGAGGACCTCATAATGAGTCGCGTTGTACTTGTCACTGGATCTACGAGCGGGATTGGTGAAGAAACTGCACTTCGATTCGCTGCGCTAGGTGACCACGTAATTTTTAACTCAGTGAGAAGTGTCAGCGAAGGTGAAGCACTGAGTCAAAAGACGCCAGGTTCCTTTTACATCCAAGGCGACATCTCCAATGACGCAGACTGCGAACGGATGATTGCCATGGTGCTCGAGCGCTACGGAAGACTCGATGTTCTTGTCAACAATGCTGGAGCCACCAAAGTTATTGCACACGCTGACATCAACGCAGCAACGCTTGATGTGTGGCGAGATATTTTCGAAGTCAATGTTTTTGGAACATGGAACATCTCAGTTCACGCGATGCCAGCTCTTAGAGAAGCGAAGGGTGCCATTGTGAACGTTTCATCAATTGCTGGCGTTCGCCAAACTGGTTCATCAATTCCATACGCTGCTTCAAAGGCTGCCCTTAATCACATGACAGCGCTGCTCGCCAAGGTTGTTGGCCCAGAAGTGCGAGTAAACGCAGTGGCCCCAGGTCTCATTGATACGCCCTGGACGGCTGACTGGGACGCAATTAGAGGCGTTGTGAGCGCCATGGCTCCACTGAAGCGAAGCGGAACACCAGCAGACGTGGCTGACGTGATTTTGTCGCTAGCGAGCACTCCGTACGTAACGGGTCAAGTACTCGTTGTTGACGGTGGTCTCGGCCTTATGGCCTAGGCGGCTCATAGGGCGGAACGAAGATCCGTAAACACCGACTTAAGAACTTTGTTACTGGTTTGATCAAGTATCTGTTGAGCCGAACTCGCCTAGGAACACCAAGCAACTCCTGAGCCCATGGCTCCATGAGTGCGTAGGAACTTTGAACAAAGAACCAGAAGACAATCTTTTTTGAGCGTTCTTTGATTATTTCGTGAGCAACAAAGTCTCGAGCCACTGCGCCCTCTGGAATCAGTCGCAGTTCAGGGCGAAAGCGACTCAGTTCATCTCGTAGCTCTCGGTAAGTCCTTGGCGGATTTGTAATTCCAAAGTCCAGTGCTAGTTGTGACATTTCTAAAACGTAGGCATCTCGTTCTTGATCAGTGATGCGCTTTCTGCCGAACTTCAAATAGCCTTCGAGAAACATTGAGATCTCAGCACAATGCACCCAGAGGAGAAGATGAGGATCGTTGGCGTAGTACTCAACACCATCATCAGCAGTTCCGCGCACGGCTTCGTGAACGGCAAGAACTCGCTCAATAGATGAGTAGGCCAGATCTTTTGGGCCGTAGGTAGTGAAACCTAAAAAATTTGCAGTCTGGAGCATTCGCCCCAATGGATCGTTTTGATATCTCGAGTGCTGCGCAACGCCCGCCATTGCGTAGGGGTGAAGCGTCTGAAAAAAGAGACTCGCTATGCCACCAATGAGCATTGAAGCCAGGTCACCGTGAACCAGCCGAGCTACGCTATTTATGGCCATGTATGAGATTTCCGGGTCATCACAAATTGGGATCGGATCTTGGGTGAGGCCAATGGTGTTTCTAATTGCGACGTTAAATCGCTCTTTGAATCCCTTGGGAAGCCTGACGTCAGTATTTGCCACTTCCACAGCCTAAAGATTTTCCTTTTAATTCGTTCCGCGACATGAGACACTAGATACATGGCATCGGTAAAACCACAACGAGTAGAGACCACCAGCTCTCAGGTACTTACTGATGACGCCGTCGAAACGGTGCGCCCCTGGAACGTTCTTGTCTGGGACGATCCAGTTACTCCGATGAAAGTCGTTGAAGTCATTTTTAAACGAATCTTTGGATACCCCAATGCCAAGTGCACTCAGTTGATGCTGACGGTGCACAATGAAGGCAAAGCAGTTGTCTGGTCGGGACAAAAAGACATCGCCGAAAGCTACTGCGTGAAATTGCAAGTAGCTGGACTTCAGTCAACAATCGAGCAGCCATGAGCAAGAACAAGATGTTCATTAAGCGTCGCGACGGACGAATTGAGGTTCGACTAAACGAGGCTGGGCGAAACATTGTTTATGAAGCCTTCGGCCATGTGGTCGCCGCCGAGCGAGACCCTGAGCACGACTGGCACCGCAGACTTAATGCCCCTATTGACCCCTCAAGTGATGACGACAATCCACTCGCAATGTTGACTCGACAAAGTCAGATTTCTACGAATGCGGAACTCGCGTACATGACTCGAAATGAAGAGTTCATTAATGAGCAAGAGGCTTGGGCGTGGCTCACGACTATGCAGATTGCCCTTAGAGAAACTGCAGCCACTAATGGAATTTTGAATGATGAGAAGTGGAACAGCGCGGATGACAAACTCCGAAGTCAAATACAAACGCTGCAAGCATTCCTTTTTGAACTAGCTGAGTGTTTCTAAAGCAAAACTCCCCGAGTTTCCTCGGGGAGTTTTCAGTGCGCCGGCCGGGACTTGAACCCGGAACCTGTTGATTAAGAGTCAAATGCTCTGCCAATTGAGCTACCGGCGCGTGACGAGTCTATACCGCCACGCGCTCGGCGAACTCCTTAGTTGTGCTGGATGGCCTTGACTTCTAGGAATTCTTCGAATCCGTATTTTCCTAGTTCACGACCAATTCCTGACTGCTTGTAGCCACCAAATGGCGCCACGATGTTGAAGGCACCACCGTTGATTTCCACTTGACCGGTACGAATCTTTCGAGCGACTTCGAAGGCCTTCTCGTCGGTGCCAGCCCAAACTCCACCAGCGAGACCGTAGAGAGAGTCGTTAGCGATAGCTACGGCTTCTTCCTCGGTGTCGTAAGGGATGATTGAAAGAACTGGTCCAAAGATTTCCTCTTGCGCAATAGTCATTGAGTTCTTCACGTCAGAGAAGATCGTTGGCATTACGTAGAAACCCTTCGAGAGTTCTTCTGGAACCGACACGCCACCACAAACAAGGCGAGCGCCTTCGTCGATTCCCTTGTTGATGTAGTCACGTACGCGCTGCTGTTGAACAGCACTGATAAGAGGACCACAGAAGCTTGCGCCAGTGATTGGATCAGCTGGTGTGAATGCTGCAGCAGTAGCAACAGCCACATCTTCAACTTCTTGCAACTTCGAACGTGGAACAACCATGCGAGTTAGCGCAGAGCAAGTCTGTCCTGAGTTGAGGTAAGCCTTTCCAACTCCGTCAGCAACGGCCTTAGCAATGTCAGCGTCTTCGAGGATTACGTTGGCAGACTTGCCACCGAGCTCGAGTGAAACGCGCTTCACCATCTGCGCGGCAATTTCCATAACGCGCTTTCCTGCACGAGTTGAACCCGTGAATGAAACCATGTCAGTCTTCGGGTGAGCAACGATGGCTTCTCCAACAACTGGGCCAACACCTGTTACTAGGTTAAATACACCTTTAGGCAGCCCAACTTCGTGGATGATCTCAGCGAGGATGAATGCGTTGATCGGAGCAACTTCACTTGGCTTCAGAACAACGGTGCAACCAGCAGCAAGTGCGGCGGCAACCTTGTTAGCGATTTGGTGCAGTGGGTAGTTCCAAGGTGTGATCGCAGCAACAACACCTACTGGCTCGCGAACGAGTGTTGATGTTCCTACTTCTTCTTCCCAGACAAACTCAGATGCACGTTGTGCGTTGTCGGCGAACGTGAAGGTTGGTAGTCCAGCCTGAATTCCTTTAGCGAGCATCAGTGGCATTCCAACTTCGTTAGCAATGCATAGAGCAATTTCGTCACCACGCTCTGCGAGCTTTTCTGAGATACGTGTTAGTAGCTCACCACGCTCTTTGGGGCTGGTGTTGGCCCATGAAGTGAAAGCAGCAGCAGCTGCATCAACTGCAGCATTTGCCTCTTCAACAGTTCCAGCAGGAATTGTTGCGTAGATCTCACCTGTTCCAGAAGTTGTTACTTCGAGTGTTTCTTTTGACGAGGCCTTAACCCACTGTCCATTGATGTAGAACGAATCGCGAACGATTGTCATGTTTCCCCCTTAGACCTCGAATGAGGTGCGTAGCGAAAATCTACACGGAGTTTCGAGCGCCATGTCGCGACAGAAAAAATGCCCGTCGACACCACTATTTATGGTGCCGACGGGCAATTCTTGGGGTGAGTGACGGGTCTCGAACCCGCGGCCTCCAGGACCACAACCTGGCGCTCTAACCAGCTGAGCTACACCCACCAAGACCTATAAGTATTGCACAGCGTAGGAACCTGGCAAAAGGAAGGTTTTATTTAACTACGATTGAGGGTGCGCCCCTGTAGCTCAACTGGATAGAGCATCGGAGTTCTAACCCGCAGGTTGCAAGTTCAAGTCTTGCCGGGGGCACTCAGGAGATTGTCAGCACTTTCACACGCTGCTCACAGAAGCAGTGCGTATCCTTTTTACGTGACGCAACTTTCAACCCAGGCGCAGATTTCGCGACTCATACACCGATTCGGTTTTGGTCCGAAGCCGGGGGAGTTCGCGAAGTTAATGGCGGGCGGCGTCCCAAGTGCGCAGGCGTCAATTCTGAATGTCCCAGCGGTCGATGCAGGTGTGTCAAATCTCAGCACACCAACGTTCGCAAAAATCGGCTCGCTTGTTTCCAAGGCTGCAAAGTTCCAAGACGCATTGGAGTACTACCAGCTGGTTTTTTGGTGGCTGGACCGCATGGTGCTTGCTGACAACGCACTACCTGAGCGAATGACGTGGTTTTGGCACGGGCACTGGGCAACAGCAATTAGCAAAGTTAATTACGCCACACCAATGTTGACGCAGAACCAAGTACTTCGACAAAATGCACTCGGCAATTTCAACACCATGGCTCAGTCAATGATCAATGACTGTGCGCTGCAGTACTGGCTCGATGGTCAACAGAACTACGTGGCGGCTCCGAATGAAAATCTGTCTCGTGAATTCATGGAGCTCTTCGCTCTCGGTGTTGGCAACTACTCCCAAGCCGACGTCACGGCACTCGCGAAATCGTTCACTGGTTACAAAATCACCGCTGATTCGTTAGAAGCCGGAGTGATTACGTACACACCGAAGATTCACGACACGTCAACCGTTTCAATCCTCGGCACTACGGGAGCCTTCTCGCCTCAAGATGCTGTCGCGGTGCTGACTTCACAAAAGTCGTGTCAAGACTTCATCGCGCAACGACTCTGGTTCCGCTTTTACAACTCATCCTCACCTCAGCCAGACAGTACTTTGAGTGATGCATTCGCCACGAGAGATATTGGCGCAGCAGTAAAGGCACTCGTGTATCACGCAGCCCTTAGCGACTCTCTTCACGCGCAAGCGAAATCACCAGTTGAGTGGTTTGTGAGCGCTTGTCGAGCCCTAAGCATTCAGCCGTCCACATTGCCAACTCAGTCAACAGTTTTCAGCGCACTCGCAAGAATGGGCAATACACCTTTTAATCCGCCCAACGTCGGTGGATGGCCACCCGATGAATTCTGGCTTGGTGCAGCGCAAGCGCAAGAGCGAATAAATCTGTCGCAGTACCTAGTAAGTCACGGCAATCTTTCTCCAATTTCAGTTCTCCCAGCGAAGCAGCGTGTTGCCGCCGCTGCGATGTGGTTGGGTGTTGCTGGATGGGGGGCTACAACCCAGCAGGTTCTCACCAGTGCAGCGAGTGACCCTGCACGACTCGCTTGGCTGGCGCTCAATGCACCGGAATACGTGGTGAACCAATGAGATGTGAAGACTTCTCTCGTCGTGATTTTCTAAAGCTCACTGGCGCAGGTGCAATGGCCGCATCACTGCCACTCAGTTTTTCTGAGATTGCATCGGCTGCTGTTGCGACGCCTCTTCCAGCCAAGACTCCAATCGTGGTCCTAGTGACTCTTTACGGTGGGAATGATGGACTGAATACCTTGGTGCCCTATCTCGATTCAACCTATTACTCTTCTCGTCCAGGAATTTCGGTTGACCAGTCAACGGTTCTGCCACTTGGTGATGGACTTGGTTTCAATCCAGCGATGAAGAACTTCGCATCATTATGGAACGCTAAGCAGTTAACAATTGTTCGTGGTGTCAGTTACCCCAACCCGAATCTTTCGCACTTTTCTTCGATGGCAATTTGGCAAACTGCATCACCTGCGACTTCTGTTTCAACGGGTTGGATCGGAAGGTGGTTGGATACCCAGCCACTTAATCCCATGCTCGCAGTATCGGTGGGAAGTACGATGCCTCCGGCCTTTGCTGGCGCGAAGCAAAGTGGATCAGTGATGCCGGCAACTGGATTTAAATTGCCAACGGGAACAGCGCTCAGTCAGTTCAAATCACTTGGAGCTCAAACTGCCGGTGCATCATCAGTAACGCAGAGCGCTGCACTTTCGATTGCCAACTTGTATCAAATGGCTAGCACCGTTAGTTCAGAATTTGCAGCTGGCGTCCTGAAGCCAGTCGACCCCACTTTGCAAAATGTCGGCAACTCGAACCTCAACCCACAACTTGACGCAGTTGCAACACTCATTAGTGCAGGTGCTCCCACGCGAGTTTGGGAAGTTTCAATTGGAGGTTTTGACACTCACGCCGATGAAGTGGCAACACAGAATGCACTCATTGGTGGGGTCAGCGACTCAGTTGCTCGATTCATGTCTCAAATTGCTGGAACCAAGCGAGCTAACGACGTAACGGTTGTTATCTATACAGAATTCGGGCGTCGTGTTAAGGCCAATGCAGCTCAGGGCACCGACCACGGAACATCGAATGCTGTTTACGTTGTTGGAAAATCTGGTGTCGGTGGATTCATTGGTGACGAGCCGTCGCTCACGCAACTTGATGCAACTGGAAATATGCTCATGACAACAGACTTCAGAGATGTCTACGGTTCAATTCTCGAAGATTTGCTGGCAACACCCGTGGGCCAGATTATTCCTGGCTGGAATACGAAACTTCCACTATTCACTTCTAAGTAAATGACACCTTGCAGTGCTAAGGCAGCTGGCGCCCTGATCTCCTAAGCGAGCTTTACTCCATACAATCTCATGCTCACCACACTGTTGGTGGTGGTGCAAATAATGCGCTGAGTCTCAAATGGTCGGGAAGGGGGGATTCGAACCCCCGGCCTCCTGGTCCCAAACCAGGCGCGCTAACCAAGCTGCGCTACTTCCCGTGAACTGCAGACCTCCACGTTACACGCTGTAGATGACTCGCCTTGAAAGCGACCAGTATCTAGGCTTCAAGGAGATCGATTGGAGAGCCGTGGCGTACGAGTGGATTACTGACTCACTTGAAGATACGTGGACGCAAATAGAGCGTCTCGTTCGACCTCTCGGCCCCGAGGAATACAACGCACTGACCCCTTGCCCGGGTTGGACCGTCAAGGACATCCTTAGCCACTTGCTTGGTTTCGAACTTCTACTTTCAGGTGGGGAGGTTCCTGCATTTGAAGGTGAGATGCCCGCTCACGTTAAAAATCAAATCGGAGAACTAAACGAAGCCTTCGTTCAGTCGAATCGCGAACTAGCGGGCAGTGAGGTTCTGGAGAAGTTTTCGACTGTTACAAAGGCGTCGCTGAAGAGGCTCCGCGCTCTTGATGAAGAGGCGTGGGACAAAGTTGGCTGGAGTCCAGAGGGTGAGAAGCCTTACTTCAGATTTCAAGAAACTCGCATCTTTG
>Ga0214220_1000192_pt1 | contig 29007 bp, 24 predicted proteins | sample TroBogypolimnion_5_FD_153058 | JGI IMG/M metagenome (GOLD analysis project Ga0214220, IMG submission 153058) | Freshwater microbial communities from Trout Bog Lake, WI - 31JUL2007 hypolimnion | ecosystem: Environmental > Aquatic > Freshwater > Lake > Hypolimnion/Profundal zone | place: Trout... | reverse complement strand
TACCGCTAAGGTGGAGCGCATAACGGATAATTCGCTGGAGATGGGGTTGAGCAATACCACGTCCGATGGTTGTGCGGAAAGCACTTTTTCACCGGCCTCATCGACGAAGCTATAAGTAATCACCTCCTGGTAATCGCGGTTTACCATGACTCGGGCAATATCAAACTCCGAGCGCCGGGATTCGCCTACCGGCAGCAAAGACAGCGGCGCTATGGGAGGCGTGGCGGGGATGTTGTCGTAACCGTATAAACGGGCAATCTCTTCAATAAAATCGGCCTCAATAGCCAAATCAAAACGATGGCTGGGCGCAATCACCTCAAAACCATGGGGCACGGCTTTGATGGTTAATTCTAAGCAGGTCAACAATTCCGCCATGCGAGCATCGGTTAACTCAATTCCCAGCACTCGGCGCACACGATCAGGGCGTACCAAAACCGCATCACGAGTGGGTAAGGTGCCACGCACTTCCACAATAGAGCCCGCCGTGCCCCCGCAAATATCCAGCAACAATGAGGTGGCGCGTTCAAGTGCTTGTTCAGTGCCGTTAAAATCCACGCCCCGCTCGAAGCGATGGGCAGAATCAGAGCTTAGGGTGTAGGCTCTGGCACGTCCGGCAATGGCCGCGGGTGTAAAGAAAGCGCTTTCTAGAAACACGTTTTGCGTTTCATCATTCACCGCAGTGGAGTACCCACCCATTACACCAGCTAAGGCAATGGCGCCGCTGTGGTCGGCGATGACCAACGCATGCTCGTCTAGAATTATGGATTGCTCGTTTAGCAACAATAAAGGTTCTTTGGCCAAAGCATGGCGCACGCAAATGGCGCCCTGCAGGCGCTCTTCGTCAAAAGCATGCAGCGGTTGGCCCAATTCGAGCAACACATAATTCGTCACATCTACCACCGCATTACGCGGGCGCAACCCACTGCGCGTAAGACGCTGCGCCATCCAATCCGGCGTTGGGGCTTTTGTATTGCTTAGTTTGAGCGAGCGCCCCAAGTAACGGGGGCAGTCCAGCGGGCTATCTACCGTTACTGCACGGGCGGTATTAAAGGACACCGTTGCGGGCACAATTACCAAGGACTGTAAGGGGGATGCCGTGATGGCGGCCACTTCGCGCGCCACACCGGTCACGCTTAAACAATCGGCACGGTTGGGGGTTAACTTTAAGGTAAACAATTGATCATCTAGATTGAGATGGTCTCGAATATTCGAACCCACAATAGCGTCACCGGCCAATACCAATAAGCCTTCGCTGTCTGCAGTCAGGCCCAATTCCTTTTCAGAGCACATCATGCCAAAGGATTCCACACCGCGTACTTTGGCGGCTTTAATTTCAAGTCCGCCAGGCAATTGGGCGCCCACCACAGCGCACGGGGCTTTCATGCCCACCACCACGTTGCCAGCGCCACATACAATAGCCAGTGGAGCACCCTGCCCCACGTCCACGCTCAACAACTTTAGGCGATCGGCTTGGGGATGTTTTTCTGCTGAGAGCACCTGCCCCACCACCACACCGGTAAATGGCGGTGCCACCGCTTCGCGCGCCTCCACCTCAAGCCCGGCCATGGTGAGTGCGTGCGCCAGAGCATCAGAACTCTGTGGCGGGTTTACTCGGCTGCGCAACCAGGATTCAGAAAATTTCATGGGGGCTATCTAAATTGTCGGGTGAAACGCAAATCATTATCAAAGAACAAGCGCAAATCATTCACGCCATAACGCAACATGGCCAAGCGTTCTACGCCCAGACCAAAGGCGAAACCAATGTAGCGCTCGCTATCAATACCCAAGGGGTTTAATACATTGGGATGCACCATGCCGGCCCCCAACACTTCCAACCATCCGGTGTGACTGCATACGCGACACCCTTCGCCTTGGCATATGACGCAACCAATGTCCATTTCGGCAGAAGGCTCTGTAAACGGAAAAAATGAAGGGCGAAAACGCGCCTTCAAATCCTTTTGTTCGAAGAAGCGGCGCATAAAATCGGTGAGGATGCCTTTTAATCCGCTAAAGGTCACGCTCTCGTCTACCCAAAGCCCTTCCACTTGGTGAAACATAGGGGTATGGGTCATGTCGGAATCGCAGCGGTACACACGGCCGGGCACAATGACCTTTACCGGAGGTTTGCGGCTTTCTAAATAACGCACCTGCATGGGCGAGGTATGAGTACGCAACACATGGCGTGGGTCCAAATAAAACGTGTCATGCATGGCACGTGCCGGATGGTTTTCGGGAATATTGAGCGCGGTGAAATTATAAGCATCGGTTTCAATTTCGGGCCCATCGGCCACATCAAAACCCAGCGAATGAAAAAGCTGCTGTATGCGTTCCAGCGTTCGTGTAACAGGGTGCAGTCCGCCGGGGGATAAACCACGCCCTGGTAATGACACATCAAGCGATTGTGAGGCCAGTTGTTGCGACAGCTGACGCTGCGCCAGAGTATCGCGTTGATTTTGTAGCGCGGCTTCCACCGCTACTTTTACGCGGTTAATTTCAGCGCCCGCAGTGGGGCGTTGGTCTGCCGGCAACTTGCCTAAAGCTTTGAGACGTTCGGTGAGCAGACCCGCTTTACCAAGGTAACGCGCCTTGGCATCTTCCAGCAGGGCCGCGTTGTCGATGGACGACAGTGCACTCAGTGCTTCATCAAGAATGGATTGGAGGTCTTGCATCGCCCTATTGAACCCTCCCTGAAGGGAGGGTTGTTATTGGGTCAAACAGCTAAAGAAGCGCGGGCTGAATCCACCATTTTAACAAACGCAGGTTTGTCAAAAACAGCGATATCGGCCAGCACCTTGCGATCCACCTGAATGTCGGCTTTCTTAAGGCCGTTCATGAAGACGCTGTAGGTCATTCCGCACTGACGGGCTGCTGCATTGATGCGCGCAATCCACAACACGCGGAAATCGCGCTTACGACGACGACGATCGCGGTAGGCATATTGCCCCGCCTTCATCACCGCTTCTTTGGCTATACGATAAACATTCTTGCGACGGCCGCGGTAACCTTTGGCTTGTACAAGAATCTTTTTGTGACGGGCATGGGCCGTAACCCCGCGTTTAACTCTTGGCATGGTCCGGTCTCCTTATGCGTAAGGCAACATGGCTTTAACAGAGGCCATATTGGTTGAGTGAATTTCGGTAGTCCCACGCAATTGACGCTTGTTCTTGGTGGTCTTCTTGGTGAGGATGTGGCGCTTAAACGCCATAGAGCGTTTTACACTGCCGCTGCCGCGCACTTTAAAGCGCTTGGCTGCTCCGCTCTTGGTCTTCATTTTGGGCATGATTGCTCCTTTATTTTAAACCGCGTCGGGTGGTTGAAAAAGCTCAACACTTGTTTACCCGAACACGCCTTGTGGTACTGCGTGCTACTGAACTACGATGCTGCTGGGTGCTGCTGGTGCTGCTGGTGCTGCTGGTGCTGCTGGTGCATCAATCTTTTCAGCTTTTGGTTTGGCAGGCTTCGCCTCTTTCACCAATTCTTTTTTCTTGGGCGCCAGAACCATCACCATCTGGCGTCCTTCCATCTTGGGAAACTGTTCCACCACACCATGGGGCAGTAAGTCCGCTTCAACGCGTTTTAGCAAGTTGTAACCCAACTCTTGGTGGGTCATTTCTCGGCCTCTAAAACGCAGAGTGACTTTGGTTTTGTCACCCTCTTCTAAAAACTTAATCAGATTGCGAACTTTGATGGCGTAATCGCCTTCATCGGTACCCGGGCGGAATTTTATTTCCTTAACCTGAATCTGCTTCTGCTTAACCTTGGCTTCGTGTTGTCGCTTGCTCTCGCGGTATTTAAACTTACCAAAATCCATTAGGCGGCATACCGGTGGTTCGGCCATGGGCGCGATTTCTACCAAATCAATCTGCGCTTCTTCTGCCAGGCGCAAGGCCTCGGGTAGTTTGACGATGCCTAAAGGCTCGCCTTCAATTCCCACCAAACGTATTTCTGGTGCATTAATTTCACCGTTAATCCGAACTTCTTTCGACTGAGCGATAGCAACAACCTCCGTAACATTAAAAAAATAAGATGAACGCCCACGGCACCCTTAAGGGCGCCAGGCTTCATCTCGTCGCCGTTATTCTGTAATGCCCGAACGGGCCTTACATTCAGCATTGAGGCGGGCTATAAACGCTTCTGGGGACATTTGCCCCAGGTCCTCGCCGCTGCGACTTCTGACTGCCACTGTAGCCGTCGCCGATTCCTTATCACCAATAATCAGCTGATAAGGCAACTTTTGAAGACTATGTTCTCGTATTTTATAGGTAATCTTCTCGTTTCGCAAGTCAGACTGTACCCGGAAGCCTTGATCTTTCAGGGTTTTTGTCACAGAAACCACAGTTTCAGCCTGAGCATCTGAGATATTCATCACCACCACTTGCACCGGAGACAGCCAAAGAGGCAGTGCACCGGCGTAATGTTCAATTAAAATGCCAATAAAACGCTCTAAAGAGCCCAAAATGGCCCGATGCAGCATCACCGGCACTTGCCGACTGTTGTCTTCGGCCACATAACTGGCTTCCAAACGGCCTGGCATAGAAAAATCCGCTTGAATGGTGCCGCATTGCCAGGTGCGTCCAATACTGTCGCGCAGGTGAAATTCAATCTTGGGGCCATAAAACGCCCCTTCCCCAGGCAATACCTCAAAGGGCACCCCGCTCTTCTCAAGAGCTAAGCGCAGCGCGCCCTCAGATTTGTCCCAAATATCGTCCGACCCCACCCGTTGCTCAGGGCGCGTGGCAAATTTGTACAAAATATCGGTAAAGCCAAAATCGGCGTACACCTCGCGCAACAAGGTAATGAAGTCGGCCACCTCAGACTGAATTTGGTCTTCGGTGCAAAACACGTGGCCATCGTCTTGAGTAAAAGCGCGCACCCGCATCACACCATGCAAGGCACCGGAGGGTTCATTGCGATGACAAGAACCAAATTCACCATAACGCACGGGCAGCTCACGGTAGCTGCGAATGCCTTGGTTAAAAATCTGCACATGCCCAGGGCAGTTCATGGGCTTAATGGCAAAATCGCGCGACTCCGATTCGGTAGTGAACATGTTCTTTTGGAAGTTGGCCCAGTGACCTGATTTTTCCCAAAGAGCGCGGTCTAAAATTTGTGGGCAGCGCACTTCTTGATAACCACTTTGGCGATACACCTGACGCATGTATTGTTCAATGACTTGCCACAACGCCCAACCCTTGGGGTGCCAAAACACCATACCCGGTGCTTCATCTTGCAAGTGGAACAAATCAAGCTGTTTGGCCAAACGGCGGTGATCGCGTTTTTCAGCTTCTTCCAGGCGTGTTAGATACGCCTCTTGGTCTTCTTTCTTGGCCCATGCGGTACCGTACACGCGCGTGAGCATTTCATTATTCGAATTGCCACGCCAATAGGCGCCGGCTACACGCATTAGCTTAAATACTTTAAGTTTCGCCGTGGAGGGCACGTGCGGGCCACGGCATAAATCCACAAAGTTATCCTGGCGGTATAAAGAGATGTCTTGATTGGCGGGAATGCTGGCAATAATTTCAGCCTTATAGGCCTCACCAATACCTTTAAAATATTCCACCGCCGCATCACGCCCCATTACTTCTCGCTTAACAGGCAAATCGCGCTTGGCAATTTCCGTCATGCGCTTTTCAATAACGACTAAATCTTCAGGGGTAAAGGCGCGTTTATAAGCGAAGTCGTAATAGAAGCCGTCTTCAATAACGGGGCCGATGGTGACTTGCGCATCGGGGAACAATTCTTTCACCGCATGGGCCAATAAATGCGCCGTGGAATGGCGCAAAATATCTACCCCCTCTGGGTCACGCTCGGTGACAATGGCTATCTCAGCATTTTCTGTGACGGTTGTGGAGGTATCCACCAACACGCCATTAATCTTGCCCGCCAAGGCTGCACGAGCCAAGCCTGCGCCAATACTGGCGGCAATGTCGCTCACCGTTAGTGGGGCGGGAAAGGTACGCTCTGAGCCATCGGGCAGTCGGATTGTGATCACGGGATTTTGTTGACTCTAATGTTGGTAGGCGCGATTGGACTCGAACCAACGACCCCCACCATGTCAAGGTGGTGCTCTAACCAGCTGAGCTACGCGCCTGCTAAAAACGCTCAATTCTAATGGCTATTCAGCTCTAACGCAATCAACATAAAAACGTGTGGATCCATTAAGACCCATTTTAGACAGACCATGAATGTCGGTTTCAAAGCCTGGAAACTGCTCATTAAAGGAGCGTGCAAACTTGAGATAACGCACAATAGTGGCATTAAAACGCTCGCCTGGGATAAGCAGTGGAATGCCCGGTGGGTAGGGGGTTAACAATACCGCCGTGGTGCGCCCTTCCAGATCATCAATCTCCACCCGCTCCACTTCACGATGCGCCATGCGCGCAAAGGCATCGGCCGGCTTCATGGCCGGCACCATATCCGACAAATACATTTCGGTGGTGAGGCGCGCCACATCGTTGGCACGGTACACCTCGTGAATCTGTTCACACAACTGCTTCAAGCCCCAGTTTTCATAACGCGGATGTTTGACCACGAACTCCGGCAACACGCGCCACAGAGGTTGGTTTTTATCGTAATCGTCTTTGAACTGCTGCAACTCTGTCACCAAGGTATTCCAGCGCCCCTTGGTAATGCCGATGGTGAACATGATGAAGAACGAATAGAGGCCCGTTTTCTCCACCACCACACCGTGTTCGGCCAAATACTTGGTCACCACCGCAGCGGGAATGCCTATATCATGAAAATCACCATCCACCGCTAGCCCGGGTGTAATCACTGTGGCCTTGATGGGGTCCAACATATTAAAGCCCGGTGCTAGGTCACCAAAACCATGCCAATGCTCGTTGGGTTTCAGCATCCAATCTTCACGACTGCCAATGCCCTCTTCTGCCAAATACTCAGGACCCCACACTTTAAACCACCAATCATCACCCCACTCGGCATCCACTTTTCGCATGGCACGACGAAAATCCAGGGCTTCATTAATGGATTCTTCCACCAAGGCGGTGCCACCGGGGGCTTCCATCATGGCGGCCGCCACATCGCAGGATGCAATAATGGAATATTGTGGACTGGTGGAGGTATGCATCAAATATGCTTCGTTAAAACAATCGCGATCCAACTTACGGGTCTTGCTGTCCTGAATTAAAATTTGCGAGGCTTGGCTTAAACCGGCCAATAATTTATGCGTGGATTGTGTGGACATCACCATGGATTTTTCGCACGGCTCGCGATCGCGGCCGATGGCGTGCATGTCCTTGTAAAAATCATTGAAGGTGGCATGGGGCAACCACGCTTCATCGAAATGCAGTGTGTCCACCTCACCATCCAAAAGATCTTTAATGGTTTCCACATTGTAGATAATGCCATCATAGGTGCTTTGCGTAATGGTCAGCACACGCGGAGGCTCTTTGCTGGTGCAGGCAAAGGGATTGGCAGCAATTTTGCGCCGAATGGTCTCGGGCTGAAACTCGCTCAGTGGAATGGGGCCAATAATGCCGAAATGGTTGCGCGTGGGCATCATAAATACCGGAATGGCACCGGTCATGATAATGGCGTGCAACACCGACTTATGACAGTTGCGATCCACTATCACCACATCTCCCGGGGCTACGGTGGAATGCCAAACAATCTTATTCGACGTAGAGGTACCATTGGTAACAAAAAACAAATGGTCTGCATTAAAAATACGGGCCGCATTGCGCTCGGAGGCTGCGATGGGGCCAGTATGGTCCAGCAGTTGCCCCAATTCATCCACCGCATTACACACATCAGCACGCAACATGTTTTCACCAAAAAACTGATGGAACATTTGCCCCACGGGGCTTTTTAAAAACGCCACACCCCCGGAGTGACCCGGACAATGCCAGGAGTACGAACCATCAGAGGCATAATGGGTCAGTGCACGGAAGAATGGCGGGGCCAATGAGTCCAAATACACCCGTGCTTCACGGGCAATATGGCGCGCCACAAACTCAGGGGTGTCTTCAAACATATGAATGAAACCATGCAACTCTTTTAGCACGTCATTGGGAATGTGGCGTGAGGTGCGCGTTTCACCATACAGAAAAATTGGGATGTCCGAATTGCGCCAGCGGATTTCTTGCACAAAAGCGCGCAGGTGAATCAGTGCCGATTCCATTTCTTCAGGGGAGCCCGCGCCAAATTCTTCGTCATCAATAGAAAGAATAAAACAGGAGGCGCGGCTTTGTTGCTGAGCGAAGGAGGTCATATCGCCAAAGCTTGTTACCCCCAACACTTCTAACCCCTCTTTTTCCAAGGCCTCAGCCAGAGCGCGCACACCCAACCCACTGGTATTCTCTGAGCGAAAATCTTCGTCAATAATAACCACTGGAAAACGGAATTTCATGGCAACTCCTGGCAAACTGAAGGGCGGATTATAGACCTCTTAGGAGCTTAAGGGTCAGTTTTTAAAGCTTGGGTTAAATGATGCTGCCAAGCCTCCCGCAAAGCGGTTTTTTGCAACTTTCCGGTGGCCGTATGGGGTAGGCTGTCTTGAAACAGAATGTCATCAGGCAACCACCATTTGGCCACCCGGGTGGCCAAATGCTCCCGCAAGATCTCAGCGCTTACCTGGGCCCCGGGTTTTAAGACCACCAATAACAACGGACGCTCGCCCCATTGTGGATGAAGTGCTGCCACCACGGCCGCCTCCAGCACCTCAGGATGACTGCCCGCAGCTTGCTCCAAAGCCATGGAGCTAATCCACTCTCCACCACTTTTAATCATGTCCTTGGCGCGGTCGGTAATTTGCATAAAGCCTTGCGCATCGATCAGCGCCACATCCCCCGTGGGAAACCAGCCGTCCACCAAGGGGCTTTCACTTTCACGGTAATAAGCGCTGCACACCCAAGGACCCTTTACCTGCAAATGCCCAAAGGTCAGTCCATCATGAGGAAGCGGCATGCCCGTCTCATCCACAATACGCATCTCAACCCCAAATAAGGGTCGCCCGGAGCGGTTAAGCTGTGTTAAACGCTCTTCACCCACTAAGCCCGTCTGTGCCGCTTTGGGCTGATTAATGGCCGCCACTGGGCTGGTTTCGGTCATGCCCCAGCCGGGCAATACCCGCACATTTTGCTCGGTTTCAAAATAGCGAATAATATGGGGCGGGCATGCCGCCCCGCCCACGGCCAGGCGCTGCAAATGCTTTAAACGCAGCCCATGGGTTTGTAAGTGCAGCATCAGGTTATGCCACACCGTGGGCACCCCCGCCGTCACAGTAACCCCCTCCGCGTCCATTAGGCGGGTTAGGCTATCGCCATCCAAATGGGGGCCGGGCAACACCAATTTAGCCCCCACCAGGGCCGTCACATAGGGCAGCCCCCAAGCGTTGGCATGGAACAGCGGTACCACCGGCAGCACTGAGTCTGTGGCTGATAATCCCAACGTATCCGGCAAAGCCACGCCCCAGGCATGCAATACCGTAGAACGATGGCTGTACAGCACGCCCTTAGGCTTACCCGTGGTGCCCGAGGTATAGCAGAGTGCCGCCGCCGTTTCTTCATCCATCTGGGGCCATTTGAAATCGCTGGATTGAGCAGACAACAGCGCTTCATACTCGAGGAGCACTAATGCTGTGGAAGGCCATGGCGCAACACTCTCATCCATAACGATAATATGCTGCACATTGCCTAATGCCGACTTCAAGGCGTCTACTAAAGGGAGGAACAGTGCATCCACCAGCAGCACGCGATCCTCCGCATGCTGGATAATACCGGCGATTTGTTCGGGGAAAAGCCGTGGGTTAATGGTGTGGCAAATGGCCCCCATTCCGGAAATGGCGTAATAGGCTTCTAAATGCTGATGATGGTTCCAACCCAAGGTGGCCACACGGTCCCCCGCCACTACACCCAACTGAGCCAGCGCTTGGGCCAACTGTTTGGAGCGTTGATGGGTGTTACGCCAACTGGAGCGCGTAATGGTCCGTTGGGCGCCGCAAGAGACCACTTCAGCCTCACCGTGATACTGGTCTGCATGTTCAATTAAGGATGAAATCAACAACGGACGGTGCATCATGAGGCCTAACATGGAGCTCTCCCACTATTTTTCCATGATGCTACCGCAAACAGTGGCACGCAGGGAGGCTATAATGAGTCCATAACCACCATGAACCCAGCCCACCCACCCCTTACGGACCAACTAGCGCGTCCGCTGCATGACCTCCGGATTTCGGTCACGGATCGGTGCAACTTTCGTTGTACCTATTGCATGCCGCGCGATCTGTTTGGCGAAGACCACTCATTCTTGCCTCGCCCGGATCTGTTAAGCTTTGAAGAGATTGCCCGCGTGGCCCGTATCACCTGCACCTTGGGTGTTAAAAAAATTCGCCTCACCGGGGGCGAGCCCCTCCTGCGACGACAAATTGAGTTGTTGGTAGCGGATCTGGCCCAAATTCCACAACTCGATCTCACGCTCACCACCAACGGCAGTCTACTGGCTAAGAAAGCGCAAGCCTTAAAAGACGCCGGGTTGTCGCGCATCACCGTAAGCCTTGATGCCCTAGATGACCCCACCTTTAAACGCATGAATGATGCCGATTTTTCTGTGGCGCAGGTGTTAACAGGAATCGAGACTGCCCAGCGCGCGGGCTTCACAGACATTAAAGTAAATGCCGTTATTCAACGGGGCGTCAACGAGCATGCGTTACTGGACTTGACACGTCATTTCCGTGGCACTGGAATCATCGTACGTTTCATCGAATTTATGGACGTGGGGGCCAGTAACGGCTGGCAACTGAAGGATGTGGTCACGGCTGCTGAAATGCGTCAACTGCTGGCCCGTGAATGGCCGTTGCAACCTCTGTCTGCGCAATACACAGGAGAGGTGGCCGGTCGTTATGGTTATGCCGATGGCGCAGGAGAAGTGGGTTTTATCGCGTCAGTGAGCGCGCCTTTTTGCAAGGATTGCTCTCGGTTGCGCCTCTCCACGGACGGCCAACTGTTCACCTGCTTGTTTGCCAGTGAGGGTTTTAATCTGAAAGCATTATTGCGCACCGGTCACACGGACGAATCCATCGCAGACGCCTTGCGCCAGTTGTGGTTAGCACGCCGCGATCGTTACTCTGAATTGCGCTCTGCTGAAACGCAAGGGCTACATAAAATTGAAATGTCCTACATCGGTGGATAATGAATAACGCCATTACAGGATGCATATTGGCCGGTGGCAAGGGCGAGCGCATGGGCGGTGTTGATAAAGGCTTAATGCCTTGGCAAGGCAAGCCCTTAATTGAAACGGTAATAACCCGCTTCTCTCCACAAGTGGACCAGTTTTTAATTAGTGCCAACCGCAACCTTGAACGTTATGAACGTTATGGCGTACCGGTACTCTCCGATCACCGGCCGGAATATGCCGGACCCCTAGCCGGTATAGAGCAGGCCTTACACGCCGCCACTCATCCCTTGGTGGCCATAGTGCCCTGCGACGCGCCTAATTTGCCGCTTGATTTGGTGGCACGGCTGCGTGAGGCGTTATTTAGCCATCACGCGGATATCGCCATGGCCACCACGCCAGACGGCGACCAACCGGTTTTTTGTTTGATAAAAAAATCCTTACATGCTTCATTGGTCACCTTTTTAAACCAAGGGGGCCATAAAATACACGCTTGGGCCGCACAATGCGCCTTGGTGCGTGTGTCTTTTGACGAGGCTCAGGAAGGATTTGTGAATCTCAACACACCCTTATCCCTGGCCACCTGCGTGGACGATTACGATCCCAACTCCCTGCCTGTGGCCGATGCGCGCCGCCTGATTGCACAGTTTTTACAGCCCATCCGTGAAACAGTGCGCGTACCTCTGCGCAATAGTCTGGGGCGAATTTTGGCACAAGACATTCTGGCGCCACAGGATGTGCCCGGTTATGACAATTCCGCCATGGACGGTTATGCCGTTCGTTTTTCAGATATCCATTCCAAAACAGAAACTGCGCTTACTGTGGCCGGCACGGCCTTGGCGGGTACGCCCTACCCCCATGAGTTAAAGCATCACGAAGCCATTCGCATCATGACCGGTGCACCCATCCCCATGGGTGCTGATACGGTGGTGATGCAAGAAGAGGTGCGCTGTGAAGGGGATCAAGTGTGGATTGCGCCCACCTTGCGCGTCGGACAAAACGTGCGCAAGCGGGGTGAAGATTTAAAACGCGGCAGCGCCGCTCTGACCAATGGCACGGTTGTGGGTCCTGCCGAACTGGGTTTGATGGCCTCTCTGGGCCTAACCGAAACGCTGGTGTACCGCCCCCTGCGCGTGGCTTTCTTTTCCACGGGCGATGAATTGGTAGAGCCCGGCCATACCCTACATGAGGGTCAAATTTACAACAGCAATAGCTACACCCTATACGGCATGCTCACAGCGCTGGGCGTGGACTGCGTGGATTACGGCATTATAAAAGACCACCCCGCTGCTCTTGAAAGCGCCTTTCGCACGGCCGCCTCACAGGCGGATGTCATTGTATCCAGCGGTGGTGTCTCGGTGGGCGAAGCCGATTTTGTTAAACACTTGCTCAATCAATTGGGTGAAGTGGTGTTCTGGAAAATTGCCATGAAACCCGGCCGTCCCTTGGCTTACGGAAAAATAGGATCCAGCCACTTCTTTGGCCTACCCGGCAACCCCGTGGCTGTGATGGTGACTTTTTATGAGTTTGTGCGCGAGGCGCTCCTTACCCTCTCTGGGGCAAACCCATGCCCCTCCACTCCCATGGTCCGTTTGCGCTGCACCACAGCGTTAAAAAAACCACCAGGGCGAGTGGAATTTCAACGCGGTGTGGCCAGTGTAGACGCCACAGGGGAATGGACTGTACGCAGCACCGGCGCACAAGGTTCGGGCATTTTGCGCTCCATGTGTGAGGCCAACTGTTTTATTGTGCTGCCCCAAGACAACGCGGGCACGTCTGCAGGAGAATGGGTGGATGTGCACCTCTTTAAAGGAATAACCGGCTCATGACACGGCTTCATGATCTGCCCTTAGGCGAATTGCAGTTCTACGCCACGGCTCCCTACCCCTGCAGCTATCTGCCTGCCCGAGAAGCGCGCTCGCAAGTGGTCACGCCCGGTTACCTCATCACCACCGCGCTGTATGGCACGTTAATAGATGCGGGTTTTCGGCGCAGCGGCGTATTTACCTACCGACCTCACTGTGATCGATGCCGTGCCTGCGTACCCGTGCGCATACCCGTGGATCAATTCAAACCCAGTCGGGCGCAACGTCGGGCGCAACACCATCATCAGCGGCTGACCACCCATTTTTTACCTCTGCAATTTGTCGCGGAACATTATGAACTATATTGCCGCTATCAATTGTCGCGTCACAGCGAAACCGATCTGGATGATAATAGTCTTGAGCAGTACCATCATTTTTTACTGCAATCCCCCGTAAAGACCCATTTGGTAGAATTCCGTGAGGACGGGGTATTGCGCATGGTGAGTATTATTGATGAGCTCAAAGCGGGACTGTCTTCCGTGTATACCTTCTTCGAACCCGATCTGCCCGGTACCAGTTATGGGATTTACAACATTCTCTGGCAAATTGAACACTGTAAAGAGCGTGGCTTACCCTGGTTATATTTGGGTTATTGGATCAAGAACAGCCAAAAAATGAATTACAAAATTGATTTTCAGCCCATGTACGGTTTCATTGACCACCAATGGTGCGTGTTGCCCAAACCCCAACCAGAGCAAACATCATGATGTATGCCTTAGCACGTCGTCTTCTGTTTTCAATGGACGCCGAGCGTGCCCACGCCGTGGCCCTCAGCGGCCTTACGCAAGCCGCCCGCTGCGGCCTGGTGCAACCGGGCGTTGCCACTGTTGTGCGGCCACGCACCATCATGGGTTTATCGTTCCCAAACCCCTTGGGAATTGCCGCAGGGGCTGATAAAAATGGCGAATTTTTAGACGGCCTGGGCGCATTGGGTGTGGGTTTCGTAGAAGTGGGAACCGTCACCCCGCGCGCACAGTCGGGCAACCCAAAACCACGCGTGTTTCGCTTACCCGAAGTGGATGGTTTAATTAACCGCCTGGGGTTTAACAATAATGGCGTGGTGGCGTTGCTGCAACAGCTTGAACGCACGCGATATGCTGGTATTTTGGGGATTAATATCGGCAAGAATTTCGACACGCCCATGGAAAAAGCAGCGGATGATTATGTGCTGGCGCTGCGTGCCGTATATGCACGCGCCAGTTACATCACCATCAACATTTCTTCTCCCAACACACAAAACCTTCGCACATTGCAAGAAGGCGATGAGTTGTCCCATTTGTTATCCACCATCAGTCATGCACGCGAAGCACTCACACAAGCGCACGGCCGTCGCGTACCGATTGCGGTTAAAATTGCCCCCGATCTCACCACACAACAAATAGAGGTCTTGGCTCGTACCGTACAGACATTTGGCATGGACGCCATCATCGCCACCAATACCACCCTAAGCCGTCAGCCCATTTCCGGTCATCCACTGGCCACAGAGAGCGGTGGCTTAAGTGGTGCTCCTTTGCACGAACAATCGCTTGCCGTGGTGCGCACCTTAGCTCGTGCATTGGATGGCGCCTTACCCATTATTGGTGTGGGCGGCATTGATTCTGGTGCCCGTGCGCGGGCCATGTTGGATGCGGGCGCCTCGCTCATTCAGCTCTACACGGGCATGGTATTTAAAGGTCCTGAACTGATTGGCGCTATTTTGCGGGACCTGGCTTGAACACCATAGCCCGCCGCCATCAGGTGGCGTTTATTCGTGAAGCAGAATGTATTGGATGTTTTCGTTGCGTACCCGCCTGTCCCGAGCAAGCCATTCTAGGGGCTCAACGACTCATGCACACCGTCATCACAGCACTCTGTACCGGGTGTGAAAAATGCATTGCCCCATGCCCTGTGGATTGCATTGATTTGGTTTCCGCAACCCCTCTGGTATGAAGCCTCTTCAACGCCAAGCATTCTTTGAGCGTTTGCGCGCAGCCAACCCCCACCCCACCACCGAACTAAAATACCGCAATACCTTTCAGTTGTTGGTGGCGGTTATTTTATCGGCACAGGCCACGGATAAAAGCGTTAACCTCGCCACCGCACCCTTATTTAAAACCATCCAAACACCCGAACACCTATTGGCCTTCGGCGAACCACGGTTGCGTGAAGCCATTGGCCGCATTGGCCTGTTCCGCACCAAAGCCAAAAATCTCATGGCCACAGCACGACTGCTGGTGTCGCAATACGAGGGCATTGTGCCCAACACCCGAGTGGCACTGGAAACGCTTCCCGGTGTGGGACGTAAAACCGCCAACGTGGTGCTGAACACCGCCTTCGGTCTTCCCACCATCGCCGTAGACACGCATATTTTTAGGGTGGGCAACCGAACAGGTTTGGCGCCGGGCAAGACACCGCTGGATGTTGAATTAAAATTACTCAAAGTGGTGCCTAAGGCCTTTTTACACGACGCACACCATTGGCTTATTCTGCACGGGCGCTATACCTGCCAGGCCCGAAAACCCAAATGCTTGGAGTGTGTGGTGGTGGATTTATGTGCTTATGGAGCCCAACATGTTTAACCCATCCCGCGATGAATCACGTCAGTTCTTTTTTGACGTCTGGCAAAAGCAGCGAGATAAAGTACTCATGACGCCACTGGAAAGCGTGGCCTGGGAGATTATCAGTCACCATCCGGAATATCACGCATTGCTCTCCAGCCCAGAGGGCTCGCGGGAACGAGAATGGTTTCCTGAGCAAGGTGAAACCAACCCATTCTTGCATTTGGGCCTACATCTGGCCATTGAAGAACAGATCTCCATTGATCAACCACCGGGCATTCGCGCGACATTTGAAGCGCGCTGCATTCAGCTTAAAGATGAGCATGCGGCACGACATCACTTATTGGAATGCTTGGCCGAGGTCTTGTGGCAATCACAGCGAAACGGCACCGCCTTGGATGGCGCGCTGTATTTGGAATGTCTTAAAAAATAACTACTGATGGTTCCACAAGCATTGCCCCTTGCTGGCTTTGTCGATGCTCTCCAACTGTTGCATATGCTGGTCTAATTCGTCCACGTTGGCATACACTATTTTTAAGGATTTTCCTGGGCGCAAACTGAGCGTCACGCCCTCGCCAATGGTTTGAGGGTTAGGCGCATCCTCTTCCATGAGTAAGTTTTCCTGACCACGCGTCATGGCCAGATACACATCTCCCAACAATTCCGCATCCAATAAGGCGCCGTGAAAGGTGCGTTTGGAATTATCGATGCCATAGCGCTCGCACAGCGCATCCAACGTATTGCGTTTGCCCGGATGTAATTCGCGCGCCACCATTAAAGTGTCAATAATATGTGGGCAAAGAGATGTAAGTGTGGGCTTTTTAAGGCGCTTTAACTCATGGTCCAAAAATCCCATGTCAAAAGCCGCGTTGTGAATAATCAATTCAGCGTCTTTCACGAATTCTAAAAACTCTTCGGCTTTGGCAGAGAAATCCGGTTTATCCGCTAAAAATTCGCTGGTCAATCCGTGTTTGCGCAACGCTTCTGGGTCGCTGTCGCGCCCAGGGTTTAAATAACAATGAAAGTGGTTGCCGGTACGGCGGCGGTTCTCCACTTCCACCAGCCCGATTTCAATGACACGGTGCCCTTTGGCGGGCTCTAGTCCGGTGGTTTCCGTATCCAACACAATTTGTCTCACACCTTCTCTCCTGGTAGCCCTTGGTTGGCCAGCTCATCAGCACGTTCGTTGCCGGGATCCCCTGCATGCCCTTTTACCCAACGCCAATCAATTTCATGGCGCTCTGCCTCTTCAACCAAAATCATCCACAAATCGGCATTCTTGACCGGTTTGCGAGCGGCGGTTTTCCAGCCATTGCGTTGCCAATTTTTTACCCATTCAGAAATGCCTTGTTGCACATATTTTGAATCGGTGTGCAAGGTTACGGCACAAGGGCGCTTTAATACGCGCAAGGCTTCTATGACGGCGGTAAGCTCCATACGGTTGTTGGTGGTGTGAATTTCGCCACCACAAAGTTCGCGGTTCTGCCCCTGAAAACTCAGTAACGCGCCCCACCCCCCGGGACCTGGGTTGCCCTTACAAGCACCATCCGTATAAATCGTGACTTGCTCGACGCTCATAAATGAGAGCCTTCTTTGAAGCGAGGATGCGCCATAAGCTCAACCACATTATTGGTATAACCGGTACGGCGCGCCGCCACTGTGGCCATGACTTTTTCAGCGCGTCCACGCTGCCAACGCGGGGTAATCATGCGCACACCTTGCACGCGTTTAATGGCTTCTAGCATATACACCCCACCGCCCACACCCCACCAGCGATCGCCCGCCTTCTCCATAAACCCAAAGCGCCGTAACCAACGCTCGCTGGTAAAAGGGGGTACGTAGGCGCATAGGCGCCCGCCACTCACTTCAAACCCCAATAAACCCAACCAATCCTTCAGTCGCGTCAGTGAAATAAAGTGACCGCACCAAGGGTATCCTGCGCCCCTGCCCGAAAAACTCTGACGCAACCCCCATAAACTGTGGGGGTTAAATCCGGTGATGATGAGGCGCCCTTCGGGCATCATGACCCGGTCCAGCTCACGCAAAATAGCATAAGGGTCTGGGCTAAACTCCAACCCATGGGGCAATACCGCCAGATCAACGCTTGCTGTGGCCACAGGCAACGCCTCAGGGCAGCCGCGTAACGTGCAGGGCCCCTCAGGACTGAGGGTGATTTGGTTGGGGATGCGATTGGCACGCAAGGCCTGTATTTCAGTTAAAGAGGCTTGCAGGGCATTAAACCCAAAAACATCCGCCACGGCCTCATCCAAGATGATTTGCTCCCGCTCCAGCACATAGCGGCCGAGGGGGGTTTGTAACCAATCGTGCAAAGAGGTGGCAGTCATGCCAGAATTGTAAATCAAAGCGACACTTCACGAGCAATTCCCTTGACCTATGATTACAGTTAGCGCCATTCCCGCCTTTGCGGACAATTATATCTGGGCCCTGCACGACAAGGGCTCTGCTGTCATTGTAGACCCCGGTGACGCAGCGCCTGTGTTGGCGTTTTTAAAAACCCATCACCTCACATTGGCCGCCATTCTTATCACCCACCATCATGCGGACCATGCAGGAGGGGTTGCGGGTTTATTGGCCCATACCCCGGTACCGGTTTGGGGACCCGCCTTTGAATCCATTGCGGGTGTTTCAAACCCAGTGAACGAGCCCGCTACCATCACCCTGCCCGCACTGGGTTTAAATATGACCGTTCTGGATGTACCGGGGCATACGGCAGGCCATATCGCCTACTACAGTGCGCCCTGGTTGTTTTGCGGAGACACGCTCTTTGCCTGCGGTTGTGGACGGCTCTTTGAAGGCACTCCCGAACAGATGCTGCATTCGCTGCAAAAGTTGGCCCAACTGCCCGGTGATACCGCCATCTATTGCGCACATGAATACACGCTTTCCAATATTGCCTTCGCACAAAACGCAGAACCCAATAACGAAATCTTGCGCCGCCGCGCCATCGAAGCGGCCAAACGCCGTCAACAAGGTTTGCCCACAGTGCCCAGTCGACTGGATTTGGAATGGGCCACCAACCCTTTTCTGCGTTGCCATGAGCCAGACATCGGTCAAGCGATGGCGACCCATACGGGCACCCTGCCCACGGATACCGTGGCTGTATTCGCCGCACTGCGTCAGTGGAAGAACCACTTCTAAACCCCATAACACCCGCCTTGACCGGGGTGATGACTCCCGTTACCATCGATGGGTTTAGTCCTGAGATACGTCTCTGTATGCGTTTTTTTACCACCTATCTGCAGTCCCTGTGCGTCGTTGCGCTCCTTCTGTGTGCAACCCCCAGTATTAGCGCAGATAATACCGCCGAGCATGGACCTGCTGCCGCCGCACCCCCTGATGGGGTGGATGCCGCTGTATCCGCACCCACTGGCACAGCCCTTTCCCCACCTACAAACGCAGTCATTTCCCCACCTACAAACACAGTCATTTCCCCACCGGCAAACGGTGTTATGGTTACCTCAGAGCCTGTATTGCCTGCCGTACCATATGATTTATGGGACCGTATCCGGGAAGGTTTTGCTCTGGAGCCGCTTGATGACAACAAACGTATTGCCTCACAAATTGCTTGGTTTGCCGCACGTCCTGATTATGTAGAGCGCACAGTAGAGCGCAGCCGACGTTATTTGTATTTTATTGTAGAAGAAGTGCAGCGGCGCGGCATCCCTACGGAAATTGCATTATTACCTATTGTGGAAAGCGCTTTTAACCCACATGCACTATCCCGCAGCCAAGCTTCAGGCATGTGGCAATTCATTCCCTCCACAGGGCGCTTCTATGGTTTAAAACAAGATTGGTGGTACGACGGTCGGCGCGATGTGGTGGCGGCCACCAACAGCGCCCTGGATTATTTGCAAAAATTGCACGATGAGTTTGGGTCTTGGGAGCTGGCATTGGCCGGTTACAACTGCGGGGAAGGAAAAATTCGCCGTGAAATTGCCTACAACCGTGCCCACAATCGCCCCACAGATTATTTAAGCCTGCGTCTGCCCGACGAAACCCGCTACTACTTACCCAAACTCATGGCTGCCAAAGCCATCGTGTTAGAGCCCGGGCGCTATGGTCTAACGTTGGCCCCCATCCAAGACCAACCCTTTTTTGCTGCTGTCACCACCAGCAAACAGATAGACATGAAAGTTGCGGCACAATTTGCCAATATGAGCGTGGACGATTTTCTGATGCTCAACCCCGGCTTTAACCGCCCCGTCATCAGCTTAGACTTTAATAAAGAAAAAACCATTTTGGTGCCCGCTGCGGCAGCCGATGCTTTTGTGGCACAGCTGGCAGACCCACAAGTTAAATTAGTGTCGTGGAAGAGCCACCAATTGCGTCGTGGTGAGCACTTAGATAAAGTGGCCGGTCAGTTTGGTCTGTCCAGTGACGAACTAAAACGCATCAATGGCATTTCTAAGAATAAAAACATTGCCGGTGGTGGCATTATTTTGGTTCCTGATTCCAAGGCCAGCGCAGATATCAGCTTGGCCGGAAACGGGAAACCAGAATCGGAGATTCCGGCCCCGGGCGTATTGCGTGTTAAGTTGATGAAGGGAGACACCTTAGCCTCTCTCGCAGAAAAATACGGTGCCAGTACGGTGCAGCTGGAGCAATGGAACCACTTCAAGCCCGGGCATAAAATACGTCCCGGTCAAACACTCATTGTGCAGCAAGGCGATGCGCCTGCTGCCCACCCCAAAAAGAATCACCATAAACCCAAATAGGAGTCAAATAGGGGTCAGACCCCTGGGGGGGTCTGACCCCTATTTGGGATAGCCGCCAATAGCTTTTGTGTGTAGGCGTGTTGCGGATGATCAAAAACAGTATCCGCGTCCCCTTGCTCCACCACCTCACCTTCACTCATAACCAGTATCTGATCCGACATATAGCGCACCACAGCCAAATCATGTGAAATAAAGATGTAGCTCATATGAAACTCGTCCTGCAGATCTTTAAGCAGGTTCAATACCTGCGCTTGCACTGACACATCAAGTGCCGACACCGATTCATCACAAATCAGTATCTCTGGTTTTACCGTTAAGCAGCGCGCAATGGCAATACGCTGTCTCTGGCCGCCGGAAAACTCATGGGGATAGCGATAGAGCGAGTCTACAGGTAACCCCACGCGTAACAACAATTGACGCATCAAGGCCCCACGTTCGGCTGCATTTTCACCAATACCATGCAGCATCAGGGGCTCCATTAAAATTTGCTCTACAGTGAAACGCGGATTAAGCGAAGCATAGGGGTTCTGAAACACAATTTGAATGCGGCGCTTCATGGCCAAGGTGTCACTGCTTAATGGTTTTAATAAATCATGGCCCTCAAACAATGCGCTTCCGCCATTGGCGGCATGTAAACCCATGAGAACCAAGCCCAGAGTGGTTTTACCCGAACCAGATTCACCGACAATTCCGACGGTTTTTCCACGCGCCAACTGAAAGGTGGCGCCTTTCACGGCGTGGAACAAGCGATGCCCCCATAAGCCATGGGGAATGCGGAAATCTTTTTTAATGTCGCGCACATCGAGCAAAATGTCATCAGGTGGGGTCAGGCCTCGCATGGGGTAGGGGTGGAGGTAGGGGTAGGGGTCAGACCCCGCATGGGGTCTGACCCCTACCCCTACCTCCACCCCTACTCCCACCCCTGCCCCTACCGGGTTCTGACCCTCGGACATAAAATCATCAATCACGCGCAGGCGATGGGGGCGTCCATGCAAAGGTGGGCGACAAGCCAGTAAGGCACGGGTATAGGCATCTTGTGGCGCATGAAAAACATCTTTCACCAACCCCGCTTCACGCACCAACCCAGACTTCATCACCACCACCTGATCGGCAATTTCGCCCACCAAGGTCAAATCATGGGTAATAAATAATACCGACATATGCAGACGTTGCTGTAAATCCGCTATTAAATCGAGGATCTGCCGCTGAATAGTCACATCTAACGCCGTGGTGGGCTCATCGGCGATCAGAAGCTTGGGTTCGCATCCAATGGCCATGGCGATCATGACACGCTGTTGCTGTCCACCGGACAATTGGTGGGGGTACGCGCCCATGCGGCGCAGAGGTTCGGGAATACCCACTTCATGCAACAATTCAACAGCACGTGCATTGGCCTGACGTTGTGATAAACCCAAATGAAGGTGCAGCCCCTCTATTAATTGATCACCCACCGTGAACACTGGGTTCAGCGAGCTCATGGGTTCTTGAAAGATAATCGAGATCTCTTTACCACGTACCGCACGCAACTGAGCTTGGGTGCTGTGCAATAAATTCTGCCCCTGCCATAAAATTTCACTCTGCGGATCTATGCGCGTAATGGTTTTGGGCAACAACCCCAAAATAGACAACGCTGTAACCGATTTACCGCTGCCTGATTCGCCCACCAATGCCACAGTGGAGCGCTGCGGTACTTCAAAAGAAACACCGCTTACAGCGCTAAACAAAGGCTCGCCTTGCAGCTTAAACCCGATCTGCAGGTGACGTATGGACAACAATGAAGAGTTGGGTGTGTTCATTGTTTTAATTTAGGATCCAGGGCGTCGCGCAGAGCATCGGTGAGCATACTAAAGGCAGTCACCAACACCGCCATGGCCAAATCTGCCGCAGCCAACTGCCACCATTTGCCCAAAATAAGCTCATTTTGTGCTTCATTGAGCATGCTGCCCCAGGACACCACATCCACCGGCACACCAAACCCCAAGAAGCTTAAAATAACTTCCGACTTAATAAATCCCACCACATTAAGCGACAGTTGCACCAAAATCACATGGCTTACATTGGGCAAGATGTGAACAAACATACGCCGCATGTTCGAGGCTCCTATGGCACCCGCTGCCAATACATATTCACGGGATTTATGTTTAAGATATTCCGCACGTACCAAGCGAAAGACCCCCGTCCAGCCGGTTAATCCCAAAATAAGAATGATGGTGACCACGCCGCGCTGCTGCAACACGGCAGCAATGGCAAACACCAACAACAAGTATGGAATGGCGGTAAACACGCCATACAGCCAATTAAACGCATCGTCCACCCAGCGCCCAAAATAACCCGCCACAGCACCAAACAAAGTGCCCAGCGCAGTGGCCACTAGGGCCGCCACAAACCCCACCAAAAGCGAGGTCTGACTGCCCTTGACGAGCTTGGTGAGCACATCATGCCCCCATTTATCGCCGCCCAGCGGCAACGTCTGCATGCGCGGTGGCTCAGGTGGTAGACCCACCTCGTTAGGATATGCGGCATGCATGGCAGCAAACTCGCTGGCCAATGGATCTTGTAGTCCATACAGGTCCGCGGCCACATTGTCTGGCGCAGTGGTCGGCACAACGGGCGCATTCTCACTCTCTTGTGCACCCATCCACCAGGTGGGCGGTGCGTAATTCACGCCCACCTCGCGCGTCCAATCGGGTGCCAACCAACCGCCCAAGGCCAACAACACTACCCCAAAATAAAACAGCACCACCCATAAAGACACCATGCCCACTCGGTCGCGGCATAAACGCCGCCAAGCCAAGGTCCATAATCCAGGTGATCGCATCGTAGTGGTCATGGTTTAATCCAAGTTTACGCGCGGATCGAGGACGCGATACAGCATATCGCCCAAGAGATTGGCCACCAAGGTGGCCATGGCCACATATACAGTGGCAGCTTTAATAATAGGGAAATCACTGCGCTCTACCGCCAAAATAATCTCGCGACCAATACCGGGGATAGCAAAAAAACGTTCCAATAAAAAAGCACCTGTCAGTAAAGCGGGCAGACCCATCAACAGATTGGTCACGATGGGAATGCCGGCGTTGCGCAGCACATGAACCCATAAAATGCGCGTTTCGGATACGCCCTTGGCGCGTGCAGTGCGCACGTAATCTTGACCCACTTCATCCAAAATAAATGTGCGGTACAAGCGCAATGAGGGCGCCACACTCACCAAAAGACCTAACAACACTGGCAAAACCGCATACGTAGTGAGGTTTTGGCTGAGCTGCTGGCTCCATCCTTTTACAGGGAACCAGCCCAACACAGAGGCGAACACGTATTGGCCCACAATGATGTACACCAGCAAACTAATCGACATCACCATGGTACTGGCCACCATCAACGAGCGATCCAAGAGCGAACCACGGAAGGCTGAAACCAATAACGCCATTAGTACAGCAACAGCGGTTTCTAGAATCATCAGTGGAATCAGCAAAGTCATGGAGGGCCCGAGACGGGTTCGGAAAATTTGTGACACCGGTTCATGAGTGGACCAGCTATCCCCAAAATCTCCGCTTACAATTTGGCGAATAAAGATCCACAATTGTTCCCAAAGTGGTCGATCAATACCCAACTGGTGGCGAATGTTGGCAATGTCTTCAGGGCTCGCCATTTTACCCGCCAACACGTAAGCCGGATCACCGCCCACCCAGTTGAATAAAAAGAACACCAGCAACACCACGCCCAATAGCGTGGGGATCATTTGCCAAATGCGCCGAATGAGGTAGGCAATCATGGCTTGGGCCTCTGCGTGTCGTCAATATCCAAGTACGACCACACGGAGGGCAAAATGGGATGCGCTTTATAGCCCAGCAACCAAGGCTGCGACAGCACATTGCGTATATGCGAAGTACTGACCTTGGTGACGCCGTTTAGCTCTAACAGGCGCGCCAACTGTCGATAAATTGTATCGCGCTGCAAAGATGCGGGCATGGTGAGCGTTTTTTCATACAAGCGATCCCACACCGGGTCTTGGTAGCAAGAACCATTGTTTTCATGGATGTGCGGACCATACCAGAGCTGCATAAAGTTATCGCCATCAGGGTAATCGGCAATCCAGCCCGACAGACGCATTTGCACGCGGCATTGTCGCTCGGCTTTTATAATTTCAGGAAACTTCAATTTCTCGCTCTCAAAGTGAATCGACAACCGATCCAATGATTTTTTCATCATCTCATCGAGTTCGCGGTCTTGCGAAGACAGGCTTGTGGTGTAGCGCACAGATAAGGGTTTGCCATCAGGCAATCGTCGATAGCCGTCCGGTCCCTTAGCGTAACCCATTTGATCCAATAGATGGTTGGCTTCACGCGGATTGTAATTCAGCACGCTGCGATAATTGGGGTCTGACCCCTCTACCCCGTCGGGGATGGGGTAAGCATTGCGAAACGCTTGGCCTTTGTGAATGACGCGAATCATTTCTTCATCATTTTGTGCCATAAAAATGGCACGACGCAACGCGATACGCTCACGACTCATGCCGCCCAATACGGGGTCTTGTTGATTGATAAAATAATACGCTATGGAAGGATCAATTAACCGGTCTAAGCGTATGCCACGCTGAATCAAGGCAGGTTTTAGGCGATCACCGGTTAGCGCCATAGGGGCAAATTGGCCGGCCAAACCAATCATATCCAGTTCGCCTTTGCCAAAGCTTAACCACGCCGATTGCGATTCCTCAATCACTTGAATATCGATGCGATCAATTTGCGGAATGGTTTTCCCCTTCATCTGCGCGATCACGCGCGCATCGGCGGGATCGGGGTTGTTTTTGGGGTCAGACCCCAATTTGGGGTCTGACCCCGAACCAAAGTCCCACACTTCGTGGCGGAAATTAGGATTCTTCTCCAGCTCTATGAGCGAAGAGCGGATCCAACGACCCAGGCGATAAGGTCCAGTTCCAACAGGGTGAGAGGCGGTGTCGCCGGCGTAAGACTCAATCACTTCACGCGCCACTATTCCATACATGGGTTGAGCCATGGCGTGTGAAAAATTGTAATCAGTGGTTTTAAGACGAATCTTAAGGGTGTAACGGTCCAGCACCTCTAGTCCCGCAATAGATGCATTGTAATTAAAGTGCCCACTCTTGCGCGCTTCATCACCCAACTCATCTAAGCCGATAATTTTTCCATCTACCAAAAACTTATAAGGAGAACGATTTTTGGGATCCATGAAACGCATGATGGTGTACACCACATCCTGTGCCGTGGCTTCGCGCAATTGCCCTTTAAACACCGGATCGGGACAAAAGTAGACCCCCTTCTTGAGAGTAAACACCCAGGTTTTACCTTGGTCGGTCACCACAGGCATGGTGGCCGCCAAACGGGGAATTAAGCGCACCGGGCGGGCCAGGTAATCGTAGGTCAGCAGCGCTTCAAAGAGTTGCTGCTCAATGGCGGCAGTGTTGAGATCAGAGGTGGCCACTGGGTCAAAGCCGGTTTCGGCGGCAGAAAGCTCGAGGTGTAAAACTTTTTCGGGGGTGGCTGCATAAGCCAGACTGACCATGCACCCCAACAGAATTATGAGCCTCTTGGCCATATGGTTTATCATACCGAGCAAGCCTAGAGGAGATGCTATGGGATTTCTTGTCAACAAGAACATATTGATTACCGGTTTGCTAAGCAATCGCTCGATCGCCTGGGGTATTGCTCGTGCCATGCAACGCGAAGGGGCCGATATTGCCCTCACCTACCAAGCCGAGGCCGTACGGGCTCGCGTAGAGAAGCTGGCTGAGGAATTGGGAGTAACGCGGGTATACCCTTGCGATGTGGCCAATGACAGCGAAATTGATGCCTTGTTTGGCCAGTTGGGTCAAGACTGGGAAGGTTTGGATGGCCTTATTCACTCCATAGCCTACGTGCCCCGTGAAGCACTTTCGGGAGATTATTTGGATGCAGTGACCCGAGAAAACTTTCGCATTGCCCACGATGTCAGTTCCTACAGTTTTTCTGCGTTAGCTAAGGCCGGATACCCGCTCATGGCCGGGCGCAATGGCGCGCTGATTACCCTCTCCTACTTGGGCGCTGAGCGCTCCGTCCCCAACTATAACGTAATGGGGCTAGCCAAGGCCAGCTTAGAGGCCAGCGTCCGTTATATGGCACAAACCTTAGGTCCCCGTGGCATTCGCGTCAACGGCATTTCTGCCGGACCCATCAAAACATTGGCCGCTGCCGGGATTGGAGATTTCAACAAAATCTTAAATTACGTAGAGGCCTCAGCCCCCTTGCGTCGCAACGTCACCATTGAGGAAGTGGGGAACGTGGCGGCGTTTTTAGCCAGTGATTTGGCTTCGGGTATTACCGGTGAAATTATTCATGTGGACTCAGGCTTCTCCACCACGGTGCCCGGTTACAGCGAATAAGCTTAGTTCTGCTTTTGCTTTTCCAGAATAGCCTTATTCACCAGACGGAAACTGCCCTCTGTGCGCAAGGCCGCCAAAAATTCAGCCATCACCTCATCACCGTACCCACGGACCAAACCTGTTTCAGCTTGCTTGCGACGTGCGGCATCGGTGATGGTTCCAGGCACCACAGCGCTGATCTGTGCAATGACATAACTGCCATTAGCGGTGGCACTGCCTGTGTAGGCGGGTAAATGATTGGCATTGGCCTTAAAGACATCAGCCACCAAACCTGATGGCAAACCGCCCAAGGCGTCCTGACGATTAAGACGGCGCACCGCGGACCATTTGAGGCTAATATTTTTTCCCGCTTGCAAGTCAGCCAAACGGGCGGCACCTTCCTGGGCTGCCAACTTACCTGCTTCTTCACGGCGCAACAGCTGAACAATAATCGGCCCCACCTCATTTAAGGGGCGCGCGGTGGGCGCTTCATATAAGGTAACGTGGGCCGCCACCAAGACATTGGGCGACACTTCAATGGCTTGCGTGTTGCGTCCGTTCTTCACCGACTCAGGGGCAAATAATGCCGCGATTAATTTGGGGTTGTTCAAGAGCGGGTCCTGCGCTTGTCCTGCATGGGTTACCCAACCAGAATCTTTCAAGGTTAACTTTAAGCGCTCTGCAGCAGGCTTTAAGCTGGCGGATTGCTCGTACACCAAATTGCTAAAATTTTCTGCGGACTCAGAGAAGCGCTGCCCCACCCGTTGCCGGCGCAACTCTGCGGTAATTTCCGGTGTGGCTTCAGCAAGCGTTTTACCCTTGGCTGTTTTAATATCGGTAAGGCGAATAACGTGAAAACCAAATTCGGTTTCAACGATGCCGCTTACTTGATTGGGCTTCAAAGAAAACACGGCATTCTCAAAAGCCGGTGTCATAGCGCCGCGGCCAAAATACCCCAAATCACCACCAGTGGCAGCGGAGCCTGGGTCTTGCGAGTATTTCTTGGCAATAGCCGCGAATTGCGAGGGGTTGGCATTCACTTCAGCCAGTGCTTTTTCAGCAAGGGCACGTGCTGCAGCGCGGTCGGCATCCGGCGCTTTGGGTGCCGCTAAAATTAAAATATGACTGGCGCGACGTGTTTCTTGTCCGCCCCAACGGGCCTTATTGGCAGGGTCTGCGTAGGCTTTGGCCACATCTGCCGCACTGACTTCAATGCTTTGCGACAATTGGTCCGCCGAGAGCACGAGGTACTGCACCTTGACGCGCTCTTCTACTTTAAAACGATCAAGATGGCTGTCGTAATATTTTTGAATGGACGCATCATCCACTTTTACACGATCCAAAAATGCATCTGGTGTTATTTCAGCCACACTGACGTCACGTTGTTGACCAGAGAGGGTCAGGAACGCGTTCACACTCACTTGCGGCACCCAGTCTGTGGTAATGAGGCCTTCTTGCACCAACTCATTTTTTAAGTCATCCCGCAGGCGTGATTCAAACAAGGCGGGGACCAAACCGCGGGCATGGAGCGCTTCTTCATAACGTGCTTGGGAAAAATGGCCGTTATCCTGAAAAGGTTCGATGCGGGAAATTTCACTGACCAACAGATGGTCTGGAATAATGATATTGGCATGATCGGCATAGCTGGTAGCCAAATGGCGATTAATCAGCGCATTCAATACCTCCGAGCGCAGTTGAGGGGTATCTAAGCTTGCAGGATCTAGGGCTTGATCGCGGTTATTGGCGCGCAGTTGCTCCTGCTGAGAGCGCAGGGTTTCATTAAACTCGGCCTGAGTAATGGAGTATCCATCCACCTTGGCCACAGTATCGGCAGTGCCGCTTTGACGGAAATAATACTCAAGACCGAACAAGGCAAAAGGGACAGTGATGGCGACCAAAATAACCTTAGCCACCCAGGTTTTGGACATGGAACGAAATTTTTCAAGCAACATACGACACCCCATGCATCAATTCAGTAAAAAAGGGCGAACTCTCGTTCACCCTTTTACCAGCCATAACCCTTAAGCGGTTAAAGCCCTTATAGCTTGGCGGAGTGGACGGGACACTCAAAAACTTACAATAAAAACAATTAAATGTCAAAAACCGTCTAAGCCATTTCCAAATAAAATCAAGGACTTAGGTAGCAGTGTTAAAGTAAAGTATCACAAAAGAAGTGCTACCATTTTTGTTACCACTGCAACGAAGTGTAGATTTTACCAGTGTTTCAAGGATTCTTGTACGTCAGAAATGAAAAAGCACCCGAAGGTGTCAAACAGCGCCCAATACTTTCCACTAATCAGCGCCCAATACTTTCCACTTTTTCGGGTTTCTGATGGCTATTTTTACGATGCTTAAAGCGGTAA
>Ga0214220_1000166_pt1 | contig 32125 bp, 27 predicted proteins | sample TroBogypolimnion_5_FD_153058 | JGI IMG/M metagenome (GOLD analysis project Ga0214220, IMG submission 153058) | Freshwater microbial communities from Trout Bog Lake, WI - 31JUL2007 hypolimnion | ecosystem: Environmental > Aquatic > Freshwater > Lake > Hypolimnion/Profundal zone | place: Trout... | reverse complement strand
GATGCTGAGGCGGATCTCCGGGTGCCACTTGCCCCGGGCATCCTTCTCCACCACGAAGAGTCCCGCGCAGCGCGCCATGCGCGGCGACCAGACCAGGGGTGGCGGCGCCAGGTCCCAGCCCGCGGAACGGAGGATGGCCTGGGCACGATGGCGGAGGGTGAACGTCATCCTTTGATTTTGGGGCAGAATCCGGTCGGATGGGGTCACGGCGGGGGCCATGGTCCAGGAGGGAGCCTGCCCTCGAACCTGTCCGGGAGGTTCGGGGTGAGGTCTCCTGTTGACAGCCTGGACCGAGAAGACTAAAACTAACACCCAATAGGTGCTAGTTATTGTCCTCGCCCTACGGCCCAAGCGCCGAATGCCCTCGTCCCCTTCTGCTCCTGTGCGGGAGCACCGAACCTCCCAGCGCCCGTGCCGATTAAGCCCCCAACTTCCGGAGCGCTTCCAACTCACCCCACCCGGAGACCGCCCATGACTAAACGGATCTTTCTTGCTGGCGCTGCCGGTGCCATCGGCCGCCGACTCGCCCCACTCCTCCTCCAGGAGGGCTGGCAGGTGGTCGGCTCCACGCGTTCCCAGGAAAAGGCTGCAGAGCTCCGTGCCCTGGGTGTCGAACCCGCCGTCGTCGATGTCTACGATGCCGAGGCGCTGCGGAAGGCGGTCGCCGACTGCAGGCCTGAAGTCGTCATCCACCAGCTGACGGACCTTCCCTACGCCTTGGATGCCGCCCAGATGACCGAGGGCCTCAGGCGCAACGCCCGCCTGCGCGATGAGGGCACCCGCAACCTGGTGGCCGCCGCGGTCTTTGCGGGCGCCCGCCGGCTCATCGCCCAGAGCATTTCGTTCATCTATGCCGAAGGAGCGACGCCTCACCCTGAGTCGGATCCCCTCCTGCCACTCAGCCACCCCGCCTACGGCGAGACGGTCGCCGCGGTCCTCAGCCTCGAACATCAGGTGCTGGTCGCCCCCCTCGAAGGCCTCGTCCTCCGGTACGGCCTCTTCTACGGCCCAGGAACCGGATTCGACAGTCCCATCGCCCCCGGCTCGCTGCACGTGGATGCCGCCGCCCAGGCCGCCCGCCTGGCGGTCACCGCCGGCGCGCCTGGCATCTACAACGCAGCCGAGAAGGATGGTGGTGTGGATATTGCCAAGGCCATGAAGGCCTTCTCCTTCGACCCTTCCTGGCGGCCAGGATCCTAGAAGCCTGGGACAGAGCTGGCAGCGGAACCCTGAGGCCGCGATCCAAGAGGGCGCCGGAAGGGACCGTTCCTTTCAGAGCACCTGGTTCGCCGGGGCTCCGCTCGATGCGGCTCTGGTCCAAGCCCTTCGGCGTGCGGGAATTCCAGAGGCGCCTCGAGGGCAGTTTGCCGGGATGAACCCGTGGATCCAGGCCGCCTGGGACCAGGTCCGGGTCGGGCGGGGGAGGTTGACATCCCTCATTTTGCGAGGCACATTGGAACATGCCATTTTCCCCGCACCCGGAGGCCACCGTGGACCGTGAACTGCTGAAGGGCAGCACTCCCCTGCTGCTGTTGTCGCTGCTCTGCGAGGGGCCCATGTACGGCTACCAGATCATCGAGACAGTCCGCCAGCGCACGGGCGGCACCTACACCCTGAAGGAGGGGGCCCTGTACCCGGCCCTGCACAAGCTCGAGGCCACGGAATTCATCGCCTCCTACTGGGAGACCCAGGAAAACGGCCGGGAACGCCGCTACTACGCCATCCAGCCAGCGGGGCTGGCCTTCCTGTCGGCCAAGAAGAAGGAGTGGAACCAGTTCGTGGACATGGTCCAGGCCTTCGTGGGGCCAAGGGCCTAGGCCGGAGCCGGATGTGTCCCGGGCCCTGGAGGCCTATCTCGCGCAGGTGGACTCGGGCCTCAGGGGCCTGACCGGGCGCCGCCGGGTCACGCTCATCCGCGAGCTGGAGGCCCATCTCCTGGACGAGGCCGAAGCCAGGGGCATCGGGTCCGAATCGGCCATGTCGGCCATGCTCTCAGAAAAGGAGCACCCCAGCCTGCTGGCGGAGGGACTCGCCCTGGGGGAGGGCCAGGACGCCAACCACCGGGGAGGCACCGCCCTGGCGGCGGGCATGATCATCGGCCTGGCCACGGGCGGCCACCTGTGGGTCGAGGGGTGGCCCTGGTACATCAGCCTGGCCTTTGGGACGGCCCAGGGGCTGGCCGTGGGCGCCGGCTACTTCTGGGTGCGCCGCCATTGGCTGCGGCTGGATCCCTGGGCCCGGACCAGTGTTGCCGTGTGCATCACCCTCCTGCTGTCCATCCCCCTCGGTTTCACCACCCACCATGGATTCAGATCCACCCGGCTGCTCTATGGGGCCTTCACGGGCTTCCTGCTGGAACGCCACAGCCAGGAGCGGCCCCTCTGGCAGACCCTGCTCGAACCCGTGGTATTCACGGCCCTCATGTTTCTCCTAGAGGCGGGCATCCTGGGTCGGGTCCGGTTCCAATGGTGGAAGGTGCCCCTGGAGCTCAGCTTCAACGCCACCATCCTGCTGAGCGTCATGGTCGCCCTCCGCTTCAAGCGGCTCCTCGCGGAACGGCGGTTCCTGACGACCCAGGAACAGGGGTAACGCTCTCCGGGGGGACCGTCTGCTCGCTCCGGACCCCCATATGTCAGGCAGGCGCAGCCTGCCTGACATGTCCAGGCCTTCCCCTGGGAATCCCCCTTGAGTCAGAAGGACTCCGGCGGTAGACTGGTCGTCTTGCGTGGACAAGCCGCGTGCACAAACCCCGCTCATGGGGGCATCCGGTCGGTCCCAGGAGGAAAGTGATGAAAGAGAAGATGCATCCCGAGCTGCACGACGTGAAAGTCCACTGCGCCTGCGGCAACGAGTTCATGACCCGCTCCACCAAGAAAGAGATGCGGGTGGAAATCTGCTCCAACTGCCATCCCTTCTTCACCGGCAAGCAGCGCCTGATGGACACCGAAGGCCGGGTGGAAAAGTTCAACCGGAAGTATGCGAAGAAGGAAGCCGTCGTTGCCGAGGCGACTCCCGAGGCCGCTCCGGCCACCACCGAAGCCTAGCTGCCATGTTCCAGAGAACGGGCCGAGCGCATCGGCCCGTTCTTCTTTTTTGCCCCCTGCTCCAGCTTTCGGCGGGGCCGAAATCCGGAGTTAGCGAAAGAGGTGGACCATGCTCGATCAGCTTGAAGCCGTGGAGGCCCGCTTCCAGGAGGTGGAGGCGCAGCTCCAGGATTCCGCGGTGGTGTCGGACCCCAGGCGCCTGCGGGAGCTGAGCAAGCTCCGCGCGGAGCTGGAGCCCGTGGTGCTGGCCTTCCAGGCCCACCGCACCCGCCTCAGGCAGCTGGAGGAGGCCGAGACCATCCTGGGCGACAAGACCCTGGATGCGGAGCTGCGCGACATGGCGGCCATGGAGATCGCCGACCTGAAGAAGGCCATTGCCGAGGGCGATGCCGAGATCAAGCGGCTGCTCGTCCCCAGGGACCCCATGGACGCCAAGAACGTGATCCTCGAGGTCCGCGCGGGCACCGGCGGCGAAGAGGCGGCCCTCTTCGCGGGGGAGATCTTCCGCATGTACCTGCGCTTCGCCGAGCGGCGGGGCTTCAAGGTCTCGGTGCTCGACGAGAGCGAGGCCGACGCCGGGGGGCTGAAGGATGCCACGGCCGAGATCCAGGGCGAAGGCGCCTTCTCGCTGTTCCGCTTCGAGAGCGGCGTCCACCGGGTCCAGCGGGTGCCCAAGACCGAGACCCAGGGCCGCATCCACACTTCCGCCTGCACCGTGGCCGTCATGCCGGAAGCCGAGGAGGTGGACATCGACATCCAGCAGAAGGACCTCCGCGTCGACACCTTCTGCTCCGGCGGCAAGGGAGGCCAGAGCGTGAACACCACCTACTCCGCGGTGCGGCTCACCCACCTGCCCACCAACACCGTCGTGCAGTGCCAGGACGAGCGCAGCCAGATCAAGAACATGGCCAAGGCCATGACCGTGCTGCGCAGCCGCCTCCTTCAGAAGGCCCAGGACGAGGCCGACGCGGCCCACTCGGCCCTCCGCAAGTCCCAGGTGGGCAGCGGCGACCGCAGCGAGAAGATCCGCACCTACAACTTCCCCCAGGGCCGCGTCACGGACCACCGGGTGGGCGTCACCATCCACCAGATCGACAGCTTCATGGGGGGAGCCATCGAGCCCATCATCGAGCCTCTCCGCGCCGCCTTCGAGGCCGAGCGGCTGCAAACACTGGAAGCCTGACCCGCCCCCTCCCGAATCTCCGCAGGCATGCCGTATAGTAGGGCATCCCCGGAGGGATCCCGGATGGCACGACCCCACCTCAACCCCCGCGGCGAATCCGTGCTGCGCACCCTCATCGAGACCTACCTTGAGGAGGGCGAGCCGGTGGGTTCGCGGCTTCTGGCCAAGCGCAATCCCGAGTCCCTGTCCAGCGCCACGATCCGGAATGTGCTGTCGGACCTGGAGGACGAGTCCATGGTGGCCCAGCCGCACACGTCGGCGGGCCGCGTCCCCACGGAGCGCGCCTACCGCTATTACGTGGACCGGTGGCTCGACACCCTGCAACCGGATCCCGAACTGGAGGGGCGGCTTTCCGTCACGCTGGATGGCCTGGACCTGGACCCGGAGTCCTGGGCCCGCCATGCCAGCCGGACCCTGGCCGAGATCATGGGCGGCGTCTGTGTGGTCCTGCCCCTTCCGTTCACCCAGAGCCGCCTGGTCCGGCTGGAATTCGTTCCCGTCGGTCCCGGCCGGCTCGTGGCGGTCTGGGTGGGCAGCCTGGGCGAGGTCGAGCACCGTCTCATGGAGAACCCCTGGAACCACAGCGAGGTTGTCCTGACTGAACTCGGGAACTACGCCACCGAGAAGTTCGCGGGCCTGACCCTGGCGGAGATGCGGGCCCGGCTCCTCGATGCGCTCAGGGTCGGGGCCCTGGAGGGCGAGTCCATCCGCCTCCGGCTTCAGGAACTGGCCGCGCGATGGCCGGTGGACCCGGGGGCCGCGGAGCCGCCCGTGCTGGTGTCTGGTCTGGGCCGGCTGGGCGGGCTGCCCGAGTTCGAGGACGTGAGCCGGTTCCGCGACCTGGTGGGCGCCTTCGAGGAGCACGGGAGGCTGGCCCGTCTGCTGAACGCCTTTGCGAGCCGGGCGGCCGAGGATGTCCAGCTGCTCCTCGGCACCGAGAATCCCTACTTCGAGGCCTGGCCCCTGGCCACGGCGGTGCGGACCGTGGCCCTGGGCCCCGCCGGGTTTGCCACTTTCGCCCTCATGGGGCCGCTTCGCATGGACTATGGGCGTGTCCTGGGCGGGCTGCGCTGGTGGTCGCGGCAGGTCCAGAACCGGCAGGAGCGGCCCTAGTTACCCAGCCATCGCCCTTGGGCTTATACTGCCCCGATGCCGAAAGAACCGTCGCGACTTCCCGATGCCCCGTCCGACCTCCCGCCCGGGGAGCCTGAGGACATGGTGGACCTCAACCTGGACGAACCCCTCGAAGGGGATCTGCAGGCCGTTGCCGATGAGGTGGCCTCGGGGTACCGCACCCAGGTCGTCACCGAGACGGATCTCCCCGAACCATCCCGCATGGGAGGAGAGGGCCGCGTGGACCTGGAATCGGCCCTGATCGAGGCCGAGCACCAGATGGAGGAGCTGCTCCGGCGCGAGGCCGAGCTGATGGACCATCAGCGCCGGCTGGCGGCGGACTTCAACAACTTCCGGAACCGTGCCCAGCGGGACATCACCCTCGCGGTGGAACAGGCCGAGCGGAAGATCTTCCTGGAACTCCTGCCGGTACTGGACAACTTCGACCGGGGTCTCGCGGCCACCTACCAGGATGTGGATGTCTTCCGCTCCGGCGTCGAGTTGGTCCGGAAGCAGTTCCTGGAGGCCCTGAGGCGGCTCAACGTGGAGCAGCTGCCCCTCCAGGTGGGAGACCCCTTCGACGCCCTGCATGCGGAGGCCCTCACAACCTACACTGACCCGAACCTCCCCGATGGTTCGGTGGCGGCCATCTACGAACAGGGCTTCAACCTCAAGGGCCAGCTCCTCCGGGCGGCCCGGGTGGTGGTAAACAGGCTCTAGGTATCTGCCCATGAATCCGAGCGCGGCCCTGTCCGGATCCTGGAAAATCCCAGTCAGCCCTAACCCTTCTGTTGGATGAATGACCTAGAAGTCGGTACGATGATGGACACGACCCCTCGGAGCTCCACCCATGGCAGGCAAACTGATCGGCATTGACCTGGGCACGACCAACAGTTGCGTCTGCGTGATGGAAGGTGGCGATTCGCGCATCATCCCCAACCGCGAGGGCAGTCGCACCACGCCTTCGGTGGTGGCCTTCACGGACAAGGGGGACGTGCTGGTGGGCCACATCGCCAAGCGGCAGGCCGTGACCAATCCCCAGCGCACCCTGTTCGCCGTGAAGCGGCTCATCGGCCAGCGGTTTCAGTTACCCAAGGTGCAGGAGGCGCTCACCCGGCTCCCATTTCCGGTGGTGGCCGCCCCCAATGGCGACGCCTGGCTCCGGGTCGGCGAGCGGGACTACGCGCCGCCCGAGGTTTCGGCCATCGTTCTCCGCTCCCTGAAGCAGGCGGCCGAGGCCTTCCTCCACGAGGAAGTCACGGAGGCGGTCATCACCGTCCCGGCCTATTTCGATGACGCCCAGCGCCAGGCCACCAAGGACGCGGGCAAGATCGCGGGCCTGAACGTCCAGCGCATCATCAACGAGCCCACGGCGGCGGCCCTGGCCTACGGGTTCAACAAGAAGGGCGTCAAGCAGATCCTGGGCATCTACGACTTCGGCGGTGGCACCGTCGACTTCACCCTCATGGAGATGAACGACGGCGTCTTCGAGGTGCTGGCCACCAGCGGCGACACCTTCCTCGGCGGCGAGGACATCGACCAGGCCGTCCAGAACTGGCTGGTCCAGCAGTTCCGCGAGAAGACCGGCATTGACCTCTCCAGCGACCGCATGGCCCTCCAGCGCCTCAAGGAAGCCAGCGAGAAGGCCAAGTGCGAGCTTTCGACCCTGGACCGCGTCGAGATCCGGCTGCCCTTCATCGCCCAGGGCCCCAGCGGACCCCAGCATCTGGAGGCCACCCTCACCCGCGAGGAGCTGGAGGAGATGGTCAAGGACCTGGTCGACCTCACCCTCATCCCCATCAAGGATGCCCTCGAGCAGGGCGGGAAGACCCCCAAGCAGCTGGACGAGATCATCCTGGTGGGCGGCCAGACGCGGATGCCGCTCGTGCAGCGGCTGGTCCGGGACTTCTTCGGCAAGGAACCCAACCGGGCCATCAATCCCGACGAGGTGGTGGCCCTCGGGGCCTCCATCCAGGGCGCCGTGCTCCGGGGCGACGTCAAGGACCTGGTGCTGCTGGATGTCACCCCGCTCAGCCTGGGCATCGAGACCCAGGGCGGCGGCTTCGTGAAGATCATCAAGCGGAACGCCACCATCCCCATCCGGGATGCCCGCACCTTCACCACCGTCTCCGACAACCAGAGCCGGGTGGAGATCCACGTGCTCCAGGGGGAGCGCGAGCTGGCCGAACACAACAAGAGCCTGAGCCGCTTCGACCTCATCAACCTGCCGCCCCTGCCCAAGGGCGTGCCGCAGATCGAGGTTGCCTTCGACATCGATTCCAACGGCATCGTGAAGGTCTCGGCCCGCGACCTCATGACCGGGCTGGAGCAGAGCATGAGCATCCGGCCCAGCTCGGGCCTCTCCGAGCTGGAAATCCAGCGCATGATCCGCGAGGCCCTGGCCAACGTGGAGACCGATGTCAAGAAGCGGGATGCCCTGAAGTACATGGCCTCGGCGGAAGGGCTGATCTTCTCCTGCGACAAGAGCTTCATCGAGTGCGGGAAGTACCTCTCGGATGAGCAGCAGTCCTTCGTGCGGGACGTGCTTTCCAGGGCCCGGCAGGCGGTGGCGGCCCAGGATGCGGAAGCCCTCCGGGCCTGCGAAGGGCAGCTGCTGGAGGCGCAGAACCTCCTCACGGATGCCGTGCTGGCCGCCAGCGAGGCCATGATGGCCTCCCTGGATGGCGAGGACGGGACGGCTTCACCCAATTAGTCTTCGCGACTTCCTCGGCTATCCTGGAGGTTCAGGATGGGATGATGAAACGCGACTACTACGAAGTGCTCGGTGTCTCCAAGGAGGCCGGGACCGACGAACTGAAGAAGGCCTACCGCAAGCTGGCCATGGAATTGCACCCCGACCGCAATCCGGGCAACAAGGAGGCGGAGGAGAAATTCAAGGAGGCCGCCGAGGCCTACAGCGTGCTGTCGGATCCCGAGAAGCGGAAGGTCTATGACCAGTTCGGCCACGCGGGACTGGGCGGCGCCGGCGGGGGCGGCCAGCAGTTCCAGTTCGACCCGAACCAGTTCGCGGACTTCGAGGACATCCTGGGCAGCTTCTTCGGCGGTGGCCTGTTCGGCGACCTCTTCGGGGGTGGCCGCCGCAGGTCCACGGGCGAGGAACGGGGGGCCGACCTGCAGTACAACCTCAAGCTCAGCTTCCAGGATGCGATCTTCGGGAAGGAGTCGGTGGAGCTGTCCATTCCCCGCCTGGAAGCCTGTGACACCTGCCACGGATCCGGCTGCGAGGCGGGCTCCCGGCCGGAGACCTGCCCCCAGTGCCGGGGCGCCGGTCAGGTGGCCATGCGCCAGGGCTTCTTCCAGATGCTCACCCCCTGTCCGCGCTGTGGAGGGCGGGGCCGGATCATTCCCAAGCCCTGCCGCACCTGCCAGGGCGAGGGCAGGATCCACCGGAAATCCAAGGTCAGCTTCAAGGTGCCGGCGGGCGTGGACCGCGGGACGCGCCTGCGGCTCCAGAACCAGGGCGAGTCGGGCCGTTTCGGGGGCCGCAGCGGCGACCTGTACGTGGTGTTCGATGTGGAGCCGGATGCGCGCTATGAACGGGACGGCAGTGACCTGCACCGGCGGCTGGAGGTGCACTGGCCCCTCCTGGTGACCGGCGGGACCCTGACGGTGGAGACGCCCTACGGCTCGGACCATGTGAAGCTGGCGGCGGGCACGCCCGCCGACCATGTCGTGAAGCTGGTGAACGCCGGGGTTCCCCGGCTCCAGGGCAGCGGACGCGGCGACCTCTACCTGCACCTCCGGGTGGCGGTGCCGAAATCCCTCACCGCCGAACAGCGGCAGCTCGTCGAGCAACTCCAGCGCAGTCTCGAGGGCGAGGCCGCCGGGGCCGACGAGGAAGGCTTCCTGGCCAAGGTCTTCGGCTCCGACAAGGGCGCCAGGAAGAAGCGGAAGTAGGGCCCTAGACCCTCACCCGGTCCCCCGCCACCACCACCCGGCCCTTGCCTTCGCGCTTGGCGCGGAGCAGGGCGCGGTCAGCCTCCTCGATGAGGTGGCCGGCGCCATCCGCATGCTCCGGGAAGGCTGCGACCCCGGCGCTGAGGGAGACCTGCAGCTGGGCCTCACCCAGGTCCAGGGGCTGGTCCCGCAGCAGTTGGAGGAGGCGCTCCCCCAGCTTCCGGGCCCCCTGGGCGGTGGTGCTCGGCAGGAGGATGCAGAACTCGTCGCCGCCATAGCGGTAGAGGCGGTCATGGGCGCGGCAGAGCCGCTGGGCCGTGTTGGCCACGGATTCCAGCAGGAGGCTGCCGACGGGGTGGCCGTGGCTCGTGTTCACCCGCTTCAGGTCGTCCACATCGAGGAAGAGCAGGGCCAGGGGCTCGGCCTTGGTGGCGGCGGACCGCACCGCCTGGGGCAGCTCCGCCTCCAGGCAGCGCCGGTTCTGCGCCACGGTGAGGTCGTCCTTGAAGGAGAGGGCGCGGCTCTCCTCGAGCTGCCAGGCGTTGAGCAGGAGCGGCTCCATGTCATCGAAGCCCCGCAGGAACCGGTCCGGCGGCTCCTTGGGGTCGGCCAGCCGCAGGATGCCCAGCTGCCCCGAAGGGGCCAGGAGGAAGGCCTCGCCCCGCCTCACGAGCTCCGCCGCCTCCTGCCTGGGCAGGGGGGCCTCCGCAAAGATGCCGTCGCCGGCGCGCTGGTAGAAGACGTCCTCCCGGCGCAGCCAGATGGCCCCGCCGCGGGCGCCGGAAAGCCGGACGGCGCGGGCCAGCACCAGGCGGAGCAGCTCGTCCAGGGAGGCCAGGTGCATCATCTGGCGCAGCCAGCCCTCACTGCCCAGGTCGCGCTGGCGCAGGTGGAGCAGCGCCTCCCGCGCGGCTTCCAGGGGGCGGTCCTGCAGCAGGACCCAGCCCGGCCGGAGGTTCAGCACGGCACTCACCTCCTCCGGCTCCGCCTTCTCCACCCACCACAGGATTTCGGTGCCCTCCGCGGGGATCAGGCGGGGGTCCGGATGGTTGGCCACGATGACCAGGGAGCCCGGTCCAGGGCCCGGGAGGACCTCCTTCCCCCATGCGATGAGGGCCTCTCGCAAAGCCTCACCCCTGGCGGAGGGGTGGGCGTCCAACCAATGGATGCGGGGCATGGGGCTCCCTGATGGCAGACTCTTCGGCATGCGAGGGGGCTCCGCTTAACCCAGGGCCGCTTCGAGGCGCAGGGCCAGCTGGCGCAGATGGGCGGCCAGGGGATCCAGGGCGGGCGAGGGGGACTCCCGCTGGCCCCGCTCGGCCCGGACCCAGCGCTTGAGCAGGGTGAGGGACTGGGGATCCCGCACCCCCAGGCGCTTGGCCGTCTGGATGAGCTTGTGGGACAGGCGGGTCCGCTCCGCGCCGGCCGGGTTCTCCCGCAGTTCCGCGACGAGTCTCAGGGCCTCCTGGGCCACCTCTAGATCCTGTCGGATCAGGGGGATCCGGGCATTGATCCGGAGCAGGAAGAGCTCCAGGAAGCGCAGCAGCTCGCTCAGGAGGTCCATTCCCTCCCGCAGGGCCTGCGGCACATTCTGGGGCGATTCCAGCAGCCGACCCAGTTCGCGGATGAGGCCCTCGGCCTCCTCCCGGTCCGGTCCCCGCATGAGCGGGAACTCGGGGCTCCGGCGGAAGGCCAGGAGGTACCGGTAGGTCTGGGACAGGCCCAGGGCCAGCCGCGGCCAGTCCTGCAGCTCCAGGTGAAGCTGCAGCTGTCCGAAGAGCGGGGGCACCTGCTCCCAGAGCCGCTGGATGCGCAGGCGCAGCTGCTCGCCCTCCTCCATCAGGCTGGGCGATTCCGGGAAGAGCCGGTGTTGCACCTCGGGAGAAAAGATCCCCACCAGCTCGCCCATGAGCTGCTTCTGGTGATTGATGAGGAGGCCCCGCAGGTTGTCGAGGGTCTGGGCCAGCTGGTCCGCGTCCTGGCCGGCCAGGGCCTGCTGTAGGAGGCTCCGCAGGGTCCCTTGATCCTGCTGGAGGACCTGGACCGCCCGGCGGAGGAAGGTCCGGAGCCGCCCGGTCTCGGGCCTGGATGGGTCCAGCAGGTCCCCGCGGGAGGGGTCGTAGGCGCGCTCGGCCTGGCGACCCAGTTCGGATTCCATGACGAGAAAAGTGGGGACCACCGCGTACCGGTCCCGGAGTCCCATGCTCGCGGCCGCCTCGAGCGACTCCAGGAGGCCCAGCAGCGAGATGTGGCTCGCCAGGGCCCGGGCCACCACCGAGAAGGCCGGCCGGTCGTTCCGGCGGAGCTGCTGCATCAGGCGGCGGAGCTCCAGGGGCATGCTCTCCCGGAAGAGATCGGCGTCCATGCGGGGCAGCGACCAGCCCAGGTTGTCCCAGAGCCAGCGCAGGCTGCCGCGGACCTGCTCCACCGCCGGCCAGTGGATGCCCCGATCCAGGGGGCGCACCAGGCTCAGCCGGAGGTTCGAGACCACATGCTCGAGCAGGAGCAGGGGTTCCACCCGGGGATGGATGTCCGCCGGGATGCAGGCTTCCAGCTGTTCGGCGAGGCGGGTCAGGGATTCCTCCAGGCGCCCCTGGCCCTGGATGGCGCGGTTCACCGCCTTCATCTGGGCGTTCAGCCGGGTCACGGACGCGGCCCCGGGGTCGCCGGCCTGGAGGGCCGAGAGTATGCCGCGGAAGGCCTCCCGGTGATCCGCCAGGAAGGTGGACCAGAGCGACCGGAGGTTGCCATCGCTCTCCGAGGGGGCCAGGGACATGGCCCGCAGAGAGGCCAGGAGATCCAGCAGCTGGGTCACCCAGGCGGGCTGGTGCTGCTCCATGAGCAGTTCGCGGTGGGCCGACTCGGCCTGGTCGCCCAGCCGTCCCAGGCTGTGCAGCAGGACCAGGCCCATGGCGCTTCGGGCCTCCCCGAGCCGGCGGGGCGAGAAGGTGTGGAGGAAGGCCAGGAAGTAGCCCAGGCTCCGCCGGAGGGAGGCCTGGGCGGGCGACTCCTCATGGGGCGCGAGGGGCTGCGGGACGGCCTCCATCAGGGGCTCCAGATCCCGGGCCCCCTCGCGGAGAATATCTTCAAGCAATGCTAGATCTGTCTTCGACAGACCCTTCTCCCGGATGAGTTGCCGGGCCAGGAACAGGCGCTGTGGCTGGGACTCGGAGGGGGGCATGGCAAAAGCATACAATGGTTAAGCTTTCGAATCCCGCGCAGGGTGCTACCATCGCCTTACCCCAATCCGGAGGCAGTCGGTGGTCAGCAAGCTCGGGGAAATGCTCGTCAAGGCCCAGCTCATCACAGATGCCCAGCTGGATGAGGTTATGAAAATCCAGCGCAGGGAGGGCGGCAAGCTAGGCAGCATCGTCGTGCGTGCCGGGTTTTGCTCAGACCAGGACATCGTGAGCTTCCTGGGGATGCAGTATGGCGTCCCCGCCGCGGACCTGGAGCAGTGGCCGCCCATTGATGCCGCCGTCATCGCCCTCATCCCCCGGGACCTGGCCCAGCGGCACAAGGTGTTGCCCCTCCAGCGCACGGGCAATGTCCTGACCCTGGCCATGTCCGACCCCACGGACATTTTCGCCATGGACGATGTGCGGTTCCACACGGGCTACAACGTGGATCCGGTGGTCTCCAGCGAGATGGGCCTCGTCCGGGCCGTGGAGAAGTACTACGGGGGCAGCAGCGCCGTGCGCCTGGCGGATGGCACGCCTGGTCGCAGCGCGGCCCAGGGCGGCGGGGGTGGTCCCGCGGCCAGCGGTCCAAGCGGAGGCCCTGCCGAGGCCACCTTCAACGAGGCGGATGAGCAGTTCGATCTCTCCGAGCTGGAACAGGAACTCGACGCCGACGCCGAGTTCGACGCCGTCGACGAGGACGAGGACAGCGTCAACGTCGGCAGCCTGCGGCGGGGCAGCGAGGACGCGCCGGTGGTGAAGCTCGTGAACATGGTGCTCATCGACGCCATCAAGCGCGGGGCCTCGGACATCCACATCGAGCCCTACGAGAAGACCTACCGCATCCGGTTCCGCATCGACGGGATCCTCATGGAGGTCATGCGCCCCAACCTGAAGCTGAAGGATCCCCTCACCTCCCGCGTGAAGATCCTGGCCAAGCTCAACATCGCCGAGCGGCGGCTGCCCCAGGACGGGCGCATCAAGCTGCGGGTCAACATGGGGGGCGGCCAGAAGGTCATCGACTACCGCGTGAGCATCCTGCCTACGCTGTTCGGCGAGAAGATCGTGCTGCGGCTGCTGGACAGCGACAAGCTCATGCTCGACCTCACCAAGCTCGGCTTCGAGCCCGAGAGCCTCGTCGCCTGGGACCGCCAGATCTCCAAGCCCTACGGCATGGTGCTGGTGACGGGCCCCACGGGCTCGGGCAAGACCAACACCCTCTACTCCTCCATCGCCAAGCTCAACACCGTCGACACCAACATCATGACGGCCGAGGATCCCGTGGAGTTCAACTTCCCGGGCATCAACCAGGTCCAGATGAAGGAGCAGATCGGCCTCAACTTCGCGGCCGCGCTGAGGTCCTTCCTCCGGCAGGACCCGAACATCATCCTCGTGGGCGAGATCCGGGACTTCGAGACGGCGGAGATCGCCATCAAGGCGAGCCTCACGGGCCACCTGGTGCTGTCGACCCTCCACACTAACGACGCGCCCAGCACCATCAACCGCCTCATGAACATGGGCGTGGAACCCTTCCTTGTGGCCACCTCCGTCAACATCATCTGTGCCCAGCGCCTGGTGCGCCGCCTTTGCATCAACTGCAAGATGGTGGATCCCCACCATCAGCCCGAGGAGGCCCTCTACAAGGTCGGCTTCACGCCCGAGGAAGTGCAGCGGGGGATCACCTTCTACAAGCCCGTGGGCTGCGACATCTGCAACAAGCGCGGCTACAAGGGGCGCGTGGGGCTCTACGAAGTCCTTGAGATGTCCGAGACCCTCAAGGACATGATCCTCACCGGCGCCTCCGCCATCGAGATCCGCGAGCAGGGCCAGAAGGAAGGCATGATCACCCTGCGCCGCTCCGGCTGCCGCAAGGTCCTGGATGGCGTCACCACCATCGAAGAGATCATCCGAGAAACCGTGTTGTAGATGAGGCTCTCATGAGCGAAGTCGGCGCCAGTTACGTTGCCCCCCTGCAGCAGCTCCTGAAGACCATGGTGGAGTACGGGGGCACGGACCTGCACATCACCACGGAATCGGCCCCCCAGATCCGCATCGACGGGCGCATGGTGCCCCTGAAGCTGCCGCCCCTGGACGCGGCCCAGACCCGCTGGCTCTGCTACGGTGTGATGACCGACCAGCAGAAGCACCGACTCGAGGAGGACCTCGAGGTGGACTTCTCCTTCGGCCTCCAGGGCGTGGCCCGCTTCAGGGCCAACGTGTTCAACCAGCGGGGCGCCACGGCCGGGGTCTTCCGGACCATCCCCGAGCAGATCCGCACCTTCGAGCAGCTGGGCCTGCCCCCCGCCATCCAGTCCCTCTGCGACAAGCCTCGGGGCCTGGTGCTGGTGACCGGCGTGACCGGCTCGGGCAAGTCCACCACCCTGGCGGCCATGGTGGACAAGATCAACACCGAAGATCCAGTGCACATCCTCACCATCGAGGATCCCGTGGAGTACGTCCACAAGCACAAGCGAGCCCTGGTGAACCAGCGGGAGATCCACGCCGACACCCACAGTTTCAAGAAGGCCATGCGCTCCGCCCTGCGCCAGGATCCCGACGTGGTGCTGGTGGGCGAGATGCGCGACCTGGAGACCATCGAGTCCGCCCTCACCATCGCCGAGACCGGCCATCTCACCTTCGGTACCCTGCACACCAGCAGCACCGTCCAGACCATCAACCGCATCATCGACGTGTTCCCCGCCCACCAGCAGCCGCAGATCCGCGCCCAGCTCTCCCTGGTACTGGAGGGCGTCATCTGCCAGAGCCTCATTCCCAAGGCTGCAGGCAAGGGCCGGGCCCTGGCCCTGGAGATCATGCTGCCCAATTCCGCCATCCGGAACCTCATCCGGGAGGACAAGATCCACCAGATCTACGGCGTGATGCAGTCGGGCCAGTCCAAGTACGGGATGCAGACCTTCAACCAGAGCCTCTCGGACCTGGTGCTGCGCAAGGACATCACCCAGGAGCAGGCCCTCGATTATTCCTCCAACACTGACGAGTTGCGCGAGCTCATCAACCGCGGCGTCGGCGTCGGGGCCGCCGGGGGCCGATCCGCCGCCCCGACGCCGACCGCCAATCCGGCCCTCGGTGGCCGGAACCCCAACATCAAGTACACCTAGGACTTCTCTGCCGTCGCATTCCTGCCTATCCTGAAGGCACCGTTGAGTCCAGCCCTTTGCCGAGGTCCGCATGCCCGCTTATGCATGGAAAGGCAAGAATCGATTGGGGGAGGTGCAGGAGGGCGTCCTGGTGTCCAATTCCAGGGATGCCGCCGCCGCGACCCTGAAGCGCAACGGCATCGAGGTCATGAACGTCCGGGTCATGGCCGCCGAGGGGGGGCGTTCCCTCGGCAAGGTCCCCCCCAAGGACCTGGCCATCTTCACCCGGCAGTTCAGCGTGATGATCGATGCGGGCCTGCCCCTGGTGCAGTGCCTGGAGATCCTGGGCGCCCAGCAGACCCACAAGGGTTTCCAGCGCATCATCGAATCCGTCCGGGACGACGTGGAGAAGGGTTCCACCCTTCAGGCCGCCCTCTCCAAGCACCCCAAGGCCTTCAATGACCTCTTCGTGAACATGGTGGGCGCCGGGGAGAGCGGCGGCATCCTGGACGTCATCCTCCAGCGGCTGTCGGGCTACATCGAGAAGTCCGTGAAACTGACCGGCAAGGTCAAGAGCGCCATGACCTACCCCGTGGCGGTCATCAGCATCGCCATCATCGTGGTGGTGATCATCATGGTGAAGGTCATCCCCGTGTTCTCGGCCATGTATTCCGGCCTGGGCAGCAAGCTGCCCTATCCCACCCTGGTCTGCATCGCCCTCTCGGACGCCATCATCAACTACTGGTGGCTGATGACTGTCGCCATCGTGATGGTCGTGATCGGCCTCCGCCAGTACTACAAAACGCCCCTGGGACACCTGCAGATCGACACCGTGCTGCTGCACCTCCCCGTGCTGGGCGACGTGTTGCGCAAGGTGGCCGTGGCGCGGTTCTGCCGCACCCTGGGTACCCTCATCAGTTCCGGCGTGCCCATCCTGGAGGGCATGGATATCACGGCCAAGACCGCGGGCAACCTGGTCATCCAGAACGCCATCCTGAAATCCAAGGACGCCGTGGAGCAGGGGCGCAACATCTCCACGCCCCTGGCGGAGACCAAGGTGTTCCCCCCCATGGTGGTGCAGATGGTGGGGGTGGGCGAAGCCACGGGGGCCCTGGACGCCATGCTGGCCAAGGTGGCAGATTTCTACGAGGACGAGGTGGACAACGCCGTCTCTTCCCTCACCAGCCTCATGGAACCCATCATGATCGCCATCCTGGGCGGCATCGTGGGCTTCATCGTGGTGGCCATGTACATGCCAATCTTCGGACTCGCCGCCGCCTTCGACAAGCAATGAGGGCCGATTGGCCAGCCAATTGCATCCTTTTGGGGTTCGGGAGGTCACGATGAATCGGACGACGAAGGGCTTCAGTTTCATTGAAATCTTGCTGGTGGTGGTGATCGTTGGCATCCTCAGCGCCATTGCCATCCCCGCCTTTCTCGGCCAGAAGACCCGGGCCGACCTTGTGGGGGACGCCCAGCAGAACGCCAAATCCCTCCAGATGATGCTGGAGACCAGCAAGGCGGACAGCGGGGTCTACGGGGCCGCCAATGCGGTCACCACCTGGAAGCCCGATGGCACGGTCGCTGGCACCAACGTGGCACCCCTCTTCGCCCCCAAGGGATCCACGAACATGACCTATGTCCTGACCATCGGCGCCACGGGGCTGACCTACAACCTGGAAGTCGACGACAACCGCCCCCATCATGCCGGGAAGATCTTCGTGACCGACCAGACCGGGAAGCAGGTCTACCCCTAGGCGATCTGCCCAGGGCTTAGCGATTTACATCTGCTGCCATCGGATCAGGCCGATCGAGTTCTTCTGCCACGACCCTTGAGTGAGGCTCCAGTTGTTGGGCCCGCCGTAGCGCCCCCCGGGCGGTCTTGTACTGGCCCAGCCGTCGGCGGGCTCTGGCCAGCCACAGGAGGGCTTGAAACTCGACACGCTCGAGTTCCAGGACGTTGGCCTCATGGGTTTCGGCCGCAGTGCGCAGGTAGGGCAAGGAGGCCAAGGGATGGTCCTGGGCCATGTGCAGAATGCCCAGGCAGAGGTTCACGGAGGAATCCCGGGGGTCCTTGGCGTACTCGGTCCTGAAGGCTTCCAGGGCCTCGGCATTCCTCCCCATGCCCATGAGCGCAATCCCAAGGGCTCCCCTTCCCCCCTTTAGGGAGGGCGTACCTTCCGAGGCAGCCCGAAATTCCTTTGCGGCTTGGGCAAACTCCCTATTTTGGAGGTGCAGTCTTCCGAGAGTCATGTGGGCCATCCAGTTCTGCTCGGTGACCTGCTCGGCATGCTCGAAGACAGAACGCGTCTCCCGCCAGTAGCCCACCTGGCGATAGGAGAGGAAGGCGCAGGCCGCCAGCACCATGGACCAACCCAGGAAAAAGGCTCTCGGGCGAACCCCCAGCCAATCAGTGGCCTCCTGGGAACCCCAGGCCAGGACCCAGAAGGGGCCCAGGAGTGACACGTAGGTGTACCGGTCCGCCATGGCCTGGGCTCCGATCTGGACGAGGCCGATCACCGGGAGCAGGGTCAGCCCAAGCCAGAGCCAGCCTGCCAACAGGTAGGGCCGCTGTCTTCGTAATCGCCAGGCGAGGAGGGATAGGCCGGCGATTAGAACCATGCCGAGCAAAGCCAGAGGCAGCGAGATTCGGAACCCCGGGTGGGGGTAGAAGATCGCCAGCTTTGCGGGCCAACACAGCTTCCCCAGGTAATCCACGGCTGCCGTGGCGGCGTTGGCCAGGCGCAGGCTCAGCGGCAATTCAGCCCAGGTGTAGATTGCACCGACGCCTGATTGGGCATCCAACGTATAAAGGCTCCCGAGTCCGGCCACCATGATCAACGGAAACTTCTCATGCAGAAGTTTCCATGCATCCGCAAGGGTAATGACTCCATTCACTGGATTTTTGAAACGCTCCAGGGGCCAGAAGTCCAGAATGAGAAGGGTGGCGGGGAGCGTCACGAGCATGGCCTTGGCCGTCAGGCCCAGCAGGAAGCAAAGTGTGACCAGCATGTAGCTTTGGAGCCGAGCCGAGCGCGCGAAGTGCACATAGGCCTGGAGGGCCAGGAGCCAGAAGAGGGTGCTCAATACGTCCTTTCGACCGGAGACCCAGGCCACGCTCTCCACGTGGAGGGGATGCAGCGCGAACAGCCCTGCCACGACGGCGCTGAGCCCAGCGCGGCCCGTCATCGACTTGAACAGGTGGAACACCAGGACGCCATTGATCGCATGGAGCAGAACATTGGCAAGGTGCTGGGGCCCGGCACCGGGGCCGAAGCCATGAGCCACCAGTTGGAAGCTGATCCAGGTCAGGGGGTAGCTGTCGGCACTTTCCCGGCTCGTGATGGCCCAGCGGAGGTTGTCCCAGGACAGGCCCGAGAGGACATGGGGATTTCGGGCCACCCGGAAGGGATCATCGAGGTTCACATACGAGAAAGTGCCGGTGCGCGAATACACAGCCAACACTGCCAGGAACAGCAGGGCGGGAAGGACCCAAGTGGTCATGGGAAACGAGCCTTCGCCGAATTTCCTGCCCGGTATTTCTCCGTTCATGGTCGGGCGGTTCTGGGAAAGTGCGGGCTTTGGATCAGGTGCCAGAGGGCCAGCCGATAGACCAGTGCCGTGCCCAGGCAGCCGAATCCATACTGCACGCTGCGCTTGAAGTTGATGCTTGAAGCTTCAGGCAGGTAGTTAGTAGGGCAGGTGATCTCGCCGATGGTGTGATCCCGCCACAGGATCTGCGCCAAGACCTGGTTGTCAAAGAGAAAGTCGTCGCTGCAGGGGTCGAGGTCCAGTTCGCTCAGAAGTGAAGCGGAATAGGCCCGGTAGCCCGTGTGAAACTCTGAAAGCTTAGAGTCCATGAGCAGGTTTCCCGCGAGGGTGAGGACGCGATTGGCGCAGTACCGCCACCGGGGCATGCCCTGGCGGAGGGCGCGCCCCCCCAGGATCCTCGAGGCCAGTACACAGGGATAGAGGCCTTGGGCGATGAGCGAGGCCATGGCCGTGATAAGCCGGGGAGTATACTGGTAGTCCGGGTGGACCATGATCACGATATCCGCACCCGCCTCCATGGCCAGCTGGTAGCAAGTCTTCTGATTGCCACCGTAGCCACGGTTTTGTGGGTGGAGATGGACCTGGGTCCGGGGGAGGGCTTTGGCCAGGGAAACGGTGCCGTCCGAGCTGGCATCGTCCACCACGATGATCTCGTCCACACAGGCCTGGGCGAGGACCTCTTCAGCCGTCCGCATGATCGTGCGGGCCGCGTTATAGGCGGGCATGACCACGACGACTTTTTTCCCATGAATCATGTGGCATCCAGAAGCAGACGGGCCCCCTCAACCAAAACCAGATTCCCATATTCCCACAAACAAAGGCCCTCGCCGAGACGGGGGCCTTTGCTTTCCCTGGATGGTAGGATTCTACTCGACAGGCACCGCTGACAGGACCTGGGCACCGCCCGTCTTCAGCATGTAGCTCACGACGATCACGTTGTGGGAGCTTCCGTTGATGTCCAGCGCCGTGGAGGCCACCATGCCCACCTGTCCGGGGTTTTGGGCGGCGGCGCCCTTGACCAGGGGGCTCGAAGTTCCGTTATAGGCATTCTTGGCGTTGGGGTACTTGAAATTGGCGAGGGTACTGGCCACATAGGTCATGACCGCCCCGGTGCTGGCATTGTTCATCAGCTTGGCGGCGGCCGCGACTTCAGAGGCGACGGCGCCGGCCGTGGCCACCGTGGCCTTCGCCTTGGCGCTGTCCCGCTGGCCCAGGAGGGCGGGTATGGCGATGGCCGAGATGATACCGATGATGGCGAGCACGAGCAGAAGCTCGATGAGGGTGAAACCGGCTTGGCGCTTCATGGAGCCTCCTGGTGGGTTGGGTGGATTCCCTGCGGTTTATGGTTGCAAAATGCGTGTCACTTTGAAATCTGCCAGGGTCCGGGCCGCTTGCCCGGCATATCGGCGACGAGGCCTGGCACGGACTCCCTGGGCAACTCCTCCCAGGATTTGAACTCGTAGCCAGAGTATACGCCTTTGATGTACTTCCCATTCCCGATGGGGTTGAAGACGACCGTCTGATCCGTCTGGATGGAGGCCCAGGAAAGGTCCTTGGTCGCCCGGTCCGAGTCCGGGGGATTGTCCATGAACCAGAAGCCGTTGAAACCGAGATAGGTGTGGTGCACGAATTCCTCCGGCTTCATGCCTGCGCCCTCCACGCCCCCCTGGTCCCGGATCTCCTTGGGCTGGATGTGGACCGCCTGGACCGTGGGGAAGGAGAGCACCCAGCCCTCTGGGCCGGTCCGGGTCAGGGTGAGGGGCTCCTGGCCCTGCACCCACCGGCCTAGGTCGTCCCGCAGGTCCAGCCAGGAATAGATGTCCCTGGGGCCCAGGTGAGCCCGGGTCTTCCCGATGGGATGCATGGGGACCTTCAGGGTATCGGGGGTCAGGTCGAAGCCGTGGATCCCGGTCAGATACCCGATCAGGGTCCCGTCCGGCGTCACGACGGGCGGGAACTGCTCCCCGTGGTCGGAGGTGATCACGCCCGACAGGTTCGGGTACTGGGCTTCCCAGGCCTTCACCATGGGCTCCAGGTCCCTCATGATCCGGTTTGCCCGGATCCGGTAGTGGTTGACGGGATTGGATCTTCCCCCTTGCCGCCGGTAGTGGTCCCGCTCGGCCTGGTCCAGACCCTGGTAGGCCTGGTAGGCCCGGGCCGGGTGCAGCAGCCAGGACCAGGGCCGGAGGACCTGGATCTCGTCCCGGCGCAGGTACATGGGGGCGTGCAGCTGGCAGGTGTGGGCGCTGACCCAGTGCTGCCCGCCCAGGGCGCGGCCCACCTCCCGGAAGAAGGAGCGGTCGTCGGACCAGGGGTTGGTGGTCTCGATGTAGGTCAGGTAGTTCTCAGCCCAGCTGTAGGCGGGCCAGCAGGTGCCCGCGCCCACGGTGAAGAAGTGCTTCCAGCCGCCGCTGGGCTCGTAGACCTCGTCGAAGGGCGTCCGGCTGAGGACGAAGCTGAGGGTCGTGGAATCGTCGATGAGGAAGATCGTCCGTTCGCCCCTGGCCCGGGCCGCATCCAGGAGGCCGGGCTGGGGGGGATTCTCGATTTCCGACCGGAAAGGGATCACGTAGTGGTACTTGAAGGAATCGGGGTCGGCTCCCAGCAGCATGTTCCAGGCGAGGCGGGTGGCGGGCACGGCCACCACCGGTTGGCAGCCTCCAGGGGCCTTCCACTGGGGCATGGCGCTTTCGGCCAGGTCCTGCCGGAGGGCATCGATGCCGAGGACCAGCAGCCGCCGCTCGCTGGCGGGGATCCTGGCCGTTTGGGGCGCCATCCGCCGGAACAAGTCGTGGGGCAGGTGGAGGAGCAGGGCCAGGGTCAGGGCGCCTCCGGCCAGGCGCCAGGCACTGCGCCATTGGGCCTGGAAGCCCCTGGCCAGGGCCCAGAGACCACCCCCCAGGAACAGGGCCAGGGCCAGGCCCATGGGCAGGTACTGGAGCCCCTGCACCATACCCATCGCCGTGGGGACATCCAGGTAGAGCAGGCCATGCACCCAGAGGAGGCTGCCCAGGCCGATCCAGAGGCCCGGCCTGAAACCCAGGTGGTGCTCCAGCGAGTCGTGGATGCCCACCCGCTGCCACAGGAACAGGATCAGGCCCGCCAGGAGCCCCAGGCCCCCGTAGGCGGCCAAGGCGAATAGGGCCCACTCCGCCACGGCCTCCAGCATGATGCCGGTGTAGCTTAGCTGGGGGAGGAAGGGATGGGGCGTGCCCCCCACCATAAGCAAGAAGCGGAAGCCCAACAGAAGCCAGGCGAAGGACCAGATGGCCAGGATCCCCAGCATCCAGGTCAGGCGTGTCCGCAGTCCCGCTTTCATAGCGACTCCAAAAAAACGCCCCCAGCTGCGCCAGGGGCGTTCCAATAGCATGGCTCGAGTCTAGTCGAGGGCGACGACCTTGGTGACCGTGGAGGTGTTACCGCTGTTCAGGTAGGTTGCCGTGACGGTAACGGCCGGATAGGTGTTTTGGGTCGCTGGGTCGGTATAGCTCTGAACGGCGCCGACGTTGACGATGCCGTTGGCAGTAGGAGTGCCCGCAGCAGCGACGTAGGGATTCGCAGTCCCACCGTAGGGGTTCTTGGCGGCAGGGTACTTGTAGTTGCTAAGGGAAAGCACAGCAGTAACCACAGTGGAGGCCGTTGGGGGCGTACTGCTCTTCTGGCGCAGGTCGTCATTGACGCGCGCCAACTCACCCGTGATGTTGGCGACCATCGCCTGGGTGGCCTTCGCCTTGGCCTTTTCGCGCTGGCCCAGCAGAGCTGGGATGGCGATGGCGCTGATAATGCCGATGATCGCGAGGACCAGCAGCAGTTCGATGAGGGTGAAGCCTGACTGCTTCTTCATGGGCGTCTCCTTGGGAATGGGCCGAGGCAAGGTTATCAAGTCTCATGCCAGGGTGAGTCGATCCTGGATTTTAGGTCATTGGTGCAACGGGGAGGAGAAATACTTACGTGCTTGATCGCAAAACGACCAGGGAGACCCCCGACATGCCGCCCCTGCGGGGCACTAGGGTGACGCATCGGGGCCATGTGGAGTGTCGCCTTTCCCCCAAACCAATCCCGCCGTGGTCAGGATCAACACCACCACGGAGATGAGAGCCCACCCCAGGGGCAAACTCTCAGGAACACCCACCCAGCCGGATGATGAGGGTTCCCAAGTCACCGGTCGGGATGTTATCAGGGTGGGAGGCCGGGGCGAGGGGGGGGCCAGCAGAATGCCGGAGGGTTTGCGGGCCAGTTTCTGGCCCAGCGCCGCTGGAAACGGGCCGGTTAGGGCGGCCGGCACGGGGAGCACCCACAGGGTCCGCCCCAAGGGGTCCACGTAAGGTCGGGCCCCCTGGAAATTCCTGGCTTGGGGCGAAATGGTGATCACGGCCTGGACCCCGATCCGGCGAAGGGCGTCCATGATTTTCTCCGGATCTTGAAACAGCAGTGTCTCCGGCAAAACAACCCGCCAGGGTAGCGACAACCCATAGTGCTCACGACTGGGTCTGCTCGGTTCCATCGGCTCATAGATATGGGCGGCCTCCAAGCCAGCCAGAATGGGAGCGTTTCCCACGAGGCCAAGCACCGGGAGTGGCAGTGGTTGCATCATGTCAAAGGGACCGACGAGGGCCACGCGGCTGCCGGGGAGTAGCCCTGTCATTGACGCCATTCGCCGGGTCTCCATGGCAAGCCTCTCTGCCCCGAAAGGATGGGCCGCCTCGAGAGAAGGCCAGATCTCAAATGAAAGCCCCCGCAAAAAGACTAGGAGGGACAGTCCAGCTATGGTGCCGAGCAGGAAGGGGCTTCTGCGCGGGAATGACTCCTGGAACCTCAGGAGTAGGCTAGCCAGGGCTAGGGGGCCAATGAAAATGCAGATCTTCCAGGTCCACCGGAAGCCGGCCAGGGGACCGAAACCAAGATGGCGGATCGTGGGGTAACTGGCAGCCCCCATGAAGACCAGCGCGAACAAGAAAAAGACACCAAGGGACCATTTTCGGCGCTGCCAGAGAGGCCGACAAAGGAGGACCAGGGCCGGCGAGAAGAATATCCCCACTCCTGTCCAGGATATGTTGGCCCAGAGTTGGAAATCCCGGGTGTAGAGCAGGTTTCCAAACAGGGTCCCGTGCAGCACGGCACCGAGGGTTTGGGCATGACGCAGAAGATAATAGGAATCCCCTCGGTCCCCCATCCAATCCTGCGTGCCGTCAAGCGAGAGCATTTTCAGGTATAGCAATGGAATCAGCGCGGGAAGTTGGGCCCATAGAAAGGGCAGAAGGCGCCGGAAGTGGGATCGATGGGGTTGTTCCGCCAGAGCCCAGAGCAGCAGGATTCCGATGCCCAGGACATACATCTGGGCGTGGGAACTGACGAAAAATCCAAGGCTGCAGAAACCGATCAGCAACCGTTCCCGGCGAGAACTGCGAAATTCGATTCTGGAGACGATCCGCTGCAGAAGAAAGGCCAGGGCCAGGAACCACGGATAGCAGCTGAGGTAGTTGTGCCAGTTGAGGCCAAGCAGCAAGGGACCCGGAGCGAGCATGGCCAGGAGGCCCCAGGCCATGCGTTCCGATTCAGGTCGATCCAGGGGAGCAAAGGACCTTGCCACCAGGGCCACCGCGCTGAGATGCATCCAGGTACTAACTTCCAGCAGTGCCAAGGGATGACCGATGAAACGCGCCACAAGGTTGGCCAAGTGGTAGGGAACATAAAGGACGCCGACCTGTGCGTTCTCCCAGGGTGACCAGCCCGAGCCCAGGCTCCAAAGCATCCGCAGGGGATGCCCCCCTAAAACCGCATCCGTGTGCGCCTTGATGAGCGGGAGGAAATACATCCAGTTGTCATCGGTGGTTGAGAATGGAAAAGGCCGGATCCAGTTCCCGAGGAGCACCACAGCGCTCGCCAGGAGGACCAGAAACCCAGGGCTTAGCAGGCGCGAGAAGTGGGACTTCTCCGAAGCAGTCGCATTTTGCTGGGCTGAAACAGGGCTGGGCATCTTACAACCTTGGGACTTGTCGGGCCCTCAGGGCAAGTCCCCGTGCCGTGAAAACCGCATGAGGCAACCACGGGGTCATTACTTGGACACTTGGGAGCATCCGGGTCATGGGCGAAATATAGGACTAGGAAGAGGGCATAACTTGACGGGGTAATCGCGAGAAAGGACCTGCAAGTGTCCGGAGACCAGGCGACTGGTGGTCAGGATTTGATGCATGGCCATGGGCTTCACCAGCGTCACGGTATAAGCAGTCGACGGGGCGTACTGCTTCAGGTGAAGGGCTGATATATCCTCTTCCGGGATGTGCAATTGATCCCAGGTTATTACGACCTCTAGAATGTGGGCAGGATGGGCCGATAGAAAGGCCGGGCCGGTCCGTCCGAAAATCTCCGGAGTGTTCAGCCCCATCAAATCCACCACGAAGGAATTCCCGAAATACCTAACAGCGCCAGCATCCACCGCCCAGAAATTAGTGCTCTGGGGGAACTGAGCCAGCCAGCAACCGACCGCCACCTGCACGTCGTCGATGTTGTGGGCATCATTATCCAAATGGTGGAACCTCGAAGGCCATGATGCGAGCATGCCCAAGATCCAACTCATAATGAGTGCCCAACGTACGAATGGGCGGAGCCACTGGGTGAGCGTTAGCCCAAGATAGGTCATGCCGATCAGCAGCAATGGAAGTCCGACAAGGAGGTATCGCCTATGGTAATAGGTCGGAATTTCTCTGGGTTCGATTAAGGCACTGCATACGGCGATCAATAGGAGACCCAGCGCTCCTATCCAGACGGGGCTGCAATCCAGGCCGGTCCGGCGCTGTCGATACAGCAACCAGATCCATCCGAGGAGAACAGCCCCCAAAAGCAGAAGCGGCGCGGGAACGAGGCTCGGTAGCATCACCGTCATCCCACGACCCAGGGATGCGGCCTTCGGCCAGAGCCCCTGAGTGACTTTCTGGTGAAAGGTTGAGGGCATGAACGACCCAGCAACCCAGTCATTGCGACCAAACATGAGCCCGTACCCAGCCATGGCCCCTAGTAGGGCGATCCCGCTCCATCTGAGGCGTTCCTTAATTGATTTCCCCCGAGCCTGCAGAAACCCAAGCAGTGGAGCCAGGATCCCTACCTCGGGGCGCGCAAAGGGCGTCAGGAGCGAGGCGATAAATAGGACCCAGGTGTTCCTAGTGGAGAGTGCCCAAAGTTGCAGACCGATGCATACTTCAGCCAGGGGGACTTCCATGCCACTCACCGCAGCTGCGGCCAACTCTGGATGAAGGAGGATCACGAAAGTGGCGGTGATGCCGGTCTCACGGTCGATCTTCCCAAGCGCCAGACCGACGAATGCGGCCCCCGATGCGTGGAACATCCAGCCCAAGAGCTTGATCACGGTCACACGGCCCGCAATGGAGAGCGGGGTGCAATGCGGAAGTGCCATGACGACTGCCCATAGGGGGCTGGTTTCCCCCACGGTAGGAGTCCCGGGGTTGTAGGCGAGCATGTGTGCTTCTGCCAATGAGCGTCCGTACACCATGTGGATCCATGCGTCGTCCAGAGGAAAGCCGCGATGAGTCAAATAGCCCGGTACTATCGCCGTGACGATGGCCAAAGGCAGGATCGCGGCTGCCACGAAGAGAACAGATAGAACCCACGGGGATCGGGGGATGTATGCTTTCTTTTTGGGACAACCTGACATAGAAAGCATCCCTAGCATCCCCTCAGGCATAATTATTTGATGATTTGATAGGCGTGCCAGTATTTACCATCATTGATAGGTCGGAAGGGATGGAGGTTACCAAGGTGGGAAGCCTCGTCTTGTACTTTCCAGGGTCCACCGATGAGCGCCACGTCGGATTGCTCCAAGTCCGATAATCTGAGTTGGTTGGGGTACCATTCCAGCAGTTGGGTATAAGCCCTCTTCCGCGCGAAACGGACAAAGGCAGCGGGGTTGTCTGCAAATGTGGAGTTTGGGATTGCACCCTTTTCCACCTGCGCCAAGTCGCCGGCGTGCATGACGGCACGGGTAAGAAAAATGCTCCCGAATCCAATGAAGTCGAGGGTCAGCACTCTAGAATTGGTGGGAATATCCGCGGTGGCCTCCTGGAGGCCCGATGCGTCCTCGGACTGGAACCGTGACCAAGCCAGAACCGTGGCGACCAGGAAGCAGACTGCCACTGTCGAGACGGCCAGTTGGTAAAGCCGTTGCCACCATAGCCGTGTGGGCCGGGGAGTGGCAAGTACCATGGCCTGGAAGGCCAGGGGAATCCAACGCTGGGAGGCCCGGACGGTGTTCATCCCCTTGTCAGGCGAAACCAACCCTACCAGCAGCAATGCTGCGCCGACGAGGTAGATCCTTCGCTGGAACTGGCTCTTGAAGGTCGCCTCCTCCATGAGCGGCGGCAGTACTAGCACACCGACGAGGACGATTGCCATGACCATCTCGGGCCAGCCCTGTAGTGAACCCTGCACGCTGGCGCGGAGCCAAACCAGGGACAGGCGGTCCGCAAGGGAGTAGTTGTAGGCGATGGTACCTGAGGACTTAGGGCCGAAATCCAGGGCCATCCAAATGGCAAACCAGACAGTCACAGCGGCCAGTGAGATCCATTCGCTCGGGTTGCGCTGGGTGCCCTTTTTCCTCCTCCACTGCAGGGATTGCCATACCGCCAACGGCAAGATAAAGAACACATGTGACCAGACAATCAGGATTGTTAGGAATGACTTCAGATATATCGACAGGTCTTCCATCTGGACGTACCAGAGGAACAAAGACCAGGCGATCAGGAAGTTTCCGAAGCCCCAGTAAAAATTCAGGTTGAACGAGAGCACCAAGGCGAGCAGGAGCAAGGGGTATGGCGCCTCCAGTTTCCGCCCCAATCGCAGGAGCCCCCCCATTTGCAGCGCGAGTATCCCCAGCCACAGGGCTTTTCCCGCTACGAGAAGGGGCATGACCAAGCAAAGCAGGAGGAGGATGTAATAGTAGAAAGTGTTAGGGGCGAACCAGTTGATCTGATAGAGACCGTCGGCCCGCTTCAGGGCCCACCAGAAGGCCTGCACCTGATTCAGGTGCGGGAGGAGGTCGGTGATCGGAGGGACCTTCCAATGGAAGAGGAGTACGGACATCACTCCCAAGATGCCCAAGACGGTGATCGCATCAGCGTGGTGCTGGAAACGTCCCTGAAACACGCGGGCTCCTCGCTTGGGATTAGTAAAGGAACAAGAGGATGAAGGCCAGCATCGCCGCCAGGGTGACGGGATCGAGGAAAATCCCGTGGGCCTGTTCCTTATCGAAATCCTTCCTGAAACTGGCGAGGGCGGTCCGATGCATGCCCAACAAACACAGGAGGGGCGGTAATTCGGGCAAAGTCATGGTGCCATCGATACCCCGCTTGAGACAAATGGCGACAAGCGAGGTCAGGGCCAGGCTCCCAGCCAACCCGGCGCCCATTCCCATGGCGAACCTGTACCCTCGGTGGTGGTCCTCGTGGAAGGCAACCAACCCCTTGAGGCAATTGAGGAAATAGGCAAGGCCAAGTGTAAATAGTGATGCCCATGGCGTTAGGGGGATGGCCACCACAGGGAGGGCGCCACTCTGCAGCCTCAGCCAAAATCCGGCAGCGATGATGGCTTGCCGGGTGCCAAGGGATTCCTTGAGGCCGAGGGTATAGAGGAAATTGAGAATTCCATAGGTGCCGATCAATAACCCGAGATGCATGGGAAGTAGGTGAATTACTCCAATCAACGCGGCAAGCAGCAGTCCGGCGAGCGAAACCGCCTCCCAAGTCAGCAACTCACCGTTGGCGATGGGACGGTGGGATCTCTCTGGCCGCAACTGATCCTTTTGAGCATCTTTTAAATCGTTCAAGATATAGACAACACTGCTGGCCAGCCACCAGGCCAAGCTGGCGAGGGCAAGGGGCTTGATATTCATGCGAAGGCTGCCAGGGCCATGGAACAGCGCCGGAAGCCAGACGATGCCAACCTTGTAGGCCTGCATGGGCCGGACCACTACCAGCAGGGCTTTGAGTTTTCGAAGCATCACATCATGACTCCATAGAGTTCCTGTAGCGTCAAGTGCGGAGACTGGCAACACTGGAGTCATGCTGGAACAGAACGATGCCCCTACCATCTCTTGAGCAAGATCTCTCCGGTTGGGGACGCTTCCCGACAGCACGTTGCCGTGTCCTGAGGCCTGAGCGAGACAGAGAATTGGCAGACTGCGTGGGCGTGCTCCCCAGGGGGATGGGACGCAGTTATGGGGATGCGGCCTTGAACAAGGATGGCGGGGTTGTTTCCACTCAGCGCCTGGATCGCATGCTCGCTTTCGATGCGAATACGGGTCTCCTCGAAGCCGAGGCGGGCCTGAGCCTAGGAGTCATTGCCCAGACCTTTCTTCCGAGAGGCTGGTTCCTGCCCGTTACTCCGGGGACAAAATTTGTGAGCCTAGGCGGGGCGGTGGCCGGGGATGTACATGGCAAGAACCACCATCTGGAAGGATCGTTTAGCCGCCATGTGGAAGCCTTTGAGTTGCTCTGTCCCAACGGTGATCGGATTTCTTGCTCTAGGCAGTCGTATTCAGATGTATTTGAAGCCACGGTCGGTGGGATGGGCCTGACTGGACTGATTACCAACGTCCGACTCCGCCTTCGGAAGGTTGCGGGGCCTTGGATGTATGTTCGACACAAGTCGGCTAGTGACCTGGACCAGATCTTTCAACTTCTTTCGGACCGGGCTGCTCCAGAACCTTATTCGGTCGCCTGGATCGATTGTCTGGCACGCGGTCGGCATCTGGGGCGCAGTGTTCTGATGGTTGGTGACCATGCTGATGGTCCTGTGCCAGCCCCGAGGGTCACGCTGAAGTCCCAGTTAAGGGCCCCCATGGATCTTCCCGGCTGGGTACTTCACCCCTCCCTGCTCAGGGCTTTTAATGCTGCCTTTCACAGGTATCAGGCCCGAAAAACATTGCCATTCCTGACTTCCCCAGATGCATTCTTCTATCCCCTTGACGGCATCAGGAACTGGAACCGCCTGTATGGCCGCCAGGGTTTCGTCCAGTACCAATGCGTCCTTCCTGAGAAGGAGGCTTTTGCCGGTGTCCAGGTCCTGCTTGAGCTCATCAGCGCGGCTGGTGCTGCTTCGTTTCTGGCCGTCCTCAAACGACTTGGGGAAGGGTCCGAGGGATTGCTTTCTTTCTGTATGCCTGGCTTCACTCTGGCGCTGGACATTCCCTTCAAGGGTAAAGAGACCTTGGCATTGGTACAGTCCATGGATCTGGAAGTTGTCCGCAGAGGCGGACGTGTCAACCTTTGCAAGGATGCCTGCTTATCGCCGGAAACCTTCCGGGCGATGTATCCCAGGGCGGCTGCGTGGCGCGATATCAAGCGTCGGTTGGATCCTGACGGTTTGATCCAGTCTGGGCTTTCCCGTCGTATTCACTTGCTCGAGGAGGATTGATGCCAAGGGCTGTCCTGATTCTCGGCGCGACCTCGCCGATGGCTCGGGCCGCGGCCTACGCCTTTGCTGCCCGAGGGGATTGGCTCTTCCTTGCCTCACGCGATGAATCCGAATGCCAGAAACTGGCACAGGACTTGTTGATTCGATTCCAGACTAAGGCGTTCTGGGGCCGATTTGATGCACACCAAACTGAGTCTCACGTTGAGTTAATCGATAACGCAGCAGCAGCGCTCGGCGGATTGGATTACGCCCTTTTTGTGGTGGGCGATCTCGGCTCGGAACCCAACAGCCTAGAGCCGCTTGAAACTGCACGGTTGATTCAGACCAACTTCTTGGGCGTGGCCTCCGTTATTGGCGCCTGCGCGACCTTCATGGGAAACCATGGTGGATCGGTGATTCTTGGGGTAGGTTCGGTGGCTGGTGATCGAGGCCGGCAGAGCAATTTTGTGTATGGGGCCGCAAAAGGTGGACTTGCACTGTATCTCCAAGGGCTCCAGAATTTCCTGCATCCAAAGGGAATTCGGGTTGTGGCTTTCAAACCTGGGTTTGTGGATACAGGGATGACATACGGGAAACCTGGTGTGTTCCTTGTGGCAACGCCTGAGCAGGCTGGTAAATCCCTTGTCCGAGCCATGGACAATGCGTCAGGGGTTGTCTACTTCCCTTGGTTCTGGTGGTTGATCATGCGAGTAATCCAATTGATCCCTGATGTCATCTTTAAGAGGCTGAAACTTTGAAGAGCTCTGGCCAGTCGGTGGCGCTTTTCGATTTCGACGGTACCTTGACTCACCGCGATACGCTGCTTCCCTTCTTGAGGTACTGCCTCGGAACGGTAGCCTTTGGGAAAGTCCTAATCTCTCAGGCGCCATGGCTGTTGGGATTTAGAGCAGGCATACTTTCCAACCATGTTGTGAAGCAGCGCCTGCTAATAGCCTGTTTCAAGGATTGGAGGCTAGAAAACCTAGAGACCCTAGGTGAGGCGTACGCACGATGCACTCTTCCTCAGTTCATATTACCGGGGCGGGAAGCTATACTTCGCTGGCATTTGTCTCAGGGACACCGTTGTTACTTGGTCAGCGCTAGCCTTGGTCTCTACTTGCGCCCGTGGAGTAAATCGTTTGGATTCGAAGGAGTGATCTGCAGCGAAATGGAAGTGAGCTTTGAAGGCCTTATCACTGGACGACTTCAGGGAAGAAATGTGTTTGGCCCTGAAAAGGTAGTACGAATCAAGCAGGCCCTACGGTTGGATACACCCGTTGTGGATTTCGCATACGGGGACAGTCGGGGAGATTTAGAGATGCTTTCATTGGCTAAGTTCGCCTGGTACAGGGGTAGGTTTCGGGATGTTGAACCACCTGGGTGGATGGCTTGACTTATGCTTGGTTCAGGGAATCCATGAATTCCCTCGCCCCCAGACGCTTAGGACCGAGATTCAGGGCTTCAGGGGTGACACGGCGGGCTTCGCCCTTGCGCCACCAGGCGCCGGGGTAGTCCGACCACCCGCCCTCCAGGGGTTCGCGCAACCCTTGGTCCAGGGCCCTCAGACCTTCGGCGCGGTGTAGGCTGCTGGCGGCGAACACTTTTCCCAGCCGCAGGCGGAGGAGGCTGAGCTCC
>Ga0214220_1000148_pt1 | contig 35374 bp, 54 predicted proteins | sample TroBogypolimnion_5_FD_153058 | JGI IMG/M metagenome (GOLD analysis project Ga0214220, IMG submission 153058) | Freshwater microbial communities from Trout Bog Lake, WI - 31JUL2007 hypolimnion | ecosystem: Environmental > Aquatic > Freshwater > Lake > Hypolimnion/Profundal zone | place: Trout... | reverse complement strand
CGGCTTATGCAAAAGCTGTGCGTATGAACGATGAAGCCTATAAGCTAGAACAGGACAAACTCCTGAAATCGGTTGGTAGTCAAGCATCTAAGGCACAACAAGTAGCTAAAGCTAAAGCGACTGCAGTTAGTCCACGATCAGCTACTCCTAGCGGTCAGGTGTCTAAGGTAGATGCAAAGGATAGACGCTCTTTGTTAATGTCATCATTGGCAGATGCAGAGGGTGGTCGGGTTTAACTTAACTAAAAAGGAAATATCATGGCATTCGCAAATAGCGCAATCACCGATATTATCGCTACCACCATTCAAAGTCGTAGCGGAGTATTGGCAGATAACTTAACACAAAACAACGCAATCCTACAAAGATTGAACTCCAAAGGTAACGTACGCCCATTCTCAGGCGGTAACGTAATCTTGGAAGAAATCATGTACAACGATCCAACAACTAATAACGCTAACTCATACAGCGGTTACGAAGTGTTGAACATCTCCCCTGACAGCCCTATTTCTGCGGCTCAATTCTCTATTACTCAGTATGCTGATAGCGTAACAATGAGTGGTCTAGAAATGTTGCAAAATAGTTCTAAGGAACAAATCATTGACCTGTTAGACGGTCGTATGCAAGTTTCTGAAGCTCGTTTGCTTAACCGTATTTCTACTGACATCTATGGTGACGGTACTGGTAACGGTGGTAAAAACATTACTGGTCTAGCGGCCGCTGTTTCTACATCACCAACTTCAGGTACATACGGTGGTATTAACCGTGCTAACTGGACATTTTGGCAGAATCAAGCAACTACTGGTGCTACTTCTTCCACTACTATTCAAGCCGCAATGACTACTGCCGCAATTAAATCTGTTCGTGGTACAGACAAAGTAGACTTGATCGTAGCTGGTAACACTTTGTATCAATACTATGTTGGCTCATTACAAGCTATTCAGCGTATTGCTGGAACTGAAGAAGGTGCGGCTGGTTTCGCATCATTGAAGTTCTACGGTGGTGGTATGTCTGCTGATGTGGTCTTGGGTGGCGGTTATGGCGCACAAGAATCTGCAACGACTATGTATTTGTTGAACACAAACTACATTTTCTTGCGCCCACATAAAGAACGTAATTTTGTTCCTATCGGTGGCGAGCGTCAGTCAATCAATCAAGATGCAATCGTGAAGTTATACGGTTGGGCTGGTAACTTAACCTGCTCTAACAGCTTCTTGCAAGGTGTATTAACAGGTAGTTAATCTACTTATTAATTCAACTTAACTAGAATAGAAAAGGAAATTTATCATGGCATTTACAATTACCCCCTTAGCTGGTATTGATTTGGTTAACTTGGCTCAAGTTAATCTGAACTCTGCTGGCGTAGCAGTCCCAACTGAAGGCCCAATCGGTGCTGAAGTGTTTGCTTCTGATGGCAAGCGTTATGTTTTTGCACAAGCTGGTGCGGCTATTACAGCTTCTACTGCAACTTGTGCAATTAACGCATCAACATTTGTAGCGACTGGTTCTGCTGGTACTTACCTATCACCTACCACTACAATGGCTTCAGGTGATTATGGCTGGTTTGCCGCTACTAGCGTTTAATCAGTTTTTGTAGTAAAAACGAAGGGTTACCTCAAAAGGGTAGCCCTTTTTTTCTTTAACCGTTTGACCTTTAATACCTTGAAGGAGATTTAAAAATGGCTTTACCATCAGATGAGCAAAATGCAGATAACCGTTTACAGGTTCGCTTCTATAAACGCCCAGTACAGCAAGAACACGAAACACAAGAAGCTGGCAGACCAATTTTTAAAGAATTTGACTTTGTCCATATTTGTGTAGCTGGTGATACCCTAACCGAAATCGATACTTATGTCCTTAATAGTCATAAACAGCGTTTTCCACAACAATGGGCTAATTATCAAAACCGTGTAGGTGCAAACGATGACCAAGTTATCGGTACTCCTGTATCAGAATGGCCTTTAGTGTCCAAATCACAGACTGAAGAACTACGGGCAATGAAGTTCCACACCGTTGAGTCTATTGCAGGTGCATCCGATCAGCAATTACAGCGTATGGGCATGGCGGCAGGGATGTCACCCTATGCGTTCCGTGATAAAGCGAAGGCATTTTTAAATTTAGCGACAACTGCGGCTGAAACTGACAAGCGTGAAAGCGAAATTAACGCTTTAAAACAAGAACTTGCCAAAAAAGACGAAGAAACTGCTAAAATAAAGGCTGAAACAGATGCGAAGCTGGCCCAAATGCAAGAACAAATGGCCACTATTTTAGCGGCAGTAGGCGAAAAAAAACCTAGAGCAAAAAAGGTTAAAGAGGCTGAAGAAGTCTAATTGTGCCTAGCAAACTTGCCGTGATACAAATCCCTTGCTTCATGGGCTACGAGATCGGCAAGTTCTATATCATCAAAAAATCCAAAATGTAGCGTTATTTGTTTTACTTTTAGCTGTACCTGCCATTTACCAGTTCTTTTATAAAAACTGACATTTTTGTATAAATTTTTAGGTTTTGTATTAAATTGGTTTTGTGATGCGGTGCAAATCCTTAAATTTTCAATGCGATTGTCGTTTTTTATGTTATTAATGTGGTCAATTTGCTTTGGCAAAAATCCATTAAACATTAAAAAAACAAGGTGATGTTCTTGGTATCGCTTGCCATGCAATGTAATTCTTACATAAGGGCGTGAATAATCAATAGTTCCAGCTTTACTTCCAACACAAATAGCTTGTTTGCTTATTTTCCAATACAAACCACCATCTTTGTATTCAAAAACTTGATGTAAATACTCTTTTGTTAGGGTAAAATTAGTTTCAGACATAGCAACTCCGATAAGTTGTGTTGTTTAGGGGCAAAGGTAGCGGAAACTACCTTCTGTTCCGAAACATTATAACCCAACTACTTGGGTAAAAAAACCAAGTAAAGGATATAAATATGTCATACAATCTGCTCCAACTTGTGCAACAAACAACTGCCGAGTTAAACTTAGCCGTTCCTACCTATGTCGCTGGTAACCCTAGTCAGGATGTGCAACAAATCCTAGCTTTGATGAACCGTGCTGGATATGACTTGGTTAAGGAGTACGATTGGCAAGCATTAGAGGTAGAGTATCGTTTCTACACAACCGCTGTAACCACAACCTGCGACACTACGAATGGCACTTATATATTAGGTAACATTCCAAGTACCGTAGGTTTGGACAGCACCTATTCAATCGTGGGGACAAATGTACCCCAAGATACTTATGTTGATCAAGTAATTGATGCCCATACAATTACAACTACCCAGTTATCGTCTGCTACATCTTATGGTGGATCGGTCACATTTAGCAAGACTATCTATGACTTGCCGCCTGACTACGAAACTATTACAGATAACACGCATTGGGATAAGACAAAGCATTGGCAGATGCTTGGCCCAGTAGATGCACAGCAATGGCAATGGCTAAAGTCAGGTTATATCTCAACAGGGCCACGAGTTCGCTGGCGTATTCTTGGCAATGAATTTCAGATATGGCCACCCTACAATACTCAAGAATATCTAGGTTTTGAGTACCGTTCTAGGGGATTTGTACGGGATGCCGCAGGTAATGTTAAAAATAGCTTTACTGCCGATACCGATATTACTGTCTTAGATGATGACGTCATTGCATTAGCGACTAAACTTAAATATTTCCAAATCAAGTCTTTTGATACTACTGCCTTGAATCAAGATTACATACGCTATTTGAATGTGGCTAAAGCTAACGATAAGGGTTCTGCTACCCTATCTTTTGCGCCACAACCAAGTGCTGTGCTTATTGGCTGGGCTAATATCCCTGATACTGGCTATGGTTCTTAATCATGGCAATTCAAGGTAGAAACGCCACCACAACATCGATGGCCGCCCCTATTGGGGGATGGAATAACAGGGATTCTTTGGCAGAAATGCCGCCATTAGATGCTGTTTCTTTGGTCAATTTTTGGCCTACCCCTACAGATGTACAGTTAAGAAAAGGCTGGACTAAGTACAGCACAGGAATTACTGGACAAGTTCAAACTATCATTAACTACCCATTTAACAATGCTCAAGGTTACAAACTTTTTGCATTTGCTGGTAGCAAAATTTATGACGCTACAAGTTCTACAGCAACAATAGTATTTAGTGGTTTAACTAACGCCAAGTGGCAATTTGTCAACATGACTACCGCTGGTGGCAACTTTGTTATTGCTTGTAATGGTGTAGACCCTACCCTTATATATGACGGTACGGCTTGGGCATTTATGGCTACAACCCAAACTGCTGTGACTATTAGCAGTATTACGCACACAGGAACAACAGCGAATGTTACTACCGCAACTGCACATGGTCTAGTAACAGGCAATAGAATTAGTTTATCGGGTGGTGTTCCTACTGATTACAACGGTACTTATGTTATTACCAAGACAGGTACAAATACATTTACCTATGTAATGGCTACGACCCCAGCTTCTAATGCAACAACTGTACCAACCTATACGATTACAGGGATTACGGGCGTAAATAGTAACACATTTGTTAATGTCAATTTGTTCAAAAATCGCTTGTATTTCTGTGTTAATAATAGTTTAAGTTTTTGGTATCTTGATGTAGAAGCGATCTCAGGCCCAGCTACAGAGTTCCCTTTAGGTGCTATTTTTCGCAATGGCGGTTATTTACAAGCAATGGGTACATGGACACTTGATGCTGGTTATGGTGTAGATGACTTTGCTGTATATGTAACCAGTATGGGTGAAATTGCCGTATATCAAGGCTTTGACCCTAGCGATCCTAATAACTGGGCAATGAAGGGTTTATGGCAGATGGGTCAAACCTACAGTCGTAGATGCTTCTTTAAATGGGGTGGTGACCTACTGCTATTAACGCAAGACGGATTAGTACCATTGACTTCTGCCCTGCAATCTGACCGTCTAGACCCCCGTATTAACCTGACAGACAAGATTTACTATGCTGTTAGTTTAGCGGCATCTAATTATTCACAAAACTTTGGCTGGCAAATTAATTATTTAGCCGAAGCTAATATGCTTATTTTGTCTATTCCTACTAATAATGGAATGGAACAATATGTAATGAATACCATCAATAAGTCTTGGTCACGATTTACAGGAATACAGGCTTATTGCTTTACAATCTCAGGCGATCAAGATTTACATTTTGGTGGCGATGGTTTTGTTGGTCTTTTCTTTCAAACAAATTCTGATAATGGTAATAATATTGTTGCTACAGCGCAACAGGCTTATAACTACTTTGAGAGTCGTGGACAGCTTAAACGCTTTACTCTAGTAAGACCTATATTTCAAACAGATAACGGATTACCGACCGTTTTATGTGGGATTAGCACAGACTTTGACACAATTCCATTGACTAATCAGCTTGCATTTAATCCAGCATCCATTAATGTAGGTGTTTGGGATACCGCTAAATGGGATCAAAACACTTGGGGCGGTGGTCTTGTGACTACTAAATACTGGCAGGGCGTAACAGGCACAGGATTCTCAGCTTCAATTAACTTAAATGTGGCATCTCAAGGAATTGATTTTCATTGGGCCTCAGTCGATTATGTAATGGAGCGAGGTGGGGTTCTTTGAGGAGAGTCACTACCGAAGATCAAAAGTACATGGGTGACTGGTTGGTTCGCTTAATGAATTACCCACTACCCCTAGAAACAGTCTGCATCGGACAAGAAATTGATGGTGTTTTATCGGCAGTCGTAGGATTTTGTAGTTTTATGCCTAAATCGTGTCAAATGCACATTGCGGCAGTAGACGAAGTAAATTGGATGAGTCGGGATTTATTGTGGGCGGCTTTCGATTACCCCTTTAATAAACTAGGAGTTAGCGTTATACTAGGGCAAATCTGTGCTGATAACACGGATGCACTAAGGTTAAACCGACACTTAGGCTTTAAAGTTGTAGCTGAAATACCTGATGCCCACATGGAAGGCGATTTGGTAATTATGGCTATGAGGAAAGAGGATTGTCGGTGGTTAGACATCCAATGTCCTTTGAGGAAATTAAAAGGGGAATGACATGGGTGGTGGTGGATTTTTAGGATTAGGGCCTGCGCCAAGTGCGCCAGCCGCACCTGACTATACTGGAGCGGCAAATGCTACAGCCGCAGGTAACTTAGCGGCCGCACAAACAGCGGCGGCGGCAAATCGTGTAAACCAAGTAACTCCTTACGGCAACCTTAATTACAATCAAACTGGTACTGATTCTCAAGGCAATCCTACTTGGACAGCTACTACAAGTCTTTCCGATGTCGGTCAGCAACTATTAAACAATCAAAATAACGCTAGTTTAGGACTAGGTTCTGCTATTACATCCCAATTGGGAAATGTACAGAACACAATGTCACAGCCGTTTAATCCTAACCTTCCACAAGTAGGCATTAATGCTGGTCAGAATTACCAAGATGCGGCAATGCAACGTCTAGCACCTCAAATTAGTCAACAGCGTGAATTGCTTAATAATCAGTTAGCTAATCAGGGTATTCCCGTAGGTTCTCAGGCTTGGCAGACTGCACAGATGAATCAAGGTCAAAAAGAAAATGATCTTTTAGCCGCTAATACAACTCAAGGGTTCAATACTGGTTTAGCCGCTAATCAGCAGGCTTATAACCAAGCTCAAACTAATTATAATATGCCTCTTAATACTTTAAGTGCATTGCGTACTGGCGCACAGGTTCAAAACCCAACATTCCAAAATACCCCACAACAAGCGACTACTGGTGGTGCTGATCTATTAGGTGCGGCTACTGCTACTGGTAACTACAATTTGGCTAGTTCTAATGCCGCTAATGCCGCACAAAGTGGATTTAATAGCGGGTTAATGGGTCTTGGCGGAACATTAGGTGCGGCTTATATGATGTCACCAACTTCAGATATTCGTACTAAAGAAAATATTAAACAAGTTGGTTACTTAAATAATGGATTGCCATTATATGAGTTTGAATACAAGCCTGAATTTAAAAATGATCCTTTAGCTGGACATGGTAAGTTTATGGGTGTAATGGCTCAAGAAGCACAAGAAGTGATGCCTGAAGCTGTTTCTACACGCCCTGATGGTTATTTAATGGTTGACTATGGTAAGTTAAATGGATAGCCAATACACAAATCCGTATACATCAACTTATGCGCCTGCTACATTTTCACAACAGGATGCACAAGGTCTTGGCCCTGTATTTCAAAATACTAATGCTCAACAACAGTATTTAGCGGCACAATTGCGTGAACAACAAGCATTGGCACAACATAAAAATCCACAACAAACACAGGGTAGCAGTATGAACCCTATGGATTTAGCTAAAATGTTAAAGAATAAGCCTGCTCAACAACCTACAGATGCAACTGGCGCACCTGTAACCGATTACAGCACACCATATAACCCTGCAACGGGTCAAAGTTGGGATGTAACTGGTAGTGGTTTTGCTGGTAACGGTGGGTATGATCCTACTGCAATGGGTGGTATGAATGATTATTTAGGTCAAATGGGTCTTGATACTGGTGGCTTTAGTGGTGCAGGTGACTTTAGTATGGGCGGTGCTGGTGACAGTTTGGCTGGTGCTGGCGATAGTTTAAGCGGTCTAGGTGATATGTTTAGTGGTATTGGTGGATGGTTCTCAGGCATTGATTGGGGTGGAATGGGTGCAGGTGCGGCAACAGCCGCAGAAGAAGCCGCTCCAGCCGCCGCCGCCGCCGCATAAGGAAAGAAAATGGCAGATACAAATCAATTTAGCGCAATTCAAGCTGGGACAATGTCCCCTGAAGATTATGCACAACAACAAGCCTTAAATCGTCAACAACGGTTTGCTGATCTGTTAATGACTCAAGGACAGCAACCACAAGGTCAGATGGTTAGCGGTCGTTATGTACCGCCTAGTTTCTTTCAAATGCTTAATCCAGTAGTCAACCAATTGGCTGGTGCATATCTTGGTAAAAAGGGTGACGAACAAGCAATTTCTTTAGCTCAAAAATTGCGTGGAAAACAAGAAGAAGCCGTGCAAAATTATATGAACGCTATGCAAACCACTCCTGCACAAGAAGGTGGTATTCAAGGCCCTAATGGCATGACTACGCAGACTACACCTGATATGTATAACGCTGATATGTCACTTAATCCGCAATACAAACAAGTTACTCCTGTTGCCGCACAAGGTCCTGATTATTACAAAGCATTTAAAGCGGCTACAAGTCCTTATGCACCTGCTCCATTGCAATCTGCTGGATATGAAATGCTCAAACCTCAAAAATTGGGTGAAGGTGAAACACTTAATCGGTTTAATTTTGCTAATGGACAACTTACTCCTTATGCTTCAGGTGGTGAAAAATTACCTACCGAATACAAAGAATATCAAAAAGCTATTTCAGACCCAAATCAACCATATAAAGGTTCTTTTTTCCAATATCAACAAGAACGATCAAGAGCTACTGCAAATCAAAATACGATTAATATGCCACCCGTTGAGAGTGCTTACAATGCCGCTTTTGGTAAAGGTGTAGCAGAACAAGATTTAGCCCTTAAAAACATCGCTGAAGGTGCTAAAACAACTGTTAGCAATATTGCAAGACAAAAACAAATTCTTGAAAGCGGTAAATTCTTTAGTGGTAAAGCCGCAAATATTCAAAATGAATTGGCTAATTTTGGTACTGCTCTTGGTGTTACTGGTAAAGATGGTCAAGAAAAAGCGGCAAATACTCAAAGTCTTATTGGTGGTTCTGCTGGCATAACATTAGATAATATTAAAGGATCAGGACTTGGCGCAGGTCAAGGCTTTACTGATAAAGATTTGCAATTCTTACAAGATGCTAAATCTTTTAAAATTACTTGGAATAAAGAAAATATTGCTAGGGTTCTTGATCTTCAAGAAAGAGCCGCTATTGAAGGTGCTAAAAAATGGAATAACCGTTATGGTCAAATCCAAAAGACTGCTACTGGCCCTATTAATGTTCAAGGTGTAGAAGTTCCAAAACCATATAGCGGTCAAGTTAAATACTTAGGTAACGAATAATGGCTGAAACTGTTGTCGCTAGAGTTCAACTTCCTGACGGCTCTGTAGGTCGTTTTGAAGTTCCTAAAGATATGAGCCCTTCTGATGTAGAAGAACAGGCTTTAAATGCTTATATGGCACAAGGTCGTACTCAAAGTCTTTTAGCACCTGAAACAACTGAAAAAAGCGTTCCAAAAGTATTAGCTCAAAGTGCTGGTAAAGCAGTTGCTAATATTGGTGACCTTGTTGTTGGAGCACCTGAAACTTACAAGCGTATAACAAATTATGCTATGGGCAAACTTAAAGGAGAAGATGTCGAAGCTCCAAGAGGTGCTACACCCATTACTAATGCTTTGGTTAAACATGGCATTTTTACACCACAAAACGAACCTAATACACCTGCTTTAAATATTGCTGACTTTGCTATACAAGCCGCCCCTGCGGTAGCTAGAGGTGATATTGGCTCTATTCCATCTTTTCTTAAAGCAACTGGAAAAAATTTATTACCTGCAACTGTAGGCGGTAGTGCCGTTGAATTAGCTAAATCTTCAGGAATTGATAATCCTTTTGCTCAGTTTGCTATTGGTGCAGGAACTATGGCGGCTAGTCAAGCCCCTTTTGCATTGCGTCATACTGCCGCTAGTGTAGCTAATCAAGCTACTCGTAATGTAACCCCTGAACAACTTAAAATGGCTGATGCTTTAGTAAAAGAATCTTATCGTTTAGGATCGCCTATTACGGGCGCAGAGGCTTTGGCTAAAATAACTGGTGCTAGTCCATTAACAGCCGTTCAGCGTGTTGTAGAGAACCTTCCACAAAGTTCTGAAACAATGGCTAGTTTTATGGCTAAACGCCCACAAGCTAATGAACAAATGGTTGCTAATGCTTTGCGTAATATTAGCCCTAATCAGCCTACTTCAGCTACGCCAATGAATTTTAAAAATGCCGCTGGTGAATTAATTGGTGGCGCACAAAAAAGCCTTACTGAAAATAACGATGCTTTGTACAAAAAAGCTGGTGGCGTAAGCGTTTATCCTGCCCCTGCAATTTTTGCAAACGATAGAATTGCTGAAGCCGTTGATGCGGTAACAAATACAGCTAAATATGGCGTTAAAAATGGCAATCCCAATTCTTTTGAAACATTAATTGCCGCCAAAAAGTATTTAAATGATGAATATCAAGAGCAAGTTAAGTCTGCTAGCGGTTTAAAAAGAGGTGCTGGAGCAGTTACTTCAGAAGCTGAAAATTTATTAAGCAATTACTTAAAAGAACAATCGCCTGAGTACGCTAGAGGCGCAAAAAACTATGAAAATGCTTATAAAACACAATTTAACGCTTTAAATGAAGGCCCAGTAGGACAAATTGCTGAAGGCAAAGTTGGTGCAGAAGTGTTGATGCCAAAAACCCCAATATCTTTGTACCCTACTGATATTAAGCGTACTGTTGAATTGTTGCGTAGAAAAGACCCGTCTGCTGTGCCTGATTGGACACGCCAACAACTTGAAGGAATATTTAACGAAACTGGTCAAAATCTACAAAATGGGCCAAATCAGTTTGGTGGTGCTAAATTTGCCGCAACAATTCAGGGTAATAAACAACAAAAAGCAAACTTACAAGCATTAGTTCAAGAATCGGCTGGTATGCAAGCATATCAAGGTTTTGAGCGTGTTTTAAACAATCTTGAGGCACAAGGTACAAGACAAGGTGCAGGATCAGCTACATCATTTAATAATCAATTTCAGCGTGAACTATCTGAAGGTGGCCCATTAGCGGCCGCTAAATTGGTATTTAAGCCATCAGAAGTAGCTACTAAGTATGAAGAATGGCAATTAGGTAAAAATGCCAATAAACTAGCAGATATGCTTACAAACCCTAATTCCATTAAACAATTACAAGATTTGGCTAGAACTAAACCAAATACAGCAAAAGAACGCTTGTTAGTAAATAGCTTGACGGGTGGATATGTAGCTCAAAAACCTGAAATTATAGAGGAATCGAAATGAGTAGAAACGGATCGGGAGTCTATTCGCTCCCAGCAGGTAACCCAGTAGTAACAGGCACAACAATTAGTTCTACATGGGCTAATTCAACGCTTACTGACATTCAAAATGCTATTACTCAATCTGTATCGGCAGACGGTCAAACTCCCATTACTGGAGCATTACAAATGGGTGGCAACGACATACAAAATGCTGGCACAGTTACGGCTGTTACTGGTATATTTGGTGGATTATTTTAAGGAAAAATCATGGCACAAACTGGCTACACGCCCATTTCGATTTACTATTCAGCGACAGCTACAAATACTCCTACGGCTGGTAATCTAGTTGCTGGTGAACTTGCTATTAATACGGCTGATGGCAAGCTATTTTACAAAGACTCTAGCGGAGTAGTGCAAGTTATTGGCACTAAAGGTGGTGTAGGTTCATCATCTACTACTCAAGTTCTTTATAACTCTAGTGGCTTAGTCGTTGGTTCTGCCAATATGACTTTTAGCGGTACAGCTTTAACTTTAGCTAATGATGCTTCTATATCAGGTCTTACTGTTGGTAAGGGAACAAATGGTGTAACTGCAAATACCGCTTTAGGTAGTGGTGCTTTACTTGGTGCTAATAGTGGTTCGGGAAATAATACTGCTATAGGTTATCAATCTTCTTATAGTAATACTAGCGGTTCTTATAATACTTCTGTTGGTCAAGGTTCTTTATACACAAACACAACAGGATTACTTAATGTTGCTCTTGGACAAGCATCTTTATATTACAACACAACAGGTGGATATAATGTTGCAGTAGGTCCAAGTGCATTGTCTTCAAACACCACCGCATCTAGTAACACCGCAGTAGGTTATCAAGCTCTTTATTCAAATGCAACAGGGCAAAACAATATTGCTTTAGGTTATCAAGCTGGTTACAACAATAAATATAATAACAATACATATTTAGGTTCTCTTGCTGGTTACAGCATGACCAATGGAAACTTTAATACATTTATTGGTTATTTAGCTGGATATAGCGCAAACCCTGCTGTAGCAAATGCTAATACATTTAACTGCTTTATGGGATATTACGCTGGTTATGGTTGCACAACAGGCACAGACAATGTGCTTATTGGTGGTCAAAATCCAGCTTATCAATTAACTACAGGTGCAAATAATACTATTGTTGGTTCAAATGCCGCAACATCATTAACTACCGGAACAGCAAATTCTATTTTAGGTAAAAATGGAGCAATAAGTTTAACAACTGGAAATTACAATACTTATATTGGAGACGATACTAACGCTTCAAGTGGTTCAGCAAGCCAAGAAATTCTAATTGGTGGTGGTGGCTATACTGGTAAAGGTTCAAACACTACATTTATTCAAAATGGCGGGGGCGGTTCTTATCAAGGGAATAATTCTACTGTATGGTATATTACTTCTGACCAAAGACTTAAAAAGAATATTGTTGATAATACAGTTGGTCTTGATGCTATTACAAAAATTCAAGTTCGTAATTTTGAATACCGCACAGCAGATGAAGTTACTGACCTTCCAAAAGAACAAGCCATTGATATTAAGGGTGTTCAACTAGGTGCAATCGCCCAAGAGCTTATTCAAGTATTGCCTGACTGCGTAAAAACAGAATCTACTGGTGTAATGTCTGTAGATACATCAAATATCACATGGCATTTAATCAACGCAATAAAAGAATTATCCGCAGAAGTAAACGCACTCAAAGATAAATTAGGAGCATAAAAATGGAACTTACTCACGAACAACAAGTAGCACAAGATTATAAAGCCGCATTAGATAGCGTTGCCCTTTTGCAAGCTGGCAAAACTGAAAAGATGTCTGCTGAAGATTGGGCAGATACAGTTAAGCGTAATGTCGAGCATTTGAAAATTCAAATTGCTAAGGGTGATTACTACGCTGGGTACGATTTAACACCATTTGAAGAAGCTGTAAAATAACCACGAAAGGAAATGACATGGAAAACATTAAAAAAAACCAAGTCACGATTGACGATGTAGAGTACGCATTTGAAGATATGACATCTGAACAGCAAGCTATGGTCAATCATTTAATTGATTTAGACCGCAAAATTGGCTCATCACAATTTAACCTTGACCAGCTTAATGTTGGCAAACAAGCATTTTTAACTATGTTGCGTGAATCTTTGGTTAAAACGGAAGAACCTAGCGTTCAATAATGATCATGTCTTTTGAAATCGATCCTGTCAAATATGGAGTTCTTTGGAATAAGGTAGAAACCTATGAAGCCAAGTTCGATGAATTGTCCAAAAAAATTGACAAGATGGAAACCTCGATCGAGTCACTTGTTGCGATGGCTAATCAATCTAGGGGTGCTCTGTGGGTTGGTATTGGCCTTGTTTCTACATTTAGTGCCTTTGTGGGTTTTGTCATTAATTGGCTTCACAATAAGTAAATGAAGTGCCTGATCCATTTGGGTTATCTGAGGGCGTAAAGGGTCTAAGCAATAGCTTGGATTCAAGCCGTGAGGCATCAAATCAACTTAGTAAGAGCATTGAGGGAATACAGCAAGACGGTTTAGATGTAGCCCAGCGTAAGGCAACAGAAAGACGCAGAGCATTAAGGGAAGCAGAACACAAGAAACAGACAGCGTTGATTAAGGCGTTGGAAGATTGGAACAAAAAGAAGCAAATTAGCGATCAGGAAGCAAAGCTAAAGATCGACTTTGTAAAGAAGTACGGTGCAAAAGAGTGGGAAGCATTATTAAGAATCAAGCTAGACATTGAGAACATGGAACGCAAAGCTAACGAGGACTTTCAGCACGACTTGAAGGAAGTTCGCAAGATACAGTTCTATTGTTTTGCACTAGCCGCCTTAATTGCTTGGTATCTAACGTGGGGTATTAAATGAACGAAATTTTAAAACATATATTGACTGGCAAAGATAATCAAACACATGACATAGCTAAATGGGCATGGATGTTAGGTTTCTTGCTTGTTGGCTGTTCTGCAATCTATTTAATCTATACAGGTAAAGAAATTAGTCTTACTGAACTTGCAGGTGCTTTGGGTATCGTATCAGGATCAGGAGCGGCTTCCGTAGCTGGTAAACAACTTTCAGGTGCAGAACCTCAATGAACTTTTTGATTTCCCTATTAGGCGGTCTAAGTGGACAAACTTACATATATCTTGTACTTGTACTTGGTAGTTTTTCTAGTGGTTTTTATATTGAGCATATCCGCTTTGTTGATTTCCAAGATAAGGTCAAAATTGTTGCAGAACAACAAATTGCCGAGAACAAGGCAAAAATTAAAGAACAAGAATTAATAAATAGAGGAGTAACAGATGCGTACAACGCTAATGTCAGCAATATTCACAATTTTTATAACAGGATGCTCGACACCAATAGCGGTGCAATGTCCACCAATGGCACAGCCGCCATCACAATTAATGGCGAAACCCATAACCTTTTACTTGTTGCCGAGCAATGTGCCGACACAACAACACAATTAATATCCCTTCAAGACTGGATTAACCAACAGGCAGGATTAGATGACGCTAGACCAGTTAAATAAGCTCGGTATCGACCCTAAGTGGCTTGATCCGTTACAAGAAACATTTGATAAGTACGAAATAAACACCGTCAAGCGTCAATCGTGTTTTATTGGTCAATGTATGCACGAGTCGGCAGGTTTTAAGGTCACTCGTGAAAACTTAAATTATTCTGCTAAAGGTTTGATGGCTACATGGCCAAGCCGTTTTCCTGACATGGATACCGCAGAAAAGTACGAACATAACCCTGAAAAGATCGCCAGTAAGGTTTATATGGGAAGAATGGGTAATACGACCCCCGAAGAAGCTGGAATGTATATCGGTAGAGGACTTATCCAAATAACAGGCAAGGATTCCTATAAATCGGCTTCAGAGGCGTTAAAAGAAGATTTACTAGCTAACCCTCAACTAGCAGAAGAACCACGCTATGCGGCTCTTACTGCTGGCTGGTTTTGGAACAAGGTAGGGTTAAATACTTTGGCTGACACAGGCGACTATCAGACCATGACTAAACGCATTAATGGTGGTGTTTTAGGTCTAGATGATAGGATTGCCAAGATAAACATGGCTCTCAATGCTTTAGGATAATCACTAAGAGCACAAAGCATATAAACAATATATACGCTACATTGCACCAGTATTCCATTCTTAGCTTATCAGGGTTACCAATCATCCACTTTTGGATTTCAAGCATATCGGGATCGTGTTCTATATAACGGGGTTTAAGTGGGTTTTCGTCATACCTAGAGCTAATTAAGACCTTGCCGTTGTTTAGAAAATCGTTCATTTCTTCTGTGCCTTTTTTAGTATTGCTCTAGCAAACTCAATTACTCCTGTTTGCCAATCCATGTCTAAATGTTTTTCAGATAATTCTTTAATTTCCTCATCTGTTAGTGTCTTTGCTGGATGGGTATAAAGAAAGTAACCATTATGTTGTTTAGGATTATCGTCATACCATTGAATATTGTTTTCGCAATTTGTATTGACTATTGCTACTGGTTCATCTTGTTCTTTTACTGGATGGGTGTAGAGTGGAATACCCCGACCACTTACATTAAGGTCATATAAATCACTATGTTCTAGGTAATCCATCCACGCTACTGGTTCATTTTGTCTTTCTTGTGCATCCTTAAACCATTGCAATGACTTTCTAGCATCAGACTCCGCCATAGCCATTCTTTGTGCAATAGCGTGTAGTTCTTTGTTGTCTTTTTTAAATGCTTCTATTTCAGCTTGTTGCTGGCGTAGCATAATAGCTGCTTTTTGGATTGTGTCGTAATGCTTTTGCTCCATCCCAACATCTTCCAATACTTCAGCTAGTTCATTTGCGTTCATTAAAACCACCTTAGATCAGGAGCAGACATTTGGTTATGGTAGCTCTTTTGACGCACTCTAAACTCAAATAAATCTTCATGCTCAGGGAATTCGTTAGCAAACTTCCTAGCGTAGTGACTGATCCAGCCATCATCTATCTTAAAGTCACCTGAGTCACCTATAACTGTTTCCCAGCGTACCCTATGGAATACACATTTAGCTGAAAAGTGCTTTTTTCTTGCCGCTACCTGTAACGAGAACTTTTTAAACATCTCCCATATATCAGGATGCTGGGCATCATAAAGTTCAAAATTTTCTTTAGTCCATTTGTTATTCATATTACATACCCCGTTCTAAGATAGTGTGTACCAAATATAACTAATGTTAAAAATATAGCCAATAAACCGCCTAAGATAAAGTCTTTCATTTTCTGTATCCGTTCTTTAAGTCGTCATTTTTCCATGCCTCAATCTTGGCGTGGGCCAGTTCTAAAGTTCTTGCAAAGCCGCTTAATTGACCGTTTGGGGTGCGTTCATACACAGTAAACCCTGAAAAGTCAGGTTCGATACTGTATGTGGCTAGACCATCGTAAAAGTCTTGTGCGTGGGCGTATGCGCTATGTGCGCTTGCATCGTCTGATTTAATACGACTGGTGCGTTGTGCTATTGATTCCATTAGATCACTCCAAAGCTAACAGCCATTGTTTCGGCTATTGATTTTTTAATGGTTACTTTGCAACCCTTAGCTTTGTATTTTGCGGCTGTTTGCTCGGCTCGTTCTTTTGAATCAGTTTGAGTAATAAACTTGCCGTCAGCTTTAACTACATAAACTGTAATTTTTTTCCATGTACTCATTTGTTGCTCCTTTTTCTATCTCACTCTTGATTGAGTAACACCAGTATATTAAGTTAGCTTAACATTGTCAATACTTTTTTATAGGGACTTACCCTTAGTTTTGCAAAAATACAACAAAGAAGTTGGGGTACTTGCTTCTTTACGCTTTCCCCCGTTCCCGTGAAGGAATTAAAGATCGTTTTTTACTTGATAAAAACGCAATAAATGTTGAAAGCACTCCCAACCCTTTTGAAGTCGGGATTCTTCCACTTCTACCAATTTTACTTGGTTAGTAGTTCCGTTGACAAATACGATAGCGCACCTTGCGTTGGGCAAGTTTAGCCCTTCACGATAAGCCGCTAACTGTAGTTCATGCTCAAAATATACATCAACTTTATCCAAATCCGTAGTCTTTGTTTTAAAGTCTACGATAAAGCCTGTACCCTGACCGTTGATTGGTTTAGCCATGAGATCGCACTTGCCACCAAAGCCTAACGGATGCCCAAAAGAACGCTCAGAAAGCCACGGCTGGCTTCCAAACGCATTATTAAGCGCATCATCTATAGCATCAAGATAAGCTGGCTTTTCAGGCAAATACATCTGCTCAAAGTAACCCTGAATAATGTTATGGATCGCTGTACCACGCATAGCCGCTTCCATTCCAGTAGCTTTGCTATCCTTCATTACCCTACTTAACCAAACTGATTCTTCTTCACCTTCTAAGCGAGGAAGTGTAAGTGCGGCCAAGATAGCTTGTTCTTGCATCCATCTGAGCAATCCTTCTCCCTTGTTTGCGACCCCGATGATAGTGGTAACTGAGGGCAATAAACCAAGTTTTTTGGCATCCCTGAGTGTTGTCGGTCTTTCGCCAGTTTTGCCGATGGTTGTATAGGCTGAAGTGCCTTGTGGTGTATACCAATGTCCATTTTCTTGTACCTTTTCTTTAACTATCAAAATGGGATGCTCCCAATTTCGTCATCTTCAATCTTAGGTGCTTCAGCATCCCTAGCTTTTTGCCCACGCCATTCACTACTCTCTGCAATCTTTTCTTTGTAGTATTTTGGCAACGCATCGTACTTAGCCTGATCGAACTCTGCTAACCAAAAGTGATTAATAGGGTTTACGCCTTCAGGCTGGACATTACGCAATGCGCTAGGTACAGGTGAAATGCCACTAATGTTGGCGTACTTGCCATCTTCTGAGTGCGTAATATTAACCATACAAAACTTACCCAGTAATGCTTTAAGGTCAAAGTTCTTACGATCTTCTGCGGTCATTTTTTTGTTAGACCAAGATTCTAAGTCCTGACGAAGTCGTGCTTGATCTCCAAGACTTACTGTATAGCGTTTAGACACGATTAAAGGCTTTTTATCGTCTGTTTGTAATGGCTGTCCAGCATCGTCATCGCCATGCAGTTCCCAAGTCAGTACGACCTTGTGCATGATCTTGGTTTCTCCAGCCCATTCGGTAGCCTGATGACCTAAATCAATACAGCTATATAGCCGTGCCATGTGAAGCCCTGCTGGGGCTATCTTAAATTCTTTACTGTTATCGCTGATAATCATTTTTTACCTCTAATTGTTGGAAAATTTTGCAAGCCAAATACATTGCCAAAGTCATTAATGACATCACGCAATACAGGGTTTACATGGGTGTTACGGGCTGGTAAGCCACACGCATAGCGTAGGTCACCGATTTCATCTGCGGATAAAAATACACCATCCTCGATGTCTTTAAAGATGCGTTCCAAATGTTGTTGGAAGTTGTTGAAGTCTTGATCTTGCTCACTCATAAGAGTTCTCCTATTAACACGGCACATACCGTACTTAGATATTAAGCCAACTTAAAACACAATGCAACACTTTATTTGCAATCTGTTGTAAAAATGTTAAGATAGCTTATGGAAAAAATATCTACAAGAGCAATGATTCAGTTATTGGGCGGCTGTACAAAAGTCGCTAATTTGGTCGGTGTGTCGGTTGCGGCAGTCAGTATGTGGCAAAACGGCAACATTCCTTACGATAAGCTGGTGATCCTAGCGGCTACCCTAGAAAAAGAAAGTGTCGGTCTAATCAATAGAAAGCAACTTTTCCCACTTTCTTACAAAATGATATGGCCTGAGCTTCAATGAGTGACCCATTTGAAATACTAGAACCAACAGTTATCAGTTTTAGTGGTGGTCGTACATCTGCTTATATGCTTTGGCGCATTTTGCAATCAAATAATGGATTGCCTGAAGAAGCCATTGTTTGTTTTGCCAATACAGGAAAAGAAGAAGAAGCTACCCTTGAATTTGTAAGGGATTGTGCTAAAAATTGGGGCGTTGAAATTCATTGGATTGAATACCAATATTCCCCTGAAACCAAAAATAGATGGAAAAAGGTAGATTTTGATACTGCTAGTCGCAATGGAGAACCATTCTTTGAACTAATAGACCAAAACGGCTCACCTTACCTTCCAAACCCAGTAGCTAGAATATGTACTGCCAAACTTAAAATTCGTGCCATACACGCTTATTTAAAACATTTAGGTTGGAAACACAACGAGAATATGGATTGGGTCGGCATTAGGGCTGACGAAATGCGTAGAGCCGCCAAAATGGATAGAGAGCGCACTCCATTAGTAACGGCTGGCGTTACCAAGCAAACTGTAGGTGAGTTCTGGAAAGCCCAATCTTTTGATTTGGGTTTGCCAAATATGAATGGAGTAACAATGCACGGCAACTGTGATTTATGCTTTTTAAAACCCACGCATCAAATTGTTAGTCTTATTAGGGAAAAGCCTGAACGGGCTGATTGGTGGATTAAAATGGAAAACCATGCCACTTCAAGCAATAAAACTTATGGAGATGGGGCAAAATTCCGTAAAGACCGCCCAAGTTATACTGATTTAAAGGCTTTTGCTTTATCCCATGATGATATGTTTCCTACAGATGAAGAAGGAATCCCTTGCTTTTGCGGTGATTGATGTATAATTATTTGTATTGAGGACTGAAACACTCAAACAAAAGGTTTTAGAGGTAACTTTGTGGGTTTCGGAAATGAGATAAGAGGCATTTCCAAAGCCGTTTCAGCATAAAGCTACCCCTAAAGCCTTTTTTTATTGTTAAGTCTTTGATCTAGCCTGACCTCAATCGTGTTGCGTCAGTAAAGGCTGTAAATACCCCTAGAAACTACTAGGTGCTTATGCACCCTTCCCTATCCGTTATTGCTTGGATAGTTAGAAGAACCGCCCTGCACGGATAGACCGATGATGTGATAACGACAGACCTAGGCACGACAAAGACATCGAAGCAATAATTTGAGCCAAGAACTCAGTAAGACTGACAAGCTATTCCTCATAGTAGGGATAGCTATGTCCTGAATCTAGTAATCCTGACAAAAAAACAACACTTTACAAATATTTTATATTCTTAAGATAACTTAACATATACTTTCAATATGGAAAATTTATTAATAATCTTTTCTGTTGGAATATTCGCCATCTTTGGTTCTGTTATGGCGGTTTTGTTATCTCTTTTATATTGGATAAAAACATGACTTGGAATCTTAGGTTAGTAAATTTAAGCAACGCTTACGAAGATTATTTTGAAATCTGTGAAGTGTTTTATGACACGATGGGTAAACCAATGGGCTATAGTTCTGCCGCTATTGGTGGAGAAGATCGTCTAGAAGTAGATCGTTACATCGAAATGTGTAAAGAAGCCCTAGACAAGCCCATCTTAAAGTTTGCAGACAATCAAGCTCTTGATCACACTAAAATGCTTGAAGATGAATGTGCCGCATTAAGGAAACAATTAGATGACATTCAATGATTTTTATAACCAGTACCCCCGTAAGATGGCTCGCAAGGATGCTGAAAGAGCATGGAACAGGCTAACCCCTATCCAGCAAGCGGAATGTCTTGAAGCCATGCCTAACTACTTGAAATACTGGAAGATCAAGGAAACGGCTAAAGACTTCATACCATACCCTGCGACCTTTTTAAATCAAGAGCGTTGGACTGACGATATAGACATTGAACCGACCAAGAAACCTGAACTTCCTTGGTATTCCAGCGAAGAATTAACAGCTAGAAAAGCGCAAGAAGTAAACTGCCCTGCCTATGCTGGAGAAGGTTGGCAACAATGGCGGTCTAGAATTAGCATGAAGATTAAGCAAATTGAAGCATGAGGAGTATTTAGTAAGTTGGTATATAGCGGTAGCAAAAAAACGGGGATGGCCCGAAGTTGTGCGCTTACTGGCGCAGAATAAAGAAACTGAAGATCGCATGAAGATGCTTATTAAAAAGAGATTAGGAAAATGATAGACCCCAATAAATGTATAGACTTTATATTAGAAAACGCAGGTAAATATGCACAGGCAAAAGGTGAATTGGCGCAACTTGAAGCGTACAAGAGTTCGCTTAAGGCTATCAAGATGGCTGAAACTAGCGAGCAATCTCTCGGGGCGCAGGAGCGTGAGGCTTATAGAAGCCAAGATTATCAGGATTTATGTAAGGCGATTGGAATTGCTACGGAAAAAGCAGAAAAACTCAAGTGGTTACTTGAAAGTGCAAGATTACGTCACGCTACATGGCAGACTTTAGAAGTATCAAACAGAACACAGGACAGAATATTAAAATGATCGACTTAACCCAAGAATACTTAATTCTAAAAATGCTAATGCGTATGTATGACGATGCCCTTAAAAAAGCTAACGCCTTACAAATGTTAGAGATCAGCGTAGATATAGCTGAAAGTGCTGAAAAGCTAGAAAAATTATCTTGTGACTTTGCTAATGACCAAAAATGAAAAAGAAAAACTCAGAAAAATTGCTGAATTGGGATGTGCATTATGTCGGAATCAAGGCAACGAGGGAACGCCAGCGGAACTGCATCACATTAGACGAGGTGGCGTTAGAAGCCGCTCGCCAGTTATACCGCTTTGTCCCTATCACCATCGAGGATCAAATACCAGTATTCACGGAATGGGTCGTAAACGGTTCGAGCAAGAATACGGAATCACGGAAGAACAGTTGTTGGCGCAAACGGAAAGTCTTATAGATGAGTAGCTGGCTAATTATCGTAACTGGTGCTATCTACGCTTACATAGGAATTGAACAGGTAGCAAAAGGTAACCTTTCGATGGGCATTACTTATATGTCCTACGCTACTGCCAACATTGGACTTTACTTCATGGCTAAATAATGTAAAATGGTGCAATGCAACATTTAATAGGAGATTGCTATGTTTACATTTGATGAGCAGTTCAAGAAGTACGAAGAAGTCTTAGATCGCACCAAGCAAGCGTATGAATTTTGGTACAACTGCCTTGTATCGACTTGGAAAGACTTTTATAAGACTTATAAGTAACATTTAAGTTACCAGTTTGATACCTATAAGTTTATAGTTCCAACCCGTCAAAGCCTAATTCGTGTGCGATTAACTTGCATCGAGTCCTAAAGGCTTTGCCGTGTTGTGTCCATTTATCACCCTTTAATCGGTAAAAACTCATGTGACAGCACTCATGTGCCAGCGTAGTGAGCATCGTGTAGTAGTGACCGCAACGGGCAGAACTAATCGTAATGGTGTGTTCATAGTCACCACCAGTATCTAGTTGGTAACTTCCCATTAATTCAGGGTCAGGCGTAATCAAAAACTCGATTTCATCGGGTAAAGGCATGGGCCATTTAGTAAACGGATACAAGCAGTACAGACTTGCATACGCATTACGGATGGCTTCAGGCGTCAATCTCATTTCCAGCTAATCCATTCTGTATTGAGTTTCTTTTTCTTGCGCTCTACATACACGGGCATACTAAATGTTAAACCATGTTCAGGATGAGTCAGCCATAAAGCCTGTCTTGGCGGCTCAAACCCAAAATTGTTGCTGTAAGCGTATTCATCGTAACCTTTAAGGCTACCATTGACGATAAGGCGTTCTAGCTGGATTAACTGATGCCAATGACCTAAGAGCATCGTATCGTATTCCATGTCAATCTGAGCGTTCCTAGAGCGTTTACGATGGTCACCACGAATGATTGGCCCTAAAGCCCCAATGACACCGTCACCCCCACGAAATTGATCCCCATGTGTAAGTAGATATTTATGTCCGTAGATTGAATAATAGGCATCAGAGCCATCGGGTATATGAAATTGAACACGCTTATCACCTTCGAATCGTTTACTCAGGAATTGATAGAGTAACCAATCGAATGAAGTGAAATTACGACCCTTTGCCCTGATTTTGTGCGTGTTGCGCCCATGATTGCCACTTACGCACGGAATAAAGACATTTCCGAACTCATCTGCTAGTGTTTGAATACACCAACATAAGACTCCGAACAAATCTAAGACTGTCGGCATGATTTCCATTGAGTTTGTAGCCATCAACTCCTCGTGGATGTCACCCGATACCATGTCCCCACCCAGCACAAAGACAATTCCTTCATAATTTGAATGTGCTACATGGTTTTTAAGTAAATCTATTGCCTTTTCTACCATGACCCTAGCACGATCTTGGGCTATAGCAACATTGTATTCATTCACACCGTTGATTTGATTAGGGTCTACAACCTCACCCCAATGCCAATCCGATGCAAATAAGGTTGGGATACCTGCTACTGTCTTACCTTTAACTGGCTTAACTAACCAGTTTGGCGTAGAAGTCTTGGCGGTAGACATCTTTAATATCACTTTTTTGATATAGTCCGATGTTAACTTTTCTTCTTCTTGACCGTTAAGCATAGACTCAAGCTGTCTGATCTTATCTTGCGCTTCTAAAAGTTCGGTCAGTTCTTTGTTAGCTACCTTGATTGTGGGCTGTAAACCAATAGACTTGGCTACCCTAACTCTTGTATTAAAGGTATTGGGGTTAATTCCTAATACTTTAGCCGCCCCAGTCTTAGTTCCTATCTTTGCATAAGCATTTAAGGCTTCTTGCAATTCTGCCCTTGACAATGGTTTTTGTGCCATGACTTACCTTTAATGATAAAGTTAGCTAATACTAATCTATTTTAAAGGTAAATCAATGACATACGCACGAATTGATACAAATCACAAAGAAATTGTGGCGGCATTAAGACAGGCTGGTGCTTCAGTCTTGTCCCTAGCGGCAATGAAGCATGGGTGTCCTGATATTTTGGTGGGATTTGGTAACGAAACTATGTTGATGGAGATCAAGCGTGACTCTAAGGCTAAGTTCACACCCGACCAATTAAAGTTTATGGCAGACTGGAAGGGCGGCCCAATTGCTCGTGTTGACAGCGTTGATGCCGCACTAAGAGCACTAGGAGTAATCCAAAAAGTGTTATAAAATTAGATTACAGCGTTTAACTAAGGTCTATCATGCCACTCGTAAAATCAAAATCCCCTGCCGCAGTAGGTGAAAACATTAAAACCGAAGAAGCCGCTGGTAAGCCAGCAAAACAAGCACTTGCTATCGCTTTAAGCGTACAAGATAAGGCTAAAGGTGGTCGCAGAGCTAAGATTCAAGCCGAATACGAAAAGCACATGAAGTCTAGTGAAGAAAAAGGCGAAACCAAAAAAGAGTCTAAAAAGACTGAAATGGGAGAAATGTAATGGTTAACTGGATTGCAGGTGCAATTAAACATAAAGGCGCATTAAAAAAAGAATTAGGCATTCCTGAAGGTAAAACAATTCCTAAAGGCAAACTTGAAAAAGCGGCAGAAGCTAAAGGTAAAGAAGGTCGTAGAGCTAGATTAGCTTTAGAACTCGAAAAGTTTACTAAAAAATGAATCGCAAAGATGCCATTCGTGCCGCTATAGACAAGCAATGAAAGATTACAAATGAAGCCAATGGAACACAAATACAAGAAAGAAAACGCTTTATTGCGTAATCATAAAGAAACTACGTTAGAAAAGAATCAAGCTGATCGTATCGCCCGTAGAAAGCTGATCGCCAATAAACTCAAAGACTTAGATAAAGAAGTTAAGTAATGGCTGATTACGCAACAAATCTGCTTAATCAAGCAACGCAAGCATATCCTTTTGTTGCAAGGCACAATCCTATGGTAGTGGTAAATCCTGCCGAAAATAGGGGTTTTGCTGAAACATATCCAGTAGGTGAAACTGGTGCGCCATTACCTGAAGGTGGCTTTAATAAGCATCAAGCATTACCAATTGATAGAGTGGGCGTAGAAGTATTTAAACCTGACCAATTTACTCACCATGATTTAGCCGCAGAGATGCTTCATATTGATCCTATGGCTAATCAGACTAGGGAAACATTAATAAAGTCTTGGTCACCTGAACAACTAAATACATTAAAAGAACACGCATTAGATTACCAAGCTACATTAGATGAAGGCCGCCCCGAAACAGATGCCATTCAAAATGCTACTGATTCAGCATTGCGTGGATATACAGTAGGTCAATGGCCTGAAGAAATCAACAAAGCATTGGCATATAACCCTGAACAACTTAAATCATTAGACGCATTAAAGTCTTATATGACTACACCACCTAGCCGTAAAGAATTAATACAACAACAAGTAGATGGACTTGAATAATGGCTTCAATTAGTGACATATTGACTGAGCAGTTTCGTAATATAGTTCCTGCCAGCACTAGAACATTTGTAAGCACATTAGCTGGTAACCGTGATCCAATTACGGAAAAGAACTTTACTAATGCTGAATTAATGGCTATGCAAGATGTTATTGGACAATCTCAAAAGCGTGGTGGCAAGTCAGGGCAATATAAAGACTATGATAAGTTTGTGTATAGCTATGACCCACAATATGACAAACAAACCGATTTGCATAATGTTTTAGGTAGGTTTAATTACCAGTCTAGCCCAAATAAAACTGTTATTACAGATAAATACGACTTTAATAACGATAGCCGCATAAATGATGTTAATGACTATGAAAAAATGCCGTGGTATCAAAAACCTATAGAAGTTGTTAAAAGAGCATCTGATTATCAATTAACCCCAGCTAGTCTAGCCAGTCAAATAGCTAATGCTTATATAGGCAATGATGGTAGGGATGTCAATATACAATTTGATCCACAAGCACTAGCACAAACCCTCAGAAACAAGTAGAATTAACTTATCTTAATCAACCACTTGGTAAAGGTATGGAATCTAAAGTAGATAAAACTAGAATTAAGACAGGCGGTCGATCTGTAGGTACGCCTAATAAGTCCACAGCACTCGCTAGAGAAGCGATCGCTAAGTTCGTGGATGGTAACGCAGACAAACTACAACAATGGCTTGACGAGATCGCTATGAACGAGAAGCTAGGCCCTAAAGTTGCGTTTGATTGCTTTATGCAAGTAGCTGAATACCACGTTCCTAAGTTAGCTAGGACAGAACACACTAGCCCACAGGATGAGCCAGTCAAAGTAATTCACGAACATAAATTCCTTGACTGAGATAGTTAAAAAGTATGAGTACCCCTACAAGGCTAGGGATGCTTTTTTAGACTTTCACCAAAGAAAAGAACGTTGGGCTGTATTGGTCTGCCACAGGAGAGCAGGGAAAACTTGCGCTACTATCTGCGACATTATCCGCAGGGCTATCATGGAAAAGAAACCTGACGGCAGATACGCTTACATAGCCCCGTACTACGCACAAGCTAAAAACATTGCTTGGGATTATTTACTTAAGTTTGCAGAGCCAGCCATTGTTAAGGCTAATCAATCAGAATTATGGGTAGAACTGGTCAATGGGGCAAAAATACGGCTATTTGGTGCTGATAACCCTGATGCTTTGCGTGGTCTTTATCTTGATGGCGTGGTTTTAGACGAATACGCAGATATGAAACCCCGTCTTTGGGGTGAGATTGTTAGGCCATTGCTTACAGATAGAAACGGTTTAAACGGCTATCAGACATGGGCTGTGTTTATTGGTACACCAAAGGGTCATAACGCCTTTTACGACATCTACAGCAACGCTTTAAAGAGCGACAACTGGTATGTCAAGACATTAAGGGCTGACCAGTCAGGTCTGATTCCTGATGCTGAATTGCTAGATGCTCAAGCCACAATGTCTAGCAACCAGTACGAACAAGAGTTCTTATGCTCATTTGAAGCGGCAATTATGGGGGCGTACTATGGTCAAGAGATGCGTAGGATTACTGACTTGGATCGAATTACTACTGTTGACTATGATCCTATGTTCCCCTGTCATACTGCTTGGGACTTGGGTTTTAATGACTCCACTTCAATATGGTGGTTTCAGGTGGTTTATGGGGAGATACGGGTTCTAGATCACCACTCATCTAACGGACAGGCTGTGCCATTCTATACAGGACTGCTCGCACAAAAAGAAGATGAGTTCGGATACAAGTATGGCTATCATTACCTGCCGCATGACGCTAGAGCCAAGACTATGGCATCGGGTGGTAAGAGCATAATCGAACAATTTGCGACAAAAATCGACATAAAACATCTAAAAATCGTTCCAAACCTGTCAATTCAGGATGGAATACAGGCAACAAGGCTTGCATTAACTCGCACTTGGTTTGATAATAGATGTGAAGAAGGTATCGAATGTTTGCGTCAATATCAACGGGAATGGAATGATGATAAAAAATGCTTTAATGACCGCCCAAAACATGATTTTACGAGTCACTCTGCCGATGCGTTTCGCTATCTCTCGATTGTATGGAAAGATGAGGACAGCCCTATCCTCAAAGACTCAAGAATTAAGGGACTTCATGTCGGGCAAACTGATGTAACGCTCAACGAGATGTGGAAAGAAACACCAAAACAAACCTTTAGGAGAATCTAATGTCAGCCGTAGCCCTACCCTATGCAGTCTATTATGAAACTGTTGCCGCATCACAAACTGCCCAAGTATTAGGCGTTACTGGTGCTAAAGGCGATATAGTTAGCAACCTTATTATTACTGTCAATGCCTTAACTACTGGCACAGTATCGCTACTGGATGGCGCAATATCCTACCCACTTACAACCGCTACTACCCCTGTTGGCTTATATATGCTGACACTTGATGCCCAGTCAGTAAGCGGAGCATGGAAGATTACTACTGGTGCTGGTGCTACCGTATTTGCTACAGGCAACTTTACTTAAGGATTACTATGGAACACGAATACCAAGATTGGTATAACACTATTGGTCAGTACGAGCGTACCTTTAAAGAATGGGAAGGTAGAGCCGACAAGATTGTTAAACGGTATCGTGATGACAGCCGTACTAGGAATAACCCTAATGCAAAGTTTAATATTCTGTGGAGTAATGTACAGACTATTACCCCAGCTATCTTTGCTAGACTGCCTAGACCTGACGTAAGCCGCAGGTTCAGAGATAACGATCCAATAGGTAGAGTAGCTTCTATGATGCTTGAGAGAGCATTGGACTACGAGATCACCCACTACGGTGACTACAAATCCGCTATGAATCAATCAGTTAACGATCGTCTGTTAGGTGGTCGTGGTACTAGCTGGGTTCGTTATGAGCCACATATTGTCGGAAGTGAAGCCGATGGCATGGATATGCCTGAAGATGGTCTTGAGATTACTGAGGACATTGACGAAGCAGAAACCGAAGGCGGTATGTACCGTGAGGATCAGGAACGCATAGAGTACGAGTGTGCTCCTGTTGACTATGTTCATTGGCGTGACTTTGGCTTGACTGTTGCCCGTACATGGGAAGAAGTAACAGCAGTATGGCGTAAAGTCTATCTAGGCAGACCTGCGCTTGTTGAACGCTTTGGTGAGGAATTAGGTGGTCGTATCCCATTGGATACAAAGCCTGAAACTTCTAAGTCTTTCAGCGAGAAGATGGGCGAAGGCGCAAAAGAAGCCTGTATCTATGAGATATGGGACAAGACTTCAGGTGAGGTTATTTGGCTATCTAAGTCTATGGGTGAAATCCTTGATACCCGTTCTGACCCATTAAAGCTAGAAAACTTTTGGCCATGCCCTAAACCTTTATTTTCTACATTGACTACGGATTCATTAGTTCCAATCCCTGACTTTGTACTGTACCAAGATCAAGCAAGACAGCTAGACACGCTTGCTGATCGTATTGATGGATTTATTCAAGCTCTCAAAGTTCGAGGTGTATATGACGCATCTGAGCCAAGTCTTGCCCGTTTATTCTCTGAAGGCGAAAACAATTCATTGTTACCAGTCAAGAACTGGAACGCATTTGCTGAAAAACAGGGTATGCAAGGAGCTATTAACCTTGTAGACATCGCTCCTATTGCTAGTGCTTTAACTATGTCTTATCAGGCAATGGATCAAGTCAAGGGTCAAATCTACGAGATTATGGGTATCGCTGACATCCAGCGTGGACAGACCGATCCTAATGAAACACTAGGCGCACAGGTCATTAAGTCTAACAATGCCGCAGGTCGCTTAAAGACTATGCAACACGCAGTAGTGGATTTCGCTACAGAACTTCTGTCTATTAAGGCACAGATTATCTGTAATCACTTTACAGACGATACGATTGTCAAGATTTCAGGTGCAATGCAGTTATCTGACACGGATAAGCAGTACATCCAGCCAGCATTAGCCTTACTGCGTGATGAGTCAGCTAAGAACTTCCGTATTGAAGTAACTTCAGACTCGATGATTTTCCAAGACGAGATGCAAGAAAAGCAGGATCGTATGGAGTTCTTGAGTGCAATCGGTGGCTTTATGCAACAAGTTATTCCAGCGGCACAAGCTGTCCCTGAAATGACTCCAATGCTGATGGAGATGGTTAAATTCGCTGTTACTGCGTTCAAGGCTGGTAAGGGTCTTGAGGGAATCATTGACGAAACTGCTGATAAGTTCCGTGAACAGGCTAAGGCACAAGAAGGTCAACCTAAACCACCTACACCTGAACAACAGAAACTTCAGGGTCAGATGCAACTTGAACAAGCTAAATTACAGGCATCACAGCAACAAGCTCAACAGACTATGCAACTTGAGCAACAAAAGATGCAGATGCAGATGGAACTTGAGAAGGCTAAACAAGAGTATCAAGCCCAAGAAAATCAACTTAAATTCCAATTGGAAGATCAGCGCAACCGTCAGCAAGTCGAAATGGATATGAGGGTAGCACAGATGAAGATGAACACCGAGCGCAATACTCAAGTCTTGTTAGCCCACATTAATAACGGTGCTAAGATCGAAGTCGCTAGAATTGGTGCGGCAGAAGATGATGGAGCGCAAGCCTATTTATCTGAAGAAGCTATGGCACAATCTATGGAACACCCACTTAAACCTATTGCAGACGCCATTAGTCAGAGCAATCAACAGATGACTTTAGCATTAGGTGACTTAGTGAATACAATAAACGAAAACCACAATAGACCTAAACAAGTCGTGCGGGGACAAGACGGTAAGATAATCGGAGTTCAATAACATGGCTATTACAGTCAAGCATAAGTTCGTTAGTGCCATTCCTGACGCTGGCGATCCAACGATTGTCCAGCCATCTAATTGGAACGATGACCACCAACTAACGGGGACTATACCTGTAACCAATGGTGGAACGGGCGCATCTACGGCCAATGATGGATTTAATGCCCTTGCTCCTAGTCAAACAGGCAATAGTGGCAAATACTTAACTACGGATGGTACTAATTCTTCTTGGGCTACAAACCCATTAGGAACTGTTACTAGCGTAGCGGCAACTGCTGGAACTGGAATAGCTGTAACTGGCAGTCCGATTACAACTAGCGGTACTTTAAACATTACTAATACTGCTCCTGATCAAACGGTCGTATTAAATGCGGGTACTGGAATATCTACTAGCGGTACATACCCTAACTTTACAATTACCAATACAAGCCCATCAAGCGGTGGAACTGTTACTTCTGTTGCATCGGGTACAGGTTTAACTGGCGGCCCTATTACTACAACGGGTACTCTGTTTATTGCTAATACTGGCGTAACTGCTGGAACTTATGGATCAGCGGCAGTTATTCCTGTTATTGCTGTTAATAGTCAAGGTCAGATTACCAGTATCAGTACACAGCCTACAAATGCACCTGCTTATCAAGGCACATGGAACGCAAGCACAAATAGTCCACTTTTAGTTTCTAGCGTTGGTACTGCGGGTTATTACTATGTTGTTTCTGTAGCGGGTAATACAACATTAAACGGTGTAAGCGGATGGGCAGTAGGCGATTGGGCTATCTTTGAAAATGGCGTATGGCAAAAAATTGCTGGTTCTTCTAGCGAATCCTTTACTAACTTAACCACTACAAATCTAGCGGTAACTGGTCTTACTGGTTATATGTATGCCAATAATACTGGCGGCAATGTCACAGCATCTACGACCATTCCTAATACTGCAATTAGCGGTCTTGGCACAATGTCAACTCAAAATGCCAATGCCGTAGCTATTACAGGCGGTACTATAAATGGCACAAGTATAGGGGCAACCACAGCATCATCAGGCGCATTTACTTATTTATCCACAAGCGGATCTACAAGTACAACGCCTAGCTTAAGTTTTAATGCTTCAAATAGCCCTATTGCTTCAGGCGCATCGATTTCAAATAGCTATCTACAGTTTGTATTGCAGAACAAATCGGGAACGGCTAGCGCATCTACAAACTATGTATTGAGCAATGATTTAGGCACAGATTCCACCTATTACGGTGAATTTGGCATGAATTCATCCGTGTATTCAAGCGGAACACCTACTGACTTCTTTAGCTTAAACAATGGTGTTTATTTTTCAGGTCACGATGGCGATGTCACAGTCGGTTCAGGTAACGGATATAAGACCTATTTTGCTTGGGGAACAAGCGGTCAATCTGCCCATGTAATCAATGCTACTGGTGCTATTGGCTTGAATACAAGTATTACAGGTAGTACAAACTTTGGTACAAGTGGTCAAGTATTAACTTCTGCTGGTAGCGGATCAACCCCTACTTGGACAACTCCAACCACAGGCACAGTCACTAGCGTTACAGGCACAAGCCCTGTAGTTTCTAGTGGTGGCACAACCCCTGCTATTTCGATGCCAGCCGCTACGACTTCTGTAAGCGGTTATCTGACTTCTACGGATTGGAATACCTTTAATGGCAAACAAGCCGCAGGTACTTATGTTAATTCTGTAAGTGGAACTACTGGTCGTATAACCAGTACAGGCGGTGTAACTCCTGTTATTGACCTTGCTTCAGGTGTGGCAACGGCTGGAACAACTGGTTCATCTACCTTAATTCCTGTAGTCACAATCGATACCTATGGGCGTGTAACAAGCATTACTACTGCATCTAATCCACAGGGAACGGTTACTTCTGTAACTGGTACTGCTCCTGTTGTATCTTCAGGTGGTGCAACCCCAGCTATTAGCATGGCGGCCGCAAATACTACAACTAATGGATATTTAACTAGCACCGACTGGAATACATTTAACGGTAAAGGTTCAGGCACGGTTACTAGCGTTGGCGGTACAGGAACAGTCAATGGTTTAACTTTAACTGGCACAGTCACATCGTCAGGCAACCTTACATTAGGTGGCACATTAGACCTTTCTAGCCCACCTTCTATTGGTGGAACTGCGGCTAATCTAATTACTGGAACAACAATTACTGCTACTAAATTTGTAGGGGTATCAGGGGGAACATTTTGAAATCTTGCACTAAATGCAAAGTCATTAAAGATGACAACTGTTTTTATCCTAGAAAAGACGCCAAAAGCGGCTTAACTTCTTATTGCAAACTATGTGAAACAGAAAGAAGTAGGAAATATGCAAAAACAAAAAAGGCATGGGCAATTAAAAACAACGAAAAACACTTAAAAATTATGTGTGATTGGAGAAAAAATAATACCGCCAAAACAGCCTCTTATACAAGATATAGATATGCTTTAAAAAACAAAGCTACCCCAGCGTGGGCTGATAAACAAAAAATACAGCAATATTATGATTTTGCAGCATATATGAAATGGATTACATTAGGTATCGAATACCATGTAGACCATATAGTTCCTTTAAAAGGCAAAAATGTTTGTGGATTGCATACGCACAATAATTTGCAAATTTTAAGGGCTGATTTAAACCGAATAAAACATAATTCATTCTAATGTTCTCAACGGCTTTTCAGGCTAATGCGTTTCAGAACAATGCCTTTCAGGTATATGTTGCGCCATCTACAAGTCATGTAGGTGGTGATGACGCTTGGTATACAGCTGAAGAATTACGCAGAATACAGAAGATACAACAAAAAATTGAGGCAAGACAACGATTACTAGAGAAAGCCATAAAGGATGCTAACGCAAGTCGTAAGCAATCTATCCGTGATCTAGTATCACCTGTTGCAAAAGTTAAGCAATCTAAAGTACAATTAAAACAAGAGGTTAAAGCTGATATACCGTTAGCTGAAACAGAAGATTTACAACGGTCTATAAGCTACCTTGAAGCACAACGGGAAAATATCCTTGCGGCAGTAGCTTACAGAGAAGAATTTGCTAGATTACAGACAAATTTACGGATACTGGAAGCCAAACGCCTAGAGGAACTAGACGATGAGGAATCCGTATTACTACTCTTACACTAAATCCGCATACGGAATATAAAAAGGCTTACGAACACCTACACGCTGGCAGATTAGAAGCTGGATTTAGGTTATTTGAGTATCGTTGGCATCCTGAAGTAATGGCTAATCAACTTGAAGGCTATGCTAAACCCCTAAAAATGCCTGTTTGGCGTGGTGAAAGCCTATTAGGTAAGACTATTACCGTTGTTGCAGAGCAAGGTTTTGGCGATATTATCCAGTACGCACGATTCTTACCCTTTTTGAAGGTCATGGGGGCTAAAAAAGTCGTAATGCTCCAGCACGGATCACTACATCACCTATTTGGTCAGCTAGATTGTGTAGATCAATTCACTAATATGCCCGAAGAAGGCGTTGCTACCGAATCTGACTACTGGCTAGGGATGATTTCACTTCCTTACTACATTAGTCTTGCGCCATCCTACGCTAAAGCCCTATTTCCACTATCAACCAAGAAAATAGTAGGTTCTGAAGGTTATCTAGACGCTATTCCTAGCAATATTCCCAAGAAGATCGGCATTAATTGGTCTACATCTAAGGGCATTTTGCATTATGTTAGGACTCTGCACCCTGATCGTGTCTTGGAGATCATAGGTGACGATGCTTACTCATTTAATGTAGAAGAAGATAAGTTTTGGACACCACTACCCAATGATGGCTGGAAACAGGATTGGACTAAGACTGCAAGCCATTTAAAGGCTCTTAAAGGTCTTGTAACGGTAGATACTGGCATAGCCCACCTAGCAGGTGCTTTGGGCGTTAAGACCGTTGTAATCATGCCTAGAAAAGAATTTAAGTGCTGGCGTTGGAAGCATGGTACTTGGTATGACTCCATTGTTACCGTAGAAGAAGATGAGATGCACAAAATCCCCGAACTGATAAGGAGAATGTAATGAAATGCCCTAATTGTGGCTGGATAGCTGGTAACCATGTAAAAGCCGTACAAAGTGACGAAGATTTCTTTATTGAGTGGTGGACTCCTACCATCGGACTAGAAGCGGCAAAGGCTTCATGGTTAGACAAAGTTGCTATGAAAACTAGGGAAGCCCCTATGGTGATGTCTGATATTGAAGGTCATATAAGTATGGCTGACGGTCAATGGGTATCTTCCCGATCAAAGCATAGAGAGAACCTAAAGCGCAATCATTGTGTTGAGATTGGTAATGATGTACCAATGCAACAAAAAAAGCATGAATTAAGCACTAAAGAGCGAGAGCATCTTAAACGCACTATTGCCGAAGTAACTCACGCCAAATTACGATAAGGAGCATTAAATGAGTGAAGAATTAGACCGTAGAGAGATGATTGAAGCCGCACTTGATCAAGCCGAAGAAGGCACACTTGAAGCACCCATTGAAAAGGAGATAGAAGTAAATGACGATCCAATCCAAGCCGAAAACGAAGAAAATAGTAGTACCGAGAGCAACGACCGTGACGAAAAAGGTCGCTTCAAAGCCAAAGACTCCGAAGATTCCACCGATAAAGATAGTATTCAAGAAGAAGAACTGGTGGCAGAAGCTAGTAATGTTCCTGACGAAGAAGTAAAACGCCCAACTACTTGGAAAAAAGAGTACAGGGATGTATGGGACAAAATGCAAGAAGGCAAACCTTTAGAAAAGGAAGAATTTGCTAAGTTTGCTGAATATGCCAATCAGAGGGAAGCTGAATACAAGCGTGGCGTTAGTGCTTACAAGGCTGAAGCTGACAATGCAAGACAATTAACCCAAGCCATTGGCCCGTTTATTCCTGAACTTCAGGCTCAGAATATCCACCCAGTAGCTTGGATTAATAATCTTGGCAGGGCGCACATGGTTCTGTCTAAAGCACCGTATCAAGAGAAAGTGCAGATGTTTCATAGACTTGCACAGGATTATGGAATACAATTAAATCAAGATAGCTTACAAATGCCTGAACAGGCGTATGTAGACCCTTATCAACAACAGTTAATGCAACAACTTCAAGCTACCCAGCAACAAGTTCAGCAACTGTCAGCGATACGGGATCAAGAAGAAAATGCTCGATTGACCTCAGAAATCAGTCGGGTAAGTAGCAACAAAGAGCGGTTTCCGCACTTTGAGATGGTTCGGGAAGATATGGCTCAATTACTTGAGCGAGGTTTAGCCCAAGACCTAGAAACGGCTTATGCAAAAGCTGTGCGTATGAACGATGAAGCCTATAAGCTAGAACAGGACAAACTCCTGAAATCGGTTGGTAGTCAAGCATCTAAGGCACAAC